>Ga0213875_10000145_pt1 | contig 75194 bp, 70 predicted proteins | sample BarmaccomBMRX_R8_FD_160105 | JGI IMG/M metagenome (GOLD analysis project Ga0213875, IMG submission 160105) | Root-associated microbial communities from Barbacenia macrantha in rupestrian grasslands, the National Park of Serra do Cipo, Brazil - RX_R8 | ecosystem: Host-associated > Plants > Roots...
CGCGCTGCCATCGGGGGTATCGTAATCGGTGCCGTAGATCTCGATCGGACCGCGGGTGCCGAGCGCGGCGCGCAGGACCAGCGGTATCAAATGCGTTTCCGGATCGTGCGCTTCGCCGATTTCCCCCGCGGGGTCCGCGCCGGCCGCATTGAAATAGCGCAGCGATACCGAGCGCAGGCCATAGGCGAGATCGTACCAGTGCAGCAAGCGCTCGATCGCCAATTTGGTCTCACCATAAGGATTGACCGGGCGTTGCGGCATCGTTTCACAAATAGGGACCCGGTCGGGGACCCCGTAGGTCGCGCAAGTCGACGAAAACACGATGGCATCGATGTCGTGCTCGCGCATCATGTCGAGCAGCGACACCGTGCCAACTACATTGTTCTGGTAGTACAGGGCTGGGTTCGACATCGATTCCCCGACATAGGCAAAGGCTGCGAAATGCATGACCGCGGCTATATCGTACCGCCGCATGGCCTCGCCCAGTCGCCCGCGGTCGCGCAGATCGCCTTCGACAAGCGGTCCCCATCGGACCGCTTCGGCATGCCCGCGCGAAAGATTGTCATAGACGACTGGGACGTAACCGGCATCGGCCAAGGCCTTGCAGGCGTGGCTGCCAATATAGCCAGCCCCGCCGGTTACCAGAACCGACTTACTCATTTATCCGATCCTCGCGTCCAGTTCGGAACGATGGTGAAGAAATACGTCCGCGGGCTCCGGTTGCCGAGGCGTCCCGACATAGACGAGGTCTTCGGCGAAAAGCGGAAACCGGTTCAGGATGGCTTGCTTGACGCGTCCGGCACGCGAATACAGCGCCACCTGCATCATGACCACGGTCAGCCCGGCATCCCAGGCGACTTTTGCCAGCGTGTAGGGGGTGAAGAAAAAACGGTGGTCCGAGTTGATCGTCTCTCGTCCGCGCAGGATGTTTTTTATGTTCCCGGCACGCAGCGCATTCGGCACCGTAATGATGATGGCCTTCACGCTGCTCCCGTAATGGCTCAAAAAAAGGTTCAGGAACTGCACTGGATTGCCGATGTGTTCTAGTACTTCCCCGAAGACGGCGTAATCGAACACGTCTTTCGCGATCTGTGGAATCTTCTCCGGCAACGTGATGTCTCCGTGGAAGATGTTATCAAGCCCAGAGGTCGCGCGCGTTCGGCGCACGGCATCGTCATCGATGTCGATTCCGACACAATGCGCGGCAACCTCAGTCAGCCGGCCATGCAGCCAGGTGCCGCGGGTAATCTTTTCCTCGAGCAGCGGAACATGGTCGCAGCAGCCGATATGCAGTACGCGCTTGCCGAGGATCAGATCGCACAACATGGCGACGCGGTCGCGCAGCGGCGTGTCGAACCGGTATTGGACCGTGACGTTTTCATCGAACAAGCGTCCGGCGAGATACGCCTGCGCTTCGGGATCGAGCAAACCGTTTACCGTCATTTTTGTACCTTGCGGTCGACTCGATTGATCACGGACATTGGGTTCCACCATCGGTCTCGCGCTGATAGATACGCACGTAATCGACTTCCATTACCGAGGGATTCGGGGTTCGGTCGATCGGCCAGCCGCCGCCAAGGGCGAGATCCAATAGCACCAGCACCGGCTTTTGGTACTCAGGGGGTCTCGGTATCTGCCAGATCTCGTGTCTATCGAAATAGAAGGTGATGAGATCGCTTTCGACATCGGCACCGTAGGTATGAAAGGCGTCGTAAAGGGAGCCCGGGGTCACCGAGGTCACTTTGTCCTCCATTTTGTTGCGGTCTGCGCCAGAACGGTCCCAGATGTGCAGCACCGAATGGAAGTCGCCGGGGAATTGTCCATAATGCTCGAGAATATCGATTTCGACCGAGGGTTCGGTTGCACCCGCGGGTTGCGCCGTGCTGAGCCAAAAGGCCGGCCATAATCCTGGGCCCGCAGGCAATTTGGCTCGAATTTCAAAATAGCCGAACAGCTGGATGAAGTGCGGCGGGTTCGTGCCCCCCGGGATTTCGGCATTGGCAGAGGCGAGCAGCCCAGAGCGCCATTTGCCATCGGCCGCTTTGCGGGCCTCGATGCTCAGCACGCCGCCGTTTGTCTTGAACGGAAATCCGGGTTCTGGATCCGCAAATGCCGCCTCTCCAAAATCGCCGTTCCAAGGGGTATGCGCAACCCATCGGCTGGCATGCTCTCCCCGGGACGAGACGCTTAGGCCATGGAAATCCTCTGCGAAACTCTGGCGATAACGGCACAAATCGATGTCGGGCCCGGCGGCGAACGCGGGTCCGGCGAGGAGCAGAACGACCGCGCCGACGGTAAACAAGGCCGCGCCGAGCGCCCCGGGACACTGTCGGCCGCTCTCAATCAGCGCCATTCCGGCTCGCCTCCGGAGGCATTGGCTGCGAGCCTCGACTGACACTTCCGCGCTTCGTCATAGATAGCCAATGTTTCATCGACGGCCCGATCCAGGTGGAGCCAGCCGAGATTGCTTCGCGAGCGCCGCTGCCATTCGGCGCGCTGTTCCGGATGCGCCAGCAGCCGGTCGATGGCTGCCGCCAGGCTTTGGGAGTCGTGTGGGGGAACCAGAATGCCGGCCTCGCCGTTCTCCAGCGCCTCGGGGATGCCTCCGACTGCGGTCGCGACAATCGCGCACCCGGCCTCTCTGGCCTCGGGTATCACCAGCGGCGAGGGGTCGGCGCGCGAGGCCAGCACGAACACATCCGCCTCGGCGAGGTAGGGTCGCGGGTCGCGCACAAACCCGACAAAGCGGATGCGGTCGCGGACGCGGTACGATGATGCCAGCTTTTCGAACGCGGGCCGGTCGGGGCCGTCGCCGATCAGATAAAGAATTGCGTCGGTGTGACGCTCCGACACGATTGTAGCGAAGGCCTCGATCAACTCGGCAACGCCTTTGCGAAAGAACATGCCGGCGATGCTGACCAGTGCCGGGCGTTGGAGCAGCGGCTGTCCCACTGACGCCGGAAGCGGCGGGCGGCGCGGAGACCCCAGCGTGGCGTTCCTGACGACGCCCAGTTTGCGCGCCGGAATGCCACGGCGCTGCATTTGATCACGTACCTGTTCGCTGACGGCGATCACGCGGTCTCCCACTCCCATCAACACCGCACTGCGCTGCCATTCGTTGTGAACCGTCGTCACCAGCCCGTAGCGCGCGGCGCCGCGCACTAAGCGCGCGAGGACGGCTCCCGTCATCATGTGAGCGTGGACGATGTCTGGCGTGAACTGTCTGATCAGTCGGCGCAGGGCGAAGGCCCCCGCCGTCAATTTCAACGGCCGGCGCCACGGTTGCGGTATGAGAAAATGCTCGACCTGATACCGTCGAAGCAATTCGACATAGGCGCCCCCCGCACTGGCGAATGCCAGCCGATGCCCGAGATCCGCCTGGCGGCAAGCCACATCGACCGCGACGTTCATGATGCCGTTGCCGACTTCGTCGCAGTGATTGGCAAGGTGGAGAATTCTCATCGCCGGGCCGCCTCAGTTGACTCGCACGCGGTCTGCCGCCATTGCCCGCTGCAGCGCGCCATAGACCGGTGCGTCACGGCGAAGTGGAAAATACCGCTGAACCGCCTGGAGGCTGCCGGCAACGGAAAAATGCGTCGGATCGAAGTACAGCATCTCGCCATTTTCGCGGATCGGACAAAGGTCCCCGTCGCACATGGCGGCGATTGGATCGATCACTGCGGCATCCTGGATCCCGTCTTTCAAAGCCCGGTTGAAACCGGGCGCCACCAGCGACCGCCAGTACTCTGTCCTTTCGTTGCTGATGGAGCGCGCGCGATAGTAGATCAGGTACGGCTCCAGGGCGAACAGAGGCGACTGCCCGATCACAAACACCCTGATCCCGCGCCGGTTAAAAGACGCGATCACCGCGGCAATGTCGGCTTCGGAAATGTCGGGATGGGCTTGCCAGGCGGCCGACATGATGACCTGCTTGATGCGATAGCGATCGATCACCCGGATCACGTTCGCGTTGAACTCGGCGCAGTGTTGGGAACCGTGACGAAATTCGGTAAAAACCGGCGGACACGCCGCCATCGTGTAGGCCAGCACGCTGCTGCGCAGCTTTGCTGCCTCGGCAACAACGCCCGGCATGTAATGGGCCGCCAGCGAATCTCCCCACAGCAACGCTGGCCCGGATCCAACGCCGAGCAGGCAATCATCGCCTGCCCAGCGCGCGACGGAATCAGACGACATAAGGAAACAGCGGCCTGGTCTCCATTGATTTTCGGCCGGAGCGAGAGCGGTGTAATCGAAATCCGGATAGCGCCCGGCATAGCCTCGGGTCAGGATCGCCGTCTGCGCCGTGATCGCGACGGCGGCCGCCGCGGCGACACCGGTAAAAAAAGCGGTTCGCCCGGAAACGCCGCGATCGCGCGAACGGAAGGGTTGCTCGATGAGACGCCAGGACAGCGCCGCCAGCCCAAAGCTGGTGACCACGAGTGACACCTTCATCGCCGCGGTCAGTTCGCCGTAATTCTGGTAACGGGCGAAGACGATCAACGGCCAGTGAACCAAATAAAGGGAGTAGGAGATCTTGCCAATGGCGACCGGTACAGAGCCGGATAGAAGGCGCGCGACGTATGTCCGGGGATCCGTCCCGGCATAGATCAGCGCAACGGCTCCGAGACAAGGAAACAGCGCGTTGGCGCCCGGATAGGGCGTATTCGCGTCGAAGCTGCCGATCGCGACCCCGATCGCGATGATGCCGGCGAGTGATAGAAGGTTCGCGAACCATGCCCGGGGCGCCTCCAATCCTCCGAAGGCAAGCAGCGCTCCGAAAAGCAGCTCCCATGCGCGCGTTGGCAGCAGGAAGAAGCTGGCGGTCGGCGCCTTCGACGCGCCGACAATCGACAAGGCCAGCGAGAGCCCGGCAATCGCGCCGAAGACCGGCAGCCAGCGGCGGCGGAGGAAACGAAATACAACGTAAAACGCCAGCGGCATCACCAGGTAGAATTGCTCCTCCACACCCAGAGACCAGGTGTGAAGCAGCGGCCGCATCTGCGCCGCCTGCGCGAAATAACCGGAATCCAACCAGATGTAGATGTTGGAGATGAACAACAGGGCTGCGGTTGCGCTTTGCCCATATTCTTCGATGTAGGGCGGCAGAAAAATCCCCGACGCCGCCGCGCCGGCAAGCAGTATGACAGTCAGCAAGGCCGGCAAGATCCGGCGGGCGCGCCGCTCATAAAAGCGAGCGATAGAAAACCGACCCTTGGCAATGTCGTTGAGCAGACTCCCGGTGATCACGAAACCCGAGATCACGAAGAAAACGTCAACTCCGACATAGCCGCCGCGAAATCCGCCGATGCCGGCGTGGAACAGCAGCACAGGCACCACGGCAACGGCGCGCAGCCCATCTATATCGGCGCGGTAGTTCATCGCTCGGACCCACCCCGGCGCAATCGATAGGCGGCACGCCGAAACTTGATTTTCATGCGGGCACCTCGCTGGTTCCGCCCGATCTTAGGGTTGCCAAGCTCGAGCGCGACGCGCGAACCGCTTCGGGACGAGCGCAGGCAACTGCCGCGAATACAAAAAAAGGCAGACCCAGATCGATAAAGCTGCCGGCGACCGAGGCCGCCAGCAACTGGGCGAGGCAGGCGCTGCGGGCGGCGCTGCGGACCGCGAGCGAATAGGCATTCCCCCCGCGCTGCTGCCGCCGAAAGAAGATGCAGCACAAGAAGGCTGCATAGGTCAGGGCGCCGAAGGCCCCGATATTGCCGAGCACCGCCAAGGGGAAGCTCGAAGCGCGCACGCTGCCTACGCCAGCCCCGAGACCGGCGGTGTCGATCAGGTTGATCACCGCCTGGTGGTTCCACATCGTACGCTCGATCCCTGAATCGCTGGCAAGCTTGTTGACGATCGTCTTGTCGATCATGTCCTGGATCAGCAGCCAGGCCGGCTCGTAGAGCGCCAGGCTCAAGACCAGTGACATGGCGATGAAGGGCAGACCGACGGCAAACGCCAGCGTTGGTTTGGGCACGGGGCCGTTGACGATTTGAGCGACACTCAGCAGATAAATGACCGCGACAACGCCGGCGGTTCCGGCGTAACCCGTGCTCGACGTCGAGAACACCAGAGCGAGAAACGACACGGCGGCAAGAGCGCCGGCCGAGCGCGGGTAAAGATTGGCGAGCCACAGTTTCAAGCAAAAGGCGAACAGGCCAACCGTCGCGTAGGCAAAGCTTGACGCCTCCGGAAACGAGCCCACGATACGCTTGAAGCCGACGACGACCGCGTCGTCGAGCATGCGGTAGCTGGCATTGCGCATGAAAGCCAGCATGTCTGAGGTTCCGGTCCAGAACGTGGCCAGGTCCAGGGCGGCGAAAATGAGGTTGATAGCGGTACAAGCCAGGATGGCCTGGGTCATTGTCCTCAGCCCGGCCGGCCTGCAGGCTTCGGCGTAGAAAATCAGGAAACAGATCACATCGCCGATGAAATAAACCGACTGCGTGATGTTTCCCGAAGTCGGGGCCAAAGGGGTCAGTACGATGCCGGGACCGACTTCCGTGCGAGCGATGGCGAAGACGTACGTCGAGCCGGCCAGGAGGCGGGGGAAAAAGATCGCCGCCAGGGTGCCGTACACCGCCGTCAGCAGCAGCCAGAACCCCTCGCGCGGGAAGACGAGCGAAGGTGCGGCCGTTCCCAAATTCTCCCGTTTGATCGCAAACGAGGCCGCCAGCAGTGCCAGCAGCAAGTGCGCGGGCTGTAAATTGGCGGAACCCAGGCTTGTCAGGATCAATGCCGCACCGGCGCCGAGCAGCGTCGATACGATAAAGACATGGATCGCGACCGCCGGGCGCATGATCCAGCCGAGCAGGCCGAGGGCAAGGGCGAGCACACCCAAGGGCTCAACCTGCATCAGCGTGTCCTGAAGCAGGCCGGGCTGGCGCGTCAACCAGGCGTGCTCGCTTCGGCACCGGGGTCACGCTTTGCCTCCGCTTGCGCCAGAAGCGGAAACAGCCGCGGGCCCGCACACCAGGCGCAGCCCGAAGGACAGCGTTTCTTGCACTCCAGCCGGCAGCCGGCGGACGAATGCGGTCAGCCGGGCGGCATCTGCGGGCGGTAACGCGCGCAACCCGCGAACCGCGGCGATATAGGTGCCGATCCCCGAGAGGATCGCGAGTGGCAGGCGGGCCGCTCCCGACAGCACCGCAAGGGAAGCACGTGCGGCCACGGCACACAAGGCGGCCGCGAGCAGCAGTCTCGCGAGGTCGTTCAGCGGCAACGGGCAGCGCAGGCGGCAGCTGACAAACCAGCAGCCCAGGGCTACCGCCGAGATCTGGATGGCCGCACGCGCCCAAGCGGCGCCCATCAAGCCGAAGGCGGGGATGACGCTGAGCCCGGCGGCGATTGTCAACGTCGCTGCCAGAAGCCCGCTCAGGCAGATAAAATCGCTGCGGTCCAACGCATTGACCAGATTTGCGCCGACCGAAGACGTGGCCCCGATGGCAGCGGCAACCACCAGAACCGTCGCCGCGGGCACGGCGCCGGCGAACGCCTGCCCGTAAATCAGCGGCAACGCCGCGGGCATGATCGCCGCCATCCCGAAGCAGGCCGGCAACACCAAAAACGCCAGCATTCTGGTGGCAGTCGCGTACCCGTCCCGAATTTTGGTGAAAGCATTCTTTCCGAAATTCTCGGCGAAGTACGGGAGCAAGCCCGCCGTCAACAGCATCGGGCCTTGCGTGGCAAGATTCGACAGCGTCAGCCCGACGGTGAACAAGCCGACTGCCTCGCTACCGACGGAGCGCTGCAGGAAAAACACCTCGATCCGCGACCAGACGAAGCTCGATGCCAATCCTGCAGCCCAGGCGTAAAAGGCATACCGCATCACCCGCGCCCTGATCCCATTGGAGAAGCGCGAGCCGGGCCGCAGCGTGCGCCAGGAAATGGCCGCCGGCAGCAGCAGCCCGGTGCAGTAACCGGCGAGTGCACCGGCGACGCCGGCCGTCACCGCTCCCGTCATGACCCCCGCCAGCTGTACGAAAAAGGAAGCGACCGTCAGCAGTGCGACCCGATCAAAGCGCTGCATGCCGCGCAAATAAGCGTAGCTGAAGGCGGCTAAGGGCTGCAGCGCACAAGCAAGGCCAACGAGAATCCAGATCAGCCTGGCATGCTGCGGGACTTCATCACCGCCCGACATCCAGAGTACGCATCCGACGAACCCGATCAGCACCACTCCACAACCGCACGCCAGAGGCCGAAACAGGAATTTCACCAACCCCGAAACCTGCTCCTGGTCTCCGGTGGCCATCAGCTCGGGCACGTAGCGTGCCAAGCTCGCCTGGGAGCCCAAATCAGCCAGCGACGACACCAGCAAGACCACCCATAACGCGAAGGCGAAGACGCCGGTGTCCGCGACCCCGAGCAGATGGGCGACGATGACCGTCATCAGAAAACTGCCCAGCGCGGTGCTCGCTCCCGCGATCACCCCGAACCCGGAATTCCGGGCGAACCGGGTTGCACCATGGGTTTGCATAGCGGCGTTTCGTCGCTCTTCGGTCAATTCCACACTCGCTTGCATTCACCGCGTCTCGGAGCGGAGATTCGATAGAACCGGCCTGCAATGGCACAGCAGATGCGTCAGCCCATGCTTCTGTGTTACAGCGGCAACAGGGCAACGGTTCTTACCACCATCAAGGCTGGTTTTATGAAAGTGGCAATCGTACACTATTGGCTCGTCGGAATGCGCGGCGGCGAAAAGGTGGTGGAGGCGCTTTGCGGCATGTTTCCGCAAGCCGACATCTTTACCCACGTCTATGTGCCCGAGGCGGTATCCGAACAAATCCGTCGACACAAAGTCACGACAACATTCATCGCGAACCTGCCGCGCGCCCCGCTCTGGTATAAACGTTATCTGCCGCTGATGCCGTTGGCGCTCGAGCAGCTGGATCTGCGCGGTTACGACCTCGTGATCAGCAGCGAGTCGGGACCCGCCAAGGGCATCATCCCGCCGGCCTCGGCGCAGCACCTGTGTTACTGCCACACGCCGATGCGCTATATCTGGAACATGTACCACGACTATCGACAGGGTGCCGGCTGGGCAACCCGCCATCTGATGTCGCCGATAGCGCATTACCTGCGGATGTGGGATGTCGCTTCCGCCGCCCGCGTCGACCAGTTCGTCGCCAATTCGCGCACCGTCGCGGCGCGGCTGCGGCGCTATTACGGCCGGCAGGCGCCGGTGATCCCGCCTCCGGTCGATGTCGATGCTTTCAAAGCCGTGGGCGAGCGCGACCTTGGCGACTACATGCTTATGGTCGGCGAATTGGTCGCGTACAAACGGCCGGAGCTGGCGGTCGAGGCCTTCAACCGGATGGGCGCGAAGCTGGTCGTAATCGGAGGCGGCGAAATGCTCGACCAGATCCGTCGCCTGGCCGGACCGACCGTGACCGTCATGGGACCGCGCTCTTTCGATGAACTGAGGTACCATTACGCGCATTGCCGCGCGCTTGTCTTCCCGGGCGAGGAGGATTTCGGCATCGTTCCGGTTGAGGCTATGGCCAGCGGCAGACCGGTGATTGCCTTTGGCCGCGGCGGCGCGACCGAGACCGTCATTCCCAACGTCTCGGGCATTCTGTTCGAAGAGCAAAGCGTCGGGAGCCTGACCGCGGCGGTGCGCCGCTGCGAGGAAACAGAATTCCTTCCAGACCGGATTGTTGCTCACGCGCGCCGTTTCTCGGTGGAACGTTTCGTCATCGATATCGGCGATGAGATCGATCGCCTGATGGAAACGGGCGCGCAGGACGGCTCCAGCGAAAAGGGCCCAACCGGAGCCAAGGGCGCGACGGCCGGCGACGGCCGGCGAGCTCACGCCGAGTTCCCGAAAACAGCGGTTCATCGCGAGACGAGTTGAGGCTTGAGCCGGTCGAGGTGTCGGCCCCAACCGAGCAATCGCACGCTGTCGAGGGTGATGCCGAAAAGCGGCGGAAAGCCTTCCTCGACCTTGTTGATCACGACTCCGAGGAGCGCAACCCGGCCCGCCTGCAGGAGGCTGACCGCCTCGCGCAAGGCTTCGAGCTTGGTCCGGCCCCATTCGACAACGAGGATGCAGCCGTCGAGAGCGGGGCCGATCGCCCGAGCATCAACTCCGCGGTTCAGCCCGGGAAGATCGACAAGGATGACCTCATAGGACGAGGACAACCGCTCAAGCAGGTTGCGCATTGCCGACGAACCCAGCATGTCGGCCGAATTGGCGATCTGCTCGCTATCGACTACAGGGAGCAGGTGAGCTTTAGAATAGGGATCAGCGATGATGGCTTCGCTGTCGCCTCCGTGCAGCAGATCGCGCAGGCCTACGCGCGCATTCGGCGCCGCTCTGCGCGACAGCGTGCGTTCGCGGAAATCGGCATCGATCAGCAATGTCTTCGAGCCGGACAGCGCGAACAGCGCGCCCAGGTTCGTGCAGAGGGTGCTTGCGCCCTCCCCCGGCCGCAGCGACACAAGCCCGATGGTGCGGCTCGAACCCGTCGCGTTGGTGTCCAGCGCCACCTTGATGCCCCGCAGCGCGGAGGTAAATGCCGAGAACGGCGCATCGAGCGCTTGCTGCTGCGGAGAGAGCCCCGGTACCCAGCGCGGGCTGCGGCAGTCCGGCAGCCATCCCAAACACGGCAGTCGCAGCCATTGCCGGACCTGGTTCGCGGTACGCAGGCTGTGGTCGAGAACGTGTCTCACGAAGGCGATACCGAATCCGCCCAGCGCACCGATCAACACGGCCAACGCCAAAACCAGCTTTGTCTTCGGGTAGGCCTTGCCCAGAGGCATGGTCGCGGCCGTGATGACGCGCGCATTGGCAACCGGAAAGGATTCCTGCTGCTGGTTCTCGGTCAGCTTCTGAACGAAGCTTTCATAGAGCTTCAGGTAGCTCTGTGCGCGCGCCTCGAGCTCGGTCAGCTTGTCGAGCAGCAGAACCTGACCGTTGGAGCTGGCGCTGCCGACGATGCCGTTTTCGGTCTTGAAGCGCTGCACGGCGCGGGAGGCGGCATTAAGCTGATCGCCCAATTCGGCGACCCGCTCCTCGAACCATCGGCTCGCCTGCCGTGCGATGTCAGCTTTCGCCTCGATCTGGTCGCGGAGGTAGGCTTCGGCAATGGCATTGGCGACTTTTGCCGCAGTTTCCGGATTCCGCGAAACAAACGAGATATCGAGGATGTACGATTGTCCCACGCGGCGGGCGCTCAGACCATTCCTCAAATACCCGATGGCAATACGCCGGCGCTCGTAGTCGGTTGATGCGCCCGGTTTTTGAAATTCCGGGACATTGACGAGGTCCAGGCGGTCGACGACGTTACCGGCAACCTTTTCGGATTTAAGGATCTCCACCTGATTTTCGAGCTCGGCGTTATCGAAGGTGAGATCGAGCATGCCGGTATCGCGCCACATGAAGAGCTGCTTTTGCGGCTCGATCATCAGCTGGGTATTGGCTACAAAACCTGGTGCCTCGGTCAGAACATAGGCAAGACCGGCCGAGACGCTGATCAGCATCGAGGCCGCCGCGATCCAGACCGACCTTTTCAGGAACGGCACGATGTTCCCGAGCGTGACCACCGTGCTTTCTTCGACCACCGATACAGGATCGTGCTCGTCGCTGCCAAGGGTAGGAGCGCGACCAATCATCAGGAGGACTCACCAGGTTCCGGGACGTGTTGCGATGTGATTTGTCGACACCGTTGGTTCACGACCCGCCGAAGCCGCTTCGGCGCCGAAAGCCAGCACCCGAAGCTTGCCTTCGTACAGGGCGATCAATTCGTCGCACCACGCCTCGGGGGTTGGAGCGAGCTGGCGTGCGCCGGCAAAGGCTCGATGACTCATTAGCCGGACGAGTTCGTCGTCGCGAGCGAGCTGGCGAATGGCCCCCGCTAGAGCGCTCTCGTCATAAGGATCGCAGGCCAGGCCGAAACCCTGGGCCACGATTTCACCGCTGATCAGCCCGGTTTGCGATGCGATTACCGGGATGCCGCTCATCAGCGCCTCGATCGCGACGAGCCCGAACGTCTCGCGCCACCGCGTCGGCACCACCACCAAGCGCGCCTCGGCGACGAGCGCCGCAATTTCCACTCGCGGGCGCCAGCCAAGCAGGTCTATTTCAGGGTGCTGTTCGGCAAGCACGAGGGCGAGCGGCCCTTCGCCGATCACCCGCAGCCGCACGCCCGCTTGTCGGGCGGCGCGCGCCAGCAGATCGACGCCCTTGTCCTTTTCGAGCCGGCCGATGAAGAAGATATCCGTGTTCCGTTCCGCCTGAACCCGTTCTGCGCGCCACGGCGTCACCGGATTGCGCAGCGTTCGAATGACTCTGCTGGGGATCCCGGCGCGCCGCAGATACGGCACCATCCCCTCATGCACCGCCAACAGCGTGGCCTCAGTGCCGCTGAATTCGAAGAGGGAGCGGCGCAACTGATGGCGCGCAAAACGCCACAGCTTATGGCCGTAGTGGCGACGATCGCAGGAGGTCGCGAGACAGCGGATACTGCCCGGAACCACCTCGCACTCCACTCCACGCGGGTAAAGAAAGTATCCGCCGTTTGGACAGGCCAAAAAATAGTCATGCGCCGTCATGACCAGCCGGGGCGCCACCTCGCCCAGAGCCCCGAATATCGCAGGCGACAGGACCTTGTGCCAATTGTGCAAGTGATAAACCGTTCCAGGCGTGTCCCGGGTTTTGATCCAGTTGCACACGGCGCCGCGCGTGCCAGGATTGTAAAGCCCCCGCAGGGCTGCCGATCCCCGAGCCCCGCTCATGATATGAGCGCCGTCGAGCCGCACCAGATCGATGCCCGGTATCGATAATTCCGGATCTGCGCTGCCCTCGCCCGATACAAAGGTCACGGGAATGCCGCGTCCTGCCAGCAGACGAGCGGAAGCGATCGCCACGGCTGCAGCGCCGCCACTCTGCGCGCCGTCGTCATTGATGATGACGATGCGATCGAGCATTGCAGTGACCGATTTCTGGCTCGCTAACAGCGTAAGCCGCAGCCCTCAGTAACACCCTTTGGACGTCACCAAAACGCGAAATGTCCGCACGATGATCGACAAATCCCGCCAAAAGCTCCAGGTCTCGACATAATGCCGGTCGAAAGCCACCCGCGTGTCGTAGTCGACATCGTTTCGTCCGCTGACCTGCCACGCGCCGGTCAATCCCGGTCGTGCACGCTTATAATGTTCGATGCTGGCGCCGTATTTGCGGGCTTCGGCAGTGACGATCGGTCGCGGGCCGACAAAGCTCATTTCGCCCCTCAGGATATTCAACAGCTGCGGCAATTCATCTACACTGCTCTTGCGGAGAATATGGCCGAGCGTCGTCACCCGCGGATCGTTCTTCAGCTTGCGGGTGGCCTCCCACTCGCGGGCGGCCTCAGGATCGGTGGCAAGGTGGTGCTGCAAAACCTCGTCGCCGTCGACGATCATGGTGCGGAATTTAAGGCAGTAAAATTTCGCATTGTTGTGCCCGACCCGCTGATGTCGATAAAACACCGGTCCGCGGCTCGCGGCTTTGACAATCAGCGCGACCAGACAGAGCAGAGGCAGCAACAGCAAGATCCCAGTCAGAGCACTCATAAGATCGAAGACCCGTTTGGGCGCACCGCCGATCGGAAGCGAGGCATTCTTTTCTACGACCCGGGATTTTGTTAACTCTGCCGGATGCCCGTTTGAAGACGCCAGAGCACCTTCCCATCCCGGTTCCGGAATATGGGTTAGCGAATGCCGCGCATAGCGCGTTTTGAACTGCATGCACCCCTCGAACGGAATTTTCCAACCTGCCGCCATTGGTTAAACCCAACGCCGGTGGTTCAGACAGCGTGTAAGCAAACTACGTGCCAGGGGCCGGATTAGGGCCCCATCTCATCTACCGGTTGCCCAATCCGTGGCGATTAAAGAACGCCGCGTTTAAGCAGAGGCGGCCGGTGTCTTTACAGTCATGAATTTGACATTCGTTCGTAAAGGATAAGTGACCGTAAAATGGGCAGCAGCGCCAATGCAGTCAAAAACTGAGCAACTCCCGAACATTAACCATAGCAATAGGATCACTGGGAAGAATGGTGCAAAATGTCGTACACGCGTCGATACTTTTTTGGGCAATGTCGTGGCGTGCACGAGCAAAACCTAGCGTTGGCGGGTTCCGATATGTTACAGATCCAAGATCGCGCTGCTGCGTTTGGTGCGGGTTGGGTTTGGCAGTCGGATTGCCCGGATGCATTCCCCTCGCCGCTCCGAGATTTCGCGCGGAACGTCTTGGTTCGGGCAACCCGCCGCGGTGTTGTCCTGGGAATGGCTCGATGTATTGGATGGCCGCAGGATTTGTTGGGTTAGGGGGGGCCTTAGGAGTCTCCTTCCGACTTATTTTCCTGGTGGCGGTTCTTCTGGCAGCGGTGGCGGTCGTCGTGTTGAATGCGGTGGCCCTAGGTGACGATCATGTCGTACAGCGCGCCATCCTCGCCATCGTCGGGCTGCAGGTGGGTTATGTACTAGGGTTGGGGCTGCGCGCCGCGCTGCGCCCCTTTTTTCGCGCGCGAAGGCGCGAGGTGAGAGAGGGCAAGAACAGGGCCATTGCAGCCGATTGCCGGTCCCAAAAGGTAGGCGGCCGCAGCTCATAGCTCCATGATGCGCTCCGGATCGAGGCGACCTGCAAGCAGATCTCCGAACGCCGAGAAGTTGCCGGCTAAGCGCCCGAGCCGGTCTATATAAGGTTCGGGCCGAAATGCCCGCAAAAAATTGGCCGCGGTATTTCGGCTCATCAGGCGCAAGGCGCGCGGCCACGGACAGGTGCCCTTTCGGAGCAGGTAAATCGGGTTGGCGATCTGCGAATAGCCAAGACGCATGCCCGATTGCCGTCCCGACTTGATCCCGAGATGGACACCCCGGACCGCGACTGATTGAACGATCCGGCCGTGTCGCGAAAGTTGTCGGCTGAAATCAACGTCTTCGAGCCAGCCATAGAGCGGCAGTCGTTCGTCGAAGCGACAGTCGCCGGCGCGAACCGCTGCCAGGCGCACGGCCATGTTGCAGCCATATCCATTCTCGATTTCGCGCAATTGTTTCGGGTTGCCGCCGGGGGGTGGGCTCCTTTGCAAGAAATCTCTTGCCGCCTCGATGCCAAGCCCTGGACCGATGATGCCGTCGGCAATCACCAGCCCGGTAGCCATAACGATGTCGTGCTGCTCCTGAAAGAGACGCTCGATTTCTGCAATATAATTAGGCATCGGAAAGAAATCATCATCAAAGAAGACCAGGATATCGAATTCAGAAACCTGGCTCAGGATCGCATTTCTCTGCCGCGTTAATCCACGGGGACCCAATATCAGCGCCACATCGGGCCCGGTATTGCAGCCTTCTATATCGCCCGCCGTCGGGGCGCAGATCAGAACGCGCTCGGGCGGTCGGGATTGGCGCGCGAGTTCTTCCTGAGCAAAGCGCAAGATTTTCGGACGTCCCATGGTGGCAATACCGACCGCGATGCGGAGGGAGGATGGCTCCATAGCGGACCTCGCCGTAGCAGACAGCATATTTGACCAGACAAACCGGGGTAGTCTCTACCGCACGGACGATTGCAATTTTCCGGCCGACCGCCCCGTTTTCCGGAACTGGCTCCATTTTTGCACCCTATGGGCTGCCGCAGCCAGACCCCGGTTCCCGGCGCGAAAGAGGGAACAACCCATGTGGAAAAAGCCGCTAGAGGCGGCCGCTTTTTTTACCCTGCTGTCTTTACTGCTCGGCGGTCCGGCTTCGGGGATGTCGCCTTCGGCCGGGTATCGGCTTGGAGCAGAAGACAAGATACGCATCAGGGTTTACGAGTGGCGCCCGTCGATCGGCGAGGTTCACGAATGGTCGGCGCTGAACGGAGAGTTCGCGGTTGGTCCGAGCGGCGAGGTGTCGCTGCCGCTGATCGGCTCGGTGCCAGCCGCCGGCATGACGCCCGAAGATTTCGCGCGGTCGGTTTCCGCCAGCCTGCAGACCGCGGTCGGCCTGGCGAAACCGCCCGAGGCCTCGGTCGAGATTACGCAATACCGCCCCTTTTACATTCTCGGCGATGTCGAGCACCCGGGAGCGTACCCTTTCCGCCCCGGGATGACGGTGCTACAGGCGCTGAGCATCGCCGGCGGTCTTTATCGTGCAAGCGATCCGGGCTTGCTGAGCTTCCGGCGCAGCGCGTTGGCCGATATCGGCGAACTGCGCGCGCTGCAACTCGATTATGCCCGGCTGCTGGCGCATCGCGCTCGGCTGAGAGCCGAACTGGATGGTACCAGTAAGATCGAATATCCCGCGGAGCTGAGTCGAGACGGAAGCGACGCGGCCGCCCGCTTTGCGCAGTCGGAGCAGGTCGCCTTCGATGCCCGGCGGGAGGCATTGCGCACACAGACCGAGGCGTTCATCCGCTTGCGCGATCTGTCGAACCGGGAGATCGCCTCGCTGCAGGCCAAAATCACCAATGCCGACCAGGAATTGACGATGCTCCGAAACGAGCTGACGAACGTCGCCTCGTTGGTCAGCCGCGGGCTGGTGGTCGCGCCGCGGGAATTCTCCTTGCGCCAGAACGAGCTGGAGATGCAGGCGCGGCGTCTGGACCTCGATTCAGCCATGCTAAAGGCCCGTCAGGATGTCGAAACGGCCAACCAGCGCATCCTTGATCTCACCTACCAAGCCCACAAGGAGACGCTGGCCGACTTGCAGCAAACCAATGCGGAATTCACCAGGGTGGCGGCAAATCTCCGGAGCCGCCAGGATCTGGTGCACCAGGACGAGGCCGCGGAACCGGAGCTGATTGCCGCGACCGCCGGCGAGGAGAGCGCGCCGGCTTTTTCGATCGTGCATCGCGAAGGGGATGTCAGCCGCGAGACAGAGGCAGCCGAGACAACATCCGTGATGCCGGGCGACACCATCAAGGTTTGGCGCAAGAGCGATGCCAGCCTTGCCAATTCGGGCTCCAATTCCCCCCTCAGTGCGGCGCCGGGCAGTGTCAACGAGAGCGGTTTGTAGGTGGGGCTGCCCGGGTAGCGTAGGTCAATGACGTCAATCTCCTTCCGCGGGCACCGTCCCGCTAAGCATCATCCGCCACGCGGTCTGGCTTCATCTACGCTTCACGCTTAGCTATCGCGATGTCGAAGAGCTCTTGGCCGAGCGTGGCATCGACGCATCGTACGAGAGTGTGCGCAAGTGACCTTCGCGAAGTACACCGGGCGCCGAGCCTTCATGGCCCTCGCACGGGAGGGGCGGCCGGCAATCGGCCGACGGGCCCCTATCCCCACGAACCCTTTCGATCCCGTCTCCAAGCGCCAGGGCTGATCGCAACCGTTTGCTTGAAGATCCGCGTCACGTGTGACTGGTCGCTGAACCCGCACGCGAGGGCGATTCGCTCCAACGACAGGTCGGAGTGCAGCATCAATTCCTTTGCCCGCTCGATGCGGTAACGAAGCAGCCGCGGGTAGGGCGCCATCCCGAGCGCCTTCCGGAATCCTCGGGTGAAGTGCGAGCGCGAGAGGTTCGCCTGATGGGCGAGGTCGCCGAGGGTGATGTTCTCGGTGTGGTGCGCGGCGATGTAGGCCTGCGCGCGCGCCACCTGCCGGGGTGACAGCCCGCCGCGTGCGAGAGCCGCCCGGCTTGCCCCGCCATACCGGCTGGTGAGATGCGAACAGGCCCCCAAGATGACGTGATCGAGGAATAGCTGCGGCGCCTCGGCGGGCTGCTCAAATGCTCGAAGCAAGGTGAGTGCCAAGCCCTGCATCGTCGCATCCAGGACCCCGGCCTCGCAGACGAGCGATCGCACCGGTCAAAGGCCGCTATCCTCGGTGAAGTCGTCAAGCGCTGCCTGCGGCATGTAGAACACGACGGTCTCGTGCGGGCTGCCGATGCGGGCGGAAAACTCGCCCGTCAGGTTGACGATCCGCATAGAGCCTCGGGCGTAGCCCTGTTCAAGAACGGGCGACCCCGGCTCAAGAGTTCGTGGTCCGGAACCGGGGTCAGGTAGATCGCGACGATGTGGGTGTCTTCCGGCGGGATGCGGGGAGACAAGCCGAACTGTTCGGGCCCGAGCCTCAGGCGGTTGACGACGATGCGGCTGCTACGCAGCGACGTGGTCACGAGCCGGGGCGGCTGCGTCAGGCCGAAACTGTGCGGGATGGCGTCGCCATACAGCCTGTTGTCGTTTGTACTCATCTTGTCTTGATCGTGTATCGGCGTGCGGAGGCCAAGGAAAGAAGCGTGGTTCGAGCCCGGCGCGCGAGGCCGGTGCCCAGCTGGGCCAGGCCCTCTTGCAAGAAGGTGACGTGCGCCTCGTCTTGGGTACGCGGCAGCACGACGTGAAACATCGTGTGGTCCTGGCCGGAGGCAAGGTTGACCACCTGCCAGGCCCCACTCAGATCTTGCGGCAGCTCGGAATACGGGATCACCTCGATCAAGACGCCGAACAGACGCTTGTTGAGGCGGTGCGCGAGGTTGAATTCGCGAAGACACCAGCGCGAGCCGAGCCATGCCCGCGAGATCAGAAATACGACCGCCTCACAACGCGAAGCGGCCTCATTCAGCGACCGCTCCCAGCGTTCTCCGGCGGCGATGCCGCGCGTCGGGTCGAGATCGAGAAACACCTCGTCCCACCCCTGCTGCGCCAGCCAGCCTGGGACGCCGCCCGCTCCCCGTTATCCCGGCGTCCATGGCGCAGCCTGCGGAACGGCGGAAGAATGGGCCACGGCTTTCGCCGGGATGACGGAATCGGGGCCCCAAGCGTTGGATTTGGTATCGCTGGATGGCCGCTGCTGCATCGCTTGATGCGATTGGGGCACGGCCGACGGTTTAGCAACCCAGGCGGATCGGGCGGATCAGGTCAGCAGATTGATGATCGGGTTTTGCATCGCCTGGTCGATCGGCTGGTTCCAGGTGTTGATGCCCTGCCCGTTGTTCTGGCGCACGATCACCTGGCCGTTGCTGCCGATGTCGAGATAAAACCCGGTGCCCGACTGGATGAAATTCGCCGCCTGCTGCAGCCACGGCGTGTTGGCGCCGATGTCGGCATAAGGCGGGGTATTCATGAAATCGGGGACGATGTTTTCCGCGCTGTTGGTTTTTACGACCACGTTCTGGGTAACCGGATCGACATCGAGATAATAATCCTGGCCTTCCTGCGAATAGGTCAGCGCCTGCGCTTCCCAGCCCAGCGGGGCGATCCCGGTCTGCAAGACGGTCTGCAGCTGGCCGAGTGCGGTTGCAAGTATCGGCTGTTCGCTTGCCGGGACATCGGTAACATCGCCTTGAAGCTGGTTTTCGACGGTCAGGTTGCCTTGTGAATCGATGGCCACCTTGAACGGCAGTCCGGTCGCGGCCAGCGCGGCGGCCTGGCTCTGCCAGCCACTGCTTGGGGTTATCAGCCCGGCATGGATTGCCAGCAGACTCGGTTCGACATCGTTCAGATCGTTGAGCCAGTTCTGGTTTGTCGTGTTCGCCTGGATTTTGCTCGCCATGTCGGACAGCTGGGACAACGCATTTTGCAGAATCGTCTGCTGTGCCGGGCTATAGCGCGACAGAGCGGCCTGCGACTGCAAGGTGACCTGAGGCTGTCCCTTGCTGTCGAGGGTGACGACGAAGGGCTGCCCGGTCTGCTGCAGGTATGCGGCATTCGTCTGCCAGGTTGTCGAGGGCTGGATCTGGCCGCTCTGCAGGGCAGACAGATAATTCGCGACATTGTCGTAGAAGGCGGTTTTGGACTGCTGCGTCTGCTCGTTCTGCAGGATGGTCTGGATGTTGCTGGTCGCGCTGCTGCTGGCGATGATCCCGAATACTCCGCCCGAGCTGGTGCTGTCGCTGCTGCCGCTTTCGGCGGCGTAGCCGAGCACCGTCAACTCCGGAGAGGAGGCGGTGGATGTCCCGGTGCCGCCCGCGGCTGATCCGAGAATGCTGAGCGAACTGATCGAGGTCATGACGGTCGGGGCCTGCCTTCCGCAGTCTCGACCGGCCGCGATTAAGGAGGCGTAAACAAATGCCGCGGCTACGCCGAGTCCGAACCGGGCGAGCGGCGGCCGGCCAGCCGGCGGCGGGACGCGAGTTCCAGCGTGACGATCCGCGCCAGCAGGGTTGCGGGATAGAGCTGGCCGATGATCGCTTCCAGATTGGCCAGGCTGCGTGCCAGCGGGTGCACCGGGGTAATGTCGCCGAAGGCGCTGGTAGTCAGCGTCGAAAGGCTGAAATAGGTGATGTCGGCGAGGGTCGCGGGCATGTCGCCGGCCGCGCGCAGGTGGGTGAACGCGTTTGGCGCCAGCTCGTCGATCAGACGATAAAGCACTACGAAGATCAGCGCGAAATTGAGGTACAGCACGATCGCGCCCTGGATGCGGTAATGCGTGATCCGGCCGGGGGCAAATACCGCCCGGGCGACCACCCACGCCAGCGCGCCGCGCGCCAGCACTTCCCCGGCCGCGCTGAGCAGGTCGGTTGCGGGCGAAGGATGGCTCAGATGCATGGCACTGCCGGCGACGTTGAGCGCCACCGAGACCAGCACCAGCACGATCGCCCCGGTGCTGCGCGACAGCACCACTACGACGGTGATGACCAGCAATACCACCACGATCGCAATCGTCGGGGAGGCGACCACGCCCAGGCCGCGCAACGGCGACAACACGAACACGATGACCGTCTCGAGCGCGAGCAGCAGCGTCAGCGCCGGATCATGCAGCCTTTCGCGCCAGCGCTTGAACGAATGTCTGTTCACGTCGGAGGCGATCGCGCGGGCCAAGGCGTTGCCGCGGCGCATCAAATCGGGCGGCCTGTTCCGCCCTTTACGATGGCCAGCATCCCAGGCACATCGCTGCGCGCCTGAATAGGGGAGCGGGGCCGGGTTCGGGTCCGGTCTCGGCCGCGTTCACGGCGCATGCCGCAGGCCGTGATCGGCCAGGCAGTCATCGATCGGGTCCGGTCTGCCGGTGACCTTGGCGCGGTCTTCGCAGGCGGCCACCAACGCGGCGAATTCGTTCTTGGTCGGCGCCTTGCCGGACAGGCCTTGCCAGCCCTGCATATCGGGCGGTCCCGCGGCGACCGACTGGGACGTATCCGGGGCGGCGCAGGCGGCAAGGCTCAGCAGGACAACGAACGCAACGCGCGGCATGAAGCAGCTCCGAGGGGGGTCGGCCGGCGACCTTACCCCGCTCGGCCGGGGGTGTCATCGCCCCCGAACCAGCCCCTGGCTTCCGACCCTGGCTTCCGGCCCTGGCTTCCGACCGCCGGCCGAAAGCCGGCCAGCTCGCGGCCATCGCAAAGCCGCCCGCGGGCGAAAATCGCCCGGAACGGCCGATTTCACCGCGGCAGAAACCTCGGGCTGATGTCCCGGTTGGGGCGGCCGGAGGCCCTTTTCCTTATCCGGGTGGCGATGCGAGACTGGGCAAGGCTGCTGCAAGCACCGGCTCGAACCACATCCGGGTATCGCGCCGGCTCCGTTGATCGATCCGGCCCGCATCGGCCGAGGAGGACCGTAATGACCGATACAAGCCCGTTCGACCCCGCTTTGTTTGGCGATGCGGCAATCGATGCCGAAACGGCAAGGCTGAATGCCGGGATGATCGAGTTGCTGACGGGCCAGCCGGAATGGTGGATCGCGGGGGCCGAAGCCATGCGGGCCGCCCGCCGCCGCGGCGAGGGACCGTTTCCGGCGCCGGTCATGTCGGGCCGCGCCCGCACCTTGAGCATTCCCGGCAAGGACGGGAATCAGATCCCGCTGCGAGTGATCGCCCCGCCGCAGCCGCGCGGCGTTTATCTGCATCTGCACGGCGGCGGATGGGTGCTCGGCGGCGCCGACATGCAGGATCCGATGCTGGAGCGGATCGCCGACAATACCGGGCAGGCCGTGGTCGCCGTCGAGTATCGCCTTGCGCCGGAACATCCCTATCCGGCGGGTCCGGACGATTGCGAGGCCGCCGCGGCCTGGCTGGTGCGCAACGCCCAGACCGAGTTCGGCACCGAGGCCTTGACGATCGGCGGCGAATCGGCGGGCGGTCATCTGACGGCAGTGACGATCCTGCGGATGCGCGATCGCCACGGCTATTCCGGCTTTCGCGGCGCCAATATCGTTTATGGCGCCTTCGATCTCAGCCTGACGCCGAGCCAGCGGCTGTTCGGCGACACCCGGCTGGTGCTGCGGACGATCGACATGCAGCAGTTCTACAACGCCTTCCTGCCGACGGTGACGGATCGCCGCGTACCGGACATCTCCCCCCTATACGCCGACCTGAAGGGGCTGTGCCCGGCGCTGTTCAGCGTCGGTACGCGCGACGCGCTGCTCGACGACACGTTGTTCATGCATGCCCGCTGGGTGGCCGCGGGCAACCGCGCGGAACTCGCGATCTACCCCGGCGGGGCGCATGGCTTCACGCTGTTCCCGAACACCCTGTCGAAAACCGCGACGGCCCGGATGGACGCGTTCCTGAACGGCGTGCTCGCCTGACGGACCCCATGAGTACGTTTTTCGGAATGTCCGGTGCGACTTTGACGGGGACGAGCTGTGCGAAAATCATGATTTCTGCACAGTTCGGGTTGGCGGCTGCTGTTTGAGCTTGGCGCGCAGCCAGAGGCCGTCCTCATCGCGGCCGGCCGCGGCCAGGCCCTGAGCGATCCAGAGCACGTCTTCGTGTTTGAGGTTTGCAGTCTCAATCTCCGGCCACGCCGCCGCGACGCCCTTCGAGCAAGCGTGACGGAGTAAGCGGCGGATCGGTCGATCGAGCCTCCCGTAATCGAGCCAGGCCAAGGAAGGTCGTTCACCGGGGAGGACGGCGGCGACGAGTTCGGGTGCGATTGCAAGCCCGCTTGCACCGTTCCAAAAACAAACGAGCGCATTCCGCTGTTGTACCGAACCGATGGTAAATGCCTTGAAGGCGCCGTTGTCGCCCCAATGAAAGAAGTTCCCTTCCGCCAGCTCCAGGCCCCAGCCAAGGCTCCAACCGACGCCGGTCGAGACCTCGCCCTCGGCCGTCTCCGCAAGGTTCTGTATGCCCGGATGTCTGACGGTAATCTCGGGGCTGAGCCAGGCCTGAGCGGTTTCCGGCCGCAAGCGGGAACCGTCCAGCACCGCGATCAAGAAGCGGCCGAAATCGGCCGCGGTGGTCTGGAGCGACCATGCCGCGTTGCCTTCGCCGGGCTTGCCGCCGAGCGTCGGCCTGCCGAAAGCGTCGTGCGGGTAGGCTCGATTCGGTTCGAAGCCCCAATCCCAGATGTAACCCGATCGGGTCATCCCAAAGGGCTGTAACACCAGTCGTTCGGCCAACGAGTGGAGCTTCTCCCCGCTGATCGCTTCGACCGCCTTCTGAAGGTAGAGGAAACCCTCGCCGGAATAACTGAACCGCGCACCCGGCCGAAAATAAGTTTTCAGTGGAACATCGAGACTGCGCCAATTGGGAAAGCCGCCGCTGTGGCTCAACACATGCCTCGCGGTGATGGAGGCCGCGCGATGGTCTCCTGGCACATAGTGCGGCAGGTAAACGCTGAGCGGGACATCCAATGATATGCAACCCTGATCCATTAATTGGAGGACGGCGTGAGCAAAGACTGATTTGCTCAACGAAGCCGCCTCGAAGACGGTATGCTTATCAACTGCGTCGGGACTTTGCGCATGTCTGATGCCGCAGCAAATGTAATCGGAAAGCTCGCCCTCTTTGATGATGGCTGCCGACATTCCAGGGACCATCGCCTCGGTGATCAGCCGCAGACACTCGGTCTCGGTCAAAGCCATCAACCGTTCTCCTGACGGCCGGCAAATTGCGGGTGTATCGTAGGGCAAGATATGAACCGGAACGGTCGAGCATGACCAGCGAGACCGAAATGCGCCAGCTTTACGACCGCGACTTCGTGCAATGGACCGAGAACCAGGCGACCGCCTTGCGCCGCGCCCAAAGCACGTATGGCAGCAGCGCCGGCGCCAACCTGCCGTTGGATTGGGAGAACCTGGCGGAGGAGATCGAGAGCTTGGGCACATCCGATCGCCGCGCCTTGCACTCGCATATCCGACGGATCGTCCGCCACCTTCTGAAGCTTGCGGCCTCGCCCGCCCCGGCGCCTCGCCGAGGCTGGGCGCTGACGACTTGCGAGGCGCGCGCGGACATAGCCGCTGTATTGCGCGACAGCCTCAGCCTCCGTCATGAGATAGACGGGATCATCGCCGAAGAGGCGGGGCTGGCGGCGGAGTTGGCGGCCGCCGACCTCGAACAGCACGGCGAACTGACGAGCCCCGTTCAGGACCAGCTTCACCGGACGACATTCACAGCCGATCAGGTCCTCGACTACTGGTTCCCCGACAGCCCGGAGCTTGAGCTATGACCAGGTTGTAGGCTGGCCTTGTCTCCGCCGTCCTTCTCATATCACAATTATCTGTCGCGCCTTTTTCCAAAATGAAGCTTGCGACATGTCCGGACGTCGAGGAGGGATAAATGGCATTCCTAGTTTTTGAACAAAGTCTAATGAACGAGAGACCGGTTCTGCGGCCAACCGGCCAGACATTTAGCTTGGCGGGCCACAATCTTCTTTATCGGGCTTGGGAGAATCGAGGGAGACCGCTAAATAGCGGTTGGTCAGTCAATCGGCGAGAGCTGGTTGAGCTTCAGTTTGGGAAGCAAGGCAACTCGGAAAGCACAAGGCTGATTATCGATTTCCATCCTACTTCGACAGGGAGAATCGGATTGGTCGAGCCGATCAACATACACGCGTACACGTGGGGGGAGCCGGACGGCACGGCCGTATGGACACCGTTGATGTTGGAACTGAGGGATGTGTATTACTCGGAGTACGACGAGACTCTCTCGCCGGAACGAAAAAAAGACATCATGCAACAAATTCCGGTGGACTTTGATGGTTATAACTCGGTTGAATTCTTGTACTTGAATGGGGATGCTTTGTCCTGGAATTGGGGCAGAAACGGAATGACGAATGCTGCTTTCCTGTTTGGTGAAGCCCGAGACTACTTCCGGGGATTTTTCTGAAACGGTTCTTTGTTATTGCCACGCTAGCCTCCGGCTGACCTAGCTTCCAGGGTCACGGTGCATAGATCAGATGTACCCGCTCGCTACGCAGTTACCCGTGATGCGGCGCCTCCGAGCGAAATGCGTGGTGCTTGATCCGGAGTTGGGCTGATCGGCGTGCGGCGGCTGGCGCGACCCGGCCGGGGCGCCTATCTTTAGGCGATGTTCCCGCTGCTCGTTGCCGAGCGCCCGCAGGGCGATATCGGCAGGCCGTTTCAGCTGCATTCGGAATTCCGCCCGGCCGGCGACCAGCCGCAGGCGATCGATGAGCTGTGCGAGGGCATCGGCCGCGGCGAGCGCGAGCAGGTGCTGCTCGGGGTCACCGGCTCGGGCAAGACCTTCACGATGGCGCACGTCATCGAGCGCATCCAGCGGCCGGCGATCATCCTGGCGCCAAACAAGACCCTGGCGGCGCAGCTCTACGGCGAGATGCGGACGTTCTTCCCGGAAAACGCGGTCGAGTATTTCGTCTCCTATTACGACTACTACCAGCCGGAAGCCTACGTCCCGCGCACCGACACCTATGTCGAAAAGGAATCCTCGCTTAACGAGCAGATCGACCGCATGCGCCACTCGGCGACGCGCGCGATCCTCGAGCGCCGCGACGTCGTCGTCGTCGCCTCGGTGTCGTGCATCTACGGCATCGGCTCGGCCGAGACCTATTCGCGGATGACCGAGTCATTGACGGTCGGCGACCATATCGACCGTAACCGCGTGCTCGGGCGCTTCGTCGAATTGCAGTACCGCCGCAACGACCACAATTTCCTGCGCGGCAGTTTCCGGGTGCGCGGCGACACGATCGAGATCTTCCCGGCGCATTACGAGGACCGCGCCTGGCGGGTGTCGTTGTTCGGCAATGAGATCGAAGCGATCCACGAGATCGACCCGCTGACCGGCGAGAAGACCGCGGCGCTGAACCAGATCAAGGTCTACGCCAACAGCCATTACGTGACGCCGCGCCCGACCCTGCTGCAGGCGATCGAGCAGATCCGCCGCGACCTAAAGATCCGCCTCGCCGAATTGCACGCCGCCGGCAAATTGCTGGAAGCGCAGCGGCTGGAACAGCGCACCACCTTCGATCTCGAGATGATCGAGGCGACCGGCAGCTGCGCCGGCATCGAGAACTATTCGCGCTATCTGACCGGCCGCAAGCCGGGCGAGCCGCCGCCGACCTTCTTCGAATACATGCCGCGCGATGCGCTGGTCTTCGTCGATGAGAGCCATGTCACGGTGCCGCAGCTCGGCGGCATGTTCGGCGGCGACTGGACGCGCAAGACCTGCCTCGCCGAATACGGTTTCCGGCTGCCTTCCTGCACCGACAACCGGCCGCTCAAATTCGAGGAATGGGACGCGATGCGCGGCCAGACCGTGTTCGTGTCGGCGACCCCCGGCCCTTGGGAGATGGAGCGCGCCGGCGGCGTCTTTGTCGAGCAGATCGTGCGCCCGACCGGCCTGGTCGATCCGCCTTGCATCATCCGGCCGACCGAGAACCAGGTCGATGACCTGATGGCGGAGTGCCGCGACGCCGCCGCCAAGGGGCAGCGCGTGCTGGTCACGACCTTGACCAAGAAGATGGCCGAGGCGCTGACCGAGTACCTGCACGAGGCCGGGTTGCGGGTGCGCTACATGCATTCCGACGTCGATACACTGGAGCGCATCGAGATCATCCGCGACCTGCGGCTCGGCGTGTTCGACGTGCTGATCGGCATCAACCTGTTGCGCGAGGGGCTCGACATCCCGGAATGCGCGATCATGGCGGTGCTCGACGCCGACAAGGAAGGCTATCTGCGCTCGCGCACCTCGCTGATCCAGACGATCGGCCGCGCCGCCCGCCACATCGACGGCCGCGCCATCCTCTACGCCGATCGCATGACCGACAGCCTCAAGGCGGCGATCGAGGAGACCAACCGGCGCCGCGAGAAGCAGCAGGCCTACAACGCCGCCAACGGCATCACCCCGGAAAGCGTGCGCCGCGGCATCGCCGACATTCTCGACAGCGTCTACGAGCGCGATCACGTCACCTACGGGCTTGCCGAGGGTGAAGCGGCGCATTACCAGGGCGCCGATCTGAAAACCGTGGTCGCCGATCTCGAAAAGCGCATGCGTGCCGCCGCCGCCGATCTCGAATTCGAGGAGGCGGCGCGGTTGCGCGACGAGATCCGCCGGCTGGAACAGACCGATCTCGGCCTGCCCGCGGCGCCGGGTGCGGGTGACAGCGTCGGCAGCGGGTCGCGCGGGCGTTCGATCGCCGGCCGCGCCGGCATGTCGGCGCGCGAGGTCACGCGCGCCAAGGTGCGGGCGCGAAAGGAGCGCCGTGGCCGGCGATAACGGCGAGAAGCCGGAAGCGTTGACCGGGGCATTGCCGATGCCGCCGGTGCCAAAGGCGGCGCTGGTGACCGGCGGGGCGCGGCGCATCGGGCGCGCGCTGGCGCTCGCTCTGGCGGAGGACGGCTATGCCGTCGCCGTGCATTATCATGGCGCCGCCGCGGCCGCTCGCGCGGTCGTGGATGCGATCATCTCGGGGGACGGCAATGCGGTTGCGCTCGGCGCCGATCTGGCCGAGGAGGACGCCGTTACGGGGTTGCTGCCGCGCGCCGAAGCCGCGCTCGGGCCGGTCGGAGTCCTCGTCAACAATGCTTCCGTGTTCGACAACGATACGGTCGCGACCGCGAGCCGCGAAAGCTGGGAACATCACCTCGCGGTCAACCTCCGAGCGCCGTTCGTGCTGATCCAGCAGCTGGCGGCGCGGCTGCCGGCCGAGTCCGGCGGGGTCGTGGTCAACATGCTCGACGAGCGGGTGTGGAGCCTGACCCCGTATTTCATGTCCTACACGGTCGCCAAATCGGCGCTGTGGACGCTGACGCAGACCTGCGCCCTGGGGCTGGCGCCGCGCATCCGGGTCAACGGCATCGGCCCCGGCCCGACCTTGCCGAGCACCCGCCAGACGCCGGAACAGTTTCTGCGGCAATGCCGCATGATGCCGTTGCAGCGCGGCACCAGCCCGCAGGAGATCGCCGCGGCGCTGCGGTTCATTCTCGCCGCTCCGGCAATGACCGGCCAGATGATCGCGCTCGATGGCGGCCAGCATCTCGGCTGGGCCCAGTCCAATGCGGCGCCGATCGGCGAATAAAGGGACGGACTCGCCAGTGCGGCTTGCTTTTCGAGCTTTCGATACGCCGTCCTGCGGAACTTGTTCACAAAGCCTGTGACCGGCACGAGACGGCCCGCTAAATTCGCTCGAAAATCGGTTATTTACAGTTTGTTTACAGTTGACACGGAAAACACACGAAAACTCAATGCGTTATGATATTGCCTAAATTTTAGGCTCATGGTCGAACTGGCCGGCCGGGCTGGCCTGGAAGGCGCGAGCACCCGGGTTTTCGACAGAGTTATCCCCAGATTCCGTGGATATCGCCGCGAGTACCGGAATTTAGCATGGCAACTCAGCCGCTTGACGAGCAAGAGCGGGCAGAGGGCGAACTGACCAGGCCGTCGCCGCGTCGCGATCGCCGGCGCCGGGCCGCGGCAACCGATCTGCGCCGCGGGCCCGGCGATCTTGGGGAAAATCACCCGGCAGCCGATCCGACCCAGGTCACGGGCGCCCAGACCGCGGGCGATGCCCAGACCGCGGGCGATGATCGCGCTCCCGCATCGCACCACCCGGCCGGGGTCTCTGCCGGCCTCGCCGCGTTGCGGGCGGCATTGCGCCATGTGCCGGGAACCCCGGGCGTGTACCGCATGCTCGACCGCAAGGGCGACGCGCTGTATGTCGGCAAGGCCCGCAACCTGAAGGCCCGGGTGCAGAATTACACGCACGTCGCGGGCTTATCGAACCGCCTGCGCCGCATGGTGGCGGAAACCGCCTCGCTCGAAATCGTCGTGACCCACACCGAGGCGGAGGCGCTGCTGCTCGAATGCAATATGATCAAGCGCCTGATGCCGCGCTACAACGTGTTGCTGCGCGACGACAAATCGTTTCCGCTGATCCACATCACCGCCGGCCACGACTTTCCGCAGCTGACCAAGTTCCGCGGCGCACGCACCAGGGAAGGGGTCTATTTCGGCCCGTTTGCCTCCGCCGGCGCGGTAAACCGCACCTTGATCACATTGCAAAAGGCGTTTCTGCTGCGTTCGTGCAGCGACAGCGTCTTCAACAACCGCACCCGGCCATGCCTGTTGTTTCAGATCAAGCGCTGCAGCGCCCCCTGCGTCGGCCATATCGGCCCGCAGGATTATGGCCGGCTGATCGACGAGGCGCAGGCTTTTCTGCGCGGCCGCAGCCGGGACGTGCAGCAGCATCTGGCGATCGACATGGAGAAGGCGGCCGAGGCGCTCGATTTCGAGGCGGCGGCGCTGATCCGGGATCGCATTCGCGCCCTGTCGCTGGTGCAGGGCCACCAGGACATTCACGTCGGCGGCATCGCCGATGCCGACGTCATCGCGGCCTATCAAGCCGGCGGCCATACCTGCGTGCAGGTGTTCTTCTTCCGCGCCGGCCAGAACTGGGGCAACCGCGCCTATTTCCCGAGCCATGACGGGCAACTGTCGGCAGAGGAGGTGCTCACCGCCTTTGTCGGCCAGTTCTACGATAACCGGCCGAAACCGCCGCTGGTCCTGCTGAGCCATCCGCTGGTCGAACAGGAGCTGGTCGAAGAGGCGCTGTCCTTGGGCGGGCCGCGCGTCAGCCTTGCGGTGCCGCGCCGCGGCGACAAGAAGAGGCTGGTCGACCGCATCCTGCTGACGGCGCGCGAGGCGCTCGGCCGCCGCCTCGCCGAAAGCAGCACGCAGCGACAATTGCTCGACGGCGTCGCCGCCGCCTTCGGCCTCGAGCCGCCGCTCAGCCGCATCGAGGTCTACGATAACAGCCACATCCAGGGCACCAACGCGGTCGGCGCGATGATCGTCGCCGGCCCCGACGGGCTGGTGAAAGGCGCCTATCGCAAATTCAATATCCGCGGGATCGCGAGCGGGCGCCTTCACCCCCCCATCGCCGGCGCGACGGGTCCCACCCTCTCCCGCGATGCGGGAGAGGGTGCCGAGCGCAGCGAGGCGGGTGAGGGTCTTGCCGCCGGGTCCCTTCCCCCGCAGGCGAGTGAGGGTCGGGGTCGGCGCGAGGTCGCGCAACCAGACGCGGGGACAGTGGAGCCAACCGCGGGCGGCGATGATTATGCGATGATGGCGGAAGTGCTGCGGCGGCGGTTCGCCCGAGCGCTGAAGGAAGACCCGGAGCGCGAACGCGGCGGCTGGCCCGATCTCGTGCTGATCGATGGCGGGCTCGGTCAGCTCCATGCGGCGCAGGCGGTCATGGCCGAGCTCGGTGTGGAGGACGTCGCGATCGCCGGGATTGCCAAGGGACCCGACCGCAACGCCGGGCGCGAGCGCTTTTTCCTGCCCGGGCGCGAGCCGTTCTCGTTCGAGCCGCGCGACCCCGTGCTCTACTTCCTGCAGCGGCTGCGCGACGAGGCGCACCGTTTCGCGATCGGCACGCATCGCGCCCGGCGGCAGAAGGCGATCGGGCGCTCGCCGCTCGACGACATTGCCGGCATCGGCGCCAGGCGCAAGCAGGCCCTGCTTCGCTATTTCGGCTCGGCTCGCGCGGTCGCCCGGGCCGGGCTGGCCGATCTCGAACGGGCTGACGGCATCAGCAAAACCGTCGCGAAAACGGTTTATGAGTATTTTCATGCAGTGGACGAGTAAGATCGCCCTTCCCGATCCCGTCCGCCTGCCCGCCCGGAGCGACGCGTGCTGTTGACCAGCCTGCCGAACCTGCTGACCCTGTCGCGCATCCTGGTGATCCCGCTGGTGATCGCGACGTTTTACCTGCCCGGCGACGGGGCGCGCTGGCTCGCTTGCGCCCTGTTTTCGGCGGCCGGGCTGACCGATTGGCTGGACGGCCATATGGCGCGGCGCTGGGAGCAGCAATCCGAGATCGGCCGCTTTCTCGACCCGATCGCCGACAAATTGCTGGTCTCGGCGACCTTGTTCATGCTGACCGCGACCGGCCGGCTGCCGCAGGAGGCGCTGCCGCCGGCGTTGGTGATCTTGTGCCGCGAGATCCTGGTCTCGGGGTTGCGAGAATACCTGGCGGGGTTGCGGGTCGGCATGCCGGTGTCGCGGCTCGCCAAATGGAAGACCGCGATTCAGATGGTGGCGATCGGCTTTCTGATCGTCGGCGACGCCGGTCCGGCGCTGCTGCGCGTCACCGTGGTCGGCGAGACCCTGCTGTGGATCGCCGCGTTGCTGACCATCGTGACCGGCTACGACTATCTGCGGGCTGGATTGCCGCATCTCACTCGCCGGCCGCGCCGACCCGCCCGCAAATCGCAAAGGCTGGCCTAGGAGCCGCTTCGGAGAAGCGCGCGCGCCTCTTCCTCCCTCTTCTCCGCCGGCCGCCTTCCGGCGGAACAAGGCTCGCTTCTGTCGGGCGGGCTTAGGATTGCCGTTGCGGCCGGGGATGGCATGGCCTAAGTGGAAGCGTATGCGGATTTTTGGCCTTGCCGGCTGGAGCGGAAGCGGCAAGACAACGTTGTTGACGGCGCTGATCCCCGAAATCGTGTCGCGGGGCGTCACCGTTTCGACCATCAAGCATGCCCATCATGATTTCGACATCGATCAGCCGGGCAAGGATTCCTGGCGCCACCGCCAGGCCGGCGCGCGCGAGGTGATGGTGGCCTCCGGCCGACGCTGGGCCTTGATGCACGAGCTGCGCGGCCGCCCCGAGCCGTCGCTCGGCGAATTGCTCGCGCGGCTCGCCCCGGTGGATCTGGTCCTCGTAGAAGGGTTCAAACGACATCCGCACCCCAAACTCGAAGTGTACCGCGCCTGCGTCGGAAAGCCCTTTCTTCATCCCGAGGACCCGCACATCATCGCGGTCGCCTCTGACGAACCGCTCGCGCTGAAACTGCCTTGTCTGCCATTGGCGCAGCCATCGGGCATCGCCGAGTATGTTCTGCGCCATGCCGAGGAGGGGTAGTGCCTCAGCTGAGCGATGATTGCTTCGCCTTTGGCGGCGCGCTGATGACGGTCGAGGCGGCGCTGGCGCTGATTGCCGAGCGGATCGGGCCGGTGGTCGAGCCCGAAACGGCTGCCCTCGCCGAAGCCCCCGGCCGGGTTCTCGCGCGGGATCTGGTCGCTTCTTTCGATCTGCCGCCGCACGCCAACAGCGCGGTGGACGGCTATGCCGTGGTTCACGCGGATCTCCACGCGGATAGCGACACCATTCTCCCGGTGACCGGGCGAGCGGCTGCCGGCCATCCGCTGGGCCGCCCGGCGCATCGCGGCGAGGCGATCCGCATCTTCACCGGGGCGCCGATGCCCGACGGCGCCGACACGGTGATGATGCAGGAGGATTGCGTCCTTGCCGATGGCATGGTGCGGCTGCACCCGGGCATTCGTCGGGGCGCCAACCGGCGCCGCGCCGGCGAAGACGTCGAACGCGGGGCGGTGGCGCTGCCGGCAGGCAGGCGGCTGCGTCCGCCCGATCTCGGCCTCGCCGCGGCGCTCGGCTGTCGTGAGCTGCCCGTGTTCCGGCGGCTGCGGGTGGCGCTGCTGTCGACCGGCGACGAGGTGCGCGAGCCCGGCGATGCGCTGCCGCCCGGGATGATCTATGACGCCAACCGCTTCATGCTGGGGGCGTTGCTGCGCAATCTGGGCTGCGCGGTGACCGATCTCGGCATCGCCCCCGATCGCGCCCCGGGGCTCTCCGACATGCTCGCCGCGGCGAGCGCGGCGCACGATGCGGTGGTGACCTCGGGCGGGGTGTCGACCGGGGAAGAGGACCATGTCCGGACCGCTCTCGAGCGGCTCGGGCGTCTGCATTTCTGGCGCCTCGCGATTAAGCCCGGGCGGCCGGTCATGCTCGGCCAGATCCGCGGCGTGCCGCTGATCGGTTTGCCGGGCAACCCGGTCGCCGCGGCGGTGACGTTCGTGGCATTGGCCCGGCCGCTGATCCTGCGCCTCGCCGGCGCGATCGAGCCGCCGCCGGCGCTGTTCCGGGTGCGCGCCGATTTCGCCTACCGCAAGAAGCCGGGACGGCGCGAATTCGTCCGTGCCAGCCTCGACCGCGGCCCGGACGGGCCGGTGGTGCGCAAATACCCGAAGGATGGCGCCGGCATCCTGTCCTCGATCACCCGCTCGGACGGCCTCGCGATCCTCGACGAGAACACGAGCGATCTCGCGGCCGGAGCGATGGTCGATTTTCTCCCCTTCGCCGCGGTTATGGAATGACCGGGCCAGGTGCCGGAAGCGGATCGTGAAGCTGCTGTATTTCGCATGGCTGCGGGCGCGGATCGGGCGAGCCGAGGAGCGCGTGGAGCTGCCGCCCGAGGTGCACGATGTGGCCGGACTGCTCGAATGGCTGAAAGGGCGCGGCGGCGGGTATGCCGAGGCATTGCAGGACCTCACCGTCGTGCGGGTCGCGGTCAACCAGGACTATGTCGCGCTCGACACCCCGGTGCGGGACGGCGACGAGGTCGCGCTGTTCCCGCCGGTGACCGGAGGCTGAGGCGATGATCCGGGTGCAGCGCGAGGATTTCGATGCCGGCCTCGAGCTCGACCGGCTCGCCGCCGGCAATCACCGCATCGGCGGCATCGCCAGCTTCATCGGGCTGGTCCGGGATCTGGCGGGCGGCGACCGGGTCTCGGCGCTGACCCTCGAACACTACCCCGGCATGACAGAACGAAAGCTGGCCGAAATCGAAGCCGAAGCGCAGCGGCGCTGGCCGCTCGACGCGTCGCTGATCATCCATCGCTACGGCAGGCTGCAGCCCGGAGAGCGCATCGTGCTGGTCGCGACCGCCTCGCCGCATCGCGAGGCCGCGCTCGCCGCCTGCCATTTCCTGATCGACTGGCTGAAGACCGACGCGCCGTTCTGGAAGAGCGAGGACACGCCGCAAGGCGAGCGCTGGGTTGAGGCTCGCGCCGAGGACGACGAGGCAACTCGCCGCTGGCGATGATCGCGCGAACCCAGCCCGTCGGTCCCACCAATCCAGGCAAACAGGGGGAGCGGACGCAATGAAGCGGTTATGGGGGCTGGTTGCCGCCGCGGTGCTGGCCGCGGCCCCGGCAGCGCAGGCCCAGAACGACGGCAAAACCGTCAAGATCGGCGTGCTCAGCGACATGAGCGGCCCCTACGCCGATGTCGTCGGCAACGGTTCGGTGGCGGCGGCGAAGCTGGCCGTCGAGGATGCCGGCGGCCAGGTGCTCGGTATGCCGATCGAGGTCGTCAGCGCCGACATGCAAAACAAGCCCGACCTCGCCTCCTCGATCGCACGGCAATGGTTCGACACCGAGAACGTCGATGTCCTGGCCGGCGGCGGCGCCTCGTCCTCGGCATTGGCGATGCAGGAGGTCGCGCGCGAGAAGAAGCACATCTACCTGATCACCGATGCCGCCTCCTCCGATTTCACCGGCAAGGCCTGCTCGCCGTTCGGCATCCATTTCACCTATGACACCTACGCGCTCGCCAACGGCACCGCCAAGGCGATGATCCAGCAGGGCGGCGACACCTGGTTCTTCATCACCGTCGATTACGCTTTCGGGCACGCGATGGAGGCGGACGCGACCCGGTTTGTCGAAGCCGCCGGCGGCAAGGTGCTCGGCGCCGTGCGGCACCCGCTCGGGGCCGCCGATCTCAGCTCCTTCCTGCTGCAGGCGCAGGCCTCGCACGCCAAGGTCATCGGGCTCGCCAATGCGAGCAGCGACACCGCCAACACGATCAAGCAGGCTGCCGAGTTCGGCATCGCGCAGGGCGGCCAGAAGCTAGCCGCTTTGCTGATGATGATCCGCGATGTCGAGTCGATCGGGCTTCCGACCGCCCAGGGGCTGACCCTGACCGAGAGCTTCTACTGGGATCTTGACGACAAGACCCGCGCCTTCACCAAACGCTTCATGGCCGACTACAACGACAAGGTCCCGACGATGACCCAGGCCGGCATGTATTCCGCCGTCAACCACTACTTGAAAGCGGTCAAGGCCGCCGGCACCAAGGACCCGGAGACCGTCGTCGCCAAAATGAAGGAACTCCCGGTCGACGATATGTACAACGATAACGTGCAAATCCGTGCGGACGGCCGCGTGCTGGTTCGCATGTACCTGGAACAGGTCAAGTCGCCGGCGGAATCGAAATACCCGCACGACGATTACAAGATCCTGGCCTCGACCCCCGGAAACGAGGCCTTCCGCCCGCTGGCCGAGGACAACTGCCCGCTGCTCAAAGCCCGGTAGGCGGCCCCAGGCTCTGGTTCATCTAAGCCCAACCCCGATTTTCGAATCGCGCGTCCCAGTTGCGCCGGAGCGATATCCGTAAAGCCAAGCGCGCCAAAGGGACCCGCAAGGATCCCCAACTCGATCGAACCTCGGACCCGCGATCCTTGTCTCGACCGCCTTTGGGGGCCGGACGGTCGCGCCCGATATGCGGTACGGGGTTGTTGTCGACGCCGTGCCTTTGCCGGGCGAAGGCGGAATCGAAACACGAGACCGCCGGCGGTTGCCGTTTCGGAACGCCCGGAGCTCGGCCGGTCCCGCTCGCGCCAAGGTTGGGATCGATTTACACTGCCGGTCGCGCAGGCCTCGGCGGAATGCCGCAGCGGGGCCGGATGCCCCGCAGGAGATCGGCCATGCTCCGTTTCTTAATCGCCGGTCTGCTCGGTTGCGTGCTTGCGAGCTGCACAATCCCGGGCGCGGTCGCGCCGCTGCAATTTGGCGACCTCCAATCGGCGCGCGCGGCCTGTAATGCGCGATATCCTGCGCGCATCGGGAACTACCTGCCGCATGCCTCCTGCGTCAACGAGGCGGTCGAGACGTTTGCGATCCCTTCCGCCCGCTACCCTGATCTTGTCCGCCTCCAGGAGGAGGTTCGCAGCGCGCTCTCGGCCAGAATCGACCGGCGGACGATTTCGCCGCGTGCGGGCGAACGCAGGATGGCGGAGGCCGACCGGCTGATCAATCAGGCGGAGCGCGATCGCGACCGTCTCGACGAAACCGAAGCCAACCGTCGCGTCGCGGCCATCCAGGCGATGATGGCAAGGTAATTACATGCTGGGCCGTTCACGATGCCGCGATGGCCGCGAGGCGGCCGGCCGCCGCAGCCACCGCTTCCCGCCGCCGGGCCGCCGCGCTGGCGTTCCGTTCGCGCACGCGTTCGAGGATGGCGGGCGGGGCCGTTTCGGGTTCTCCGGCATTGAACGGTGGCGCCGGCGCATACTCGATCTGAAGCTGGATGGCCTGAGCCGTTTCCGGTCCGGCCAGTTCGGCGACCACCGCGAACGCGAAATCGATGCCGGCCGTGACGCCCCCGCCGGTAATGACATTGCCGTCGCGCACGACGCGGCCGGAATCGGCGAACGCCCCGCAGCGCGCCAGCAAGTCGCGCCAGGCCCAGTGGCAGGCGGCCCGCTTGCCGCGCAATAAGCCGGCGGCGCCGAGCGCCAGTGATCCGGTGCATACCGATGTGATATAGCGGGCGGTCGCGGCAAGCCGGCGCAATTCACCGAGAAAGACCGGGTCGCCAATAGCGTTGTCGGTGACCCCGGCGCCACCCGGCACGCAAAGAACATCGCAAGCCGGAATATCGGCCAGGCGATATAGTCCGGCGAAGGTAATGCCGGCGGTCTCGATCGCGCCGCCCGCCGCACTCCCCAGAATGACGCGGGCGCCGCTCAGCGACGAAAACACCTGATGCGGCCCGGTGAAGTCCAGTTGCGTGACGCCCGGGAACAAGGCGAAGACGATAATCGGATGCCCATGGTTCATCGCCCGACCCTCCGGCTCGATTGACGATGTGAGGGTAGCCCCAAGCAGATCCGGCCGAAATGACGTTGTTCCCTTGTTTTGAGCCATGACGCCGGTGCCGTGCCGATTTCCCAAGTTCAGCGGCTCGGCTCCGCCCGGCCGATAATGGTTGTCAAGGCATCGGCGTTTCGGTCAGGTCTCGGTCGATCGCGCATCCTTTGGCCGGAAGCGCGCCGCGGCGTCAGCGTGAACGCCGGGTCAGCCGGGCTTCGCCGCTTGCCGGTCCAGGATGCGCCGGTGCAGGTTGCGCACGATCATCGCGGTCAGACGGTCATTGTGCATGAACAGGCGCTGGCCGATCGGGTAGGGGTCTTGCCGGGTCGCGTCGATCGGCTCCTTCAGCATGTCCTCGGGGCTGGCGCCGCGCTCGACCTGGCGCTCGACGAAGCCGATCCAGTTCTCGACGATCTGCGCCTGCTCTTTCAGATACGCCTTGGTGCAGGGCTCGCCGTGCCCGGGGATGATGGTCTCGACATCGAGCGCCTCGATCAGCCGCAGCGCCTCCAGCCATTCCCAAGGATCGCATTCCTGCAGCCAGCTGCGGCATTTGTAGAAGACGTTGTCGCCGGTAAAGACGACGCCTTCCTCGGGAACATGCACCGAGGTTTGCGGCGCGGTATGTCCCGGCATATGGATGATGTTGAAGGTGTGGTTGCCGACGTTGAGGGTCAGGGCGTCGGTAAAGGTGACGCTCGGGCCGTGCGAGGCCGGGTAGTCCGGATGGCCAAGCAGCCACACGCTGTCGGGATCGGCGTGTTTGAACCGCTCGCGCTTCTCCTCCAATGATTCGAACGCGAACAGGTAGTCGTCAAAGCACTGCTGCAACTTCACCTGGCCGACCACCGGGACGCGCGGGAAGTAGGCGTTGCCCGAGATGTGGTCGCCATGCGGCTCGGTGTTGATCAGGTACCGGATCGGCGCCTTTTCTTCCATGTGCTCGCGCCAGCGCACGGCATCGATCGGCTGCTGCGGCGAGTCGATCATCACATAGCCGTCGCTGGTCTCGACAAAGCTCGGATTGCAGCCCGCGAAGTAGATTTCGGTGAAACTGTTGCTGCCGACGCGTCGCATGCCTTGCCTCCGTTGGCGAGACCGCCGAAATTCCCGTGATCCGTGCCTATATCGAGGCGGTGCCGGGGGCCGCGGGAGCATTCTGCTGTTGCCGCCGCAGCAATTCGCCGAAATCGATCGGGTTGATCATCAAGGGCGGGAAGCCGCCATCCCGCGTCGCATTGGCGATGATCGCCCGCGCGAACGGAAACATCAGCCGCGGCGTCTCGACCAGGATCAGCGGGCCGAGCATCGGCTCCGGCACGTTGCGGATCGTCACCACCGCGCCGTAGGCGAGCTCGACCAGGAACACGGTGTCCGCGCCAGCCTTCGCGGTGGCGCCGATGGTCAGCACGACCTCGTAGAGCTCCGGCCCGAGATTGCGCGCCTTGACATCGACATTGACCTCGACCGAGGGCTGTCCCGCCGGCTGCATCAAGGTTTGCGGCGCGCGCGGGTTCTCGAACGACAGATCCTGAACATATTGCGCATTGACGATCAGCTGCTGCTGCTCGGGCAAAGCCGCCGGGGCATCGCCGCCCTGGCCGTTGCCTCTCGCTTCGTCCGCCATAAATCCCAGCCTTTCGGCCTTTGGCCTGGAGCGGCCAGCCCGGATGCCTCAATAAGGGGCGCTGGCTAGCACGGAACCGGCCGCGGCATCAACCGCGACAGGCCCACGCCCGAACGAGCAACATGCGGCCGCCGACCGCCGTCTCACAAGGGAGCCGTTGCCCCGGGCCGCACGATTCACCTTGCCTCGGTCCAGCTTTCAGAGAAGGCGAGGGCGCAGGTGCTGAACGGGCGGCCTTCGCGCTCCCTCGCCCACGGCCGGCCGGCGGCGGGCCGGTCATTGTAGGACAGCCTCGCGCCGAGCGCCGGGATCAGCAATGTGCACACGCCGTAGCGACGGCCCGGCTCGGCATTGGGCTGGGTGTGGATCAGCAACGGCTCGCCGATGTCGTACCAGGTCAGCGCGATCTCGGTGTCGCGGGCCACGATCCGTTCGGTCCAGAAATAATGCGGATCTCCCGATTTGCTGAACACAGCCTCGGCCACCGGGATCGCGAGATCCGCGGTTTCGGCGTTGAGCATGCCCTGCACACTTGCCTGCAGCCACCGCGCCATCGCGATGTTGTCGGAGTAGATGCGCCAGCGGTTGTCGGTCAGTTCGCTGTTCAGGTAGAGCACGTGCCCGGGTCCGGCCGGGCACAGGATGATGCGCCAGAAGCTGGCGTTGGTCGTCACCGGCCCGTCCTGGCTTTCGCTCAAGCGGATGAACGGGTTCTCGCCGGTCAGGATGACGCGGTTGGGATCGGCGGTCATCGCGGCACCTCCCTCGAACGGCCGGGCTCAACGCAGGTACTTTTTTTCGGCGCGTTTCATGTCGGCGACGCGCTGAAGCCCGAAGATATCCTCAACCGAGGCGATGCGGCTTTCGATCGTATCGATGCCGCCCTCGGCTCGGATCTCGGCGAAAGCCTGACGCATCGCCGCGACCGCTGCCCGGATCGCGTGATTGGCGTAGATGACGAGTGCGATCTTTCCGAGCGCCCGGATCTTCGCTTCGGTCAGGTCGGGATAGGCGGTGGGCACCAGCACCAGCGGGATCGGCCCGCTCCAGCGCTCGGCAAAAGCAACGATCTCGTCCGGAGTCTTGCGCTTCGAATGCACCAGCAGCAATTCCGCGCCGGCCTCGGCATAGGCTGCGCCGCGGCGCAATGCCTCATCTAGCCCGAGATCGGCGATCAGCGCCTCGGTGCGGGCAATCACCAGCACATCGCGCTCACGGCCGGCATCGACGGCGGCGGCGATCTTTCCCTGGAATTCCTCGATACGGACCAGCTCCTGCCGCCCGCCCGCCAGGAGACTGGTGTCCTTCGGGAAGGTCTTGTCCTCGATCACCGCCACGGCAGCCCCGGCGCGGGCATAGGCGCCGACGACATGCGCGACATTGATCGCATTGCCGTAGCCGGTGTCGAGATCGGCGATAACCGGTATTCCGACCCGTTCGGCCATCGCGCGGGTCATGTCGAGATGCTGCGTGAAGGACAGCAGACTGGCGTCCGGCACGCCATAGGCGGCCGACAGCTCGAACCCGCTGGCCCAGATGCCGTCGAAGCCGGCTTCCTCGGCCAACCGTGCCGAGAGCGGATTGTGCGCCGACATCGCTACGGCCAGGCCGGAAGCGATTCGGTCGCGCAGCGGGTTAGGCATCCGCCGGCTCGTTTTCCGCGGCGCCTGCGGCGGGCGATTTCGAAGCGATCATTGGCCTCTCTCTGCCGTGCCGCGTGCCGCGGCGATGCGCTGCGGATGGGCGGGATATACGCCCAGAATTTTGACCTCGGTCGAGAAGAACGTCAGCTCCTCGAGCGCGAGGGCCAGCGGACGGTCCTTGGGATGGGCCTCGACATCGGCGTAGAACTGTGTGGCGGCGAACCGGCCGCCGACCATGTAGCTCTCGAGCTTGGTCATGTTGACGCCATTGGTCGCGAAGCCGCCGAGCGCCTTGTACAGCGCCGCCGGTACGTTGCGGACATTGAACACGAAGGTGGTCACGGCCGCGCCGCCGCGCGCCGGCCATTGCGGCTCGCGCGACATGATCAGGAACCGGGTCGTGTTGTGCTCGGCGTCCTCGATGTTCTGCTTCAGCGAGACCAGGCCGTAGATCTGGCCGGCAAGCTCCGAGGCGATCGCCGCGACAGTCGGGTCGCCGCGTTCGGCGATTTCCTGCGCCGCCCCGGCCGTGTCGGCCGCGACCACCGGCGTCACGCCCAGCGCACGGATCAGGTCGCGGCATTGCGACAGGGCATGCACATGGCTGCGGACGGTGCGGATTTGGTCGAGGCGGGCGCCCGGAAGCGCGAGCAGATGGTGGTTAACGCGCTCGAAATGCTCCCCGATGATGTGAAGCCCCGAATCCGGCATCAGGTGGTGGATGTCGGCGACCCGGCCGGCCACCGAATTCTCGATCGGGATCATGCCGAGCACGGCGCGCCCGTCGCGCACCGCCGCAAAGGCGTCCTCGAAGGCGGCGCAGGGCAGGGTCGGCATGCGCGGAAAGACGTTGCGGCAGGCGAGGTCGGAATATGCCCCGAAGGCGCCCTGGAACGCGATCATCCGCGCCGGATCGGTAAACTCGGTCATCACCCGCCCCTGGCCTGCGAAGCGCCGAATGCCGGCGCCGAGGCGTGCCGGCGCAGCGCCGCGATCAGGGCATCGGCTTCGCCATCGGTCGCGTCGAAGCGGCACACGAAGCGCGCCGCGCCGGTGCCGCGGCGGTAGAACCGCAGCCCGTCGCGTTCGAGCCCGGCCATGCACTCCGCCGTCAATTCGAGGAAGATCTCGTTTGCCTCCACCGGAGCCAAGAGCCGCAGCCCGGGGATGCCGTCCAGCCCGCGGGCGATACGCGCCGCGACCGCGTTCGACGCCGCTGCCATCCGCAGCCACAGTCCGTCCTCGACATAGGCGAGCAGCTGGGCCGAGGCAAACCGCATTTTCGACCACACCTGACCGGCGCGCCGCAGCTGCACAGCGAGCCCGTCAGCCAGTTCCGGCGCGAACACGACGATCGCGTCGCATAATGCGCCGCCATTCTTGGTCGCTCCGAACGACAGCACATCGACCCCGGCGCGCCATGTCAGCTCGGCCGGGCTGCAGCCGAGCCGGGCCACGGCATTGGCGAAGCGGGCGCCGTCCATGTGAACCCGCAACCCGCGCCGCTTCGCAACCTCGGCGACGGCGCTAACCTCGTCGAGCCCATAGACCGCGCCGAGATCGGTCGCCTGCGTCAGGTTGACGGCCGACGGCACGCCGCGATGAAGCTGGCCGGGGACGATCCCGGCCAGCGTCTCGGCCAAAGCCGCAGGGTCGATGCGGCCATGCGCACCGGGTACCGCGACGAGCTTGAGGCCGCCGCCGAAAAAACCGGCGGCATTGGCCTCGGAGGTGTTGATGTGCGCCAGCGCGCTGCAATAAACGAGCCCCCAGGACGGCCCGAGCGCAGCCAAGGACAACGCGTTGGCCGCGGTTCCGGTGGCGACCGGGAAAACCCGCACGGGGGTTTCGAACAGCTCGCCGAAGCGGCGCTGCAGCGCCGCCGTCCATTCGTCCTCGCCATAACCGAGCGCGGTGTCGCGGTTGGCGCGGATCAGCGCCTCGAGAATTTGCGGCGCGGCGCGCCCGGTATTGTCGCTGCGGAAATCGATCATGCCGTGCCCCGCTAGCCACCTTCGGAAGCCGAGCCCGGAGCTTATCCGAGCCGTGGCTTATGACGAAAGCGTCGGAGCTCAGCGAACCCCGCCGTCGCGGCCGGAGGCAAGATGGGGCCGGCCGGCGGCGATGTGCGGCTGCAGCATCGCGGCCGGGCGATGCGGTCGCTGCATTGCCGGCAATGCGAGCAGGCGCGGCCGGCGCACCGGCGAGAAGCTGCCGTACGGCCGATGTCGCGCGACCGCAACGGCGGCGAATTTGGGATGCCCGATGCCGGCGCCGAAACGCGGTTTCGGCGAATGCGGCCCTCGCATCGCCAGCGCCGGCCGCGCCGCGGGTAGCTGCGGGATCTCCGCCGGCGCCCGCCGGAGCAGCGCCGATCGGGGCGCCGGTGCGGCGATCTGGGGCGAGCCCATCAACAGCGGCGCCTCCATCAGCCGCTGTTCGGGCAGCTGCAGCAGCGCCGGGGCGACCGGCTTGCCGGCGACGAAAACACCCCGCGGGACGGCAATTGCGTAGCGGCGATTGGCAAAACCGCCATTCAGCACCGCCGCCGGAATTTGGCCGTCTGCTCCGATCTCGATCGCTTGCGGGTCAGCCACAGGGCCTGAGTTCAGTCGACGAATCGCGTCAAGATCGTGCGTATAGCCTGGCAAATACACCTCGCCCGGGGCGAGCGCGAACCACGCGACCGCCGGGCCGGGACCCTCGGCGACGCTCAGCCCAATCCCGGGCGTGCCGAGAAAAACGACCATTGCCGGCGCATAGGCCGGGTGGGCGACAAAGCTGCCGGGCACCCAGCCCCAGCGCTCGCCGATCCGCGCCCAGCGGCCGAAATGCGCCGGCGCAAAACCCCAGGGCTGGTCGGCGATCCAGCTCCATCCCCACGGCGCTATCCAGGTCCAATGGCCGTCCCGATACGGCGTCCAATCCGCCGGCACATCGTTCGGGAACCAGGCGACGCCGTATTCGGTCGTGCTGTCCCAGCTGCCATGCGCGTCGAGCACCTCATAGCCGGTCATCTCGCGCGACAGGTGGAACGGGGCGGCAAGCTGGGTCTCGTCGACATCGCGGCTGCGGCACCATTCGACAAAGGAATCGGCGGCCGCCGGCTCGACAACGGCGGTGACCGGGTCGGCGCCGCTCAACATCGCTGTCTTGCCCTGGTCGATCGTTATGTCCAGCGCGCTGCCGGCGAATCGGGCGCTGCCGGTAAAGACCGCGACACGGGCCGGCTCCTGCGCGGTTCCGGCGGAGATATCGTACTGCCCGGGCTGCAGCAGCGACACCCGGCCGTGCGGCAGCGCAATCGCGACGCCGGCGGCGTCATCGAGCCGGCGCAGGTCGATGCCGACCCGCCCTTCGGGCAGGGTGAATTGCGCGGCCGCGGCATCGAGGCTTGTGACTTCAAGCCGAGTGGCGTTCGACAAGGCCAGGGTCATCGGGCCGAGGCGCAGCTCCGCCCCGCCCTGAGCCGCCGTGCGCACCGACATGCCGGGCCCGACGGGGTAGTTCTCAACCGCCGGCCGCCAGTCGCCGTCCGGCGACCGTACTGCCACGGCTCCGGCCGCCCAACTGACCCTGCCGACACGCTCCGGCGCTTGCTGGGCCCGTGCCGCAAGCGGCGTGCTCAGCACGATCAGGCCGGCGATAAGCAATCGCACGCCCAGCATCGCACAAGCATAGCATGTTGCCCGGAAATCGGGCAGCGGCCCGCTGCGCGCGCTCTCGAAACGGGCCGCAGCGCTCGACAGCGGGCCCCTTGCCGATCGTTCGCGACCGAGGCCCCTGCTGCCGGGAACCGCGAATCGGCCGAGGCGCCGGACGAAAGACACCGGCGCGGCCGGACGCCGGCGCTTGCAAAACGGCGAGATGCCCGGCGCCGGGTCTACGAAACCAACATAGCAGCGGAGCTAGCGAACCGACGCCTAGCCAAACGGACGACAGCCGCGATGGCGTCAGTGATCGAAGGTCAGTAGTTCGAAATCTCGATCAGGTTGCGGTCGGGGTCGCGGATGTAAACGGACTGGATCGTGCCGATTGCGCCGGCGCGCGGGCCCGGTCCGGCGACCACCGCTACGCCGCAGGCGTCGAGATGCGCCGTCACCTCGACGAGCGGCACCGTCGTAATGAAGCACAGATCGCCCGAGCCCGGGGTCGGGCGGTCAGCGACGAGCCCGGGGATATCGTCGGCCGGATGCAGGTTGATCTTCTGACGGCCGAAGCGCAGCGCGGTCCGGCCTTCGCCAAAGCTCACGACTTCCATCCCCAGCACGCGCGTGTAAAACTCGCACGTACGGGCGATATCGGCGACGGTCAGCACCAGGTGGTCGAGCCGATCGATCTGCATCGGAGATGTCCTGCGGATTGGCGGGCCGAAAAGCTTGCCACGGGCTCCGGCCGATGGCGAGCGCGGCCGGCCGGCGATTGTGTCGCGGTTTGCGGCTGTACGGTGTTGTTGAGTTCTTCGAGACAGGCTGCCGGCCCCAGCCATGTCGAGATGCTCGGGCTCGTGACGCAGATAAGGCTGTATACGACTGAGCATGCGTCCGTCTGTCGTCGGGGACTGCCTGGAAATCCCCGAGGAGCCGTTACGCTCTCGAGCGGCCGAGGAGGTTTTGTTGTGAGCACTCTGTCTCTAGGCAGCGGCGGCCGGGTGCATTATGCCTGGATCGTCGCCGGCATTACCTTTGTCGTGCTGCTGCTGACGGCCGGCATTCGGGCCGCGCCGGGCGTACTGATCGTGCCGCTCGAGGCAGAGTTCCACTGGTCGCGGGCGACGATTTCGTTCGCGATCGGGGTCAACCTGTTGCTGTACGGCGTGGTCGGCCCGTTCGCAGCGGCGCTGATGGACCGCTTCGGGGTTCGCCGGGTCATGACCCTGGCGTTGGCGCTGACTGCCGCAGCAGTGGCGCTGACCCCGGCGATGCGGCATGCCTGGCAGTTGGTAATGCTGTGGGGCGTCATCGTCGGGCTCAGCTGCGGCGTGATCGGCGCCTACCTCGCCGCCTACATTGCCGCCCGCTGGTTCCGGGTGCGCCAAGGGCTCGTCGTCGGCATTCTGACCGCGGCCAATGCCGCCGGCCAGCTCGTTTTCCTGCCGACCCTGGCGAGCCTGGTCGCCCATGCCGGGTGGCGGGCGATGTCGCTGACCCTGGCGGCGGTCGTGCTGGGCTTCGTGCCGCTGCTCGCGCTGCTGATGCGCGACCGGCCGGAGAGCATCGGGCTCGCGCCATATGGCGACGTCCCGGGCACGCCGACGGCCCGCGCGCCGGTGGGCAATCCGGTCGCGGTCGCGTTCCGCGCTCTCGGCGAGGGCGCCCGCTCCCGCGATTTCTGGCTGATCGCCGGCGCCTATTTCGTTTGCGGTGCCTCGACCAACGGACTGATCGGCACGCATCTGATCGCGGCCTGCGTCGATCACGGCCTGCCCGAGGTGACTGGTGCGGGACTCCTGGCCGCGGCTGGCATGTTCAGCTTCGTCGGCGGCACCCTCTCGGGCTGGCTCAGCGACCGGTGCGACAACCGCCTGCTGCTGTGCTGGTATTATGGGCTGCGCGGCCTGTCGTTGCTGTACTTGCCGTTCGCATTCGACATGTCGTTTCTAGGCCTGTCGCTGTTCAGCATCTTCTACGGGCTGGACTGGATCGCGAGCGTGCCGCCGACCGTGCGCCTGCTGAGCCGCGTCGTCGGCAGCGAGCGGACCGGGATCATGGTGGCGTGGATCAGCGTGATCCACCAGTTGGGGGGCGCGCTCGCCGCCTATCTCGGCGGGGTGTTGCGAATCTCGTTCGGGACCTACCTCGAGGCTTTCATGGTGTCGGGGCTGCTGTGCATCGGCGCCGCCATAACGGTGCTATTCATCGGCGCCGGCCGCCGCCCAGGCGAGCCGGCGATCGCGCCCGCCCCGGCCTAGCCGGTGCCGAGACGGCGGATCGGCTCTAGCACCCGGCATCATAGAAGGATGAGTCGCCCTTTCCCCCTCTCCCCCGCTGGCCGGGGGAGAGGGGCGGGGTGAGGGGGCCGATGATACTGAGACGCCAGCGCCGCCCACCTCACCCTGCCATTGCTCCGCAATGGGTCCCTCCCTCTCCCCCCAATGGGCGGAGAGGGGCTTTCCAGCGCGTATCGCGGTCCGATGATTCCGGGTACTAGACCCCTAGGCGGAGGCCAAGGGCGGCCTGCGGCCGCGCCATTCCGTAGCGGTTTCGTAGGCATGGGCGGCGCGGAACAGCATCGGTTCCGCAAACGGCTTGCCGATCAGCTGCATCGCGAGCGGCAGCCCGCCGGTGCCGAAACCGGTGCAAACGCTGATCGCCGGGCAACCGGTCAGGTTGAACGGGATCGTGAAGGAGGGCTTTTCCAGTGTGCCCCATTTCGGCACCTGTTCGATCGGAGGCGCCTCGGTGGGCTGCACCGCCGACACCAGGATATCAACCTCCGCCATGGCCTCCTGCAATTCCAGGCACAACAGGCGCCGGCGGCGGATCGCCTGCACATAGTCGCTGGCGCGCACGAAGCCGCCCAGGGCGATGCGGTCGCGAAACAGCTCGCCGTAATCGTTGAACCGCGTTTTCAGCCAGGGTTCGTGAATGGCATAGGCTTCGACGGTCAGGATCAGGAAGCCGCAGGCATGCCAGTCCTCGATCGGCGATATCGTGATGTCGCGGATTTCGGCGCCGAGCTTTCGGTACACGTCGAGCGCACGGTCAATATGCTCTCGGGTCGTATCGGCGACCGGGTGGTCCTTCTCGAAGAAATGCCTGACCACCCCGAGACGCAGCCCTTTGGCACCCTTGGCCAGATCGGCGGTGAAATCCGGCACCGGACGGTCGGCGCTGGCCGGGTCCTCGGGGTCGTATCCCGCCATGCCCTGCAGCAGCAGCGCGCAATCCTCGGCGCTCCACGCCAGGGGGCCGGTGTGATCCAGCGTGAACGACAAGGGCAGCACGCCGCTTCGGCTGCACAGCCCGTAAGTCGGTTTGATGCCGGAGAGGCCGCACAGCGCCGCGGGCCCGCGGATCGAGCCGCCGGTGTCCGAGCCGGTGCCGCCGAGGATCAGCCCGGCCGCGACCGCCGCGCCGGTGCCCGAGGAGGAGCCCGAGGTGAAATGCGCCGGGTTCCACGGATTGCGCGCCGGCGGCCAGGGCAGGTCGAAGCTCGGGCCGCCCATCGCGAATTCGTGCGTCGCGAGCTTGCCGAGCATGACCGTGCCGGCCTCGGCCCATTTGCGCACGACGGTCGAATCGCGCTGCGGAACATTGTCCTCGAGCAGCTTCGAATGTCCAGTCGTGCGGATCCCGGCGGTGTTGTAGATGTCCTTGTGCGCGATCGGGATGCCGTCGAGCGGTCCGCGCGAGCGGCCGCCCATGATGCGGGCCTCGGCGGCGCGGGCATCGGCCAGGGCGCGCTCCGGCGTCGGCAGCAGGAAGCTGTGCAAAACGTCGTCAAGCCGCCCGATGCGGTCGAGGCAGCTCTGCGTCAGCTCCACCGGCGACAGCCGCCTATCGGCGATTAGCCGCGAGGCTTCGGCGATGGTCAGAAACTCGGCCATCAGCGGACCTCCGCCGTGAACACCAGCGCCGGCTCGGCCTCGCGCGGCAGCGGCTGGGTGACGCGTGCGACCATGGCCTCGACCATCGGATAGGCCTCGTACAGGGTCGCCCTTTGCTGAGCGGTCAATGGCAGGCCGGTCTGCTCGACCAGGACCGCGAACGCCGCCTCGCTGATTTTTGGTTTCATGGGGTCACCTCGGGTTGGATGATGGGCGCGGGCGCGGGCAGCGATCCGGCGGCGCGGACGCACCGCACCATTCCGCCGGTCGCAGTCGCGATCACCGGGATTTCGCCGCGCACACAGGCCGCGGCGGCATAAGGGCAGCGCGGCGCGAAAGCGCAGCCGGGCGGCAGCGAAGCGAGGCTTGGCGGCGAGCCCGGGATCGTCCGCAGCGGCTTGCCGCGCAGCCCGCCATGAACCGTGGAGGCGAGCAGGCCTTGCGTGTACGGGTGCTGAGGCGTCCGCATGATCTCGCGCGCGGTGCCGGTCTCGACGAAGCGGCCGGCATACATGACGGCGATGCGGTCGGAGATCTCCGCCGCCGCGCCGACATCGTGCGTGACGAAGACGATCGCCATGCCGAGCTCCTGCTGCAGCTGGCGCAACAATAGCAAAATCTGGATCTGCACGCTGACATCGAGCGCGGTGGTGGGCTCGTCGGCGAGCAGCACCGCTGGCGAGCAGGCGAGCGCCAGCGCGATCATCGAGCGCTGGCGCATGCCGCCGGACATCTCGTGCGGGTAATTGTCGAGCCGCCGCTCGGCCGACGGGATCTTCACGCGCTCCAGCAAGGCCAGGGCCCGCTTGCGGGCGTCGCGGCGGTCGACGCGCTCATGCGCGAGGATGGTCTCGGTGATCTGGGCGCCGATCGTGTAGACCGGATCGAGCGCCGCCATCGGCTCCTGGAAGATCATCGAGATCGCGCCGCCGCGCAGCCGCGCCAATTCGGCGGGCGGCAATCGCAAAATCTCGCGCCCGTTGAGCCGGACTTCTCCGGTCACCTGCGCGTAAGCCGGCAGCAGCCCCATCAATGCTTTCAGGCTGACGCTTTTGCCGGAGCCGGATTCCCCCAGTATCGTCAAGGTCTCGCCGCGCGCCAGCGAGAACGAGACGCCGTTGACGGCGGCGACGTCGATGGCTCGGCGCCGAAAGCGCACGCTTAGATCTTCGACCCGCAGCACCGGCTGGATCACGCCTCCGTCAGGCATGCGGGTTCTCCATCGCGAGCTGCGCTTCCGGCACATGGCACGCGACGCGGTGCGACGACGGCCGCGCCGAGGGCGGCGCGAAAGGCGGCGCCAGCGCCGGCGTCTGCGCCGCGCAAATGTCGCGGGCAAATTTGCAGCGGGTGCGGAAGCGGCAGCCGGAAGGCGGGTTGATCGGGTTTGGCGGGTCCCCGGTCAGCGGCATCTCGGTGGTGCGGCGATCGGGATCGAGGGTCGGCTTGGAGGAAAACAGCGCGCGCGTATAGGGATGGCGCGGGTGGTGGTAGATCTCCTCTACCGTGCCGGTCTCCACGATCCGGCCGAGATACATCACCATGACCCGGTCGCTGACATACTCGACCACGTTCAGATCGTGGCTGATGAACAGATAAGTCAAATTGAGCCGCGCCTTCAGCTCGGCCAGCAGGTTCAGGACCTGCGCCTCGACCGATTTGTCGAGGGCCGACACCGCCTCGTCGAGGATCACCAGCCGCGGCTCCAGGGCGAGGGCGCGGGCGATGTTGACCCGCTGCCGCTGGCCCCCGGAAAGCTCGTGCGGATAGCGTCGGGCGTAGGCGCGGGGGTTGAGCCCGACCTGCGCCAGCAGGTCCTCGGCCCGCGCCGCCGCCTGTTTGCGGCGGACGCCGTGCATGCGCGGCGCATACGCAATGCTTTCCGCGATGGTCATGCGCGGGTTCAGCGAGGAATAGCTGTCCTGAAACACCATCTGCATCTGGCGGCGCATCGCATTGACGCCGATCCCGTCGCGACCGCCGACAGCATCGCCATCGAAGATTACCGAGCCGGAATCGGGCTCGATCAGCCGCATCAAGAGGCGCGCCGTCGTCGATTTGCCGCAGCCGGATTCGCCGACGACGCCCAGCGTCTCGCCCTTGCGCACGAAGAACGAGACATCGTCGACCGCCTGCACGGTGGCGACGCGGCGGTTGAGCAACCCGCCGCGCACCGGAAAATGCCGCGACAGGTTGTCCACGATCAGCAGCGGCTGCGCCGGCCCGCCGCGATCGCGCGGGTCGGTCGCGGAAGTTGGCATCGTGATCGCGGCGGCCCCGGCCATTTCGGCAGTCATTTGTTGAGCTTTACGTCCATGGCGCTGCGAAAGCCGTCGCTCATCAGGTTGAAGCACATCGAGGTGACGAAGATCATCAGCCCGGGCAGGGCCGCCACATAGGGCTGGACATAGATCGCCTGCCGCAGCGAGTTCAGCATCAACCCCCACTCGGCCTGCGGCGGGGTTACGCCGAGACCGAGGAAAGACAGCCCCGCCGACAGGATGATCGAGAGGCTGATCAGGCTGGTGGCATAGACCAGGATCGGGCCGAGCACGTTCGCCAGCACGTGATGGCGGATAATCTGCAGCGCGCTGGTGCCGGAGGCGCGGGCCGCTTCGACAAAGTCCAGTTGCCGCGCCTGGGTGGTGACGGTTTCGCTGATGCGCACCATCGGCGGCACGAACACGACCGCCAGCGCCAGGATCGAGTTGGACAACCCGTTGCCGAGCAGGCCGCAAATCGCGATCGCCAGCAGGATCGACGGAAACGCATAAAAGACGTCCATCGTGCGCATGATCAGGGTGCCGACGATGCCGCCGGCATATCCTGCCACGACGCCGAGAAAGCCGCCGACGGCGAGCGAAATCAGCACCGGCAGGATGCCGGCCAGCAGCGACAGGCGGCCGCCAAAGCACAGCCTCGCCCACAGGTCGCGCCCGGTCTCGTCGGTGCCGAGCCAGTGGCCCGGCGTGCCGATCGGCTTGAGGCGGGCGAGCACATTTCCGGCATAGGGGTCGGCGCCGGCGACCAGCGGCGCCGCGATCGCAAGAAAGACGATCGCCAGCAGGATGGCGGTCACGGCGAGGGTCACCGGATCGCGCGCCAGCCGTTGCGCAACCGCCGTCCAATACCCGCCGGCCGCCGCCGCCGGCGAGAGCGCGCTGCCGGGCGGCTGATGCAGCAGGTCCCGCGCCAGCGGATCGGTGGCCAGGTCGGTCATCGGTAAGCCTCGTCAGCGGCGGATGCGCGGATCGATCGCGGCCTGCGCGACATCGACCAGCAGGTTGAGCATCACGAAGAAGGCGGCGAGCACCAGAATGGTCGCCTGCAGCACGGGGATGTCGCGGCGGAAGATTGCCAGGTTCAGCAGATTGCCGGAGCCCGGCCAATTGAACACGGTCTCGACCAGGATCGAGCCGCCGAGCAGATAACCGAACTGCAGCCCCATCAGCGCCAGCACCGGGGGCGCCGCGTTCTTGCCGATGTGGCAGAGCAGCGGCCAGCGCGGCAGACCTTTGGCGGCGAGCGCGCCGACGAACTCCATGCCGACGATTTCCAGCACGGTGGCGCGCACCAGCCGGCCGATCACCCCCATCGGGATCAGCGACAAAGTCACCACCGGCAGCACCAGATGATCCAGCCGCTGCCAGATCGGGACGGATTCGTCGCCCATGCCCTGCGCCGGCAACCACTCGTGCAGCACCGCGAACATCATCACCAGCACGATCGCGCACCAGTAATGCGGCAGCGACACGCCCGTGGTGGCGATCGCCGAGAACAGCTTGTCGGGCCAGCGTCCGTGAAACAGGGCGGCGGTCAGGCCGAAGGCAATCCCGAGCGAAAAGCCGAGCAGGGCGGCAAGCACCGCCAGGATCAGGGTGTTGCCGAGGGCCGCGACGAGCTGATCCCAGACCGGCGAGGCGTTGAACACCGACAGGCCGAAATCGCCCTGCACGGCGTGCCACAGCCACAGCAGATATTGGATATAGAGCGGCCGGTCGAAGCCGAACGCGGCTTTCATCTGCTGGATGACTTCGGGCGAAGCTTCCGGCGGCATCAACATGTCGATCGGGTTGCCCGGCACGATGTGCACGAGGCCGAACACGACCAGCGACACGCCGAGCAGAATGGGCACCGCTTGCAAGAACCGGCGGGCGGCAAAAACAAGCATTGAAGACGATTCCCAGACCTATGCTGCACCGCGGTGAAGGCTCGCAATTTTCGGGCCGGACAGAGCCTCTGTCCAATAAGAAAGTGCACATTCGGGGGGCATTTGCTTGCTCGCGATGGCAGGTCTATAATATTGCGCCGCAACATACTGCGGCGATTTCGTAAATCGAGGCCGCCCATGCACAATTCCGCGATAAACCCCGAGGTGATCCGGCGCGCCGCCGAGCGCCGCGGGAGGCTGCGCGTGTTCGACAGCCTCAATCCGCGGCGCACTGCCCATATTGTGGTCGATTTGCAAAACGGCTTCATGGCTCCGGGTCAGGTCGCCGAGATCCCCGCCGCGCGCGAGATCGTGCCCAACGTCAACCGCATCAGCGCCGCGCTGCGCGCCGCCGGCGGCCTGGTCGTCTTCGTTCAGAACACCTATGACGAGACCACGATTCGCACCTGGTCGACCTATTTCGAGCATTTCTGCACCCCGGCACGGCGACAGCGAATGATCGAGGCGTTCACCCCCGGCGCAATCGGCCACGCGCTGTGGGCCGGCCTTGACGTACAGGCGGTGGACCTCAAGGTGCCAAAGCGGCGCTTCGGCGCGTTCGCCCCGGGCGCTTCGGATCTGCACGCGCTGTTGCAGCAACGCGGCATCGACACGCTGATCATTACCGGCACGGCGACGCAGGTCTGCTGCGAGTCTACGGCCCGCGACGCGATGATGCTGAACTACAAGGTATTCTTTGTCAGCGACGGCACCGCCACCTTCACCGATGACGAGCACAACGGCACCTTGTCGGCAATGGCGCATACCTTTTGCGACGTGGTCGACACCGCCGCCATGGTCGCCACCATCGAGAGCGCGCCGCAGCTCGCCGCCGCGGTGGCATAGAGCTTGCGTTCCGGCTGAAGGGCGAGCGCACCCCGCAGGGGCGGCCGCGACGGCCTCGTGCTCGCACCTGCAGCGGACGGAGCGGCTGAATGTGGACGAGGCGTGGCTTCATGGCCGCGGCGGGCGCCGCGGCATATTCGGGGGTTCCGGCACTCGCCGCCGCCCCGGCGCAGGTGCTGCGGATCGGCATGACGGCGGCCGATCTTCCGACCACTCACGGTATTCCCAAAAATGGCGGCGAAGGTTTTCGCTTCCTCGGCTATCCCGCCTACGATTCGATCATCAATTGGGATTTCACCCACACCGACAAGCTCGCCGACATCACGCCCGGCCTGTTCACCGCCTGGCATCCGGACGAGGGTAGCCCGCTGCGCTGGATCTGCGATGTCCGCCAGGGCGTGACATTCCATGATGGCTCGGGGTTCGATGCCGAGGCGGTGATCTGGAACCTGCGCCGGATCTACGACGACAAGTCCCCGCAATACGATGCGCCGGCAGCGCCGATCGTCAAGGCGACGGTCTCGATGATCGACGGGTTCGAGAAGGCCGATGACAAGACCATCGTCCTGACCACGAAATATCCGTTCAGCTTTTTGCCCTATCTGCTGACGCGCATCCTGATCGCCAGCCCGGCGCAATGGGAGAAGGTCGGCAGGAGCTGGGCCGAATTCGCCAAGCATCCCTCCGGCACCGGTCCGTTCAAGATCGCCAAGGTGGTCCCCGGGCAATATGCCGAGATGACGCGCAACGAGGCCTATTGGGACAAGGCCCGCATCCCGAAGCTGGACCGGCTGGAAGTGCATCCGATGCCGGAGGCGACGACGCGGGTGGCGGCGCTGCGCTCCGGTCAGGTCGATTGGATCGAAGTGCCGCCGCCGGACTCGATCCCCTCGCTGCAGCAGGCCGGCTTTACGATCAGCCTGTGGCCGTACCCGCACACCTATCCCTATGCGCTGAGCTGCCTCGAAAGCTCGCCGTTTCACGATGTGCGGGTGCGGCAAGCCGCCAATTACGCGATCGACCGGGACGGCTTGTGCAAGATGCTGAACGGCACCGCCAAGCCTGCCGCCGGCCTATATCCGCCGGACAACCCGTTCTTCGGCACCCCGAAGAACCGCTATGGCTACGATCCGGAACGGGCCGCGGCATTGCTGAAGGAGGCCGGCTATGGGCCGGACAAGCCGGTCAAGGCCAAGATCATGATCTCGACCTCAGGCTCGGGCCAGATGCTGCCGATCCCGATGAACGAGTTCATGCAGCAGAACTTCAAGGCGGTCGGGATGGACATCGATTTCGACGTGGTCGAATGGGGCACGATGCTGGTGGCAGTCCGCAACGCCCCGACCGCGCCGCAATCGCATGGCGACGACGGCATCAACATCAGCCTCAGCTACACCGATCCGTCCTCGATGTTCCGGTATTACGCCAGGGACAGTTTTTCACCGGTGAATTACAACTGGGGACACTGGGACAATGCCGAGGCCACCGACCTGTTGCGCCGGGCGCAGGCCAGCTTCGATCCGGCCGAACAGACCGGCTTGCTACAACAGGCGCATGCGATCGTCGTGGACGAAGCGCCATGGCTGTTCATCGTGCACGACCTGAACCCGCGCGCCATGTCGAAAAACGTCACCGGTTTCCACCCGGCGCAAAGCTGGTACCAGGACTTCACGCAAATCAGCATGAGCTGACGAGGGCGCTCCCTATGCTTTCCAGACGCCACTTCCTGATCGGCGCGGCGGGTGCCGCCGCAGGGCCGGCACTGCCGGGGCCGTCTGCCGCTGCGGCCGGGCCGCAGGTGCTGCGCATCGGCATGACCGCGGCCGACCTGCCGAGCACCCACGGCATCCCGAACAACGGCTTCGAGGGCTTTCGTTTTCTCGGCTATCCGGCTTACGACGGTCTGGTGAATTGGGATCTGCGCAACCACCCGGACCGGCCGGCGACGATCACGCCAGGTCTGTTCACCGAATATCACCCGGACGAGGCCAACCCGCTGCGCTGGGCCTTCAGCGTGCGTCAAGGGGTGAAGTTCCACGACGGTTCCGACTTCACCGCCGATTCGGTGATGTGGAACCTGCGCCGCGTGTATGACGACAAATCGCCGCAATACGACGCGCCGGCGGCGCCGATCGTCAAGGCAGCGGTGTCGATGATCGACACCTTCGAGAAGGCCGACGACAAGACCATCGTGCTGACCACCAAATACCCGTTCAGCTTTCTGCCCTGGCTGTTGACCCGGGTGCTGATGGTCAGCCCGGCGCAATATGAGGCGGTCGGCAAGAGCTGGGCGGAGTTCGCCAAGAAGCCGGCCGGGACGGGCCCGTTCAAGATCACTCGCGTCGCCCCCGGCCAATATGTCGAGATGACGCGCAACGAGACCTACTGGGACCCGGCGCGAGTGCCGAAGCTCGACAAGCTGATCGTTCATCCGATGCCGGAAGCCACGACCCGGGTCGCGGCGCTGCGGTCGGGGCAGGTCGATTGGATCGAGGTGCCGGCGCCGGATTCGCTCCCGTCGCTGAGGGACGCCGGCCTGAAGGTCGTGCTGTGGCCCTACCCGCATACCTATCCGTACGTGCTGAACACGACCGAAAGCTCGCCTTTTCACGATGTCCGGGCAAGGCAGGCGATCAATTACGCGGTCGATCGCGACGGGATCTGCAACCTGATCAACGGCACCGCCAAGCCGGCGGTCGGTCTCTACCCGCCGGGTCATCCCTATTTCGGCAGCCCGACGCAGCGCTACGGCTACGACCCGGAAAAGGCCAAAGCATTGCTGAAGGAGGCCGGCTACGGGCCGGACAAGCCGCTGAAGGCCAAGATCATGATTTCGACCTCGGGCTCGGGCCAGATGCTGCCGATCCCGATGAACGAGTTCATGCAGCAGAACTTCAAGGCGGTCGGCATCGAGATCGATTTCGACGTGGTCGAATGGGGCACGATGCTGGTGGCGATCCGCAGCGATCCGAAGGCGCCGCAATCGCATGGCGTCGACGGCATCAATATCAGCCTCAGCTCGGTCGATCCGTCGACGATGTTTCGCTATTACGACAGCGAAAGCTGGTCCCCGACCAATTACAACTGGGGCCACTGGAGCAACCCGCACGCCGACGAGGCATTGAAGCGGGCGCAGGCCACCTTCAACCCCGACGAGCAGACGAAGGCGCTGGCCGAGGCGCACGCATTCGTGGTGGATGACGCCGCCTGGCTGTTCATCGTGCACGACCTGAACCCGCGCGCGATGTCGAGCAAGGTGCAGGGTTTCATACCGGTGCAGAGCTGGTTCGTGGATTTCACGACGATCTCGATGGCCTGATGCCGCCGGCCGCACGACGACGACCTCGCGGCGAGCGAGCCCGTCCATAACTAAGCGCTTTTTAACGATCCCGGCTCGATAGTGGCGCCCGGAACGGAACCCGGGCGCTGCCGGAGCGAGCATGATGACCCGAACCAAATGGCTGAGACTGCTCGTCCGCGACCTGTCGGAAGTGATCCGCTGGGCCAGCCGTCAAAATGCCCGCGCCATCGCCGATTTCCGTTATCGCGTCATCAATGGGCGCGAAAGCGTCTCGTTCCGGCTCATCCCCAACTATCCGATACGCGTCGGAACCCGCGACATCGTCGTGATCTGCCATGTGCGGATCGGCGCGGCGCGCGCGCTCCGCCAAGTCGCCGCGAGAGCAGGCCGCAACATCGGGGCACGCCTCGGCACAATCCTCGCCCGCCCCGGCCGAACCGTGCCGGCCGCTGCCGCCGATGCGCGCCGCCCCGGTGCGGTTCGTGCCCTGCCCTGGGTGCGCCTGTCCTCGCCGTCGTCCTGAACCGATGCAGTTCGCCGCTCCGGCGGCATCATCACCCTGCGGCAGAACGGGTGGATACGGCGGAGTGGCGGGGCCGCGTCAGCCCGATTTCACCGGTTTTGCTGGGCGTCCGGCGGCGGCCGCCCCCGGATTGGCCGAAGCCACGATAACCGGCTTGCCCGTCCCCACCTTGAGCTTGGCGCCGTCGAGTTCGATGTTGATCTCCAGCGTGGACGTTTCGCCCGACTTCCCGACATTGACCCGGATCGTATCGTCGCGGATCTCGACGTAGCGGCCAACGACCTCGATCAGCTCCTTCTGCAGCCCCGGCAGGAAATCGGGAGCGTCGCGGCTCGCCCGCTCATGCGCAAGGACGATCTTGAGCCGATCCCGTGCGATCGCCGCAGTACCCTGACGTTGCGGAAACAGGAAACTGAAAAGGCTCATTACGCCCTACCGAACAGGGTCCGAAAAAAGCTCCTGCGCTCAGGCTTGACGAAGCGCATCTCGCGCTGTTCGCCGAGAAAACGTGCGACCGCATCGAGGTAGGCGCGACCGGCCGGGCTGTCCTCGTCGAACACGACCGGGGTTCCGGTATTCGAGGCCCGCAGCACCGATTCCGATTCCGGGATGACGCCGAGCAAGGGGATCGACAGGATCTCCTTCACGTCTTCCACGGTCAGCATTTCACCCTTGGTGACCCGGTCCGGGGCATAGCGGGTCAGCAGCAGGTGAACCGCCACCGGGTCCTCGTTGCGTTCGGCCCGGCGCGATTTGGAAGCGAGGATGCCGATGATGCGGTCGCTGTCGCGGACCGAGGAGACTTCGGGATTGGTGACGATGATCGCGGTGTCGGCGAAATAGAGGGCGGTGATCGCACCGTGCTCGATCCCCGCCGGGCTGTCGCAGACGATGTAATCGAACTGGTTCTTGAGTTCCTCGATGACCCGCTCGACGGCCTCGCGCTTCAGCGCATCCTTGTCGCGGGTCTGCGAGGTTGGAAATATGTACAGATTGTCGTTGCGCTTGTCCTTGATCAGGGCTTGGTTGAGGTTGGCATCGCCGTTGATCACGTTGATGAAATCGAATACGACACGGCGCTCGCACCCCATCACCAGATCGAGATTGCGCAAGCCCACATCGAAGTCGATGACCACGGTCTTGTGGCCGCGCAATGCGAGCCCGGCCGCAAAAGCGGCCGAGGTGGTGGTCTTACCGACGCCCCCCTTGCCCGAGGTGATGACAATTACCTTTCCCAACCAGACCTCCCTTCTGCTCTGGCGGGCCGTGCGCGACGCGGTCGTGGGCCACCGCACGAGGGTCGCCATGCAACCGCCGCTTTGAGTATCATGAGCGTCAATTTCGCGTGACGGTCAACTGATCGTCAACCAGTGCGATCTGCACCGGCGACCCGTGCTGGTCGGCCGGAAGCTGCTCGCTGACGAGATAGCGGCCGGCGATGCTGACCAGCTCGGCCTCAAGCCGGCTGCAGAAAATGCGCGCCTCGACGTCGCCGGCGGCGCCGGCCAGCGCCCGCCCGCGCAATGCGCCATAGACATGGATGTTGCCGTCGGCGACCAGTTCCGCGCCGGGACTGACCGCGGCGGTCACGACCAGATCGGCGCCGCGGGCATAGATCTGCGTGCCCGACCGCACCGGCTGGGTGACCAGCCGGGTCCTCGGCGGTAATGGGGGCGGGGATGGCGGCGGCGATGAGGGCGGGGCGGCCGGCGGCGATGCCGCGGCCGCTGCCGGACCGGGCGCCGGTTCGGCAGGGTCCGCCACCGGCCGGCGGCTGGGCTGAGTCGCATTCGGGGCAAAGCTCGCAAGGTCGGATTGGGCGGCGGCCTCGACCTGGCTCGGCTCGGCATTCTGGATGCCGACCAGACTCAGCGTGTGACGCCGCAGCAGCTGCCTTGCCGCCGCGAATTCCTCCGCGCGCGCAAATTCGGCCGAGCCCTTGAGGTCGAGCACCACCGGGGCATTGCGGAAAAAGCGCGGGCTGCGCTCGATCTGCCGGGCGAGTTCTTCCTCGAAAGCGGGCTCGCGCAGCATTGCCGCGCGAACTACCATAACGGTAAAGAGCGCCCCCTGTACGAGATTGCCCGCCATCTAGAAACCGCGATCACCTGTGGATTAGTGGTAATTTAGGGGTTATCCCCAAATCGCCCGCCCCGCAACGCCTTTCGATGTTTCGGCCGCGGTGCTGGCCGGCCGGGCCCTTGATTTTCGGCCGCTGCGCACGACCTCGTGTGACAGCCGCCCGAATCTTGGTACAATTTGGCTCTATTCACCTCCCGGGGTCGTTGCGATGGGTTCCTTCAGCGTATGGCATTGGATGCTCGTTCTGGCGGTGGTTCTGATCGTGTTCGGCGCCGGCAAGCTGCCCCGGGTGATGGGTGACTTCGCCAAAGGCATCAAGGCGTTCAAGGCCGGCATGCAGGACGAGGAGCCGGAGGTTACGGTGCCGCCGCCGCAAGTGCCGCCGCCGGTCGAGGCTTCCGCGGCTCAGCCAGTCTCGGCCCGGTCGCCAGGTCAGCCGACCAACATCGCCGACCGTCAGCGCGGGCGCGTCTGAGGCCCGCTTCTGTCGCGAGCGTCGGCAAAGGCGGCGCCTGACCGCCTGGCGCCGGTTTCAAATCATCTGATCGAGATCCGCACCGACCCCGAAAAGGGTCGCGGCGTGTTCGCGCGCGAGCCGATTTCCGCCGGTGCCGTGATCGAGGCGGCGCCGGTCATCATCATTTCGGATGCCGATTGCGCGGCCCTCGATCGGACCATCCTGCATGACTACTATTTCCACTGGGACGGCGACCCCGACGGGGTTGGCCGCGGCGCCGTCGCGCTCGGGCTCGTCAGCCTGTGCAATCACGCCCGCCGGCCGCGGGCGCGGGTGCGCCGCAACCTGGCGCAAAATACGCTGGACCTGCTCGCCTTGACCCGCATCGAGGCCGGCGACGAGATCACGATCGACTACAATTGTGCGCTTTGGTTCGAGGCGCGGGAGTAAAGCCTGGGATCCGCAACCGCGCACTGGCATCGGGCGTCGTCTCGGACTATTTCAGGGCCTTACGCTCTCGGGGTCTCGCGCTTTCAGGGACTCACGCTCCCCGGGCTCCGGGCCGCGCCGCAACCGACAGGACGGGCATGCTCCAGCAACGCTTCGAAGGCACCGACAGCTATGTGGCGACGCAGGATCTGCAGGTCGCCGTCAACGCCGCGATCGCGCTGGAGCGGCCGCTGCTCGTCAAGGGCGAGCCCGGCACCGGCAAGACCATTCTCGCGCATGAGGTGGCGAAGGCGATCGGCAAGGAGCTGATCACCTGGCACATCAAGTCGACCACCAAGGCGCAGCAGGGCCTCTACGAATACGATGCGGTGTCGCGGCTGCGCGACGGCCAGCTCGGCGACGAGCGGGTGCGCGACATCGCCAACTACATCAAGCCCGGCAAATTGTGGGATGCATTCGCCGCGGATCAGGCGCCGGTATTGCTGATCGACGAGATCGACAAGGCCGATATCGAGTTCCCGAACGACCTATTGCTCGAACTCGACCGCATGGAGTTCTTCGTCTACGAGCTGCGCCAGACTGTTGTGGCCAACAATCGTCCTGTTGTCATCATCACCTCGAACAACGAGAAGGAACTGCCCGACGCCTTCCTGCGCCGCTGCTTTTTTCATTACATCCGGTTCCCCGACCGCGACACGATGCAGCGCATCATCGACGTGCATTTTCCCGGCTTGAAGCACGACCTCGTGCACGAGGCCTTGACGATCTTCTACGACATCCGCCAGGTGCCTGGACTGAAGAAGAAGCCTTCAACCTCGGAATTGCTCGACTGGCTCAAGCTGCTGCTGGTCGAAGACGTGTCGCCCGAGGTATTGCGCACCCGCGACCCGGCAAAACTAATCCCGCCCTTGCACGGCGCGCTGCTCAAAAACGAACAGGATGTCCACCTGTTCGAACGCCTCGCCTTCCTGCACCGCCGCGAGCGCGGGTAGCAGCGCATCAGGCAGAGGATAATCAATGCTGAGCCGGTGGATAAGTCTGGATAACTGCGAATAACTCTGTGGGAATTGACAGCGCCTATGGCTTTCTACCAACTCTGGTCGGAGGTTAGTCGTGAGGGCGGATCCGATTGCAGAAGAGGCCGCCGAGCCAGCGATGGACGAGTTGTTCGAGATGGCGAACCTGTACCCGCGCACGACCGGGTTGCCGATGACTGTGTGGGTTGGCCCTCGCGGACACGCTCGGCACGACGTACGAGTGAAGGTCAATCTGACCCACGGAAATCAGATGACGATCGAGAATACTGCGGTGGTTGCAGTCCGCCCTGTGCCACACATGATTGCCGGCCGTCTATCGCCGGACGATGAGCAGGCTGTTTTTCAGTGGATTGCTCTCAACACAGACGCGATCGTCGCCTATTGGAACGGCGCCATCGACACGGTGCAGTTGGCGCAGGCCCTGAAGGCCTTGCGGGATCGCCGATGACACGGACACAATGGAGCCCCTCTCCCGCTCTGCGGGAGAGGGTGGCCGCGGGCGGCGGCCCGCGGACGGGTGAGGATGAGGCCGCGGCACCCGCACCCGCCGCACCCTCACCCTCCCAGCGCTATGCGCTCGGCCCCTCCCTCTCCCGCAATGCGGGAGAGGGGTAATAATGTTCATTTCCTTTTTTCTCGAGTTGCGGCAGGCCAAGGTGCCGGTCAGCTTGCGCGAGTTCCTGACTTTGCAGGAGGCGATGCGCGAGCGCGTCACGGCGTTCGACATCGACGAATTCTATTTCCTGGCCCGGTCCGCGCTGGTCAAAGACGAACGTCACCTCGACCGCTTCGATCGCGTCTTCGGCCACTGCTTCAAGGGCCTCGAGACGCCGACCGATCCGCAGACCGAGCTGCCCGAGGAATGGCTCAGGAAACTCGCCGAGCGTTTCCTGACCGAAGAGGAGAAGAAGCAGATCGAGTCGCTGGGCGGCTGGGACAAATTGATGGAAACCTTGCGCCAGCGTCTCGCCGAGCAACAGGGCCGCCACCTGGGCGGCAGCAAATGGATCGGCACCGGCGGCACCTCGCCCTTCGGCAATTCGGGCTACAACCCGGAGGGCGTGCGCATCGGCGGCGAAGGCGGCAACCGCCGCGCCGTCAAGGTGTGGGACCGCCGCGAATTCCGCAATCTCGACGATACCGTCGAGCTCGGCACCCGCAACATCAAGATCGCGCTGCGCCGCCTGCGGCAATTCGCGCGCGAAGGCGCCGACTTCGAACTCGACCTGCCGGGCACGATCCGGTCGACCGCGAATAACGCCGGCTGGCTCGACCTGAAGCTGGTGCCGGAGCGGCACAACACTGTCAAACTATTGCTGTTCCTCGATGTCGGCGGCTCGATGGAAGATCATGTGCGGGTCTGCGAGGAATTATTTTCGGCGGCGCGCGGCGAGTTCAAGCACCTCGTGCATTTCTATTTCCATAACTGCCTCTACGACACGGTGTGGAAGGATTCACGCCGCCGCCATGTCGAGCAGCTCGAGGTCATGGAGATCCTGCGCACCTACGACCATACGCACAAGATTGTGTTGGTCGGCGACGCCAGCATGAGCCCTTATGAGATCGAAAAGGAAGGCGGCTCGGTCGAGCGCTGGAACGACGAGCCCGGCGAAACCTGGATGCGCCGCCTGCTCGATACCCATCCCAAGGCGGTCTGGCTGAACCCGGTGCCGGAGAAATACTGGAGCGGCACCACCAGCATCGGCATGATAAGCCGGATCATGGAAGACCGCATGTTCCCATTGACCCTGGAGGGCATCGACCGCGCCATGCGCGAACTGACGCGCTAGTCTAGGTTCGGGAGAACCGCTCGATGGACGATCTGCGCGCCGGCATCGCCGTCAAAAAAACCGAGCTTGACCGCCTGCGCCGGCAGGCGCCGGGGGCGCTCGCCAATCTCGAACACGCCCACGACCTCGAATTGACCTATACCTCGAACGCGATCGAGGGCAACACGCTGACCGCCGCCGAGACGATGCTCGTCATCGAGCACGGCATCACGATCGGCGGCAAGCCGCTCAAGGACCATCTGGAGGCGCTCGATCATTTTGACGCGCTGCGTTACATGCGCGAACTCGCGCGCATTGCCACCCCGTTGCATGAAGGCGACATCCGCAACCTGCACCGCCTGGTGATGCAGCGCTCCGATCCCGCAATCGCCGGCGCCTACGCCGATCAGGGCCGCTTTGTCGTCACCGACCGCGGTCGGCATGCCTTTCCGTCGCCGGCGGAAATCCCGGCTCTGATGGGCGAATTCGTGCGCCGGCTTGGCGTCGCGCCGCCGACCCCGGAGACGGCATTCGCGGCGCACCGCCGTCTGGTGGACATCCATCCGTTCAACGACGGCAACGGCCGCACCGCGCGGCTGTTGATGAACCTCCTCCTGATCCGCGGCGGATACCCCCCGGTCGCGGTGCGGCCGGAGGATCGCCCGGCCTATCTCGCCGCCCTGCAACAAGCGCAGGGGGCGGGCGAGGCAAAGAGTTTCGAGCGGTTGCTCTACCAGCGCCTCGACGCCACCCTGGGGGAGTATCTGAGCGCCGCGCAACAGGCGCTGGCCGCCCCGGCGCGACAGCCGAACCCCCGCGATCGCGAGCCGAGCCGGTGATCTCGATCAACGAGATGCTGCCGCGTGGCCGACGTGCAGCCCATTTTGCGGCTTCACGCCACAGCAGATGGGGAAACTTACTCCCTTGACAAACCGGAGTTCCGTGCAGTCTGGCCGGAAGCGACCACGCCGCGCTGTTACGCCAGCATCATGTCGCTGATCTTTTCGGCGGTCATTAGGGTTGGGAAGTTGGTGTTGGCGCAGGGCACGGCGGGGAACAGCGAGGCGTCGACGACGCGCAATCCGCCGACGCCGCGCACCCGGCCCTGATTGTCGGTGACGGCCATCGGGTCGTCGGCCGAGCCCATGCGGCAGGTGCAGGTGGCGTGCCACACCCCGATCGCGGCGGTGCGGATGAAATCCTCGAGCGCCTCGTCGTCTTGCATCAATTGGTCGAAACGGTAGCCCTCGACGATGAACTTGTCGATGACCCAGTGGCGCAGCCATTCCGGGCCGTCGAGCAATTTGGCGACCAGCTGGGTGATGCGGCGGTTCTTGTCGTTGACGACGCCGATCTGGCGCACGCGGTCGCTGTAGCTGGCCGGGAACGGGTCGCTGACGGCCTCGCCCAGCGCTTCCGACAGATGCATCGCGCCGAAACGGCGGAAGCCGTCCATCAGCCGTTCGAGGTCGCGCCGGTCGGACAGCAGGTTGAACTCGACCACCGGCTCGGCCCGCCAGTCGGGCGACACCAGCTTGACCTGGCCGGTTTCCGACAGGGTCTTGTAGACGCAGATCAGCAATGAGGCGATCTGCTCGCCGACCGCGTGCCAGGCCGATTTGCTGACCGCGACGACGAACATGTCGCCGGGCGCGACCCCGTCGATCCCGGAGCTGTAGCGCGCCGCGAGCAGAATGTGACGCCGGGTCAGGCCGTTGATGCGGGCCTGCGGCTTGATGAACGAGGATACCGAGATCGACGGGTGGTCCATCAGCCGCTGCCCGACGCCGGGGACATTGGCGATGACCGGGATGCCGAGATCGCGCAAGGCCCCGGCCGGGCCGATGCCGGCGCGGAGCAGATGCGCCGGCGAATGGATCGCGCCCGAGCAGACGATGACCTCGCCGCGGCTCGGATCGACGCGGAACTCGGTCTCCTGGCCGCGCACCAGCGCCTTGACCCCGACGCAGCGGGCGCCCTCGAACAATAGCGCCGAAACCTGGGTTTCGGCCGAGATCGTCAGGTTCTTGCGGCGCCGCGTGCCGGGGTCGAGATAGCCGATCGCCGCCGAGACGCGGCGGTCGTACAGGTTCGAGATCGTGATCGGGAAATAGCCGTCCCGGTACTCGCCGTTCTGGTCTTCGATGTATTCGAAGCCGGCCTTGTCGAAGGCTGCCGCGACGGCCTTGGCGTGCCCATTCCACAGATCGGGCCAGATGCGGCGCACCGGGATGCGGCCGTCCTGGCCGTGCCACGGGCCGTCGAAATCCATGTCGCGCTCGACCTTCTTGAAATAAGGCAGCACGGCATCCCAGTTCCACCCGGTAGCGCCGCGCGCCGCCCATTCGTCGTAATCGCTCGGGGCGCCGCGATTGGCGAGCTGGCCGTTGATCGAGGAGCCGCCGCCCAATACCCGCGCCTGCTCGTATTTGCGCAACGGGGGCCGTTCCTCGGGCCGGTTGTGCGAGACCACCTGGGTGTGGACCTTGAGCTCCGACCAGTGAAAGCGCGGGTCGAAATAGGCGGTGCCGGGGTAGCTGTCGAGGATCTCGGGCGGCACCCGGCCGTGCGGCGTGTCCTGCCCGGCCTCGCACAGCAACACCTGGTTGGTGCTGCGCGCCGACAGACGATGCGCCATGACCGAGCCGGCGGAGCCGCCGCCGACGATGATGTAATCGTACATTTCCCCCCGACCTTTCCCGGCGCGTGCGGATCGCGCCGCTCACCACCTTTTATCGGGCGGCGTCGCGGCCGGGCAAGATGCGGGCGTGCCGGACCGACACGATGGGGGGCAGGCGAAACCGGGCGGCTGGATCAGGGCACGTTGCGCACCTTTGGCTCGCGGTTCCAGATCCGCATCTTTTTGGCCGCGGCGATGAAGCCGGCGACGGCGCGCCCGTTGGCGATCGCGACGACGCCCTCATCGGCCAGCTCGGCGGTGACGCCGGCGCGGCGCAGCAATGGCTCGGCCGCCGGCACATGGCCGATCACCTTCAGGTGATTGAAGGCGTCGGCAATAAAGTTGATCGCCGCCGATTCACCCGCCAATTCCTGCGCGCCCTCCTCCGAGACGATCAGCGCGACGGCATCGAAGAAAATCGACGGGCCGCCATCGATGCGCATGTCCGCCTTCAGCATTTCGCCTTCGGCGGTCTTGCTCTCGGCGGTTTTAATCCCGCCGACATGCGGCGCGATAAGCTTGAGCTTCGCTCCTTCGCGCTCCACCGCGCGGCGCAGCGCATCGATAAGGGCGCGATCGGCGCCGTCGCTGACCAGGGCGCCGACGACGCGGCCCTTGAGGGTTTCGGGAGCCTTGCCGATGATGCTGAGGGCCGGCGAGGGCTGCAGGTTGTCCTTGGCCGGTACCGCTGTCTCCGCCGGCTTCAGCTCGCCTTCGAGCCGCAGCCCCTTGGCGACCCGCTGCGCCAGGGTCTGGTCGATGTTCATCAGCTGCGACACGACGCGCTCGCGGATCGCCGGGATCTCGACCTTGCTGAGCTCGAACACCAATGCCGAAATGATGTGGTTCTGCTCGGGCTCGGTCTGGCTCATGAAAAAGAGCCGCGCCTGCGTGAAATGGTCGGCGAAGGATTCCGGCCGCAGCCGCATCGTGTCGCCGTTTTCCGGCCGGTTGAGGCCGGTGAAGCCGCGGCTCGGTTCGGCCCGCGGCGCCTGCGGCATCAGCGTGTTGGGCTCGTAGGAAACGCGGCCTTTCGGCACCAGGGTCTGCATGTGCCCGTCGCGCTGGAGATTGTGCCACGGGCATTTCGGGGCGTTGATCGGGATCTGGTGGAAATTGGGACCGCCCAGCCGGATCAGCTGGGTGTCGAGATACGAGAACAGCCGGCCCTGCAATAGCGGATCGTTAGAGAAATCGATGCCGGGGACGACATTGGCCGGGCAGAACGCGACCTGCTCGGTCTCGGCGAAGAAATTGTCGGGATTGCGGTTCAGCACGAGCCGGCCGACGATCTTCAGCGGCACCAGCTCTTCCGGAATGAGCTTGGTGGCGTCGAGCACATCGAAATCGAAGCCGGCCGCCTGCTGCTCGTCGAACAGTTGCAGCCCCAATTGCCATTCGGGGAAATCGCCCGATTCGATCGCCTCGAACAGGTCGCGGCGGTGGAAATCGGGGTCGGCGCCGTTGATCTTGACGGCCTCGTCCCATACCACCGACTGCATCCCGATGGTCGGGCGCCAGTGGAACTTGACGAAGGTCGCCTTGCCCTCGGCATTGACCAGGCGGAAGGTGTTGACGCCGAACCCTTCGATCATGCGCAGCGAGCGCGGGATCGCGCGGTCCGACATTGCCCACATGATCATGTGCATGCTTTCCGGCATCAGCGACACGAAATCCCAGAACGTGTCGTGCGCCGAGGCGGCCTGCGGGTAGCCGCGGTCCGGCTCCATCTTTACCGAATGGACCAAGTCGGGAAATTTCATCGCATCCTGGATGAAGAAGACCGGGATGTTGTTGCCGACGAGATCGAAATTGCCCTCCTTGGTGTAGAACTTGGTCGCGAAGCCGCGCACGTCGCGCGGCAGGTCGCCGGAGCCGGCGCCGCCCGCGACGGTCGAGAAGCGCACGAACACCGGCGTCTTCTCGCCGGCGCGCTGCAGGAAATCGGCCTTGGTGTATTCGCCGAGAGGCTGGGTGGTTTCGAAATAGCCGTGCGCGCCCGAGCCGCGGGCATGGACGATGCGCTCGGGAATGCGCTCGTGATCGAAATGGGTGATCTTTTCGCGCAGGATGAAATCTTCGAGCAGGGTCGGCCCGCGCGGGTTCCCCTTCAGCGAATTCTGGTTGTCGGCGACGACGATGCCCTGGTTGGTGGTCAGCGCCAGGCCGCCCTCGGCAGGGCGCTGGTGCAGCTCGCCGCCATTGCCGGTTGCGGCCGGATTCGGCGCCCCCGGGTTCGGTTGCGGCGAATTCGACGAGCGGCGTCCACGCATCTAGAGTCCCCCTGTTAAAGGCTTCCAATGCTTAACGGCGTATCCTGGGTTAAAGTTGCGGCGGGCGCTGCAGCGGCGCCGCATTCGGCGAGGACGACCTGTCCTGCCGCCGCGGACGCCGCACGGCACCTTCCGCTAAACCCCGAGGTCGCGGGCGGCCTTGCCGAAGCCGCCCCGGGACCCTCGCGATCGACTTCGCAAATGGCCCGGCATCACGACCGGTTGGCCAGTTTCGGCAGCACCGAGGCCGCGTAGAAATCGATGATCTTCTTCTGGTCCGGCTGCCCGGAGTGGATGTTCACGATCGTCACGCCGCTGTCGAACAGCTTGTTGACCGCCGCGATGTGGATTTCGGGGTCGGTGCCGATCGGCCAGTCCCCGAACACCTGCTCCAGCGGGATTTCGGCGTCGGCCTGCTGCTGGATCGCCGCCGGATCGGGGGTGTTGTAGTATTTCTTGAATCCCTTGGGCAGAAAGCGCCACAATTCCGCGGCCTGCCGCGCATCGTTCTGGTCGCCGACGACGACGAATTGCTCGACCAGCACCGGCATCGCCGCGGGGTCCTTGCCGGCGTCGCGGGCGCCGCCTTCCCACTCCGATTTGTACTTCTTCCAGGTCAGCGGGTCGGTGATCAGGCCGTCGCCATGTTGCCCCGCGAGGCGCATCGACTTCTTGCCGTTGGCCGCCGTCAGCAGCGGGATCGGCTGCGCCGGCGGATCATAGAGCTTGGCGTTGACCGTGTAGTATTTGCCCTGATGCGCGACCTGCTGACCGGCCCAGAGCGCGCGAATGATGTCGATCGCTTCGACCAGGCGTTCCCAGCGCTCCGGCCATTTCGGCCAGGCGCCGGTCGCGGCCTGTTCATTGAGGGCTTCCCCCGAGCCGACCCCGAGGAAGATCCGGCCCGGGCTCAATTGGCTGAGCGAGGCAAAGGCTTCGGCGACCACCGCGGGATTGTAGCGCAGCGTCGGGCAGGTCACGGTCGGACCGATCCAGGCCGGTTTCGCGCGCGCCGCCAACGCACCCATCGTGACCCAGGCCTCGCCGGCGTGGCCTTCATTGGCTTGCCAGGGCTGGAAATGATCGCTGGTCGCGAGCAGGCCGAAGCCGCCATGCGCCGCCGCCGCGCCGAGTTCGACCAGTTCCGGGATCTTGAACTGTTCGTGTGCGAGCATGAACCCGATGGTCTTGCGCTGCAGGCCGCCGCCCCCCGTGCCGTTCCCGGGCGCCGGGTTCGGGCTGGCGCCGGCAGCATTGCCGGGACTCCCCGCCGGCTGCGCCGCCGCCGAACCCGCCCCGACGCCCGCGGCCGCGACCAGCGCCGTGGTCGATCGCAACAATTGGCGTCGGCTCGGGGCGAAGCGCATTCCGTCGGTCCGGGGTGCGGCTTCAGTCAGCATGATGGGTTCCCTCCGTGCCAATGCCCGTGACCCGGCTTGGCAGCCGGATGCCGCTCGGCGAACACGACGTGTCCGGCCGGGTTCCGATCTGGCAATGACGGCGGCGGGGGCAATCGGGAAGGTGTTGCCCGCGGGCTTTCAGTGCGCAACTTCGCGGCGGGCGATCCCGGCCAGCAGGATCAGGCTGGCGGAATAGTAGTTGGCGTCATTGCCGAGCGCCGGCAATGACGCCGCGCCGGGGTCGCGGTAGGAGCGGGCGAGGGCGATGATCGCCTCGACCCCGGCAGACCCGGCGAACGGGGCGACGCTGTTGTCCTTGATGTCGGCCCAGGCCGGCACCGGCTTGTCGCCGAAGATGTTCCAGAAGTCGAGATAGGAGGCAAGCCGCTCCTCGGTGCCCTCGCCGGCCCAGATCAGGTACAGCGGAATGCGGACGGCGTCGAAGCCGAAATGCGGCGGAAAATTCGGCGCCGGTGTGATCGCGCCGCCCTGGTCGATCGCGACCCAATCCGGCGTCAGCCCCCAGCGGCCGAACCGGGCATCGGCGAGCAGGCCGAGCCCGTCGCGCTGGAGGCGCTGCCATTCCGGCGCGGGCGCGAGGGCGGCCAGCTCCTTCAGCGCCGGGAAGATGTAATAGGACGGGTTGACGATTGTGTCGCCCTTGCTTTTGAACCCGGCGGACCCGGGCAGCAGCACCAGCCGTCCCGAGGCGGAGGCGAACAGCCTTCGGCGGATGTCGGCCGCGATACGCCGAGCCTCGTTGGCGTAACGCGGCTCGTTCCATTGCCGCGCCGCGCGGCTCAAGGCCCAGGCGATCAGGATATCGCCGTCCGAGGCGTCGTTGCGGTCCGCGACCTGGTCCTTGCCGTCCCATTTCCAGGCGAACAGGGCGATGTCCTTGCGCTGCAGCTTGTCACGCGTCCACGCCCATATCCTGTCGAAGGAGGCGCGGTCGCCCGCCGCTTCGGCCAGCAGCATGGCCCAGCCCTGGCCCTCCGTGTGGGTGATCTGCTGGTTGGCATCGTCGAGAACGCGGCCGTCGCTGGTGACGAAACGGTCGCGATAGGCAGGCCATTGGCCGCCCTCGGCGCCCGATGCCGCGGCAAATCCCGGCACAGCCGCGAGCAGGGCATAGGCGAGCGCGGCGAGTTGCAGGCAGAATCGAGGCATCGACAACGGGCGATTGAAACGGAGGTACCGAGCGTTGCAGGCGATTGCGGCGCTGCGATGGCCCTCTATTCGTGACGCCCGTAATGGAACGAGAACGGCGAACCGGGAACGCGGGGGCGCCCGACCAGCCGCGCCGTAAACGACGGGTCACCGCCCTGCTCGTTCAGCCATTCGGTGTAGACGCCTTCGAGGAGCGGCACCAGCCAGCTGCGCCGGCTTTCGTCCTGCGGCACCATCGGGTAGGCGCCATGGACGATCTCGATGAAGCGGCCATTCTCGGCAATGCGCACCCACCCCCAATCGATGCCTTCGAGCACCGCGTTGATGTCGTCCTCGAGCTCTTCAAGGCTTTCGCAGCGGCGCAGCGGCAGCGATTGCGCCATGCGGCCTCCGAGTGTCTCGAGAAACTGATCGGCCTCGGTCGGGTCGACGCGCTCCTCGAATTCGGCAAACATCGCCGAGATGAAATGCACCCACTGTCGCGAGCATTGCTGCTGCGCATAGTAGCGGAGCGAGATCAGCTCCTCGTCCAACGCCGTGCTCATCACAGACTTCCAGGGCGCGTGTAGGGAAGGACCCCGGTCGGGGAGGACAGGCCGAAGGTCTTTCGCAGATAAACCTTGGCGATGCCTTCGGTGTAATTCTCCGCATTATCGACGCTGGCGAGCCCGCCGACTGAAAACCCGTTGTTGAGCTCGTACTCGATCTGGCCCTTGAGGCCGAAGGACGGGCCGGTGACGCTGCGCGACGAATAGAACGCGCCCGGGCCGAGCGCCGCTTCGAGCGCCGCCTGATCGGCAGCGTTGGTCGGGAAAAACGGGGTTTGGTGCTCGCTGAAGTTCTGGATGCCGATCGAGCCGGCAGCGAGATAGGTCAGGCGGCCCGAGCGGCCGGAATATTCAAGCGGGATCGAGAAGTTGAGATAGTTCTGCGGGCTGAAATAGCCGCCCTGCCCCAAGGTGAAGAACCGCAAATTCTTGTCATAGGTGAAATAGGTGAGATTGACGCCGACCTTGAAGGCGTCGGTCGCGGAACGGTAGGGCCGGATGAAGCCGCCGACAAAGCCGCCGAACTCCGAGTTGCTTTCGACATCCTTGCCGTCGATCGCGCCGCCGCCGCCGCCGATATAGACGCCGAGCGGGCCGTTGTCATACGACACCAGCGCGTCGCCGCCGGTCCTGACCACGCCGCCCCAGGTGACACCGCTGAGCGGATCCTTGGTCCCGGCATAGGACAGGACGCTGTCGGTGATCGGCTGGCGGGAAGCCTCCACCCGAACCTGAAACGGGGTTGCGCTGCCGGTGGGCGCCAGCGCGATGCGCGGCGGAACTCCCGGATTGTACTGGTTGGAATAGACGATCGAAGCCTGATTGCCGGCCGGTCCGGGCCACGCGAAGGCGAGCCTGCCGACCAGGTTCTCGACCGGGAAGCCGAGCGGAGAGGTGCCGATCTCGCCCGAGAAGTTGCGGTAGGCATAGCCGGCGGACAGGGCAACCCCGCTCGGGCTCTGATCGCCGGCCGGGGTAAGCACGGCATTGGGCCCATATGCGGCGAGCAGCAGCGGATCGCTGCCAAAGCGCGGCAATGAACCGGCCGACGGCGTGCCCGCGGTCAGGAATTCCGGGGTGGCCGCCAAACGCAATGTGCCGGCGTAGAACGGCGAGAACGAACCGTCGACCGGCACCGCGACATCGGTCAGCCGGCTGAGCCCGGTCTCGCCGCTGCGGGCGCGGAACGACAGGCCGCCCTCGACGGTCGGATTATTCTCGGCCTGGATCGCCGCCATGCTGCGTTGAATGTCGAGCTCGAGCGAATCCTGCGGCGCCGGCGCGATGTTGGGCCGTGCGAAACCGGGACCGACCGAGCCCTGGATCGGCGGCGGCGGCAACGGTTCCAGCTGGGCCAGCTGGGTTTGCGTCGGCGCACTCTGTGGGGCCGGCACGCTCTGGCCGGGATCGACACTCTCCGGCGCCGCCATCGCCATCGCGGCCGCCTGCGCCTGCGCGACCCGCCGGCCGGCCGACAGGTCGGGCGTTGCGCCCGAGAACGCCGCCCTGACATTGCCGTCATCGCGCCCGGGGCGCTCGCCGAGATGCGGCGGCACCGTCAAATCATCGCTGTCCGCCGGGATCGCCGCCAATTCGACCGACGGAGCGGCCCCGACTCCCGAGGCCCCGATTCCTGCGGTCCCGGCCGAGCCCCGCGCCGCGACGGCCGGCGCCGCGGTTGGCCCGGCATCGGAGCTGCGGAACGGGTTCGGCGGCAAGGCCCCTGGCGTGCCGGACGAGGCGCCGGGCGCGGCTCCGCCATCGCCGCCATGTTGCAGGTCGAGCGCCCGGGCGATCTGGAGTGCCCGCATCGCGGTGCCGGTGTCGCCGTCGGCCCGCGCCAGCTCGGCCTCGAGAAAATAGAGGCGCGGGCTGTTCGGGTAGAGCTCCATGCCGTGCGCCAGATAGGCGCGCGCCCGCGGAAAATCTCCGGCCTGTATGGCGCCCCCGACGGCGCCGCGAATGACCTCGACATCGTCGGGCCGTTCGCGGTAGGCGGCGTCGAAAAAGCTCATCGCCTCCGCATTCTGGCCGGCCGCGGCGTAGATGCGGCCCGTCACCATCAGCAGATTGGGGTTGTGCGGATAGGCCGCGAGCAGCCCGGAAACCTGGTCGTAGGCGCCGGCGACATCGCCGCGGCGCCGCAGATCGTCGGCGCGGGCCGCCGCAATGTCGGATTTCAGCCGCTCGAGACCGGCGATGTCCGCGCGATTGAGGCGGCCGCCGGCCTCCAGCTGAGTGACGATCGCGGCGGCCTCGGCGTAGCGATGCGCCCGCACCAGCAGCGCCGCGTAATCGATGCGCGCCGGAACCGCCGTCGGGCCGCCGCGCGCGACGACTTCGCGATCGATCTGAAGCGCCTGATCGACATCCCCGATATCGCCCAGGCTCTCGGCGATCAAGCGCGCCTTTTCCTCTGTCATCGGCGGCTGCGAATACAGCTGGAGCAGCATGTTGCGAGCTGCGGCCCGGTTGCCGGAGCGGGCGAGCTGCTCGGCCCGGGCGATCTGGACGCGCAATTGGATGCGCTGGCGCGAGGCTTCGATGGCCGGCGTGCGCGAACCCGGCGGAATTCGTTCGAGCTTGGCCAGCGCCTCGGGGTAGCGGTTCTGCTCGCTGTCGAACAGCGCCGCCGCATGCCAGCTGTCGGGGGTATTGCCGGAAGCCGACGGGTCGACAATCGCATAGGCCTGATCGGGCTCGCCTTGGCGCGCCAGAAAGCGCGCGAAATCGAGGCGGACCCAGGGGTCGCGAGGATCGGTCGCGATCGCCCGCTGATATCGCGTCATGGCCTGCGCAGCGTCGCCGCGCGCCTCCAGGTTCTTGGCATCGGTGCGCAGCGCCTCGGCGCGCCCGCCGCCGCGGGCCCCGGCCGCAACCGGCTCGCCATAGGCCTGCTCGCCATAGGCCTGCGCGCCATAGGCCTGCCCGCCATAGGATGGCGCGCTGTAGGATGCCCCGCCATAGGATGGCTCGCTGTAGGCGGGCTCGCCGTAGAATTCTCCCGAAGCCGGGGGGGGCGCGGCGCTCGGCGCCGCCACCCTGTACCGCACCGGCGCGCCGCCGGACGCGGCGGCCGGACGCGGCGGCCGCGGATAGGTCGGGGCCGGGGCCGCGGTTGCGCCGCCACCGCCGCGCGCCATGTCGGCCATGTGCTGCCGGATCTGCATGTCCTGCGGGTATTGCGCGAGATATTCATCATAGAGCTGACGATCCCGAGGACCGCCGCCGAGCCACATCAGCGCTTGCCGCCACGACTGCGCCGCCTGCGCCCCGACCGCCGGGTCGCGGCTGAGCCGCGCCAGGGCCTGGATCCCTTCGAACCGGGTGGTATCGCGATAGGTCAGCACCTGGGCCAGGGCGAGCCTGAGCTTCGGATCGTTCGGCGAGGTCTGCACCAGGCGTTCTAGCCCGCGCCGGGCCTCGTCCCAGCCCTGCGGAGTGCCGGCCAGCGTCTGGTAGTATTCGAGGCCGTAGCCGCCCGGCGGCGGACCGCGGAAGCTCTGCTGATATTTCTGCGTTGCCTGCGCAAACTGGCCGGTCTGCGCCAGGCGCCTGGCCTCGTTGATGTCGCCGGCATTGACCTGCCCGGCGCGAACAGCGCTTTCGAGTTCGCCGAGATGCGGGCTCGACGGCGCGACGACCCGCAGCCGGGCGAGATAGCGCTGCGCCGCGGCGACATTGCCGCGCTGAGCCTCGATCATCCCGTACTGGTACAGCGCGTCGGGCTGGTTCGGGTTGACCGTCAGCAGCTGGTTCAGCGCATCGACCGCGAGGTCCGGACGGTCCTTCAGCCGCCAGAAATTCGCCTTGTCGAGCAGGATCTGCTCGGCCGGGTCCGCCGCGGTCGCGGCGAGGGAGGGGATCGCCGCCGAGAGCAGCAGCCCGAGCGCGAGTTCGCGAGCCCATGGTTTCATCGCTGTTCCTCTCGGGAAAATCCGCCCCTCGGCGCTCTCCGCCCCTCTCCTGCACGCGCCCTCATGGGACCGGGCGCGGCCGCAGCCTGATCGCGGCGAGCCGGCTCAACAACCAGTACGCCACCAATGCGATGATCAGCACCCCGATCAGCGTGAACAGGATCAGGATCAGCGGCGAATCGCCGAGCCACCACCGGATCTTGGTAAAGAACGGCAGATGGCCGACCGTGTACTGGTTGCCGACCCGGAAGCTCGTCACCTTGTTGCCGGTGCGCACCATCAAGTCGCCCTGGATCAGCGGGTTGAGGTCGCGATTGCGGAAGGTGCTGATCACGGTCAACAGCTTGTCCGGGCTCGACCCGGTGATGATGACGACGCTGCGGCCGGAATTGAGCGGCGAACGCATGCCGATCATCGCCGCCAGATCATCGCCGGCAGCCACCAGCAGCTGGTCGACCCGGTCGCGTTCCTGCGCCGCATTGGGATCCAGCGCGGTGTAGACGCGATCGATCGCCGAGGTCACGCCGACCCGCAAATGGCCGTTCTCGACGCGCAGGCGGCCGTTCTCCGCCCAGCGCGCCAGCAGGGGCTGGCGCGAAATCGAACCGAGCACGATCAGATCCTTGCCTGAGACCTGATCGACCTGGGCGGCGGTCACCAGCGTGCTGCGCACGACCGGGAACCCGGTCGAATCCCCCATCAGACCCATCAAGGTCAGAAAGGCCTCGATATCCTGCGCCGTGAGCTGGTCGGGCAACACGATCGCAGTGTCGCCGAGATCGGCCATCCGCGTGAACGGATACCCGGAATTAGCGAAAAATGCGAGATTTGGCATAGTCGTAAACCGCTCCGTCTTCGACATGTCGATGGTCGAATCCGGGTCGATCGATTCCTGCACATTGGTCGGCAGCACATCCTGGCATTCGCCGCGCTTTTCGGGCCGCAGGT
>Ga0213875_10000146_pt1 | contig 75051 bp, 67 predicted proteins | sample BarmaccomBMRX_R8_FD_160105 | JGI IMG/M metagenome (GOLD analysis project Ga0213875, IMG submission 160105) | Root-associated microbial communities from Barbacenia macrantha in rupestrian grasslands, the National Park of Serra do Cipo, Brazil - RX_R8 | ecosystem: Host-associated > Plants > Roots...
GCCGGCGGCCAATACTTCGCCAAGCGAGACCCCCAACGCGCCACCCGCCGACTCGTCGCCCAACTCGAACGCCTCGGACACACCGTCACACTCCAGGAGGCAGCCTGACACGGGTTTTCCCCTCAGTGGCCGGCCCCGACCAATCGTGCCCCCGTGCGGACACGGGCCGCGGACGGGAGGGTCCGCGGCCTGCGCTTCACTGGCCGCTAACCAAGGCTGAACGGGTCCCGCGTCGCGCCGGTCAGCTCGATCCAGACGGTCTTGAGCTCGGTGTACTCCGACAGCGTCTCCATGCCGTTCTCGCGACCCAGGCCGCTGGCCTTGAACCCGCCGAACGGAGCCATCGGGCCGACCGCGCGATAGGAGTTGATCCACACCGTGCCGGCGCGCAGGCCGAGCGCCATCCGGTGCGCGCGCTGCACGTCGCGCGTCCAGACCCCCGCGGCGAGGCCGAACTCGGTGTCGTTGGCCAGGCGCAGCGCCTCCTCCTCGTCCGCGAAGCGAATCGCGGCCGCGACCGGGCCGAAAACCTCCTGGCGCGCGAGCGTCATGTCGTTGGTGACCTCGCCGAACAGGGTCGGCTCGACGAAGAAGCCGTCGGCGAGCTCGGGCGCGCCCGGGCGCCCGCCGCCGCTGAGCAGCCGCGCCCCGTCCTCCCTGGCGCTGGCGATGAACGACTCGACCTTGTCGCGGTGCTCGGAGAAGGCGACCGGGCCCATCTCGGTGTCGGCGAGCAGGGGGTCTCCCATCTGCACCGCGCTCGCCCGATCGGCGACGCGCTCCATGACCTCGTCGTAGGCCCCCTCGGCGACGAGCAGCCGCGAACCCGCCATGCACGTCTGGCCGGTGGCCGCGAACACGCCGGCGACGATGCCGTTGGCCGCCGCCTCGAGGTCGGAGTCGGCGAAGACGATGTTCGGCGACTTGCCGCCGAGCTCGAGGCTGACGTGGGCCAGATGCTTGGCCGCCCCGGCCATGACCGACGAGCCGACCGCGCTCGAGCCGGTGAACGCGACCTTGTCGACCCCCGGGTGCTCGGCGAGCGGCGCCCCGCAGTCGGGCCCGAAGCCAGTGACGACGTTGAACACGCCCGGCGGGAACCCGGCCTCGTCGACGAGCTTGGCGAACTCGAGCGTCGAGACCGGGGCCTGCTCGGCCGGCTTGACGACGAACGTGCACCCCGCGGCGAGCGCCGGGGCGAGCTTCCAGGTCATGAGCAGGATCGGGGAGTTCCACGGGGTGATCGCCGCCACGACCCCGACCGGCTGGCGCACCGTGTAGATGAAGAAGTTGGCCTTGTCGGAGGGCAGCGTCTCGCCGGTCAGCTTGTCGGCGGCGCCCGCGAAGTACTCGTACCAGGCGGGCATCCCCTTCAGCTGGCCCTCCATCTCGCGCAGCAGCTTGCCGTTGTCGATGCTCTCCACGACCGCGACGTCGCGGGCCCGCTCGGCGATCAGGTCGCCGAGGCGCCGCATCATCCGCGCGCGCTCGGTGGCCGTCGTCCGCCCCCACGGGCCCTCGTCGAACGCTCGGCGCGCGGCGCGCACCGCGACGTCGACGTCCGCGGCGCCGGCGCGCGGGATCTCCGCCCAGACCGCGCCGGTGAACGGGTCGACGGACTCGAAGGTCTCCCCGGAGCGGGCATCCACCCACTCTCCGTCGACGTACATCTGATAGCGGCGCGGGGGCCCGCTGGGCCGAGTCGGGGCCTCGGCCGCAGTCGTCGTCGTCATCCTGCGGTCCTCTCCTCGGGGTGTCTCAGCGCTCGTATATCGGCACGTAGGTCCGCTCGCGCGCACCCGTGTAGATCTGCCGGGGCCGCGAGATCTTCTGCTCGGGATCTTTGACCATCTCAAGCCACTGCGCAACCCAGCCGCTCGTGCGGCCGATCGCGAACAGCACCGGGAACATCTCGACCGGCATCCCGAGCGCTTCATAGATCAGCCCGGAGTAGAAGTCGACGTTCGGATAGAGCTTGCGCGAGATGAAGTACTCGTCCTCGAGCGCGATCTTCTCGAGCTCGGTCGCGATGTCGAGCAGCGGGTTCTTACCGGTGACCTCGAAGACGTCGTCGACCGCCGTCTTGATGATCTTGGCGCGCGGGTCGAAGTTCTTGTAGACCCGGTGGCCGAAGCCCATGAGGCGCTCGTCGCCGTTCTTGACGCCCTGGATGAAGTCGGAGACGTTGTCGGTGGACCCGATCCGCTGCAGCATCCGCAGCACCGCCTCGTTGGCGCCGCCGTGCAGTGGCCCGTAGAGCGCGGCGACGCCCGCGGCCACCGAGGAGTAGGGATCGACCTGCGAGGAGCCGACGCTGCGTACGGCGCTCGTCGAGCAGTTCTGCTCGTGATCGGCGTGCAGGATGAAGAGGATGTCAAGCGCGCGTTCCAGGCGCGGGTCGGGCTCGTACTTGAGCTCGGCGACCTTGTAGATCATCGACAGGAAGTTGCCGGCGTAGCCGAGGTCGTTGTCGGGATACACGTAGGGCATCCCCCGGTTGTGCCGGTAGGAGAACGCCGCCAGCGTCGGCATCTTGGCCAGCAGCCGGATCGTCTGGATGTAGCGCGACTGGGCGTCCTTGATGTCCGCGGCCTCGGGATAGAAGGTCGACAGCGCTCCGACGCTCGCCAGCAGCATTCCCATCGGATGCGCGTCGTAGCGGAAGCCCTGCATGAACTCCTTGACGTTCTCGTGCACGAAGGTGTGGATGGTGATCTGGTGATCCCACTCGGCCAGTTGGTCAGAGCTCGGCAGCTCGCCGTAGATGAGCAGATAGGCGACCTCGAGGTAGCTCGACTTCTCGGCGAGCTGCTCGATCGGATAGCCGCGGTACTCGAGGATCCCGTTGTCGCCGTCGATATAGGTGACCGACGAGCGACACGAGGCGGTCGCCATGAACGCCGGGTCGTAGGTCATCAGGCCGAAGTCGTCGTCCTTGACCTTGATCTTCCGCAGCTCGGTCGCGCGGATCGTCTCGTCCTCGATCGGGATCTCGTACGTCTTGCCGGTGCGGTTGTCGGTGATCGTCAGGCTCTCGCTCGACGTGGCTACACCGCCCGCATCCGTGGTCTCAGTCTGGGTCGTCATTGCACTCCAGTCGCGCGGTTGCCGGGAGGGTCGGGAAGCCCGCCCCGGGAGCCGAGCGGGCGACCGTTTCCCAAACTCTATTACCCGGGAAGCGGTCGATACGCCGCGCGGCTCAGGCGGTCGCGATCGCGGTGCCGATGGTGATCGCGACGAGGACCGCGCTGATCGCGACGACGAGGCGCTGGCCGCCGAGTCCGCCGGGGAAGCTCGGCCGGCGCAGGCCCATCCCGGCGAGGACGACCGCCCACGCCGCGAGCAGGCCGCCGCAGACGTAGAACGGGACCTTGGAGGCCTCGGCGGCGACCATCTCGAGCGGCATCGGTGGCGGCAGCCTATCTCACTGCGACCCCGCCCGCCCCGCCCCGTAGCGACTTGCGGTCGCGGCCCGCTGGCCCTGGTAGTGGCTGCCGAGCCCCGGGCTGCCGTAGGGCCGCTCCGCGGGCCGGTCGAGCGCCATGAACGACAGCTGGGCGATCTTGACCCCCGGGTGCAGGATGATCGGAACGCGGGTGAGGTTGTTGAGCTCGAGGGTCAGGGTCCCCTGCCAGCCGGGGTCGCAGAAGCCCGCGGTGGCGTGGACGATGAGGCCGAGGCGGCCGAGCGAGCTCTTGCCCTCGATGCGGGCGACGATGTCGTCGGGAAGCTCGACCCACTCGAGCGTCCGGCCGAGGCAGAACTCGCCCGGGTGGATGACGAACGACTCCGCCTCGGGCACGAGCACCTCCTCGGTCAGGTTCTCGGGCGGGCTGCGCAGATCGATCCGCGAGGCCCGGTGGTTGTGGAAGACGCGGAAGGAGTCGCCGAGGCGCAGGTCGACGCTCGCGGGCTGGACGAGCCCCGGGTCCCACGGGTCGATGCGGATCCGCCCCGCCTGCACGAGGCGGACGATCGTGCCGTCGGAGAGCACCGAGGCGACCCCGGTGCGGTGGCCCTCACCGTGGCCGTTCACCGGTGGCGCGCTGCGACCGCCCTCACGTGAGCGACCACACGCGGTCAGTGCCCGAGCGTGCGCGCGCGAGCGCGGGTGGTGCGCACCCGCGCCGGGGGCATCGGCGCGGGATCACCATGCGGGCCGCGCCGCGGACGGCGCGGACGGGGACGCGGCGGATGGGGACGGGGATGGCGCTTGATTCCGCCGTCGTCATCGGAGGGGGACTGCTCGTCGGGCTCCTGCTTGATCGCCCACCAGACGATGTAGATCAGGCCCGCCAAGGGCAGCTTCAGCGCCAGCATCAACCACAGAAATCCCCAACTCACGGATGGGCGATGCTACCCGTTCGGATCGGAGAAGCCAAGCCGACTACTGCGCGAGCCCCTCGTCGATCAGCGGCCAGCCGTCGACCCAGTGCAGCTCGCCGAGCATCAGCACCCGCAGGCCCGAGTCGTGGCGCAGGATCGGGTGGGTGAGCGCGTGGTACATGATCATCGTGCTCCCGTCGGGCCCGAGGACGGGGTTGGACTCGCCGCCGGGCCCGAGGAACCCGCTGCTCGAGCGAAGGATCGGTGTCGCCAGCTTGCGGAACGGGGTGGCCGGATCGAGGGCCCGCGAGGCGGCCGCCACGCCGACCGCGTAGGAGGAGTCCCAGGTGCTCGCCGCGCTGTAGAGGACGAAGATCTTGCCGTCGTGGTAGAAGGGTTGCGGCCCCTCGACGGTGCACAGCCGATTCGCGGGGTCGCATTCCCATCCCCGGCTGACCCCGAACGCGAGCCGCATCTCCGGCCCCAGGGTCAGGCCGTCGCCGGAGAGCTCCGCTTCCCAGATCTGCTCGCGCTGCTCGGCCCAGAAGAGGTACATCCGGCCGGTCCGCGGATCGTCGACGACGCCGGGGTCGATGTCGCCGCCGACGACCTCCTGGTCGGGCCGGCGGTTCTCGGCGTTCAGCTCGCCGGGGAAGTGCAGCAGCTTGGTGCGCCAGGGACCCCTCAGCGAGTTCGCGGCGGCCACGCCGAGCACCATCGTGGGCGCCCGCGGCTTGAACGAGCCCGCCGCGTGCGTGGCGGCGTCGTAGTCGGCCGAGAAGTACAGGACCCAGCGGTTGTCGATGCGATACAGCGCGGGGCCCCAGTAGACCGCGGCTCGGCCGCCGCCCGTCGAGGGCGCCGCCCACCACGGCTGGCGGCCGTGGGGGAAGACGAAGCCGTCCGGATACCAGTGGACGAGGTCCTCGGAGCGATAGATGGGGAACGCATTGCGGTTGTTGTCCGAGGTGCAGACCAGGACGTAGAACCAGCGGCCGTCCCGGCGGCGGGTGACGCTCGGGTCGGGGCACGAGAGCGGGCTGCCCGAGAGCCCGTCGCGCATCGGGTTGACGAACGGCCGCGCGGCGCGGGCGCCGGCCGGAGAGCGGTTGTTGATCGTCAGCACGGCGAGGAGCGCGCCGAGCAGCACGAGGCAGACGCCGGCGAGCGGCCAGCGACGGCGCATCCGAGCAGGAATGTGCAGCCCGCGCGACACAGCCGTCGTCTACGGCGCGGGGATCGTAGTTGTGACCATGTCGGAGCCGGTGGCGGTGAAGGCCGGTTCCTATACCTTCGCCACGTGCACCCCGAAGACCTGCCTTCCCGCGTCGACGGCGGCAAGATCGACGCCGTCCGGCTCGCCCCGTGCCACGCAGGGCCGGCGGCGGCGACGCGCCTGATTCGTGTCCGAACTGCAATTCCCAGATCCACCTCTTACGGACGGTCCGGTTCTGCTGCGTCCATGGACGCTCGACGACGTGCCGTTCGTGGTCGCGGCCTGCCAGGACCCGGAGGTGTCGCGATACTCACCGGTGATCCCGTTCCCCTATACCGAGAGCGACGCCGTCGGTTGGCTTGCCAGCCAAGAGCCGGCGCGCCTCGCCGGCAATGCTCTCGAACTCGCGGTCGTCCGCCAGCAGACGGGCGAGAGGCTGGGCGCGATCGGCGTCCAGATCAACGTGCTGCTGAGATCAGCTGAGATCGGCTACTGGCTCGCGCCGGAAGCCCGCGGCCGCGGCTACATCTCTCGCGCGACGCGCGCCCTCGCCCGCTGGGTCTTTGACGACCTGAACCTCGCCCGCCTGCAGCTCACCACCGATCCCGACAACCGGGCCTCCCAGCGCGTCGCCGAGCGGTGCGGCTTTAGCAGAGAAGGCCACCTGCGCTCCCACATGCTCATCCGCCACAGCGGGCGGCGCCGAGACTCGCTGGTCTACGGCCTGCTGCCAGGCGAGCTCACGAACTCGCAACGCCGCTCCTAGGACTATGTGACGCGGCGATTGACGCCGCCTACACTCCGGGGGCGATTGACGCCGCCTACTATCCGGGTCATCCGCGTCGTCTCCGACGAGGCCTCGGACGGCAACGCGGCCGGGTTGATCCGGGATCAGCGGGCCTATACGGCGCCCCCGCGACCGGACGGCAGCGAGGGCTCGACGCGCAGCAGGCGCGCCGGGCCCCGGGGGAGCCACCAGTTCCAGCGCCCGAACAGCGACACCAGCGCGGGCACGAGCAGCGCCCGGATGACCGTCGCGTCGAGCAGGATCCCCGCAGCGAGGCCGGTGGCGAACACCTTGACCGTCGTGTCGGGCGCCGAGGCCATCGAGGCGAAGGCGAGGAACAAGATGAGCGCGGCGCTCGTGACCAACCGGCCCGTACGCCCGATGCCGCCGACGACGGCGTCGTCCGTGGAGCCCGAGACGTCGTACTCCTCGCGCATGCGCGAGAGGATGAACACCTCGTAGTCCATCGACAGGCCGAACAGGAAGGCGAAGACCATCAGGGGGATCCAGGCGTCGACCGAGTGCGTCGCCGCGATGCCCCAGATCGCGTTTGAGCCCTTGCCCTCCTGCCAGACGAGCGTGATCACCCCCCAGGCGGCGGCGACGCTGATGACGTTGAGCACGACCGCCTTGAGCGGGAGCAGGAGCGAGCGGAACGCCCGCGCCAGCAGCAGGAAGGTCAGCACTGCGATGAGCGCGATCATGAGCGGGAAGCTGCCGTAGACGGCGTCGACGAAGTCGATGTTCTCGGCGCCGATGCCGCCGACGCGCACGCCGCCGCCGAGCGCGCTCGCCTCGGCGCGCAGGCGCTTGATCGTGCCCACGCCGGCCGACGACGAGCTGTCGGCGGGCACGAAGGCGTCGAGCACCGCCTCGCCGTCGCGACGCCACCGCGGGCTGGCCGGCGCCACCGTGCCGCGCACGCCGCGCACCTGCGCGAGCGCGGCCGCCGTCGCATCGGCACGGCCCGCGGGAGCGAGGACCTCGACCGGCGTCAGCGCGCCGGGGCCGAGGCCCGCGCGCTCGAGCTCGACGAGGCCGGCGTGCGCCTCCCCGCGCGAGCTGAGCGTGTCGACCGCCGCCTGACCGGGCTTCAGCGAGGTCGCCGAGACCACGAGCGCGGCGAGCACGATCGCCGCCGCCGCCGTCGCGACCCAGCGGCGGTGCACGACGAGGCCCGCCCACCGCGTCCATGAGCGACTGGCGCGGTCCTCGGAGCGCAGATGCGGCCAGTCGAGCCGGCTGCCCGCCTTCAGCAGGACGATCGGCAGCAGCGTCGTGGCGACGATGACGCTGACGAGCGGGATGAGCATCCCGGCGTAGCCGATCGAGCGCAGGAACGGCACCGGGAGCACGATCATCGCGAGCAGGCCGATCGCCACCGTGGTGCCGCTGAAGGCCACGGCACGCCCCGCGGTCTCCATCGCCCGGATGACCGCCGCCTCCCCCTGCAGGCCATGCGCGCGCTCCTCGCGCCAGCGCACGACGACGAGCAGCGAGTAGTCGATCGCCACCCCGAGGCCGATGAGCGCGACGAGGAACTCGACGATCATCGACACGCTCGTGATCGAGCCGACCCCCCAGAGGATGAGGAAGGTGGTCATGATCGAGACGATCGCCATCAGCAGCGGGACGAGCGCCAGCAGCGACGCGAACACGAAGGCGAGCACGACGAGCGCGCCGAGGCCGCCGAGCACCGACTCGAGCAACACCCCGGGGCCGCTCGAGCCGCCGGTCTGGCTCTGCAGCGCGTCCACGCCGGTGACCTGCAGCGGCCGGCCGGCGATCGTCACGCCCGCGAGCGCCGACCGGGCGCGCTCGGCCGCCCGCGTGTTGGCGCCGAACGACTCGTTGTCGGGCGGTGGATAGGCGAGCACGAACGTCGTGCGTCCGTCGCCCGAGGTAAACGCGCGCGAGCCGGTCGTCGCGTACGAGGCCGCGCGCAGCCCCGGGATCGCCGCCTCCAGCCGCGCCTGGACCCGGATCAGCCCGGCGTGGACCGCAGCCGAGTGCACCGAGTCGCCGCCGGGCAGGCGGAGCACCGCGAGCAGCGGCGCGTAGCGGCCGCCGCCGTGCACGCTGCGCAGGATCGCCGTGTTCGTCTGAAAGCCCGGGCGCCCGGGAACGCTGAACTGCTTGCTGAACGACTTCGTCGCCTGCCCAACGGTGGCGATCCCCACGAGCGTGATCAGGATCCAGGCGCCGGCGACGATCCGGCGGTGAGCGAGCACCCAGCGGGTGGTCGAGGTCAACATGCGCGAGCTCCCAGGTCGTTGGCGACGCGCATCGTTTGTAGCACACATAATATGCGGTGTTAATCTTCTGGTCGATGAGCGACGATCCGTCCGCGCTGCCCGCCGTCCTGGCGCGCCACACCGGCTATCTGCTCAACCGCGCCGGCGCGGGCGCCCAGCGCGAGTTCGGCGCGGCGCTGCAGACGATCGGGCTGACGCTCCGCGCCTGGGGGGCGATGAACGTCATCGACGCCGACGGACCGCTCACCCAGCACGCGCTCGGTCGCGCCCTCGGGGTGGACCCGAGCACGATGGTGGCCACGATCGACGAGCTCGAGGTCGCGGGATACGTGCAGCGCCGCCCGCACCCCACCGACCGCCGCGCCCACGCCCTGCACGTCACCGGCGCCGGACGCGACCTCCTGGGCCGCGGACGCGCGCTCGCCCGCACCGCGCAGCGAGAGCTGCTCGCGCCGCTCAGTCCTTCCGAGCGCGAACAGCTGCACGAGATGCTGCGCCGGATCTGCGAGCACCTCGGACCGCCCTCGCCACTCAGCCCGAGCGAGCGACGGCGCCCCGGCGCGCGCTGAGCGGGCGCCGAGCCGGAGCCCCGGCGCTCGCCAGCGCCACCCCGATCCCGAGCAGCGCCCAGGTCACCGGATCCTCGAGGAAGTCCGCGTAGAGCATCGTGTGCAAGACGAGCGCCGCGAACGCCGCCCCGACGGCGCAGCGTGCCGGATCGCCGCGGGAGCGGCGGAGCAGGCAGAGGAGCGCGGCGACGACGAGCGCCGCGTAGGCGAGCTCGCCGATCAGCCCCTGCTCGGCGGCGATCGTGATCGGGATCGTGTGCGAGGCCGACAGCGTCGTCGCGGTTTGGCGGTGGTGACGGCGATACTCGGTGATGAACGACCCCGAGCCATACCCCCACAGCGGGCGGTCGGTCCACAGCGACAGCCCGCCGGAGACGAGGCCGCCGCGGCCGCTCGAGGCGCCGTTGACCCCCTGATTGAGCCCGAAGGTCTTCGGCGAGACCGCGACGGCGGCGGCTCCGAACGCGATGACGACGAGCGCGACGAGCAGCGCCCGCGAAGGCCGGTAGCGCAGCGCGGCCAGCACCGCGAGGCCGACGAGCAGCGCCCCGAGGCTCGAGCGCGAGAGCGTCAGCACCAGGCACGCCCACAGGACCGCGAGCGCGCCCACGGCCGCCGCCGACTCCCTCGGCGGGCGCGGGTAGAGGAGCACGACGGCGACGAGGATCATCGTCAGCGCCAGGAAGCGCCCGAAGATGTCGGGGTCGAAGAAGACCGAGTTGACCGTGAAGTAGGCGTGCAGGTCGTTGGCGACGACGAGCTTGGGGTTGAGGATGATCGTCTTCGTCGCGTACTCGAGGAAGCCGACGAGCGAGAACACGAGCGCCATCGTGACAAGGAGCGCCAGGCAGTTGCGGATCAGCCGCGGCGTCCAGCGCACGCGCCGCAGCAGGTCGAACAGCAGCGCGAACGGCACGTAGAAGAACACCATCTGCTGCAGCGCCTTCTCGAAGTCCGCCGAGTACGTCGCCTGCAGGGCGTAGAGCACGACGTACAGCGCCAGCAGGCGCGACACCCACCCTGCGGCCCCCGGCGCGGTGGGCTCGGCGAACGGCGACGGCGGCGCGGGCTGCGGGTCGACCCCGTGGCGTCCCTCCGGTCGGCGCGAGCGGACCGCCGGCCGGCGACGCGCCTGGCGCATCGTCGGCACGATCACCGCCAGCGCCCCCGCCGCGACGACGAAGTACAGCGGCACGAGCAGGTTCGAGGTCGAGCCGCCGGCCTGGATCGGGACGCGGAACGGCAGCGCGAACACCGCGAGCGGCGCGAACAGCCACGGACGGACGCCGATCAGCCGCGCCACCGCGAGCAGCGCGGCGACCGCCACCACCGCGGCCGCGAGCGCCGGAAGCGGATGGCGATGGATGACCGAGAGCTGGGGCGAGTGCCAGATATCGGCGAGCAGCAGGACCGGGGCGAGCACGAGCGCGGCGAGCATCGCCGCGCTGCGCCAGCGCCGATCGGTCGCCAGCAGCACGAGCGCGACCAGCGCGCCCGCCGCCACCACCCCGAGCTTGGGCAGCGGTCCGGTGAGCGCGGCGTCGACGATCACCGGGGAAGTGTCCACTACGCTCTGGCGGCAATGCCCAGGGCCCTGCTCGCGCTGTTCGCCGTCGTGGCCGGCGTCGGCCTGTCCGCGTGCCTGTCGGCGTGCGGGACGACCGCGAAGCCGCAGGCCGGCAGCGCCCGGGCGCTCGCAGCCGCCCGCACGGGCGTCGACGACCCCCGCAAGCGGCACATCGTCTGCCTGCGTGCCGAGCACATCCCGGTGCGACGCGTGCAGATCGGCGGCCTGCCGGCGATGCAGATCGGCGTCCGACCGTCGGGCCCGACGGTCGTCTTCCAGCCGACGCCGGGCGCCGCGCAGCAGCAGCAGATCGAGGGCGTGGCGCAGGGCGCAGAGGTCATCGGCTCGGCGCTCGTGTATCCCAACCAGGCGCCCGACGGGCTCATGAGCCGGGTCGAGTCCTGCGTGGCCCAGGGGGTCACCGGGTAGCCGAGGCGGCCCGGCCGCCCTGGAGCCCGCTAGCGTGCGCGTCGCAGCCGCGCCCTCTCCCCCCGTGTCCCGCAACCTGCTCGCCGCCTCCACGACCGACGTTCCCGCCGCGCCGGCACGGGAGCGCTTGGGCACCGAGGCGCGCGCATCGTTCGGGCCGCTGAGCCCGACGAGCACCTTCTATCTCGGCCTCGTCGCCGTCGCGCTGGCGATCGGCGCCGTCTCGCTGCTCATCCCCTCGACGCCGAGCTACGACCCGTGGTCGTGGCTGGTCTGGGGCCGCGAGATCCTCCATGTGCGGCTGCACACGACCGGCGGGCCGACGTGGAAGCCCCTCCCGGTCGTGTTCACGACGGTGTTCGCCCTCTTCGGCAAGGCCCAGCCCGATCTCTGGCTCGTCATCGCGCGCGCGGGCGCGGTCTGCGCGGTCGTGATGGCGTTCCGCCTCTCGGTCCGCTTCACCCGCCAGATCACCGCCGGGCTGCGGCGCGCCGAGTCCGGGCTCGCCGGATGGCTGCCGGCGCTGCTCGCGGGCGGTGTCGCTGTGCTCGGGATCGTCTTCTCGGGCGGCTACATCTCCGACAACGCGCTCGGCTACTCCGAGGGTCTCGCATCGGCGGTGGTGCTGATCGCGATCGAGCGCCACCTCGACGGCCGTCCCCGGCAGGCCTTCGCGATCGGCTTCGTCGCGGCGCTCGACCGGCCCGAGATCTGGCTCTTCTGGGGGCCGTACGGGCTGTGGGTGCTCTGGCGCGACGCCGGGGCGCGCCCGCTCGTCATCGCGCTGTTCGCGCTCATCCCGGTCCTGTGGTTCGCCCCCGAGTACTGGGGCTCGGGACACTTCCTGCGGGGCGTCAGCCGCGCCCAGCACGTCCGCTCCAACAGCTACGCGCTCGCCCGGTGCCCGTTCTGCTCCGAGCTGAAGAAGGCCGCGTGGCCGACGGTGCTGCTGCGCATCAAGGTCGCGGCCGCGGCGCTCGTCGTCGCCGCGAGCGCGATCCTCGGTCGGCGGCGGCTCGCCGGCGCGGGGTCGCAGCCGTGGTCGCGCGCGCTGGGCCTCGCCGCGCTGTTCGGCGTCGTCGGCGCCGCGTGGTGGGTGCTGATCGCGGTCCTCACCCAGGCCGGCTTCTCGGGCAACAACCGGTACCTGGTCATCGGCTCGGCCCTCGTCGACATCTGCGGCGGCGTCGCCTGGGCAGGCGCCGCGGCGGTGGTGGGCTCGGCGCTCGCGCGCGCGACCGGACGCCGGGCCGGCGCGCTCGTCGGCGTCGCCGCGCTGACCCTCGTGTTCTTGCTGCTGCCCCCCGATCCGGTCCGCCAGGACGTCGGCCTCATCCCGCGGACCCATCGCGCGCTCGTCTACCAGGCGCACCTGCGCGACGGCGTCACCGACCTCGTGCGCCGCTACGGCGCCGGCCGGCTGCTGAGCTGCGGCAGCATCATGACCGAGGGCTTCCAGGTCCCGATGGTCGCCTGGACGCTCGACGTGCACACCGTCCGGGTGCTCGGCCCGCCGTCGGCGGGCGCGGGACCCCCGCCGAACGTCATCCTGCAGACCCGGGCGTCGCGCAACCTCGGGCTGCTGCCGATCGTCCACACCTGGCCCGCGGTCCACTACCGCTACGTCGGCCACAGCGGGCCGTTCCGCCTCTTCACCCACTGCAGCTGATGGCCACCGTCACCGCGCCCCGACCCGGCGTCGGGCCCACCCCGCCGAGCACCGACGAGCATCCGCCGCGGACGCCGGAGTGGGTCCGCCGGGTACCCCCCTGGCTGTGGGCCGGCGGCGGCCTCGTGGCGCTGATGGCGCTGTCGGCGTTCATGCGCTCGCGCTATCTCGGCGGTCAGCTGTGGATGGACGAGGCGATCACCACCGGGATCGCGACCCACCATCTCGGCCAGATCCCCGGCGTGCTGCGCCAGGACGGCAACCCGCCGCTGTACTACATGCTGCTCCACGTCTGGATCTCGATCCTCGGCGACAGCGAGAACGCCACCCACGCGCTGTCGCTGATCTTCGGCGTGCTGACCATCCCCGCCGCCGCCTGGGGCGCGTGGCAGGCGTTCGGCCGCCGCGCCGGGGTCATGGCGGCAATCCTGTTCGCGTTCAACGCATGGCTGACCGCCTACGCGCAGGAGACCCGGATGTACGAGCTGATGGGCCTGCTCGGCGTGCTGGCGACGACCGGCTTCCTGCTCGGCTTCGTGCTGCGTCGGCGCCGCTACCTGATCCTGTTCGCGGTCTCGCTCGCGCTCATGCTCTACACCCACTCCTGGGGCACGTTCACGTTCGCCGGGATGGCGATCGCGCTCATCCCGGCGCTGCTGGCATCCGACGATCGCCGGGGGCTGCTGCGCGACGCGGTGGCGAGCTTTGTCGGCGCCGGGATCCTCTACCTCCCCTGGCTGCCGACGCTGCTGTACCAGGTCGCCCACACGGCCGCCCCCTGGGACTCCCCGCCGCGCCTCGGCGCGCCGGTGCAGATCTCGCGCAACCTGCTCGGCGGCGACCGGATCACGGTCATCCTCGTGCTCGCCGCGCTCATCGGGCTCGGCCCGCTGCTCACCCGTCGCCATCGCGCCACGCGCGAGCGCGCGCTGCTGGCGACCCTGCTGATCATCCCGCTGGCCACGCTCGGCCTGGCGTGGATCTCCTCGCAGGTGACGCCCGCATGGGCGCCGCGCTACTTCGCGCCCGTGCTCGGCGCGATCCTGTTCCTCGTCGCCTGGGGCTGCGCGCGGGCGCGCGTCGTCGGGATCGTGGCGATCGCGTTGTCGATCGTCTACCTGCACAACCCGGGGTCGTTCACCCCCCGCTACAAGTCCGACATGCGCGACGTCGCCGCCGAGGTGACGCCGTGGCTGGCGCCCGGCGACCTCGTCGTCGTCGGCCAGCCGGAGCAGACGCCGCTGAACTGGTACTACCTGCCCGGCGGCCTGCGCTTCGCCAACACCGCCCAGGGGATCGTCTCCGACCCCCGCTACTTCGACTGGATCGACGCCCTGACACGGCTGCAGCAGGCCGAGCCCGCCCCCACGCTGGCGCGGCTCGTCGACGACCTGTCGTCCGGCCAGCACCTGCTGTTCGTGCGACCGCTGACCGAGGGCGCGTACAACTGGAAGGCCCCGTGGACCAAGCTCGTGCGCCGCCGCTCGGCGCAGTGGGGCCAGCTGCTTGACCGCGACGTCGCCGACGGCGTGCTGCGGCCGCTCACGTGGGCGCCCCACCACTATCGCGGCGCCTGCTGCGTCGCCGACAGCGCCGTGCTCTACGAGAAGGTCGCGCGCTAGTGGTCGTCCCCGTGAGTACGGTCGCACCGAGAGCGCTCACCAGTGGATGTCTGGCGAGGACGCAGAAGTCGATGTGCAGCTGGGCTGCATGAGACTTCGAGGACAGCCGGACGACGCGAGCGCGGCCCGATCAGGCGAGGCTGGATGCCGAGCGCCGGATGATTCGCGCGGCGCGCGATCTGGCGAGGCGGGATGCCGAGCGCGCGCCAGGCGCGAACGCAGGCTCGCGCAGGCGCCGCTGGGGAGTGCTCGAATGCGAGCGTACTTGCGGGGGACGGCCACTACAGCGGCGCGCGCTCCGGCATGACGACCGCCGCGCCGCGCCGCCGGCCGCTCAGCTCCTACGTGCAGGCCCCGCCGATCCGTGAGGTCCACCCGCCCGGCTGGTTCGCGCGCCTGCCCGGATGGCTGTCGATCGGCGCGATCCTCGTCGGGCTGGTGCTGATCGCGACCTTCCTGCGCACGCGGCAGCTGACCGGCCAGCTGTGGTTCAACGAGGCGATCGCCATCGGCACCGCCTCGCACTCGCTCGGCGAGCTGCCGGGCTTCGTGCGCGACGCGGGCGGCGCGCCCCTCTACTACGCGCTGCTGCACGTCTGGATCGAGATCTTCGGCAGCGGTGTCGCCGCGACCCACGCGCTGTCGCTGGTCATCACGTTGATCGCGATCCCCGTCGCCTGCTGGCTGGCCTGGGGTCTCGGCGGGCGCCGGGCCGGGATCTTCGCCGCGACCCTGCTCGCCTTCAGCGCCTACGGCACCCGCTACGCCCAGGAGACCCAGCCCTACGCGCTGCTGCTGTTGCTCGGGCTGCTGACCACGGCCGGCTTCGTGCAGGCCTACTGCCACCGCCGGCGCCGCTACCTGTGGCTGTTCGCGCTCGGCCTGGCGGCGATGCTCTACACCCAGGGCTCGGCCGGGCTGTACGCGTTCGGCGCGCTCGTGGCGGCGGCGGTCGTCCATCGCGGCAGCGAGGATCGCCGCGGGCTCGCGCGCGACCTCGCGATCGGCTTCGGAGGGGCCTTCGTGCTCTACCTGCCGTGGCTGCCGACGACCATCCACCAGATCGGGCACGCCACGTCGCCGTGGCACTACGCGCCGGTCCTCGGCGCCGACGTGCCGGCGGGCATCCTCGGCGGCGAGCGCGTCGACGTCGCGCTGCTGATCGCTGCGGTCGTCGGCCTGACCCCGCTCGTCGCCGCCGCTGCGCGCCGTTCGCCCGAGGCGCTGACGATGTGGGCGCTGATCGCCCTGCCCGTCGCCGCGCTGGTGCTCGCGCGAGTGGGTTCGCTGGCCAGCCCGACATGGGTCGCGCGCTACTTCGGGGCGATGGTGGCGCCGCTGCTGCTCCTCGCCGCGCTTCTCAGCGCCCGCGCGCGGCTCGTCGGCGTGGTATCGATCGCGCTCTGCATCGCGTTCGTGGCCAACCCCAGCTCGTACGTGCCCGCCCACAAGAGCGACATGCGCGACGTCGCCGCCGAGCTGGGCACGCGCCTGCACCCGGGCGACCTGGTCGTCTCCGGCCAGCCCGAGCAGACCCCGCTCGCCTTCTACTACCTGCCCGGCGGCCTGCGCTACGCGAGCACGCTCGGCGCCGAGTCGGACCCGAGCACCATGAACTGGTCCGACGCGCAGTCGCGTCTGCAGGGCGCCGAACCGGCCGCCATCCTGCAGCCGCTCGTTGCTAGTCTCAGGCCCGGCCAACAGCTGCTCTTCATGCGTCCGCTCGACGAGGGGGCGCGCAACTGGAAGGAGCCGTGGACGAAGCTCGTGCGGCGCCGCAGCGCCCAGTGGGGTCAGATCCTGACCGAGGACGTAGCCGCTGGCCGGCTCGACGCCGTCGCGGTCGCTCCCCACAACTACCGGAGCGCCTGCTGCGTCGCCGACAGCGCCGTGCTCTACCGCAAGACCTCCTCCTAGGCAACCGATATGACCGACATCACCCCGCAGGACCAACTCCAGCGCGGGCAGGAGATCACCGCCGAGCACCCCGTCGTCGTGCTCGGGGCCGGCCCGGCCGGCCTGACCGCCGGCTATCAGCTGACCAACGCGGGCAAGCCGGTGATCGTGCTGGAATCGAGCGGCCAGGTCGGCGGGATCGCGCGCACCGAGGTGCGCGACGGCTATCGCTTCGACCTCGGGGGCCACCGCTTCTTCACCAAGGTCAAGGAGGTCGACGACCTCTGGCACGAGATCATGCAGGAGGAGTTCCTCCGTCGCCCGCGCCAGAGCCGGATCTACTGGAACGACAAGTTCCTCGAGTATCCGCTGCAGGGCATGGACGTGATCCGCAAGCTCGGCTTCGTCGAGCTGTCGCGCTGCCTGGCCTCCTACGCCTGGGCCGCGGTCAAGCCCAAGGACCGCGAGGACACGTTCGAGGCCTGGGTATCCAACCGCTTCGGCAAGCGGCTCTACCAGCACTTCTTCAAGACCTACACCGAGAAGCTGTGGGGCGTCTCGGCCGATGAGATCCGCGCCGAGTGGGCGGCCCAGCGGATCAAGGGCCTGTCGTTCTTCTCCGCGGCCAGGGCCGCCTTCTTCGGCAACGAGGGCAATCAGATCAAGTCCTTGATCTCGGAGTTCAACTATCCGCGCTTCGGTCCCGGCCAGATGTGGGAGCAGATGACCGCCGACATCCGCGCGCGCGGCGGCGAGGTCCGGCTCAACGCGCCGGTCACCCGGCTGCGCGTGGACGACGGCAGCGTCGCCGAGGTCGTCGCCGGCGGCGAGACCCTGTATCCGTCGCACGTCATCTCCTCGCTGCCGCTGCGCACCACGGTCGGGATCACCGAGCCCCAGGCGCCGCCCGAGGTCCGCGACGCCGCCCGCGGCTTGCGCTACCGCGAGTTCCTGACCGTCCTGCTCGTCATCGACGGCGAGGATCCCTTCCCCGACAACTGGATCTACATCCATCAGCCGGGCGTTCGCGTCCTGCGGATCCAGAACTTCAAGTCCTGGAGCCCCTGGATGGTGCCCAACGCCACCGACGCCTCGATCGGCATGGAGTACTTCTGCTTCGAGGGCGACGATCTCTGGAGCCGCGACGACGAGGATCTCGTCGCCATGGCCGGCCGCGAGATCGAGCAGCTGCACCTCGCCCGCGCCGACCGGGTCAAGTTCGGCTTCGTCGAGCGCGTCCACAAGGCCTATCCGATCTATGACGAGCTCTACGCCGAGCGCGTTCAGACGATCCGCGGTTGGCTTCAGACGATCGGCAACCTCACCCAGGTCGGGCGCAACGGCCTGCACCGCTACAACAACTCCGACCACTCCATGCTCACCGCCATGCGCGCCGTGGACAACATCCTGCTCGGCACCCACCACGACATCTGGTCGGTCAACGCCGAAAGCGTCTATCACGAGGAGCACCGGGAGAACGAGGACCCGTACCGCACGTCGCCCGAGACGCCGGCGATGGAGCAGCCGCTCGCCTCCGAGCGCTGACGCGGAGGGTCGGCTCGAGGCGCCGGGCGGTGGCGGGTCGCGGGCGGGAGACGACGGGCGGGTTCCGGATGGCGGGTCGCGGGCGGGAGACGACGGGCGGGTTCCGGATGGCGGGTCGCCGGCGGGAGACGACGGGCGGACGCGGGGCGATGCGGACATCGGCTCTGGGGATCGGGCTCCTGCTCGCGCTCGGCATGGCGATGCTCGGCATGGGGATCCTCGTCACGGCGACGGTCGGCGTCCCGAGGGCCGCGGCGAGCTCGGCCCGAAGCGCGACGACGCCGTCGGGCGGCGGCCCGCTCGGCGGCGGTCTGACCGCGCCGGGCCCCACGGCGACCCCGACGACGACATCGACCACACCGACCATCGTCAGCTCGACGACCTCGTCGGGTTCCGGCGGCCTCTCGACGCCGGGGCTGCTCGCGATCTTCGCCGGCGCCATCATCGTCCTCGGCGGGATCTCGGTCTTCATCGTCCGCGACGCTCGCCGGCGCGCCCCCGGGCGGTCGCGCGGCGGCGGATCCGAGCTCGGGCCCGGCGGGGCGCGAGCGCGCCCGGGCTCGAAGGCACCGACCAAGAGCCGCAAGCTCAGCCCCGCCGAGCGCAAGCGGCGCAAGCGCGGCCGCGCCCGCCGGTAGACCGCGCCCGCCGGTAGACCGCGCACCCCGGTGAACCGTGCACACGCGGCCATCGGGGGTGGACTGGCGCACGAGGCCGACCGGCGCACGAGGCCGACCATCACCGTCCCGTCTCCCGGGCGAGCCGACGACGACCGCGGGCCAGCTGGCGCTCGACGGTGCGCGTCGTGTCGCCGGTCTCGCCGGCGATCTCGGCATAGGTGAAGCCGAGGGCCTGCAGCCACAGCAGGCGTCCCTGACGCTCGGGCAGGATCCGGATCGCGTCGAGCACGGCTCGCTGCTCGACGAGCTCATCGAGCAGCTGGGGCGTGCGTGATCCCTGCGCCTCGGAGTTCCCGTCGACGAGCTCGTCGAGCGACAGCTCGCGGCCGCCGCGGCGGATGAGGCGCAGCGCCTCGTGGATCGCGGTCCGCACGAGCCAGGAGGTGGCGGTCTCCCGGTGCACGCGCGTCCGATGATGGACGAGGCGACTCCATGCGATCTGGCAGGCGTCCTCGATCAGCGGGTCGGGCGCCCGGACGCCGGCGCCCACCCGCCGGCGCACGCTCGCCGCGTGCTGGGCGTACAGCTCGCCGACGTCCTCGAGCGTGCCAGGCGCCGCGCCGCCACCGCCGGCCGTCCGGACCATCGATCCGCGCATCCCATCACCCTTTCAAATTGAGAGCAACTAATTACAAAACAGCCTAGCTAGATCAATTGTTAGCAGATAGCCTTGACGGCAAGCAATTGGCTCATTTGGCCTCGGAGGTGACAGATGTTCATAGGCGTGGTCTCCGCCCACCCGAACGTGCAGGGGCTGCCCGGCAGCAACGTCCTGCAGCAGCTCATCAACGGCACCGCGGCATGGGCGCTCGCCATCGCGCTCATCGGCGCCTTCATCGGCGCCGGGGTCTGGGCGCTGGCCTCGCACACCCACAACCACCACTACGCGGCCCGCGGCCGGATGGCGGCGCTCATCTCGGGGGCGGCGGCGCTCGTCGTCGGTGCGGCACCCGGGCTGGTCAACTTCTTCCAGGCGCTCGGCACCAAGGCGCACTGATGCGGCTGGCGACCATCATGGTCTGCGCGGCCGTCGCAGCCGTCGCGGCCGTCGCGCTCGTCGCGGCCGCCATCCATCCGGCGCCGGCGCGCGCCGACGTCCCGAGCCTCGGCTGTAAGGTCCTCGGCCTGGTCGGGCCGGGGGCGGGCCGGACGTGCAGGTCGCTCGCCGGTCAGCGGGTGACGATCGTGCGCGCCGGCCAGAAGCTCGCCTCCGGCGACACCGGGGGCGCGGCGGCCACGATCGCCGGATCGGCGGCGAGCGCCGGCTTGAGCTCGATCGCGTCATGGATCACCGGCGGCGCCCGCGCGGCGCTGCGCGATACCTCCTCGGTGATCGGGGCCACAACGCGGCCCGACCTGCGCAGCACCTGGTTCTCGTCGGCCTACTGGCGGATGGCGGGCGTCTCGGCGCTGCTGACGTTGCCGTTCCTGTTCGCCGCCGCGGTGCAGGCGCTCGTCCGCTCCGATCTCGCGCTCCTGCTGCGAGCCGCGTTCGGATACCTGCCGCTCGGCCTCATCGGCGTGGGGCTCGCGGCGCCGCTGACGACGCTGCTGCTCGCCGCGTCGGACGAGATGTCCGCGATCGTGTCTGGGGCCTCGGACGGCGCAAGCACGAGCTTCCTCGGGCATGCGGGCCTCGCCGTCGGCACCGCCGGCGTGGCGACAAGCCCGTTCGTGACCTGCTTTGTCGCCCTGCTCACCGCGGCGGCCGCGGTGACGCTGTGGATCGAGCTCCTCATCCGTGAGGCCGCGGTGTACGTCGTCGTGTTCCTGCTGCCGCTCTTCTTCGCGGCGATGGTGTGGCCCGCGCGACGCGTGTGGGCCACGCGCGCGATCGAGCTGCTCGTCGCGCTGATCCTGTCCAAGTTCACGATCGTGGCAGTTCTCGCGCTCGGCGGTGCGGCCCTGCAGAACGGCATCCACACGGTCGCCGCGAGCTCGCTGCTCGCCGGATTGACCCTAGTGTTGCTCGCCGGGCTGACGCCGTGGGCGCTGATCCGCATCCTCCCGCTGCACGAGGTGGCCGCGTCGGCGGTCGGGGGCCTGCGCCAGGCGGCGAGCCATCAGCTCACGTCGCATGCCGACACCGCCGCCGGGCTCATCACCGGCGAGGACGGCGCCGGCTCGCTGCTGCGCCGGGCCTGGGCCGGCGCGCAGCCGCCGATGGACGGCGCCCACCGAATGCCGGCGGCCGACGCTCCGCCCGCCGATCCCGGCAGCGGCACCGGCGGCACCGGCGGCACCACGAGCGCGGACGTGCCCGATAACGACCAGATCGAGACGGCGGGCGAGGAGGCGGCCGCGGCGGTCGCCTCGAGCGGCCGGCTCGTCCCGGTCGCCGGCGACGAGACCGGTGGTGGCGGCGGCGGCTTCGGCGTCGGCGTGAACGGCGACGCGCCTTCGGAGGTGGGTCCCGCCGGCGGGGCGGTGGAGTCCCCCGCCGGCGGCACCCTGGATCGCCGCCTCGCCGACTTCGGCTCGCCCGGGATGAACCCGAGCTGGTGGCGCCCTTGGCTGACGATCGACATCGACGATCCGCAAGCCCCACCGGTCATCGACCCCGACCCCGTTCGCGACCCGGCGACGGTGACGCCGCCAGCGCCGCCCACTCCCCCGTCGCCGTCATCGCTGCACGGGCCGCCGGGGCCGTCGCACGAGCCAAGGGAGCCATCGGTCGATGACGAGGGTCGACCATGAGTCGCGCGCCGCAGTCCTACTCGTTCGGCCCCCTCGAGCGCCGGGGCGTGCTCGGCGGCGTGCGTGCGAGCCAGGCCACGGTGCTTGCGGCGGGGATGCTCGCCGCGGTCCTCGTCCTCGATCGAGCCCCGTCGATCTCCGGCGCGATCCTCGTGATCGTCGTGGTGGCGGCGGCGCTCGCGGTTGCGTTCCTGCCGGTCGGTGGCCGTACGCTGGAGGGGTGGGGCCCGGTGGCGATGGCGTTCGTGGCACGCCGAGTGCGCCGCCGCCACCGCTTCCGCTCACCCGCGGTCCAGGCGGGCACCGTGCGGACGCCGACGCCGGGCGCCGCCGCGCACGGGCCCGCCCCGATCGCGCCGGACGCCCTTGGCGACGTCCGGATCATCAGCGCGCGCCGAGGCGACCGGTCGATCGGAGCGCTGCGGGAGAGGTCGGGCAAGCGGCTGACCGCCGTACTCGCCTGCCGGGTGGGCGCGTTCTCGCTGCTCGACCCGGAGGCGCAGGCGCGACGGCTGGCGCGCTGGGGCCTGGTGCTCTCGACGAGCGGGTCGACGGCGATCCGGCGGCTGCAGTGGATCGAGCGGACGGCGCCGGCGCAGGGCGACGAGCTGGCGCGCTGGCTGCACGCCGAGCGCGATCCCGAGGTGCCGCTGCGGGGCACGGCGATGATCGAGTCCTATCTCGAGCTCATCTCGTCGAGCACGCGCGTGGCCCAGGAGCACGAGGTGCTGCTGGCGATCCAGGTCGACGCGCGGCGGGTGCGCGCCCGGGGCCGCGACGCGGTCGCTGAGTCGCTCGTCGAGCAGACCGAGCGCGTGGCGCAGGGGCTCGAGGCCGCCGAGGTGACGGTCCTCGGAGCCCTGAGCGAGGGACAGCTCGCCCGGACTCTGCGCACCGCCTTCGACCCCTATGCCCGCGCGGAGGTGGCGACGCTCGAGGCCGCCGATCCCCGGCGCGACGGGCTCGGCGAGGTCAACGCCTGGCCGGTCGGCGCGCGCGAGGCCTGGGATCACTATCGCTGCGACGGCGCCGTGCACGCGACGTACTGGATCGCAGGCTGGCCGCGCGTCGAGGTCTCGCCGATGTTCATGGACGCCCTGCTCGGGCACTCCAGCACGGTCCGTTCGGTCGCGGTGACGTTCGAGCCCCTGCCGGCGGATCGCGCGACTCGCGAGGTCGAGGCCGCCGTGACGCGCGATCGCGCCGACCGCGAGCTGCGCGGGCGCTTTGGACAATCCGAGACCGCCCGCCAGCGCCAGTCCGCGGAGGCGACCCGGCGGCGCGAGGCCGAGCTCGCCGCCGGACACGGGGAGGTCCGGCTCAGCGGCTTCATCACCGTCTCGGGCCGCGACGAGGACGAGCTGCACCGCGCGTGCGGCGAGGTGCTCGAGCATGCCGCCCGCGCCCGGCTCGAGGTGCACCGCCTCTACGGCCAGCAGGCCGACGCGTTCGCCTTCACGCTGCCGCTGTGCCGCGGGCTGAGATGAGCGGGCACGCCGTCGAGCGCCCCGGCCACCGGTGCACGACCCGTCACGCCCAGGCGGTCTACCCGTTCGTCAATCCGGGTGTACTCGGCGGCCGCGGGATGTTCGTCGGGCGCGACTCGGGGGGCGGGGCCTTCTGCTATGACCCGTGGCTGCTGTATCGCGAAGGCGTCCTCGACGATCCGAATGCGATCGTGCTCGGCAAGCTCGGCCAGGGCAAGAGCTCGCTGGTCAAGACGTTGCTGTGGCGGATGATGCTGTTCGGGCGCCGTGCGTTCGTGCTCGACGTCAAGCGCGAGTACGGCCCGCTGTGCGAGGCCGCCGGGGTGAGCCCGATCTCGCTTCGGCCCGGCGGCGGCGTGCGACTGAACCCGCTCGCGTCGCACCCCGAGGAGCACGCGCAGCTCGAACTGCTGCGCGCGGTGACCGTCACCGCCGTCGGCCAACCGCTCAGCCAGGTCGAGGCCGGCGCCCTCCGTGAGGCGCTCCGGGTCGTGCGCGGGCGGGGCGATGAGGAGCCGACGCTGCCCGCGATCGCCGCGGTGCTGTTCTCGCCGGTCGCCGAGATGTCCGAGCGGCTGCAAACGACTCCTGCGGCGCTCGCCGCCGACGCGCGACGCGCGGCGCTCGCGCTGCAGGACCTGTGCGAGGGCCCGCTGCGCGGGATGTTCGATGGCCCGACGACGCCGAGCCTGCGTCGCGAGCTCGACGCACGGCTGATCGTGCTCGATCTGCACGCTGTCCGCGATTCATCCGCAGTGGGGATCCTGATGGCCTGCGCGACCGCCTGGATCAGCGCGCTGCTCGCGCGCACCGCGCTGCGTCCCGGCCGCGAGCGGCTCATCAACGTCGCCGACGAATCGTGGAAGATCGTCCAGCACACCGGTCTCGGCGAGTGGTTTCAGTCCAACTTCAAGCTCGCGCGCCAGTTCGGCGTGATGAACCTGGTCGTCCTGCACAAGCTCGCCGACCTGCAGGCCGCGGGCGACGCCGGGTCGCGGGCGGCCCGGATCGCGGAGGGCCTCGTCGCCGATGCCTCGACGCGCATCGTCTACCACCAGGATGACAGCCAGGTCCCGTTGACCCGCTCGCTGCTCGGGCTCTCCGAGACCGAGTCGCGACTCATCTCGAGGCTGTCGCCCGGCCAGGCGCTGTGGCGCGTGGGCAACCGCTCGTTCGTGGTCGTCCACCATCGATCGCGCACCGAGGCACGGCTGACCGACACCGACGCGGGCATGAGCACCTCGCCGGGGAGGGGCGCCTCCGCGGGAAGGGCCGCTCGGCGGTGAGGGGCGCTTGGCGGTGAGGGGCGCTTGGCGGTGAGGGGCGCACGGCGGTGAGGGGCGCACGGCGGTGAGGGGCGAGTCGCATCGCGGGATCTCCGACGCGGCGATGGTCGCGCTGCTCGCCGCCACGGCTGCCGTCGGCCTCGGCGTGTGGCTGTGGGGCGGGGTTGCCGGCGTGCTGTTCGGCTCGGGATGGCCCCACGTGACCGCCGCCCAGCTCGCGGGGGTGGTCGTGCGCCTGCCCGGCCGCCTCGACGACCCCGCCCGTGCCTGGCCGCGCCCGGCGGCCGCTCGTCTGCCGGGCATCGCCGGGTGCTACGCCGCGCTCGCGCTGCTCGTCGTGGCCGGCGTTGCCGCGCTGCGGACGCTGAACGGCTCGGCGATCGTCGCCGTCCTGCGCGGCCCGACCGACGGCGCGCGCTGGGCGCGCCCGGGGGAGCTCCGCGAGTTGCGCCGGCGTCGTCGCGGCACCGGTCGGCTCGTGCTCGGCCGCCACCGTGGGCGGCTGGTGTCCGCCGAGCAACGCCATGCGCTCGTCGCCTTCGGGCCGCCCCAGTCGGGCAAGTCGGCCGGCTTGGCGGTGCCGGCGCTGCTCGAGTGGGACGGGCCCGCGGTCGCCTCGTCGATCAAGACCGACCTGCTCGCGGCGACCGAGGGACGACGGCGCGCGCTCGGGCCGGTGCGCGTGTTCGATCCGTTCGAGCTCTCGGGCGCCGCCGGACAGACGTGGTCTCCGTTGCGGGGCGCGGCGAGCTGGGACGGCGCGCTCGAGGTCGCCTGGCGGCTCGCCGCCGCCGGAGAGCTCGACCAGCGCGGGGTCGAGGGCGGCGACTTCTGGGCGGTCGCGGCCGAGCAGCGCCTCGCGCCGCTGCTCTACGCGGCGGCGCGGACGGGCGCCGGCATGGAGACGGTCGTGCGCTGGACGTACGGGCAGGGCACGCGGGAGCTCGACGCCGCCATCTCGCAGCTGACCGGATCCGCGCGCGATGCGGTTGAGCTCGAGGGCGCGCACGCCGCCTATGACGCGCTGCGGGCGTTCGAAGCGCAGGCCGATCGCACCCGGACGTCGATCGAGGCGACCGCCCAGGGACTGCTGCGCGCCTATCGGTTCGCGCGGGTCATCCGCTCCGCGGCCTCGTGCGAGATCGATCCCGACCGCCTGCTCGACGAGCGCGCGACGGTGTACCTGATCGGCGACGCGAAAGCGTCCAAGCTCCTGCGCCCGATCTTCCTCGCGCTGCTGTCGGAAATCGTCGATCGCGCCTACGAGCGCGCCACGCTCGCCGGCGGCCGCCTCGACCTGCCGCTCCTGCTGTGCCTCGACGAGGCCGGCAACGTCGCCCCGCTGCCCAACCTCGCCGAGGTCGCCTCGACCGCGCCGAGCCACAACATCCAGCTCGTCTCGATCTTCCACGACCTCGCCCAGGCGCGCAGTCGCTACGGGACGCAGGCCGAGACCGTCGTCAACAGCCATCGCGCGCGAATGCTGCTCCCGGGCGTCGCCGACCTGGAGACGCTGCGCTACTTCTCCGGGCTCGCCGGCGAGGAGGAGGCGCGCGACACCCAGCGCACCACCGGTATCGACGGCGGGACACGCACGACGGGCCGGCGGCGGCGTCCGCTCGTCGCGCCCGAGGCGCTCCGGCAGCTGCCCCCCGGCCACGCGCTGCTGCTGTACGGGCGGATCCCGCCGGCCCTCGTGCGCCTGCGGATGTGGTTCGCCGACCGGCGCCTGCGCGCGCTGGCTCGTGGCCGGCCGCCCGCGCAACACGGCGAGCCACCCACGCACCGAGGCGCGCCACCGCACCACGGCGGGCCACCGCGCTCCGGCGCGACGCCCGCGGACCCCGACGGCGTGGCATGACTCCGGACGAACCGATCGACCCGGACGACCCGTTGGACCCTCGCGACCACGGCGACTCCCACGATTCCCGCCCGTGGCCCGCCGATGAGGACGACTGGATGGACGAGGACGCCGGCCGCTGGCCGCTGACCTGGCGGGGACTGCTCCCGCGGGAGCGGTGGATCTGGTTTCAACGGCTCTGGGACGACGTCTGCGCCTTGCACGACCGCTACCGGCTGTCGGTGCGCTCGGGCTGGTGGGAGGACGATCTCCAGGTCGAGGTGCTCGCCGCTCTTGCCGCCTGGGTCGCGCGCTATGACTCGGGCGAGTGGGACGACCCGCCGGGCAAGCTGTCGCTGCTCTTCGACCTTGAGCGGATCGGTGGGCTGCTGCGCGACGGCATCGACCCGTTCTTCCCCGACCGCGACCGAGTGGCGTTCACGCGCCATCTCAGCGACCTCGGTTGCCAACCGCCCTCGGCATGAGCGTCGTCTCCCTCGTGGCCGTCCCGCAAGTACGCTCGCATGCTCACAACGATGCCCGCACCGGACCACGACCGTGGCTGTCCGCTCGGGGCGGCCGTCACGCTCGCGCAGCTCGATGCCGACCCGCACCCCGTCCACGCCCGCCTGCGCGCTGCCGAGCCGGTCTCCTGGCTGCCGGTGCTCGGCGGGTGGCTGGTGACCCGGCACGACCTGGCGCTGGCGGCGATGCGCGATCCGGGCACGTTCACCGTCGACGATCCGCGGTTCTCGACCGCGCAGGTGATCGGGCCGAGCATGCTCAGCCTCGACGGGGAGCGGCACGAACACCACCGGGCGCCCTTCGCCGGGCCGTTTCGCCCCGCGGCCGTCCGCGCACGGTTCGGCGACGTGGCCGCCGCCGAGGCGGCCCGGCTCGTCGACGCGCTGGCGCCCGAGGGCCGCGGCGAGCTGCGGCGGTCGTTCGCGGGACCGATGGCGGCGGTGATCGTGACGCGGGCGCTCGGCCTCGCCGCCGATGAGGCCGCCGACGTGCTGCGCTGGTATGACGCGATCGTCGCCTCGGTGACGTCGATCACGGCGGGCGCGGCGGCGACCGAGTCCGGCGGGCGGGCGTTCGCCGACCTGCGCGCGCGGCTGCAGACGGTGATCGGCGGGTCCGACGAGGCGTCGCTGCTCGCCGCCGCGGCCGCCGACACGGCGCTGACCGACGACGAGATCGCCTCCAACGCCGCCGTGCTGCTGTTCGGCGGCATCGAGACGACCGAGGGCATGATCGCCAACGCGCTGCTGATGCTCCTGCGCGAGCGCGGTGCATGGGCGGCTGTGCGCGACGATCCGGCCGGGCTGGACGACGCGATCGACGAGTCGCTGCGGCTCGAGCCCGCGGCCGCGGTGATCGACCGCTACGCGACCCGCGACACGGTGCTCGGTGACGCCGAGATCGTGGGCGGCGAGCTCGTCCGCCTCTCGCTGGCCGCCGCCAATCGCGATCCCGCGGTGTTCCCGCGACCCGACGTGTTCGAGCCCGGCCGCGGGCGGCGCGGCAACCTCGCCTTCGCCCAGGGCCCGCACGTCTGCGTCGGGGTCCACCTCGCGCGTCTGGAGGCGCGCGCGGCGCTCGCCGAGCTGATCGCTCGCCTGCCGCGCCTGCGCCTGCACCCGGACCGGCCCGCCGCGGTGCGCGGGCTCGTGTTTCGCAAGCCGCCGCGCCTGCACGCGATCTGGTCCTGACGCTACTCGTCCTCGATCGTCCGCTCGTCGGCCGACGCCGGCCCGTGCCGGGCGAGCTCGGTGAGCTCGCGGTGCAGATGAAGGTTCGGACCGCCCACGAGCTCCCAGGCGCGGAGGATTCCGATCGAGAAGCAGACGATGACGAGGATGCAGAGCATCTGCACGGGCGCCCTGAGGTGAGGATTGCCCAGCAGCCGAATCCCGGCGATCATCTGAAAGGCGAACACCACCCCCAGGCCGCACAGGAAGAATCCGTCACGCAGCTCCCGGAGCCGCGGGCCGATGAGGCGCACGAGTGAGAGCAACGAGGCGGCGATGAAGAACAGCCCGAGGATCGCGACCACGACCGCGGTGCCTCCGAGGTCGTCGGTCGGGATGATCGCGAACAGCGAGATCACCAGCGCGTTGGTGAACGCGGTCAGCGCGGCGTCGGCACGGATGCGATGGATCTGGGTCTCGCCGCGCTCGATCATCCGCTCCTGGGTGACCGAGACGGCGACGAACAGCAAGCCGATCAGGGCGCCGGCGACGCCGGCGGCGGCCTCGAAGAAGCCGTGGAAGGAGTTGGGAGCCAAGTGCCGGCTCAACCACCCCGCTGGACCATCACCGACGTGGCCTTGACGGTGGCGGTCGCCTCGACGCCCGGTGCCAGGCCGAGCTCCTCGACCGAGTCGCGGGTCACCGCGGCGGTGAGCAGGAAGGGGCCGGCCTCGATCTCGACCAGCGCCATCACCCCGTCGACCTCGACCGAGCGCACGACGCCGGCCATCCGGTTGCGCGCCGAGAGCTGAGACCCCGCCCTGTGCCGGCGGCGGCGGCGCCGGCTGAGCCGCGCCACCTCGTCGGCCGAGACCATGCGGCGATTGCGCGCGTCGCGGAAGGTCTCGAGCTTGCCGGCGCGATCCCAACGGCGCAGTGTGTCCGGGCTGACGCCGATCGCGCTCGCCGCCTCGCCCAACGTGAGATTCGTCTCCACGCGATAAACATTGCACAGCGGCGGGACGGCCGCCAGCCCGACCCGACCTCGTCCCCCTCCCAGGAGAGTCAGCATGAAGCTCAGCGCGCGCAACCAGCTCAGCGGCACGATCGTCGAGATCCATCGTGGCGAGGCGATCGCCAATGTCGTGCTCGATTTCGCCGGCCAACGGCTCGTCTCCTCGATTACGGTCGAGGCGGTCGACGAGATGGGGCTCACGGAGGGCCGACCGGCGACGGCGGTCGTCAAGGCGTCCGACGTCATCATCGCGATCGACTGAGCGCGTCATGCCCCTGAGCGCCCGGCGCCCCGAGCGGGCGCACAACCGCACCCTGAGCCTGTCGACGTTCGGTCACGGCGGCGAGATGCCGATCGACCAGCTGGCGCAGACCGGCATCGGCCCCGATGCCGCCTATGAGGTGATCAGCTCCGAGCTCCTGCTCGACGGCCAGTCGCGGCTGAATCTGGCGACGTTCGTGACGACCTGGATGCCCTCGGCGGGCGCACGGCTGATGGCCGACACCGCCGACAAGAACATGATCGACAAGGACGAGTACCCGCAGACCGCGCTCATCGAGTCGCGGTGCGTCAACATCCTCGCCGACCTGTGGGGCTCGCCCGAGAGCGAGCACGCGACCGGATGCTCGACGACCGGTTCCAGCGAGGCGGCGATGCTCGCCGGGCTGGCGCTGAAATGGCGCTGGCGCGAGCGGGCACAGGCCGCGGGCCGTCCAACCGACCGCCCGAACCTCGTCATGGGAGTCAACGTCCAGGTCTGCTGGGAGAAGTTCTGCCGCTACTGGGAGGTCGAGCCGCGGCTCGTCCCGATGGAGGGTGACACCTACCACCTGACCCCCGAGCGCGCGGTCGCCCACTGCGACGAGAACACGATCGGGGTGGTGGCGATCCTCGGCTCGACGTTCGACGGCAGCTACGAGCCCGTCCGGGAGATCTCGGACGCGCTCGACGCGCTCGAGGCCGACCGGGGGCTGCACGTGCCGATGCACGTCGACGCCGCCTCGGGCGGGTTCGTCGCGCCGTTCATCGATCGCGGGCTCGAGTGGGACTTCCGCCTGCCCCGCGTGCAGTCGATCAACGCCTCCGGCCACAAGTACGGCCTCGTCTATCCCGGCGTCGGTTGGGCGATCTGGCGCGACGAGGCGGCGCTGCCGCGCGACCTCGTCTTCGACGTCAACTACCTCGGTGGTCACATGCCGACGTTCTCGCTGAACTTCTCGCGGCCGGGCAGCGAGGTCATCGCCCAGTACTTCATGCTGACCTCGCTCGGGCGCGAGGGCTTCACCGAGCTGATGGAGGGCCTGCGCGAGACGGCGATGCGGATCTCGCGCGGCGTCTCGGAGCTCGGGCCGTATCGGCTCATCTCCGACGGCTCCCAGCTGCCGGTGTTCGCCTTCGCGCTGGACTCCGACGTCACCAACTACACCGAGTTCGACGTCTCGGACCGCCTCCGCGAGCGGGGGTGGCTCGTGCCCGCGTACACGTTCCCGCCCAACCGCCAGGATCTCAGCGTCCTTCGGGTCGTGGTGCGATCGGGCATGCATCCCGAGATGGCCGACCAGCTCCTGTTCGACCTGCGCGCGATCACCGAGCAGCTGCAGGCACTCGACGCGCCGCTGCCCCGCCCGCTGGCCTCGAGCACGCAGGCGTTCGCGCACTGACACATCTTCGACACGGGGTGGCAGCCGGAACGTTGTCTCCCACCGGCTTATTGGCGGCCACCCCCGGGCCGCCCGGCGCCTGGATCACTGGCCACCCCCGGGCCACCCGGCGCCTGGATCACTGGCCACCCCCGGGCCGCCCGGCGCCTAGATCACCTCGGCAAGCGCGCGTCCGGCGGCCTTCAGCTGAGCCACGGTCCCGGCCTCGAGCACCCGCTCGAGGTCGAGCACCCGGGCGCCCATCGCATCGAGCTCACGGCAGCCGACGACGGCGTCGCAGGGCACGCCGGACTGGCGCGCGCGGGTGGCGATCTCGGAGACGACCTTGCCGACGAGGCTCTGCTCGTCGAGGCGGCCCTCGCCGGTGACGACGGCGCGAGCGGCGCGCATCCGCTCGTCGAAGCCGATCGCGTCGAGGATGAACGAGGCGCCGGAGACGAGCTCGGCGCCGTGGACGGCCCACAGCCCGCCCGACAGCCCGCCGGCGGCCCCGCTCATCGGCTCTCCGCGGGGGTCGCGGGGCAGGCGGCGCGCCTGCGCGTGCAGCCGCGCGGTCAGCTTGCGCACGACGTCGGGGTCGGCGCCCTTCTGCGGTCCGAACACCCGCGCCGCGTCGGCGAACGTCGTGCGCACGTCGCAGAGGACGACGAGGCGCGTCCCGCCCAGCCCGCCGGCGCGCCGGATCGCCTCAAGCGCCCCGGAGCCGCCGTCGGAGGTGGCGCTGCCGCCGACGCCGAGCAGCACCGTCTGCGCCCCGTCGGCGACCGCGGCCATGATCAGCTCGCCGGTGCCGGCGGTGCAGGCGGCCTGCGGATCGCGCTCGGACTCGGCGACGAGGTGCAGACCGCTCGCCGCGGCGGTCTCGACGATCGCGGTCGAGCCCGACATCGCGTAGTGCGCTTCGATCGGCCGCCCGAGCGGGTCGGTCACCTCCGCGGTCCGCAGCTCGCCGCCGAGCGCCGCCAGCAGCGCGTCGAGGGTTCCCTCGCCGCCGTCGGCGGCCGGGCAGACATCGGCGGGCCGCCCGCCGTCGCGCAGGCCGGCGGCGATCGCCTCGGCCACCTCGCTGGCGGTGAAGGTGCCCTTGAACGAGTCCGGCGCAACCAGCACCGTCTCACGGATGCCGGCGAGCGGGCTCACGGGTGGCAGTATCCGTCATCCTGAGCGGCGATGACCGAGTACGTGCTGATCGACGCCGGCGAGCGGGAGGTCCGGATCTCGAGCCCCGACAAGCTCATCTTCGCGCAGGCGCAGATCACCAAGCGCGACCTCATCGGCTACTACCTGACCCTCGCCGAGCCGGTCATCAACCACCTGCGCGACCGCCCGACCGTGCTCAAGCGCTTTCCCAACGGCGCCGGCGCCGAGCCCTTCTTCCAGAAGCGGATCCCCGACTCGGCGCCCGACTGGCTGCAGACGACGGTCGTCACCTTCCCGAGCGGCCGCGCGGCGCGCGAGCTGACGCCCAACGACGCCGCCCACCTCGTCTGGGGGGTCAACCTCGGGGTGATCGACTGGAACCCGTGGCCGGCCCGGGTCCCTGAGCTCGACCGGCCCGACGAGCTGCGCGTCGACCTCGACCCGACGCCCGACGCAAGCTGGGACGACGTCCGCCGAGTCGCGCTCGTCTGCGGGGAGGTGCTGCGCGACCACGGCCTGATCGGCTATCCGAAGACGAGCGGGTCGCGCGGGATCCACATCAACGTGCGGATCGCGCCCGCGCACGATTTCGTCGCCGCGCGCCGGGCGGCGCTCGCGCTCGCGCGCGAGGTCGAGCGCCGCGCGCCCGAGATCGCGACCAGCAAGTGGTGGAAGGAGGAGCGCCACGGCGTGTTCGTCGACTACAACCAGAACATCCGCGATCGCACCGTGGCCAGCGCCTACAGCGTCCGCCCGACGCCCGACGCCCGCATCTCCACGCCGCTGCGCTGGGACGAGGTCGCCGACGTGGAGCCAGGCGAGCTGCGTCTGGACACGGTGCCGGCGCTCGTCGCCGGCCGGGGCGACCCGAGCGCCGACATCGACGACCATCCGGGGTCGCTCGACGGGCTGCTCGAGCTCAGCCGGATCGACGAGGAGGAGCGGGGGCTCGGCGACGCGCCGTGGCCCCCGCACTTCAGAAAGCAGCGGGGCGAGCCCAAGCGCGTCCAGCCGAGCCGCGCCCGCCCCGACCCCTGAGCCTCAGGCCGCCGGCTCGAGCACGAAGACCGGGATCTGGCGGTCGGTCTTCTTCTGATACTCGTCGTAGTCCGGCCACACCTCGGTGGCGCGCGCCCACCAGGTCGCGCGCTCGTCGCCCGAGAGCTCGCGGGCGGTGAAGTCGCCCTTCTCGGTCTTGTCCTGGACCTCGACGAGCGGGTTGACGACGAGGTTGCGATACCACGCCGGGTTGTCGGGCGCGCCGCCCTTGGAGGCGACCGCCGCATAGGCGCCGTCGTGCTCGATCCGGACCAGCGGGTTCTTGCGCAGCTTGCCCGACGAGGCGCCCTTCGAGGTCACGATGATGCATGGCGTCCCCTGCAGCTCGGTCCCGCGTGTGCCGCCCGAGCCCTCGTACTCCTCGACCTGCTCCCGAGCCCAGTCGGTGGGGCTCGGCGCGTACTCACCCTGCAGTGGCATGTCGCCTCCTTGTGCTTGACAGCGTCACGATTGCATCTGCGCCAGCGCGCACTCGCTTGGCGGCTTGTCCTCGCGCCAGCGCAGGATCTTCGTCCCGTGGCGGATCCGGCCGCCCGAGGCGTGGTCGAAGGTCACTTCGACGACGAGCTCGGGGCGCAGCGCGATCCACTCGAGGTCCTTCTCGCTCTTCCAGCGGCTCGGGTCGCCGTAGCCGCGCTCGCCGGTCTCGTAGGGCGCCAGCCGCGAGACGAGGGCCTTCTTCTCCGCCGCGCGCAGCCCCGATGAGTGCCCGACGACGCGCAGCCGGCCGCTGTCGTCGTAGAGGCCGAGGATGAGCGAGCCGACGGTACCCGCCTCCTGGCCGGGCCGGTAGCCGACGACGACGGCGTCGATCGTCCGCACGCGCTTGACCTTGACCATGCCCTTGCGCTCACCGGGCCGATAGGCGGCGCGGACGTCCTTGGCGACGACGCCCTCGCCGCGCGCGAGCCACGGCTCGGTGCCGTCGGGCTCGCGCGTCAGCGGCGTGAGATCGATCCCGAGCGCGCCGGTGAGCCGCTCGAGCGCCTCGCGGCGCGCCGCGAAGGGCTCGCCGAGCAGCGAGTCGTCGTCGAGCGCGAGCAGGTCGAAGCCGACGTAGCGGGCGGGCGTCTGCTCGGCGAGCATGGTGATCCGGCTCTCCGCCGGATGGATGCGCTGCTGCAGAGCGCCGAAGTCCTGAGCGTCGCCGTCGCCGTCGCCGTCGCCGTCGATGACGATCTCCCCGTCGATGACGTAGCGCCCGGCCGGGAAGCTCACCTCGGGGAAGTAGCGCCCGAGCGGCTTGCCGCTGCGCGACTGGATCGTCAGCTCGTAGCCGTCGACGAACGCAATCGCCCGAAAGCCGTCGAACTTGGGTTCGTACGCCCAGTGGTCGGCGACCGGCAGCTCCTTCGCCGAGCGGGCGAGCTGAGGATCGAGCGGCGGCGTCAGCGGCAGGCTCATCGCCGCCGATCCTAGTGTCCTCGTCCGCGAGTCGTGCTTTGCCCTGGCGGCGCAAGCTCGATCCGCGGCCAGCCGCGCGTGGTGGGCGTGGCAGAGCGTCCGGGTCCATCCGACACCCGCCGGCGCGTCACGCCCTGGTGACGCCACCGCCGGCCGGTAGGATCACCGCGATGGCCGAGCATGCGACCGACGCCGAGGAGGAGTATCTCGAGTCGCTGTTCTGGCTGTTCGAGGCCGGGCTGCCGATGTCCGGCGCCAACCTCGCCAAGGCGATGCAGCTGTCGGCTCCGACGGTGCACGAGATGCTCCGGCGGCTCGAGCGCGACGGCTACATCTCGCGCGAGGGGCGCACGATCGAGTTCACCGACTCCGGGCGCACGCACGCCGAGCTCGTCGTCGGGCGCCACCGGATGATCGAGCGCTTCCTCACCGACGTCGTCGGCGTGCCGTGGGATGACGTGCACGAGGAGGCCGAGAAGCTCGAGCACGCGATGACGCCGCGCTTCGAGGCCTACGTGCGCAACGCCGTCGGCGACGCGACGACCTGCCCGCACGGCCATCCCATCAAGGTCGGGAAGCGTATCGAGGGCGTCCCCCTCGCCGACTGCGAGGTCGGCGCGTCGGTGCGGATCCTGCGGCTGGAGAACGAGGCCGAGGACCTCCTGCACTACCTGCGGGCGGCCGAGCTCGCGCCCGGCGTCGAGGGCACGGTCAAGGCCAACGACGGGGAGACGGTCGAGGTCGACCGCGGCGGGGAGTCCAGCGCGATCGACTTCAGCGTCGCCGAAACGGTCTCGGTCATCGCCGACCCCTCTCCGCCGCCGCGCACCGCGCTGCCCGACCAGCTCAAGCTCGGGCGCGAGCGCTACGGACGCTGACCGCCGCCGGGCGCTGACCGCCGCCCGGCGCTGACCGCCGCGGGACGCTGACCGCCGCTGGACGCTGCCCGCGCTCAGGCGGCCTGCGCCGGCGCTCCCGCCTGCGCGTAGGCCTCGGCGAGGATCCCGACGCCCTCCTCGATCTGCGCCGGGGTGACGCCCGAGTAGGCCAGGCGCAGCGAGGACCCGCCGCCCTCGAGGACGAAGTCGGTGCCTTTGACGAACTGCACCCCGCGGTCCGCCGCGGCGTCGGCCATCGCGGCCACGTCGGTGCCGGAGGGGAGGTCGACCCAGAGGAAGTAGCCGCCCTGCGGCGCGACGAAGCGAGCGTCGGGCAGGTGCTCGGCGAGCGCGCCGCACAGCGTCTCGGCGCGGACCCGCAGCGCCTCGCGGACGGTCTCGATCGAGCGCTCGATCCGCCCCGAGCGGCAGAATTGGTTGACGATCCCCTGGGCGATCATGTTCGGCGAGATGTAGGTGCTCGTCGCCCGACGAGCGATCTCGGCGATCAACGCCTCGGGGCCGACGAGATAGCCGACGCGGATGCCCGGGCACACGGTCTTGGAGAACGAGGACGCGTACACGGTGACGTCGGGAGCCATCGAGACCATCGTCGGCAGCGTCTCGCCGGCGAAGCGCAGCGCGACGTAGGGGTCGTCCTCGAAGATCGTGAACCCGTGGGCGCGGGCGAGCTCGATCAGCCGCTCGCGCTTGGGCCCCGACAGCGTGTAGCCGGCGGGGTTCTGGAAGTTCGGGATGATGTGGGCGAGCGTCGGGTCGGCGCCGGTCGCGAGCACGCGCTCGAGCGCGGCGGTGTCGATCCCATCGGGCTCGAGCGCCACCATCCGCACGTCGGCGCCGCGGTTGCGCAGCGACAGCAGCGTCCGGTCGTAGGTCGGCAGCTCGACGACGACGGCGTCGCCGGGGGCGACGAGCGCGTCGAACAGGAACGCGTCGGCCTGCATCGAGCCGTTGGTGACGAGCACCTGACTGGTGGTGACGCCGTGGCGCTGCGCGATCCACTCGCGCAGCGGCACGTAGCCGACCGAGGTGCCGTACCCCGTCATGCCGCCCGGATCGGCGGCCAGCGCCTCGTCGGCGGCCGCGCGCAGACCGTCGACGTCGACGATGTCAAGCGACGGCGCGCCCCGGGCGAAGGAGATCGTGGCGGCCACGAGCCGAAGACTACGCGCTCGGTGGAGCGAGCATCACGTCGAGCACAGCCCGCTCATCGCCCGAGAACTCGCGAACGGTGACCTCGCGCACCTGGGGCAGCTCGGAGAGCGTCCGCTCGAACTCGCGCAGCGCTTCGACGCTTCCGAACGGCCCGGCGACGAGGTCGACGAGCGGCGCCGCGCGGGAGAGCACGTCGGCGTGCTCAGCGAGGAGCTCGCGGGTCAGCGCCACGAGCCGCTCCTGGGCCGTTGCGAGCTCGCGCAGATGCACCGCCAGTCCCTCGAGGCCGTCGGTGAGCTCCTCGCCACCCTCCGCGTCCTCAAAGTCGCGGCCGGCCCACGGGGCCCGCAGCGGGGTGGGCAACGTCGGCTCCTCGTCGGGCGCGACCGGCTCGGGATCGGCGACCGGCTCCAGCCCCGACTGGATCATTCGCAGGCGCCGGTCGATCTCGGCGAGGCGCGCGTCCAGGATCGACGGTTCGGGCATGACGACCGAGACTACCGCCGGCCACGGCGGCACACGACGGTGGCCCGCCCGCCCCGACCACCGCCGGCCCCGGCAGCGGCGGGACACGGCAGTGACCCGCCAGCCGTGGTGGCGGCGCGATCTCAGACGCGCAGGAGCGAGGCGGCTGCCTCGGCGACCTGCGTCGGCGTCTTGCCGACGGTGACCCCGCACGCCTGCAGCGCGTCGGCCTTGGCCTGCGCCCCGCCGGAGGAACCCGACACGATCGCGCCCGCGTGGCCCATCGTCTTGCCGGGGGGCGCCGTGAAGCCGGCGATGTAGCCGATCACCGGCTTGGTCACCGACGCGGAGATGAACTCGGCGGCGCGCTCCTCGGCGTCGCCTCCGATCTCGCCGCACATGACGATCAGCTCCGTCTCGGGATCCTCCTGGAACATCGCGAGCACGTCGATGAAGTCGGTGCCGGGCACCGGGTCGCCGCCGATCCCGACGATCGACGAGTTGCCGAAGCCGCTCTGGGCGAGCACGTAGCCGATCTGGTAGGTCAGCGTGCCCGAGCGCGAGACGACGCCGACGTTGCCCTCGCCGAAGAACATCGCCGGGATGATCCCGACGCTCGCCTTGCCCGGCGACAGGATCCCCGGACAGTTGGGGCCGATCAGGCGCGCGCGCCCGTTCTTCTTCAGCGTGTTGTAGACGCGCAGCTCGTCGTGGGCGGGAATGCCCTCGGTGATGCAGATGATCAGCTCGATCCCCGCGTCCTCGGCCTCGAGGATCGAGTCGGCGGCGAACCGCGGCGGGACGAACACCATCGCGGTGTTGGCGCCCTCCTTCTCGACGGCGTCGTGGAAGGTGTTGAACACCGGGATGCCCTCGACGTCCTGACCGCCCTTGCCGGGGGTGACGCCGGCGACCACCTGGGTGCCGTAGTCGCGGTTGCGCAAGGAGTGGAACGTCCCCTCGCGGCCGGTGATGCCGCTCGTGCACAGGCGCGTCTCGGCGTCGATGAGGATGCTCATCCGCCGGCGCCCAGCGCGAGCTCGACGACCTTGGCGGCGGCGTCGTCCATGGTCACCTCGGTGTGCACGCCCGGGAGCCGAGCCTCGGAGAGCAGCTGGCGGCCCTCCTCGCCGTTGGTCCCGTCGAGGCGGACGACGAACGGGACCTGGGGCTGGATCCGCGCGAAGGCCTCGATCAGCCCCCGGGCGACCTCGTCGCAGCGCGTGATCCCGCCGAAGATGTTGAACAGCACCGCCTTGACCTTCGCGTCGGACAGGATCACCTCGACCGCCGCGGTGATCGCGTCGGCGCGCGAGCCGCCGCCCGCGTCGAGGAAGTTCGCCGGGGTGCCGCCCGCCTCGGCGACGACGTCGAGCGTCGACATCGACAGGCCCGCGCCGTTGGCGAGGATCCCGATGTCGCCGTCGAGCTTGACGTAGGTGAGGCCGCGCTCGGCGGCCATCACCTCCTGCGGGTCCTCGGCGGAGAGGTCGCGCAGCAGCGCGTTCTGGCCGTGGCGGTAGAGCGCGTTGCCGTCGAGGGTCACCTTGGCGTCGAGCGCCCTGACCTCGCGCTCGGGGGTGATGATGAGCGGGTTGACCTCGACGAGCGTCGCCTCCTCGGAGGCGAAGACCTCGTAGAGCTTGGCGAGCATCGCTGCGACCGGCCGCACGACGTCGTCGTCGATGCCGGCCTCGAAGGCGAGCCGGCGGCCGTGGAAGTCCTGGAAGCCGAGCAGCGGGTCGACGTGCAGATGCGCGATCGCGTCGGGGTCCTCGTCGGCGACCTGCTCGATGTCCATCCCGCCCTTCGTCGACAGCATCACGAGCGGGGCCTTGGCCGAGCGGTCGAAGACGACCGAGGCGTAGTACTCGGAGGCGATCTGCGAGGCGCCCTCGATCCACAGCTCGTGGACCGTCAGGCCGCGGATGTCCATCCCGAGGATCGCTCGCGCGTGCTCCTGCGCCTCGTCGCGATCGTTGGCGATCTTGATTCCACCGAGCTTGCCGCGACCCCCGATCTGGACCTGCGCCTTGATCGCGCACGGGTAGCCGACCTCGTCGGCGGCGGCCACCGCATCCTCGACATCGCGCGCGGGCTTGCCGGCCGGGACGGGCACATCGTGGCGGGCGAACAGCTGCTTGCCCTGATACTCGAGGAGGTCCATCGCCGGCGCGTCACTCTATCGTGGCGGCGCCGCGACGGCCCGCCATGGCATCATCCAGCCACCCGATGGCGATCCCGAAGACAGTCTCGTTCGTGACCTTCGACGTCTACGGAACACTGATCGACTGGGACACGGGGGCGTACGACGCGTTCGCGGCCGAGGGCGAGCGCGACGGCTTCACCGTCGAGCGCGACGAGCTCGTGCCGCTCTTCCACGAGATCCAGCAGCAGATCCAGGCGGGCTCCTATGAGCTCTACGCAGAGGTCCTGCGCCGCACCGCGGTGCAGATCGCCAAGCAGCTCGGGTGGCCGCTCGAGCCTTCGCGCTCGGGGTTCCTCCCCGACTCGGTCCATCGCTGGAAGCCGTTCAAGGAGACCAACCAGGTGCTGCAGAAGATCGCCAAGCAGCACAAGGTCGGACTCGTCTCCAACATCGACGACAAGCTGCTCGGTCAGACCCGGCGCCACGTCCCGGTCGACTTCGACCTCGTCGTCACCGCCCAGCAGGTCCGCTCCTACAAGCCCGACCCCGCCCACTTCACCGAATGCGAGCGGCGGATCGGCTCCAAGAAGGGCTGGGTCCATGTCGCCGCCAGTTACTACCACGACATCGAGCCCTGCCTGAAGAAGAAGGTGCCGGTCATCTGGGTCAACCGCACGCGTCAGCAGCTCGAGGCCGGCCAGAAGAAGCCCGACGCCGAGGTCGCCAACCTTCGCGAGGCGGCGAAGCTGCTCGGCGTCGGCTAGGGGTCGATCGCGGGCGACGGATGCGGGCCCTCGCCCTGCACGCGGACGTCATCGTCTTCGTCTCCGACGCCTGGCAGACGACGAGCACCGCGGCGCGCTCCGGCGAGGAGGGCTTTCTCGTCGACTCGCCGGTGTTTCCCGAGGAGCTGCGCGCGCTCCCCGACGTCTTGAGCCAGGCGGGCTTTCCCGTCTCGGGCCTGCTCGCCACGCACGGCGACTGGGACCATCTGCTCGGCCGCCTCGCCTATCCGGGCGCGGCGCTCGGCGCCCCCGAGTCGACCGTGGCGCGGCTGGGCTCCGAGCTCGGCGATGCCCAGCGCCGCCTGCGCGACTTCGACGAGGAGCATTATGTCGCCGACCGGGGCGCGCTGGCGCTCGGCTCGCTGCAGTCGCTGCCGACGCCGGGGCGGCTGTCGCTCGGCGAGGACGTCGAGATCGAGGTGCATCCCGCCGAGGGCCACACCGCCGACGGCGCGGCGTACTGGATGCCGTGGCTGTCGATCCTGATCTGCGGGGACTACCTCTCGCCGGTCGAGATCCCGATGCTCTCGCGAGGGGGCTCGGCGGCGGCGTACCGGGCGACGCTCGCCCGGCTGGCGCCGCTCGTCACCCGGGCGGAGTGGGTCATCCCCGGCCACGGCGCGCCGGTGACCGGCGAGCGCGCGGCGCAGCTGCTCGCAGAGGACGACGCCTATCTGGAGGCGCTGGAGTCAGACCCGCGGGCGGCCGCCCCGCCGCGCTCGCGGGCCAATGCGACCCAGCGCCGGATCCACGCCGACAACGTCGCGGCTACGCGCTGATCACGGCGAGCGTGTCGCCGGCGCTGACCGCGCCGCCGACCGAGATCGGCAGCTCGGCGATCGTGCCCGCCTTGTGCGCGGTGATCTCGTTCTCCATCTTCATCGCCTCGATGACGCACACGAGCGCGCCCTCCTGCACGTCGGCGCCGGCCTCCACGGCCACGCGGAGCACCGTCCCCTGCAAGGGGGAGGAGAGCGTGTCGCCACCCCCGCCCCCGCCGCCCGCGCGCTCGCTGCGCCGCGGCGGGCGGCGCGCGGGGGCCGCGCCGTTGCCGGCCACGGCCGACACGTGGTTGGCCTCGGCGGGCGGCGCCCCGATGACGGTCACCTCGAAGCGCTTGCCCGAGACCTCGACGGTGTAGCTCTGCGCCAGCTTCTCGTCGGCCTCGCCGTCGTCGACGTCGTCCCGAGCCGGTGGCGCCGCCGTCGCGGCCAGCCACTCGCGGTCCTCGATCAGGTCGCGGCAGGTCTCGGCGTTTGCCCACTGCTCGGTGGCGAGGATCGCCTGATGGAACGGGATCAGCGTCGTCAGCTCGGTGATCTCGTATTCGCGCAGCGCGCGCAGCATGCGCCGGGTGGCCTGGTCGCGGTCGGTGTCCCAGACGATGAGCTTGGAGACCATCGGGTCGTACATCGGCGAGATCTCCGAACCGGGCCCGACGCCCGAGTCGACGCGCACGCCCGGGCCGGCGGGCTCGCGGTAGCGGCCGATCGTCCCCGGGGTGGGGGCGAAGTTCCGGGCGGCGTCCTCGGCGTTGATCCGGCACTCGATCGCGTGGCCGCGCAGGACGACGTCGTCCTGGGTGATCGCCAGCTCGGCGCCGGCGGCGACGCGGATCCCCTCCTTGACGATGTCGATCCCGGTCACCATCTCGGTCACACAGTGCTCGACCTGCACGCGCGTGTTCATCTCGAGGAAGAAGTACTCCTCGTCCTGGAGCAGCCCCTCGATCGTGCCCGCCCCGGTGTAGCTCACCGCCGCGGCGGCCTCGGTGGCGATCCGGCCGATGCGCTCGCGCAGCTCGGGATCGACGGCCGGCGCCGGCGCCTCCTCGATCAGCTTCTGATGGCGGCGCTGCAGCGAGCAGTCGCGCTCGCCGAGGTGGATGACGTTGCCGTGGGAGTCGGCCAGCACCTGCACCTCGACGTGGCGGGGATCGGGCAGGTAGCGCTCCAGGTAGACGGTCGCGTCGCCGAAGAACCGCTCGCCCTCGCGCGCCGCGCCCTCGAACGCACCGGCGAGCTCGTCCTCGCTCGCGGCGACGCGAAAGCCCTTGCCGCCGCCGCCGCCCGCCGCCTTGATCGCGACGGGATAGCCCACGGTGTCGGCGATCACGCGCCGGGCGTCGTCGACCGACTGCACGGGCTCGGTGGTTCCGGGGACGATCGGCACGCCGGCGCGCGCCATCAGCTCCCGAGCCCGGGTCTTGGAGCCCATCGCCGCGATCGCGCTCGCCGACGGGCCGATGAACACGATCCCGTGATCCTCGAGCGCCTTGGCGAACGTGGCGTTCTCGGCCAGGAAGCCGTACCCGGGGTGGACCGCCTCGGCGCCCGAGCGCTCGATCGCCTCGAGCAGCTTGTCGATGACCAGATAGCTCTCGGACGCCGGACCGGGGCCCAGCAGGTAGGCCTCATCGGCGCCGCGGACGTGCGGCGCGTCGCGGTCGGGCTCGGAGTAGACCGCGACCGTGGCGACGCCGAGTTCCTCGCAGGCACGGATGATCCGCACCGCGATCTCGCCCCGGTTGGCGATCAGAATCTTGGAGAACATCGCGGCGCGGCACTTTACCGCGGCTTCACCTGGGCTTGGGTCGGGTGCCGCGCATCATTACCGTTTCGGTCGTGAGCGCCGCCGTCCCCTCGCCCCGCAAGCGCCAGGCCCTGGAGCTGTTCGAGGGGCTGCCCCGCCACTACGACGCGATGGGCGCGCTGCTGAGCTTCGGCCAGGATCCGCGCTGGCGTCGCGCGCTGATCCGCGCGGTCGCGCCCGAGCCCGGGCAGCGCATCCTCGACGTCGCCACGGGGACTGGCATGGTCGCGCTCGCGCTGGCCGACGCGGGCGCGGCGGAGGTCGTGGGGATCGACCAGAGCGAGGCGATGCTCGAGGTCGCGCGCGGTCGCGTCGCGCACGGCGCGCCGATCACATTGCGCCACGGCGAGGCCGAGCGCCTCCCGTTTCACGACGGCGCCTTCGACGCGCTGACCTTCACCTATCTGCTGCGCTACGTCGACGACCGCGCGGCGACGCTGCGCGAGCTCGCCCGGGTCGTCGCACCCGGCGGACGGATCGCGATGGTCGAGTTCGGCGTGCCCGACCGGCCCCTGCTGCGAGGGCTGTGGCGGGCGTACTCGCGGTTCGGCCTGCCCGCGATCGGGCGCTTGGTCTCCCCGGCCTGGTACGAGGTCGGGCGCTTCCTGGGGCCGAGCATCGAGCAGCTGCACCGCGAGGAGCCCGACCTGCCCGAGCTGTGGCGCGCCGCCGGGATCCGCGATCCGGCCCAGCGGGCGATGAGCTTCGGCGCCGGGCTGGTGATGTGGGGCGTTCGCGCGGACGGGTGAGCGCGCCGCGGCGCCCGCAGCGCCCCGCGTTCTACGCGTTGGCCCCGGGCGGCTGGCGCGATCTCGTCACGCTGCTGCACCCGCCGTATACGGCCTGGCATCTCAGCTACGTCGCGCTCGGGGCGGCGGCGGCGCCGCATCTGCACGGCGTTCGTCTCGGCGCCGCCGTGGCGGCCTTCGGCCTCGCAGTCGGGATCGCCGCGCACGCGCTCGACGAGCTGCGCGGCCATCCGCTGCAGACCCGGCTGCGCGACCGGACGCTGGTCGGACTGGCCTCGGTGGGCCTGGGCGGCGCGATCGCGATCGGCGCGCTCGGCGCGGCGACCGTCTCGCTCCTGCTCACCCCGCTCGTCGTCCTCGGGGCGTGGCTGGCGCTCGCATACAACCTCGAGCTCGTCGGCGGGCGGTTTCACACCGACGCCTGGTTCGCGCTCGGCTGGGGCGCGTTCCCGGCCTTCACCGGCTTCTTCGTCAACGCGTTGACGATCACGCCGGCGGGCCTGCTCGTGACCGCCGGCTGCTGCCTGCTCAGCGTCGCCCAGCGGCGGCTCAGCACGCCCGTCCGCGAGCTGCGCCGGCGCACCGCCTCGGTCCACGGCGAGCTGACGCTCCACGACGGCGAGGCCCGCGAGCTGACCGCGGCTCGGCTCGCCGAGCCGCTCGAGGGCGCGCTGCGGGCGATCTGGCCGGCGCTCGTGCTGCTCGCCGTGGGCGCGGTCGCGGTCCGGCTCGGGTAGCGCCGGTCCGGCTCGGGTAGCGCCCGGTCCGGCTCGAGTGAGCGCCCCGTCCGGCTCGAGTGAGCGCCCCGTCCGGCTCGAGTGAGCGCCGGGTCCGCCGGCGGACGGCTAGCCGGCGGTCAGCACCATGCCGGCGGCGACGGTGTCGTTGGTCGCCTCGTCGATGAGGATGAAGCTGCCGGTGGTGCGGTTGCGGCTGTAGGCGTCGACCATGAGCGGCGCCGAGCAGCGCAGCGTGACGCGACCGATCTCGTTCAGCCCCAGCTGCGGCGCCGCGAGGTGCTCGAGCGTGTTGATGTCGACGCGATACTCGATCTCCTCGACGACCGCGCGCGCCGAGCGGGTGGTGTGCTTGATCGCGTACCGGCCGCGCGGTTGCAGCGGCGTCTCGGACATCCAGCAGAGCATCGCCTCGAGCTCGCGGGCCGCCGTCGGCTGGTCCTCGGCCTCGACGATCATGTCCCCGCGCGAGACGTCGACCTGGTCAGCGAGCCGGACCGCCACCGACATCGTCGGGAAGGCTGCGGGCACCTCACCCTCGTGGGTGTCGATTCCGGCGATCGTCGAGCGCCGGCCGCCGGGGAGCACCAGCACCTCGGCGCCCGGACGCAGGATCCCGCCCGCCACCTGCCCCGCATAGCCGCGGTAATCGTGGTGCTCGGAGGAATACGGCCGGATGCACCACTGGATCGGGAAGCGGAGGTCGGAGAGGTTGCGGTCGGGGGCGATGACGACGTGCTCGAGGTGGTAGAGCAGGGTCGAGGCTCCGTACCACTGCATCCGATCCGAGGGCTCGACGACGTTGTCGCCCCGCAGCGCCGAGATCGGGACGAAGGTGATGTCCGGGATCTGCAGCCGCGAGGCCCAGTCGGTCATCTCCTCGAGGATGTCGTAGAAGACGCTCTCGTCGTATTTGACGAGGTCCATCTTGTTGACGGCGACGACGAGGTGGGGGATGCGCAGCAGCGAGGCGAGGTAGGCGTGCCGGCGCGTCTGCTCCGAGACGCCCTTGCGCGCGTCGATCAGGACGATCGAGACATCGGCGGTCGAGGCCCCGGTGACCATGTTGCGCGTGTACTGCTCGTGGCCGGGGGTGTCGGCGATGATGAACTTGCGCAGCGGGGTCTGGAAGTAGCGGTAGGCGACGTCGATCGTGATCCCCTGCTCACGCTCGGCGCGCAGCCCGTCGGTCAGCAGCGCGAGGTTGACGTAGCCGTCCCCCCGGCGCTCCGAGGTCTGCACGACGTGGTCGAGCTGGTCGGCGAGGATCGCCTTGGAGTCGTAGAGCAGGCGCCCGATCAGCGTCGACTTGCCGTCGTCAACCGAGCCGGCGGTGGCGATCCGCAGCAGCTCGGTGCGTCGCCGGGGCATTGCGTACGGCTCCCGCCCGCCCCGCCCCTCCCGCGCGGCTTCGGAGGCGCCGTTCTGAGTGACCGCCGCCATTAGAAGTAGCCCTCCCGCTTGCGATCCTCCATCGCCGCCTCGGTGACGCGATCGTCGGCGCGGGTCTCGCCGCGCTCGGTGATCCGGGTGGCGGCGATCTCGGCGACGACCTCCTGCAGCGTCGCCGCCGTCGAGCGCACCGCGCCGGTGCAGGTCATGTCGCCGACGGTGCGATAGCGCACCGACTCGGCGAACGGCTCCTCCCCGTCGATCAGCTGCACGAACTCGTTGTGGGCGTAGAGCATCCCGTCGCGGGCGAACACCTGGCGCTCGTGGGAGAAGTAGATCGACGGGATCTCGAGCCGCTGCTCGGCGATGTACTGCCACACGTCGAGCTCGGTCCAGTTGGAGATCGGGAACACGCGCACGTGCTCGCCGCGGCGGATGCGCCCGTTGTAGAGCGCCCACAGCTCGGGCCGCTGGGCCTTGGGGTCCCACTGCCCGAAGTCGTCGCGGAAGGAGAACACCCGCTCCTTGGCCCGGGCACGCTCCTCGTCGCGGCGGGCGCCGCCGAACGCCGCATCGAAGCCGTGCTCCTCGATCGCGTCGAGTAGCGTCGTCGTCTGCAGGCGGTTGCGCGAGGCGCGCGGGCCGATCTCCTCGGTCACCCGCCCCGAGTCGATCGAGTCCTGGACGCTGGCGATGATGAGGCGCTCGCCGAGCGCGTCCGTGATCCGGTCGCGGAACGCGACGACCTCGGAGAAGTTGTGCCCGGTGTCGACGTGCATGATCGGGAACGGGAACCGCCCGGGACGAAACGCCTTCTCCGCGAGGCGGAGCAGCACGATCGAGTCCTTGCCCCCGCTGAACAGGAGCACGGGGCGCTCGAACTCGGCGGCGACCTCGCGGAAGATGTGGATCGACTCCGCCTCGAGCGCCTGCAGGTGGGAGAGCTCGTAGCGGACGGCGGTCACAGATGGATCCCGCACTCGGTCTTGTCCTGGCCGGTCCAGCGACCCTCGCGGCCGGTGCCCGGGAGCGTGCACGGCGCGCAGCCGATCGACGCGTACCCGGCGTCGTGGAGCGGGTTGTACGGCAGCTCGTGCTCGAAGATGTAGCGCCAGACGTCCTTGTCGGACCAGTCGGCGAGCGGGTTGAGCTTGACGATGCCGCGTCGCGCATCGAGCTCGACCTTCGCGCTGCCCGAGCGGATCGCCGACTGCTCGCGGCGGATGCCGGTCGTCCACGCGTCGACATCGCCGAGCGCCTGCGCCAGCGCGTGCACCTTGGCCTCGCCGCAGCAGCGGTCGGCCGTCCACGGCCGGTCGGAGCTGCTCGCGTCGTAGACGTCGATCGGCAGCCCGAACCGCTCCTCGAAGCGCTTCCACGTCGCGAGCGTCTCGACGAACAGCACGCCGGTGTCGATGACGAACGCGCGCGCACCCGGCTCGAGCTCGGAGAGCATGTGGAAGAGGACCGACTCCTCCTTCTGAAACGAGCAGGCCATGGTCAGCCGCGGGTGGAAGCGCTGCAGCCCGTAGGCCAGGACCTCCTGGGCCGATCTGCACTCCAGATCCGGAAGCGTGGTACTCAGACCGCGCACTCCCCTTCGCCGCGCTGGACCTCGAAGGGCGTGTCGCGGTTGAAGTCGATGAACTGGTTCATGTTCTGCAGGGTGAATTCGATCGGCAGCGTCAGATCCCTCACGCGCTCCTCGAACGCCGGCGCGCCGACCCGGTCGACGAAGGCGCGGAACGCCTCGCCCTCGGACCGCTCGGATTCGTAGAAGCGTAGCCAACGCTGCACCGCCTCCGGGACCCGCTTGGCGGGCAGCCGGGTCTTCAACCGCTGCCCGTAGCGGACGTCGCCGCCCTCGTAGGCGCCGCCGACGTGGGGGATGTAGGCCGGGATCGTGCGCTCGCCGACCTTGATCGAGGCGCCGTAGAAGCCGATGTCGGCGATGTGATGCTGGCCGCAGCCGTTCGGGCAGCCGCTCATCTTGACGTGGGTGCGGCGCGTCAGCGGGTCGGTGATATCCATCTCCACGAGCCGCTCGGAGACGGCCTGATTGAGCCCCATCGAGCTCGTGATCCCGAGCTTGCACGAGTCGGTGCCGGGGCAGCTGACGACGTCGGTGACCTCGTCGGCGCCGGCGTCGCCGAGGCCGAGGGCCGCCAGCGCGCGCCACACCTCGTAGACCGACTCGTCGCGCACCCAGCGCAGCACGAGGTTCTGGTGCACGGTCGTGCGCGCCGCGCCGCCGCAGTAGCGGCGCATGATCTCGCCGAGCCCGCGCAGCTGCTCGGGCGTCAGGTCGCCGCGGGGGATCATGACCTCGACCGTCGAGAAGCCGGCCTGGCGCTGGCTGGCGACGTTGGACTCGCCGAAGCGGTCAAACGCGCGGCGGTCGCCGTTGGGCGAGTCGTACGCGGCGCCGCGGCCCGGCGCATCGGCCTCCTCGTCGTGGTGATAGAGGATCTCGTCCACGGAGAAGTCGCGCTCGGCCACCCAGTCGCCCTCGAGCTCCTCCTCGACCAGCTCGCGGAAGGCGTCGATGCCGATCTTGTCGACGAGGACCTTGATCCGCGCGCGGGCGCGGTTGACGCGCAGGAAGTCCTGGCGGTCGAAGATCCGCACGACCGCCTCGGTGACCTTCAGGTAGTCGCCGTTGTCGAGCTCGACGAATTCAAACAGCGCCAGCGCCACCCGGGGCATGATCGAGGTGCCGCCGCCGACCCGGACCTCGACGCCGCGCACGCCGTCGCGCACCCGCGGCAGGAACGCGATGTCGTGGATGCCGGTGATCGCGTTGTCGGCGTCGGTGGCCGCGAACGCGGTCTTGAACTTGCGGGGCATCGACTGGGTCGTCGGATGGCGCACGAAGTAGCGCACGTACGCGCCCGCGTACGGGGTGATGTCGAACGGCTCGTCGGGGAGCGTCCCCGCGCGCGGGTCGCCGGTGACGTTGCGCATGGTGTTGCCGCAGCCCTCGCGCGACGACAGCCCGGCGTCGCCGAGCTCGCGGATGAGCTGCGCGGCGTCGGGCAGCGGGACGTGGTGCATCTGGATGTTCTGCCGCGTGGTGATGTGACCCTTGCGCAGCGGGACGTGGCGCTCGATGCCCCCGGCGAACGCGTCGAGCTGGTCGGGGGTGACGCCGCCCAGCGGCAGCTTGACCCGGACCATCTGCACGTCGGGCTGGCGCTGGCCGTAGACGCCCTGCTTGAGGCGGAACTTGATGAACTCGTCGGCCTCGAGCTGGCCCGCGAGGTACCGCGTCGACTCGGTGTCGAAGTCGTCGAACTCCCGCTCGAGGATCGGGATCACGTGGCCGGGGACGTTCTCGACGACCTCGGGGTTCTCGAGCGAACCGGCCTTCTGCTGGTGAATCGAAGCGGGCTCCATCCGGGGACCTCTTTCGGTGGCTGACGGCTCGTGCGTCCACCATCAAACTACCAAAACGCAGTCGGGATAAGCCTATTTTCGCGCCGCGACCTCCCGTTGACGGAGGCGCTCGCCCGCGTCAGCGCCAGGGCTCGACGGGCGCGGGCTGGCGCGTGACGCCCTCGTGCAGCGCCGCCCGCTGCCACGGACTCGGTGCCCACCCGGCCGCCGGCGGCGGCGCGGGCACCGGAGCGGTGTCGCGCATGAAACGCTCGAGCGCCGCGACGACCGCCGCCGCCTCCTCGGGCGAGGCGTCGGGGGCGGTGATCGACAGCTTCGGGCGCCGGTTCATGCGTGCGCCGAGGGTATCGTCCGCGGCCGTGATCGAGTCTCCCCTTCCCGCCGCATGACCCCGCTGCCCGTCCTCGGGCACTCGGCCGTGCTGGCCGCGGTCTCGCCCGCCGAGGCGATCGACCGGGTCGCCGACGCGTTTCGCCGCCACCACGCGGGCGAGTGGACGATGCCCGCCAAGGTCTATCTGCAGAGCCCGCCGTTCGGCGACTTCCGCGCCATGCCGGCGCGTGGCGGCGGCCTCGCCCTGCTCAAGTGGATCACCTCCTTCCCGTCCAACCCCGCGCGCGGGCTCCCGACCGTCCAGGGGCTCGTCTGCCTCTCCGACGCGGAGACGGGGACGCCGCTCATGCTCCTCGACGCTCGCTCGGTGACCGCGCTGCGCACCGGCGCCGTCGCCGCCGTCGCCACCCGAGCGTTCGCCCCCGCCGACGCCGAGTCGGTCGGGATCGTCGGCTGCGGTCTGCACGGAATGTGGGCCGCCCGGTGCCTGCGCGCCGCCGGCTACCGCGGCGGGATCGCCTGCGACGTGCGCGCGCGGGCCGCCACCGACGTCGCCGCCGAGCTCGAGGCGTCGGTTGGCGACCGCGCGCAGGCGCTCGCCTGCGACGTCGTCTGCTGCGTCACCCCCGGAACCGAGCCGGTCGTCGAGCACGCCGACCTGCACCCGGGGCTGCACCTCAACATGCTCGGCGCCGACGGCCCCGGCAAGGCCGAGGCGAGCGTCGACGCGGTCGCCGCCTGTCGGCTGTTCTGCGACGAGTGGGAGCAGGCCGTCCACGGCGGCGAGCTGACCGGCGCGGTGACCGCCGGCCGCGTGCAGCGCGACCAGGTCGGCGAGCTTGGGGCGGTGCTCGACGGCGCCCCCGGTCGGGTCAACCCCGAGGAGGTCACGATGTTCGACTCGACCGGCCTCGCGATCCAGGATCTTGCGGTGGCCGCGGCCGCTTACGAGGCGTGGCGGCTTGGCGCTGTGGCGGCCCAGACGGTGTCGCTGTAGTGGTTGTTCGCATGCGGGCTGAGACGGGCGCCCGTTCGGCGCAGCGCGTTATGTGGGGGCGCGTGGGGGCGTTGGGGCGCGAGCGAACACAAGCTGCGCCGAACGGGGCCCCGTCCAGCCCGCCGCGCATCGGGCAACGAGACGTCTGGGGCACGGGACGTGGTGGCGACCGCCAGCCGCGTCGGCGGCCGGGCCATGGCCGCTCGTCGCCTGGGCGGGGGCTGGGACGCTCGCGGCCGGGGCGGGGGCTGGGACGCTCGCGGCCGGGGCGGGGGCTGGAACGCTCGCGGCCGCGAGCTGCGGCGGGTCGGGGCTCAGAGCCGGTGGGGGCGCGGGGCGGCTCGGTGCTCGCCGGCACCGCCCCCCTTGAGTCGCTTGCGCCCCCGACCCCGCCGCGCGCCCGGAGTCGTTGGGGGCGGTGCTGGCGACGCATCGGGCCGCCCCGCGCCCGGGACGGCGACGCATGGGGCCGTCCCGTGGGGCCAGGGCGCTCAGAGCGGGATGTTGCCGTGCTTGCGCCGGGGGCCGGGGTCGCGCTTGGTCTGCAGCGTGTGCAGGGCGGTGATGACCGTGGGGCGGGTGTCGGAGGGGACGATGACGTCGTCGAGGTAGCCGCGCTCGGCGGCGACGTAGGGACTGGCGAAATGGGCCTTGTAGTCCTCGATCAGCGTCGCGCGGCGGGAGTCGGGCGTCGGGGAGGCCGCGATGTCGCGGCGGTAGATGATGTTGACCGCGCCGTCGGGGCCCATGACGGCGACCTCGGCGCTCGGCCACGCGAAGTTGAAGTCGGCGGCGAGGTGCTTGGAGCCCATGACGTCGTAGGCGCCGCCGTAGGCCTTGCGGGTGATGATCGTGATCTTCGGCACGGTCGCCTCGGCGTAGGCGTACAGGAGCTTGGCGCCGTGGCGGATGATCCCGCCCCATTCCTGGGTGGTGCCGGGGAGGAAGCCCGGGACGTCGCAGAAGGTGAGGATCGGGATGTTGAACGCGTCGCAGGTCCGGATGAAGCGCGCCGCCTTCTCCGAGGACTCGATGTCGAGCACGCCGGCGAGCTGCGCCGGCTGGTTGCCGACCACCCCGATGGAGAAGCCGTCGAGGCGGGCGAAGCCGACCACGATGTTGCGCGCGTAGTGCTCGTGGACCTCGAGGAACTCGCCGTCGTCGACGATGCGGCGGATGACCTCGCGCATGTCGTAGGGCTTGTTCGGGCTGTCGGGGACGATCGTGTCGAGCTCGGGATCGCGTCGCTGCGAGTCGTCGGTGGTCATGACCCGAGGCGGGATCTCAAGGTTGTTCTGCGGCAGGTAGGAGAGCAGATAGCGCGCGTCCTGCAGGCACCCGTCCTCGTCGTCGGCGGCGAAGTGGGCGACGCCCGACCTCGAGTTGTGCGACATCGCGCCGCCGAGGTCCTCAAAGCCGACCTCCTCGCCGGTGACCGTCCTGATCACGTCGGGTCCCGTGATGAACATGTGGGAGGTCTCCTTGACCATGAAGATGAAGTCGGTGATCGCCGGCGAGTAGACCGCGCCGCCCGCGCAGGGGCCCATCACGAGGCTGATCTGCGGGATGACGCCGCTGCAGCGCACGTTGCGCAGGAAGACGTCGCCGTAGGCGCCGAGGGAGACGACCCCCTCCTGGATCCGTGCGCCGCCCGAGTCGTTGATGCCGATCACGGGGCAGCCGATCCTGGCCGCGAGATCCATGATCTTGCACATCTTCTCGGCCATCACCTCGCCGAGCGAGCCGCCGAACACCGTGAAGTCCTGGCTGAAGACGCACACGCGGCGGCCGTCGATCGTCCCGTGGCCGGTGACGACCGCGTCGCCCCAGGGACGGTTGCGCTGCATGTCGAACTCGAGCGTGCGGTGGCGGACGAACGCGTCGAGCTCCTGGAAGGAGCCGGGGTCCAGGAGCTTGGCGATCCGCTCGCGGGCGGTCAGCTTGCCCTTCTCGTGCTGCTTGTCAACGGCGGCCTGGCCGGCGTTGTGGACCGCCTCCTCGCGCAGCTCCTGCAGCCGCGCGAGCTTGTCCTCGGAGGTCTCGGGAGCGTGGTCGCGCGTCATGCGAGCGCGAGTCTAAGTGGTCGGTGCCGTGAGTACGGCCGCTGCGACGCCGAGTTCCAGCCTCCGGCCGACGGCGGTGACGACCGGGACGTCAGGCGCGCGAGTACGGCCGGTGGTGGGCCTGGCCGAGGCTGTCCAGCGCCTGGCTGAGCAGCTCCAGGGTCTCGTCGTCGACGGGCTCGGGCGGCGCCACCGGCGCGGGCGGCTCGGGCTCGGCGACCGGCGCGGGCAGCGGAGCCACGGCGACCGCCCGGGAGCGGCGCCGGCGCCACCGGGCGAGCACGCGCTCCCACAGCCGCCGCGCTCGCCCGCGAGGGGCCTGCGGGTCAGGGTCGGGCGCGCCCTCGTAGTCGGGGGCCTCGCGCGTTTCGGGCGCCAGCGCCTCGGGCGCCAACGCCTCGGGCGCCAGCGTCTCGGGCGCCAACGTCTCGGGCGCCAACGTCTCGGGCGCCAACGTCTCGGGCGCCAGCGTCTCGGGCGCCAAGGTCTCGGGGTCGCGCGCCGGCGTTCCGGGCGCCGGCGTCTCGGGCGCCGGCGGGATGTCGGTCCGGACCGCCGTCAGCACGACGCGCGTCCCCCAGCCGGCGGGCTCGAGCCGCACCGTGCCGCGCGCGGCAGCGCCCTCCCAGGCGACGGTGGACTCGGGCTCAAGGCTGGTGACGCGGATGTCCCTGAAATTGCCAAGATGACGCGCCAGCGAGGCCGCGTCGCTGCATTCCGACCAGAGTTCGGGGGCGGACTTCAACAGGGTCCGGCTGACTTCGAGCTCTCCCATTGCGATCGATGTTCGCCCGGGCGGCGGCGACTCCTTCCCGGCGCCGGGAGTTCTGCAGTCGGGCCGCCGACTCACCGTGCGGCGATCGGCGCCTCGGGGAGGGGGGTGGCCGACTCCTGCAGCGCGCTTGCCCGCGACCACGCGTCGACGGCCCCGGTGGCCAACAGCGCGCACAGCGCGTCGGTGGCGATCGGCTTGAACTGCCGGCCGGTGAGCTCGACACACCGCTCGACGGCGTCGGCGACGGAGCTCGCGGGGCTGTACACGCGCCGGGTGACGATCGCCTCGAACGCGTCGGCCAGGGCGAGCAGCGCCGCGCCGTCATCGATCTGCTCGGCGATCAGGCCGTCGGGGTAGCCGGCGCCGTCGGGTCGCTCGTGGTGACCGCGCACCCAGCCGACCTGCTGCGCCGAGAGCACGCCGTCGAGCATCTCGGCGCCGAGCAGCGCGTGGCGCTGCATCTGCGCCATCTCCTCGTCGTCCAGCGCCCCCGGCTTGAGCAGGATCGCGTCCGGGATGCCGATCTTGCCGACGTCGTGGACGAGCGCCGCCTGGTGCAGCGCGCCGATCGCCTCCGGCGACCAGCCGGCGACGGTCGCCAGCCGGGTGCAGAGCGCCGCCACGCGCTCGGAGTGACGCCGGGTGGCGGGGTGCTTGGCGTCGATCGCCCGCGCGAGCGCGGTGATGCCGACGAGCGCACTGCTGCGCTCGGGGTGCAGCGCGCGCTCGGCGGCGCTCGGCTGGCGCACGACCGCTGGGTCGAAGATGCACGAGCGCGTGCGGCCGTGCGCCTTGCTCCAGCACAGCGCACTGCCCGCCCGCTCGACGAGGCGCTCGACGCCTCCGGCGCGGTCGAGGTCGCAGATCCCCGCCGAGGCGGTGATCGACACGCCCTCGGAGTCGGCGACCGCGCTGACGAGCGCCGCTCGTGCGCGCTCGACGATGGCCATCGTGCCGACCGCGTCGACGCCGTGCAGCAGCAGCGCGAACTCGTCGCCGCCGAGCCGGGCGAGCACGTCGCCCTCGCCGGCCGCGAACTCGCCCAGCGTCAGCGCCACCGTGCTCAGCAGACGTTCGCCGGCGTGGTGGCCGCGCACCTCGTTGAGCAGGCGGAAGTCGTCGACGTCGAGGATCGCCAGCGAGAGCGGCCGCCCGGCCCGCCGGGCGCGCTCGATCTCCACCCGCGCGCGATCGTGGAAGGCGCGATGGTTGGCCAGTCCGGTGAGCGGATCGGTCGTCGCCTCGCGGAGCAGCTGCGCGTGGCCCTCGAGGTTGCCGATCGCCACGCCGGCGAGCTCGGAGAGCTCGCGCTGGCGTTCGGCGTCGTCGCCGAGGAACGCCCCGGGGTTCATCGACGCCGTCACCAGCGCCCCCCAGCGCTGGCCGCCGGCATCGATCGGGACCGCGAGTGACGCCTGGCAGCCCGCCCGGGCGAAGATCGGGCCGAGCGTGCCGTCGGCTGCGCTGCAGCGAACCGGTCTCCCCTCGAGGATCGCGCGGCGAAAGCCGTGTCGCGGGTCGGCGCGGTAGACGCCGGGCGCAAGCTCGAGGTCGCAGTCCGAGGTCCAGATCCCGAGCAGCTCGGCGTGCGTGCCGTCGCGGTCGCGCGCCACCGCCGTGACGCAGACCGCGAGGAGCTGGCCGAGCTCACGAGCGATCGTCGCCAACAGCTCGGCCGTCGGGGCGCTGCGGACCGCCGCTTCGGCGACGCGGCGCAACATCGTCTGGGCGTCGGCGAGGCGGGCCGCCCGCAGCTCGGCGCGCCTGTGCTCGGTGACGTCGACGAGCGACACCAGCAGGCCCTCCTCGCGGGGGCAGATGTGGACGCGGTACCAGCCGCCGACGCCGTCGACGACGTACTCGTGCTCCTCGTCGTCGCGCATGACGGCGCGGAGGTGCGGCTCGGAGTGGCTGCCGATCAGGACCGGCAGCCGGTCCCAGATCGTCTGCCCGATGTCCTCGTCGGAGATGCCGAAGCGCCGGCGGTAGTCGCCGTTGGCGTAGACGAGCCGCCAGTCGCGGTCGATGGCGGCCAGCGCGACGGGGGCGGCATCGAGCACCGCCTCGTCATCCCACCCCCGAACGCCTTGCACAGACCCGACACACTAACGGTTCCGGCGCCGTCCGCCTCACCAAGAATGATGCGCTATGCAGCGGTTTTAGCAGCTCTGAACGCGCGCGGGCCTCAGGCGCCGGCGTGCGTGGCCATGAGGAACACCGTGACCACGACGATCAGCGACTGGAGCGCGCCGCCGATCGTGACCTGATTGAGCACCCGCCGGTACTCGTCGCTGTAGGAGAAGGTTGTCGTCCCGCCGCCGCTCCCGGGCGCCCCGGCGAGCTCGCGACCCGAGAGCTCGATCAGCCGCCTGACCCGCGGCGCCATCACCGCCCCCTCGATCCCGCCGAGCACGAGCACCGCGAAGATGCCCCACTGGGTGTAGAAGGCGTGGAACTGGTCCTCCTTGCCGGCGAGGTAGATCCCCGCGACGAGGACGACGATCAGCCCGGGATAGATCAGCCGCCGGGCGATCAGCTGCATGATCGCAAAGAACCAGGGCATCGCCGCCGGATCCAGCCGCGCCCCGGCGCCGAGGAAGATCGGATAGGCGAAGGTCGCGCCGAAGCCGATGACCGCGGCGAGGATGTGGACGGCGAGGACGAGGTCGACGAGCTCGACGGCGCAGATCGTCATCTGTGGCCGGCCGCTAGAACGACGGGCGGTACTCGCCGAACACGTCGCGCAGCGCGCCGCACGTCTCGCCCACCGAGCAGCGGTCCTTCAGCGCCTGGCGCAACGGGACCAGCAGGTTGTCGCTGCCCCGGGCGGCGGCCCGCACCTCCTGCAGGCGACGCTCGACCAGCTCCTGGTCGCGATCGGCCTTGAACGCCTTCAGCCGCTCCAGTTGGCCGCGCTCGGCCTCGGGGTCGAGCCGGAGGATCTCGGTCACCTCAAGCGCGTCGTCGACGAATCGGTTGACCCCGACGACGACGTCCTGCTCGGTGCGGTAGCGCTCGTGGTAGCCGAACGCCGACTCCTCGATCTCGGCGGTCATGAACTCGATCGCCTTGACCGACCCGCCGAGCCGGTCGACCTTCTCGATCAGCTCCCACCCCCGGGTCTCGACCTCGTCGGTCAGCGCCTCGACGAAGTAGGAGCCGGCGAACGGGTCGACGGTGTCCGCGGCGCCGGACTCGTAGCCGATGATCTGCTGGGTGCGCAGCGCGATGCGGGCAGCGCGTTCCGTCGGAAGCGCGAGTGCCTCGTCGTAGCCGTTGGTGTGCAGCGACTGGGTGCCCCCGCACACGGCGGCGAAGCCCTGCAGCGCGACGCGGACGATGTTGTTCTCCGGTTGCTGGGCGGTCAGCGTCACCCCGCCGGTCTGGGTATGGAAGCGCAGCCGCCACGAGCGCTCGTCCTGGGCGCCGAAGCGCTCGCGCATGATCTGCGCCCACATCCTCCGGGCCGCGCGGAACTTGGCCACCTCCTGGAAGACGTGGTTGTGCCCGTTGAAGAAGAACGCCAGCCGCGGGGCGAAGCGGTCGATCTCCAGCCCGGCGTTGAGCGCCGCCCGTACGTAGGCGATCCCGTTGGCCAGCGTGAACGCGACCTCCTGGACCGCCGAGCAGCCCTTCTCGCGGAAGTGGTAGCCGCTGATCGACACCGTGTTCCACCTCGGCATCCGCTCGTCGCAGTAGGCGAACAGGTCGGTGGTCAGGCGGATCGCCCCCTCGGGTGGGTAGATGTAGTTTCCGCGGGCGATGTACTCCTTCAGGATGTCGTTCTGGGTGGTGCCGCGCAGCTGGTCGGCCGCCACCCCCTGCTCGTCCCCGACAAGCTCGTAGAGCAAAAGCAGCACGCTCGCCGGGGCGTTGATCGTCATCGAGGTCGAGACCTGATCCAGCGGGATCTGGTCAAACGCGGCGCGCATGTCCTCAATCGAGTCGATCGCCACCCCGGTGCGGCCGACCTCGCCGAGGCTGCGCGGGTCATCGGAGTCCAGGCCGAGCTGCGTCGGCAGGTCGAAGGCCATCGACAGGCCGGTCGAGCCGTTGGCGAGCAGGTAGCGGTAGCGCTCGTTGGACTCGCGCGCCGACGAGTAGCCCGCGTACTGGCGCATCGTCCACAGCCGCTGGCGATACATCTCCCGGTGCACCCCGCGAGCGAAGGGATACTCGCCGGGCTCGCGCAGGCGCGCCGGGAGATCCGCGGGCAGGTCCTCCTCGGTGTACAGCGGCTCGATCTCGATGCCCGAGTCGGTGAAGCGGCGCGGGTCGTCGGGGCCGACGATCGGGGCGATCGTGCGGTGCTCGTCAGCGGTCGCCATCGGGCGTCAGAGACTACTGGTAGCGCGAGCCCGGCTCGGCGGTCGACACGGCTCTCGAACGGCGCCCACGGGCCGCGTCGCCTGACCGTGGCGAGCGGGGTCGGGCAGGATCGGGCGGATCGGGCGGATCGGGCGGGATCGGGCGGGCGGGATCGGGCGGCGCGGCGTACCCGAGGGCGTAGCCTTCGGGTCGTGGAGGTACGAATCCGGATGTTCGCCAGCCTGCGCGAGCGCGCCGGGACCGACGAGGTGGCGGTCGATCTGCCCGAGGGCGCGACGGTCTCGGACGCGCTGGCGACGTTGCGGGAGCTGATCGACGGCCTGCCGGTCGTGATGGCCGTCAACCGCGAGTACGCCGACGCCGACCAGCCGCTGAGCGCGGGCGACGAGCTGGCGCTCATCCCGCCGGTGTCCGGAGGGTCGGTGGCGATCGCTCACGTCCGGGTCACCCGCGAGCCGATCGGCCTCGACGGCGTCACGGCGCGGGTGGGCGATCCGCGGGCGGGCGCCGTGGTCACCTTCAGCGGGGTCACCCGCGAGGTGCCCGAGCTGGGCTACGAGGCCTATGTCGAGATGGCCGAGGCGATGATGCGCGAGATCGTCTCGGCGGCGATCGAGCGGCACGGACTGTGCGCTGCGGCCGCCGAGCACCGCATCGGCACCGTCCCGCTGTCCGAGCCCTCGGTCACCGTCGCCGCGTCGGCCCCGCACCGCGCCGAGGCGTTCGCCGGCGCGCGCGAGATCATCGACGAGATCAAGGCTCGCGCTCCGATCTGGAAGCAGGAGGAAGGCGCCTGGAAGCATCACGGCCAGCCGCCCCGCCGATAGCCTGGCCGACCATGCCCACCTGTCTGGTCACCGGCGGCGCCGGCTTCCTCGGCTCGCACCTGTGCGACGAGCTGCTGGCTCGCGGCAACCGCGTCCTGTGCATCGACAACTTCGAGACCGGCTCGCTGGAGAACATCGAGCACATCCGCACCGACCGGTTCGTCTATCGACAGGTCGACATCATCGAGCCCTACTACGTCGACGAGCCGATCGACTTCGTCTACCACTTCGCCTCGCCCGCATCGCCGATCGACTACCTGCGCCTTCCGCTGCACACGCTCAAGGTCGGCTCCTACGGAACCCACCACACGCTCGGCCTCGCCAAGAAGCACCGCGCGCGCTTCATCACCGCCTCGACGAGCGAGGTCTACGGCGACCCCCAGGTCCACCCCCAGCCCGAGACCTACTGGGGCCACGTCAACCCGATCGGGCCCCGCGGCGTCTACGACGAGGCCAAGCGCTACGCCGAGGCGCTGACGATGGCCTACCACCGCCAGCAGGGCGTCGACACCGCGATCGTGCGCATCTTCAACACCTTCGGCGCGAGGATGCGCCCCTATGACGGCCGTGCGATCCCGACGTTCCTGCGCCAGGCGCTCCAGGATCGGCCGATCACCGTCTTCGGCGACGGGTCGCAGACGCGGTCGTTCTGCTATGTCGACGACCTCATCCGCGGCATCATCGCGCTGTCGCAGTCCGGTTACCACGACCCGGTCAACATCGGCAACCCCGATGAGTTCACGCTGCTCGAGCTGGCCGAGACGGTGATCGAGGTCACCGGCTCGAAGTCGGAGATCGTCTATGAGGCGCTGCCCACCGACGATCCCCAGGTGCGCCGACCCGACATCACGCTCGCCACCGAGCTGCTCGGCTGGAAGCCCGAGGTCGAGCTGCGCGAGGGGCTGCGGCGCACGCTGCAGGAGTCGGGCGAGGAGGCCCTGATCGGGCCGTCCCGCTGAGGCCGGGGGAAGCTTCTCCGGAACTTCGCAGACGGGATACCGTTAGAAGCTGCGGGCGGGCTCCCGGTGACACCCCGCACGTTCTCCCGATGGACCACGAACACGTACTCCAGAGCCGGGCCGACGGAGCGTATGGAGACTCCGGTCGCTCGTCGCGGGCCCCGCTGTCGGATCGCGACGTCCGCCGCCGGCGCGCGCCGATTCTGAGCTTCCTGCTGCGGCGGATGACGCTGCGCCGCGTCTCCAGCGTCGTGACGCTGCTGGCGATCGACTTCGTGGGGGTGGCCGGCGCGATGTTCACCGCGCTCGCCCTGAAGCTGGTCTCGCGCGGCGACTTCAGCGCTCACGCGGCGTGGGCGAACATGCGATCGTCGCTGGCGTTCGCCTACCTGCTCGTCGTGCTGATGTTCGCCCGCGCCGACCTGTACGCGGACCGGCCGCGGCGGCCCGGACTGACCAAGCTCGTCACCGCGCTCACCCAGGCGACGCTGCTCGGCCTCGTCTTCTCGCTGGCCAACGGCGACCATTTCTCGAGCTACTTCCTCTTCTACGGCTCGCTGTTCTTCGGCCTCGTCTACATCGGTGGGATGCGCGCGGCCTACACCTCGGCCACCGGGTGGCTGCTCGAGCAGGCCGGCTATCGCCGGCGCGCGCTGCTCGTCGGCTCCGGGCACCATCTCGACGCCGTCGCCCACGCGCTGGGCAGTCGCTCGCACACCCAGGTCGAGCTCGTTGGCGCGGTCTCGTTGACCGCCGAGCCGCCGCGCGGGCTGCGACTCGTGGGCGAGCTGCACCACCTCGACGAGGTGCTCGCCCGCCAGCGGGTCGACGAGGTGATCATCACCGACCCCGAGTTCCCGCACGAGCACGCGCTCGAGCTCGTCGACCGCTGTCACCAGCGGGGCGTGACCGTCCACGTCGCCCCCTCGACGATGGAGATCCTCCTCGATCGCGCCGAGTTCAGCCCCGGGGAGTCGGTGCCGCTGTTCACGCTGCGCCCCCCGGTGTTCGACGGCGTCCAGTTTGCCGCCAAGCGGACGTTCGATCTCATCCTCGCCTCGCTCGGGATGCTGCTCATCTCGCCGATCCTGATCGCGTGCGCGGCGGCGGTGCGGTTCTCCAGTCGGGGCCCGATCATCTACCGCTCGCTGCGTCCCGGGATCGCGGGCAAGCCCTTCTACTGCTTCAAGTTCCGCACCATGCGCGTCGACTCGGGGCTGAGCACGGAGGTGCTCGAGCAGCTCAACGAGTCCTCGGGGGCGCTGTTCAAGATCCGCGACGACCCCCGGCTGACCCCGGTGGGGCGGCTGCTGCGGCGGTTCTCGCTCGACGAGCTCCCTCAGCTGGCCAACGTCGTGCGGGGCGAGATGTCGCTCGTCGGGCCGCGTCCGCTGCCGATGCGCGACTTCGAGCATCTCGAGGACTGGCACAAGCAGCGCTATCAGGTGCTGCCGGGGATCACCGGCCTGTGGCAGGTGTCGGGTCGCTCGGAGCTCGACTTCGACGACCTCGTGCGGCTCGACTTCCTCTACCTGGAGCGGTGGTCGGTGTTCCTCGACCTGTCGATCCTGCTCAAGACGATCCCCGCCGTCCTGACCCGCCGCGGCGCCTACTGACCCGCCGCGACGCCTATTGAGCGGCTCCGGCGCGGTGTAGGCTGCGGCGGGCATGCCGCCCACCGATCGGTTCGTGATCAGCTTCGCCGCCGAGCCGCCGCAGGAGGCGCTCGCCCAGGGACGCTGGGCGCAGACGCTCGGCGAGCACTTCCTCCTCGCCTGCCGGCAGATCGATGCCGACGGTGAGGATCTCGGCGAGGCGGGCGAGATCGCGTGGTTCCCGGACCGCACGTTCGCGGGGCGAACGTACGTGCCCGCGGTCGCACGGACGACGACCGGCTACGAGCTGTTCGGCTTCGTCGCCTTCAGCGAGGGGGGCGGCGGTCCGGCCGACTTCGAGTCCCGTGCCGACTTCACCTCCGAGACCGCTGAGTCCAACCCGGATTGGAAGCTCGATCTCTCAGACGACGTCATCGGGGCCTGGCGCGGCGAGGCGGGCGAGACCGCCGAGATGACGCTCGTGTGGGGCGTGCCGATGATCTCCGGCGGCGAGACGGTCACCGCCGAGCTCTCCGGAGCCGTCGTCGACCAGTGCACGCTCATGGACGAGCGCTTCACGCTGCTCGCGCCCGACAACTACCGCTCGGACTTCCTCGAGATCAAGCTGTGGGCGGCCGCGGGCGACGAGCTCGCCGCCGAATCGCTCTACGTCGACGAGGAGGACCCGGACGACGAGGCCGACCCGGACGACGACGAGGACCCGGACCACCCTGGCTAGAACCTGCGACGACGCGCGCTTCAGGGCCGGGCGTCCTTCGCGGATTGCGCCGGCCGAAGGGGGAAGTGGCAGGCGGCAAGATGTCCGGGTCCGAACGTGCGCAGCGGCGGCTCTTGTTCGCCGCACACGTCGCGAGCCCGCGGACAGCGCGTCCTGAACCGACAGCCCGACGGCGGATGGACCGGACTGGGCAGCTGTCCCCGAATGCCGGGACCCGTCTTGGCGCGTTCTGCCGCCGGGTCGGGAAGCGGGATCGTCTTGATGAGCGCGTCGGTGTACGGATGGGTCGGCCGGAGGTAGATGTCGTCGCCGCTGCCGAGCTCCACGAGCTTGCCGAGGTACATCACGCCGATACGATCGGCGAGGTACTTGACCACGGCCAGATCGTGGGAGATGACGACCGAGGCCATCTCGCGTTCGGCCTGCAGGCGCTTCATCAGATTGAGCACCTGCGAGCGGATCGACACGTCGAGCGCGCTCACCGGCTCATCGGCGACGATCACCCGGGGCTCGAGCATCAGCGTCCTGGCCAGCCCGATCCGCTGTCGCTGACCCCCGGAGAACTCGTGCGGGTATCGCTCCAGGGCGTTGCGCGGCAGACCCACCTCCTCGAGGAGGTGCACGACGCGCGCCTCCTGCTCACGACGGCTGCCGATCCCCTGGATGGCCAGGGGCTCGCGCAGGATCGCGGCGACGCGCATCCGCGGATCGAGCGACGCATAGGGGTCTTGGAACATCATCTGCAGGTCTCGACGCGCCCGGCGCAGGCGACCGCCGCGCAGCTTGAAGACCTCGCGGCCTTCGAGCGCGATCCGTCCGGCGTCGGGCTTCTCGATGCCGACGATGAGCTTGCCCAGCGTCGTCTTACCGCACCCGGACTCGCCGACCAGACCCAATGTCTCGCCCGTGTCCAGGTGCAGTGAGATGTCGGAGACGGCCTTGACCGAAGCCACCCGGCGCTGCAGGATCGCGCCGGCGGTGACCGGATATTCGCGCACCGCACCCGTCACCTCGAGCAGGTGGGCGCCGTGGTCTCCGTCGCTGGGCCGCGTGTCCTGCAGGAAGGACTCGGTGATCGTCTCACCCACCGTGAGCTCGGGGGGCCTCGTGATCGGCCCGTCCACCGGGTGCCAGCAGGCGAACAGGTGCCCGCGGTCGTCGCCGGTCAGCGGCGGCTCGTGCTCGCGGCACTGCCCGGTGGCCCGCGGGCAGCGGGCGGCGAACCGGCAGCCCGGGGGCGGATCGGTCAGGTCGGGCGGGATCCCCGGGACCGATGCCAGCGCCTTGCTCCTGTCGGAGTCCAGGCGCGGGATCGAACCCAGGAGCGCCTGGGTGTAGGGGTGTCGCATCGCCGAGAACAGCTCCGCCGTCGGCGCGGTCTCGACGATTCGTCCCGCGTACATGACGTTGATCCGCTTCGTGCGTCCGGCGACGACTCCCATGTCGTGGGTGACGAGCAGCGTGGCCATCCCCAGTCGTGATCGCAGGTCGTCGAGCAGAGCCAGGATCTGGGCCTGGATCGTGACGTCGAGTGCGGTCGTCGGCTCATCCGCGAGCAGCACCCGAGGCTCACAGGCGAGCGCGATCGCGATCATCACGCGCTGACGCAGGCCGCCCGACAGCTGGTGCGGGAAGTCGTCGAGCCGCTCCTTCGGCCGCGGCATGCCGACGAGCTCGAGCACCTCGAGCGCGCGGTTGTTCGCCGTGGCCTTCGACGCCCCGCGGTGCAGGCGCACCGGCTCTGCGACCTGCTCGCCGATCGTCTTCGTCGGGTTCAGCGAGGACTGGGAGTCCTGAAAGATCATCGCGACCGCGTCGCCCCGGATCTTGCGCATCTCAGGCTCGGAGAGGCCGACGAGCTCCCGGCCGTCAAGGCACACCGACCCGTCGACGATCCGCCCGCCGCCCGGGAGCAGCCCGAGAACCGACAGCGCCAGCATCGACTTGCCCGAGCCCGACTCACCCACGAGGCCGACGGTCTCGCCGGCCTCAATGCTGAGATCGACGTTGCCGACGGCGTGCACGAGCGAGCGGGTGAGCTCGATCTCGGTCGTCAGATCGCGAACCTGGAGCGCGGGGGTCATGACGGGCTCAACGGCGGCGGATGCGGACGTCGAGGGCGTCGCGGAGCGCATCCCCGATCAGGTTGGCGGCCAGCACGACCGCGACCAGGCAGCCCCCGACCGGGTAGACGAGCCACCAGTACCCCGACGAGACGTACTGCTGGGCGTTGCCGAGCATGTCCCCCCACGACGTCGCCGGGTACTGCAGCCCGAAGCCGAGGAAGCCCAGGAACGCCAGGATGATGATCGCGTCGGCGACCTGGAATGTGATGTTGACGATCACGACCGACAGGGCGTTGGGGATGAGGTGGCGGTACACCAGGCGGCCGCGGCCCGACCCCATCACCCTCGCGGCCGAGACGAAGTCGCGCACCCGCAGCGTCAGCACCTCCCCCCGCACGAGCCGCGCCGGGATCAGCCACGTGTATGCGCCGATGATCGCGCTCTCGTCGAGCACCGTGGAGTGGTACTTGGTGGCGAGAACGAGCACGATGAACAGGAGCGGGATCGACAGGAAGACGTCGAGGATGCGCATCATGATCCCGTCGACGATCCCCCCGGCCAGGCCCGAGATCGCCCCGTACAGGGTGCCGACGACCGTGGCGATGAACGCCGAGAAGAACCCGATCTCGAGCGCCGTCTGACCGCCCTTCATGATCCGGCCGAGCTCGTCGAAGCCGTTCTCGTCGGTCCCCAGGGGATGGGCGCCGCCGGGATGCAGGTCGGTGATCAGCGGGTTGGTGAGCGACTGGTTGGTGTGATAGACGAGTGGCCCGACGAAGCAGAACAGCACGAAGAACACGATCACGGCGAAGCCGACCACCGCCAGCCGGTTGTCCAGAAATTCGCGCAGCGCCAGCTTCCAGCCGCTCGCCGTGACATGGACGTCGCCGCCCTCGGGCGCCGTGGGCGGAACGCTGACCGTGCCGGCGAGGCCCGGCTGGATGTCCGCCAGGGGCCTGGTCGAGTCAGGCAAGGCGCACCCTCGGGTCGGCGACGGTGACCGCGACGTCGGCGGCGAGGTTGCCCAGCACGGTCAGGACCCCGCCCAGCACCGTATAGGCGAGCAGGATGTTGTAGTCCGAGTTCCCGAGCGCGTTGTAGAACAGCAGCCCGAGGCCCGGGAAGTTGAACAGGACCTCGATCAGCAGGTTGCCCGCCAGCAGCGTCGGGATCGAAAGCCCGGTGAGCGTGATCATCGGCAGGCACGCGTTGCGCAGCAGGTGGCGGAACAGCACGGCGCGCTCGGACAGGCCCTTGGCGCGGGCGAGGCGGATGTAGTCCTGGGCGAGGTTGTCCAGGGCCGAGGAGCGCATGTAGCGCGAGAACGACGCGATGTTGATCCCCGCCAGGGTGAGAATCGGCAGCGTCAGCTGCAGCGGGTGGGTGAACGCCTGCCCCGCGGTGGTGATCGAGTCCGACACCGTCGGCGGGAAGATGTTGAGGTCCAGGGCGAAGATCTGGATGAGGATCAGCCCGAGGAAGAACGACGGCATCGAGTACAGGACGAAGTTCAGCGTCGTGGCGGCGTAGTCGCCGACGCTGTTGCGCTTGACCGCCTGCCAGATGCCGAGCGGCATGGCGACGATCAGCGAGAGCACGAGCGCCGCCCCGGTGAGATATGCGCTGCGGCCGGCGTTCTCGTTGAACAGCGCGCCGACGCTCTGGTCGAGCTTGTAGGAGTAGCCGAAGTTGAGGTGGGCGAGCTTGCCGAGGTAGCTGATCATCTGCGCCAGCTCGGAGCGGTCGTAGCCGTGCTGCCGGTTCCAGACCGCGACCGCAGCGGGCTGAGCCTTCGGGCCCAGGACCGCGTAGACGGGGCTCGGTTGCAGCCAGTGCAGCAGCAGGAACGTGAAGATCGCGATCCCGATGACGACGATGACCGCGACGGCGAGCCGGCGGAGGACGTAGCCGATCATCCGCGCGGCCCGGGCCCGGCTACTTGAGCAGGTACCAGTACTGCGGGAACCACTGCTGCTGGGTCATCGCCATCCAGCCGTCGGGAGGGCCGCCGACGGTCTTCGTGTTCGCCGCGAGCAGGTAGTCGTAATCGGGCAGGTAGAACACCGGCAGGCTCTTGCTCAGGTAGGCGGCCTCGCTCTTGACCGCGCTCGGGTCGCCGCTGTGCACCGACGCGTTGATCAGCCGGTTGGCCGTCGGATCGTCGTAGGCGCCGGTGTTGAGCCCCCCGCCGACGTTGTCGGTCCCGTCCTGGGTGGGGTAGTAGTCAAAGAACAGGCCACCGTAGTTGTTGACGCCCCACTGGTTCGTGTACTTGGCGTTGGCGGGGTTGACGTCGTTGTAGTTCGAGGTCAGGAAGTTGAACGTCTTCGTCTGCAGGATGATGTTGATCCCGGCCGCCTGCTTGGCGATCGAGGACACGGCCTCGGACTCCAGCGCTCCGATGCTCTGCACCGACTCGGGCTGGTTGGCCCATGTGAACCTCAGCGGCGTGCCCGCCGGGATGCCGGCCCCGCACTCGGTCGCGGCCGTCCCCGCCTTGGCGCACGTCGTCTGGCCGTTGGGCACGACCTTCCAGCCGTGGGACTTGAGCAGCGACACCGCCGTCGACGGGCTGTACGGGTAGATCGCGGTGGTCGCCGTCGACGGCGCGTACGGCGACGTCGGCGCCGAGGGAACGGGCCCGTACGCGGGCACCGCGGCGGTCTTGTTGACGCCCTGGATGATGCCCGGCTGGTCGATCAGATGCTCGATCGCCGCCCGGACGTACGGCTGGGCGATCACCTTGTCGAAGTGGTCGGTCGTGTCCTTGAAGTTGATGATCCCGCCGTACCAGCCCCAGCTCGGGCCGCCCCAGATCGTGATCCCCTGCTGCTTGAGCGCGGGCGCCTCGGCGAGCTGCGACGGATCGATCCCGACCGCGACGTCGACGCTGCCGCTCTTGGCCGCGTTGAGCTCGGACGTGAACCCGGTGTAGGTGTTGACGTCGAGCTGCGAGTAGACGGGTTTCGGCGTGCCGCCGTACGTCGGGTTCGGGACCAGGACGTACGAGCTGTTGGTGGCGCTGAAGCTCCGAAGCTTGAACGGCCCCGAGACGTCCTTCCACAGCGGGTCCGAGGCGAAGGTGGCCACTGACGTGCCCTGCTTCTCGAGGTAGTCATAGATCTTCTTGGCCACCGCCGGATTGCTCCAGTCGGTCAGGTGCGGGCCCGAGGCCGAGTCGACGTTCCAGTCGGTGCTCGGGAGCGCGAACACCTGGTTGGTGTCGGCGAGCTGGTTGTTCTCGACGTAGCCCGGGTTGTACGGGGCGTTGAAGTGCAGTACCACGGTGTGGCTGTTCGGCGCGCTGGCGCTGACGACGTTCTGCGGGAACCGGCCGGGCGAGAGCTGCGCCCAGTTGGCCGGGCTCTCCTTGATCGCCGCCTTGAGCAGGTCAAAGAAGAACAGGAAGTCGTTGGCGGTGACCGGCGCGCCGTTTGACCATTTCAGGTTCGGCTTGAGCGGGATCGTGAACGTCTTGTCCCCGTCGCTGGGAGCCGGCGGGCCGCTGGCCGCGCTCAGCCCGAAGTCGACCATCGGCCGCGCGCCGGTGGGGCCGGCGTAGAGCGGCATGTACAGCTCGCTCTGGAACGAGACGGTCCCCGTCGTGACGTTGGACGTGTTCGTGATGGGAAACACCTGGACGGGCGTCTGGCCGGTCAGCTGGCCCTGCGTGATCGTCCCCCCCATCTTCGGGGTGCCGACCGGGGGCAGCGAGCCGTACAGCACGGTGCCGAGCGCGGCGGAAGCCTTGCCTCCCGCACTGCTCGAGCTGCCCTTGCTCTTGCTGCTGCCGCCGCACGCGGCGACCGCGAGCACGATCACCGCGATGGACGCGCACAGAGCAAACGGGCGCCCCAGCGCCCGGAATCGTCCAGTCATGTCCACCCTCTAGCCGTGTTGTGTAGAGCGCCGTTTCCCCGACGGCAGACCCCTCAGCGCGCGAGATGTTCACATCAGGGCCCTGCGCTGTCAAGCATCGCAGATTGCGGGGAGATTAGTTGCAGCTGCCGCCGGATACGCTGGTGCAGGCGAGCCCTCGTAGCTCAACGGATAGAGCACGCGCCTCCTAAGCGCGGGATGCAGGTTCGATTCCTGCCGGGGGCACGTTCGCGGGGTGATCGGCGCCGACCCACCCCCGGGCACGCCGGCCTGCGTAAAGTCCGGCAGCGTGCCGGGTGAAGGTCAGGCGAGCATCGGGCCGTCTCGGCGATGGAGGCGTCGATGACCGGCCCGCTGGCCGAGACACCGGCCCGGCGTCGAGGAGGGGTGCGCCGCCGGCGGGCCGTCGCCTTGGTGACGCTCGTGGTGCTGATGGTCTTCGGGGTCGTGGCCGCGGCCGCCGGCGGAGGAGGCAGCTCACGACCAGCGGCTCGCTTGCCCCGACCGCCCGTCACGATCGCCCGCCGCAGGACGGGGCGTTCCCTCGGGCCGAGTCTGGCGGCGCGCGAGAATGCCGCGATCACCCGGCTCGAGCGCCGCCAGCCGTTCATCCGCATCGGCGGCTCGCAGCGGCGCGAGATCGCGTTGACCTTCGACGACGGCCCCGGTCCCTACACCCCTCGGATCCTCGACGCGCTGGCGCGAGTGCACGCCCCGGCGACGTTCTTTGAGATCGGGTTCATGATCCATTACTTCAACGACTCGCTGCGCCGCGAGTTGCGCATGGGGATGGCCATCGGCGATCACACCGAGACCCACCCGATGATGGCCGCGCTCTCCCCCGCCGGCCAGCGCGCGGAGATCGTCGACCAGACCGAGCATCTCCGCCGCTACGGCGGCCCGTTCCCGCGCCTGTACCGCCCGCCCTACGGCTCCTATGACCAGACCACGTTGGCGCTGCTGCGCAAGCTCAGGATGCTGATGGTCCTCTGGACGGTGGACACCAGCGACTTCCTGCAGCCCGGCGTCGGGGCGATCGTGCACAGGACGATGGCGGGCGCGCGACCCGGAGCGATCATCCTCATGCATGACGCCGGCGGCACCCGCACCCAGGAGATCGCTGCGGTGCCGATCATCGTCAACGCGCTGCGCGCCCGCGGCTACACGCTGGTCACCGTCCCCCGCCTGATCCTCGACGACCCGCCACCCCACGCCGAGAGCCTGCCCCGACGCCTGTCCGGCGACTGATCGCTCGCCCGTCGGCGCACTTCTGAGGTTCGGACCGCGTGCTACGGTCGGCGCGCTTTGCCCGAGACCACGGTGCAGGAGCCACCCGTCGGGCGCGCGAGCGTCCCGGCGCCCGAACTGCCGGCCGCCGCGGAGCCGTGGACGCTGCGGCGCTTCGCCCGCCGCCACCCGTGGTGGACGACGGCGATCGGCGTGGTCGTCCTCTCGGTGGCGGTCGTGCTGTGGGCGGGCACCCGGCCCGGCTTCGATCCCTACGGGTGGCTGACCTGGGGCCACCAGACGCTGCGCGGCTCGCTGGACACCAACGCCGCGCCGTCGTGGAAGCCGCTGCCCTACCTGTTCACCGTCGCGTTCGCCTTCGCCGGGCACTACGAGATGCGCCTGTGGATGTTCGCCTCGGCGGCGATCTCGCTCTCGGGCGTCGTGTTCGCGGCGCGCGTCGCCCATCGGCTGACCGAGGCGCCGCCGCAGCGGCGGTGGGCGGCGGTCGTCGCGGGCGCGTTCGCCGGCCTGGCGCTGCTCGGGATGCGCGACGAGCTGAACGACGGCTACTTCCACTACATCCTCAGCGCGCAGTCCGATCCGATGATCGTCGCGCTCTGCCTCGGCGCGATCGATCGTCATCTCTCGGGTCATCCGCGGTGGGCGTTCGCGCTCGGCTGGCTCGCCGCGCTCGGGCGCCCCGAGGTGTGGCCGTTCCTCGCGCTGTACTCGGTGTGGGCGTGGCGAGCGCGCTCCGCGCCCGCGCAGCTTCTGATCGGCGGCTGGGTGGCGCTCGTGCTCCTGTGGTTCGGGATCCCGGCGATCACCTCGCGGACGCCGTTCGTCTCGGCCTCCAACGCTCTGTACTCGGGCCGGGCGCCCCGCGGCGACCGGGTCACCGCGGTCATCCACCGCTTCGTCGACCTGCACCACTGGCCGCTCGAGATCGCCGCCCTGCTCGGGCTCGCCGTCGCCGCGCTGCGGCGCGACCGCGTCACGCTCGTCCTCGTCACGGGGATCGTCGTCTGGGTGATCATCGAGATCGCCTTCGCGCTGCACGGCTGGCCGGGCCTCGGGCGCTACATGTTCGAGGCCGCCGGCGTCGTGGTCGTCCTTGCCGGGACGTTCGTCGGGCGGGTCCTCGCCGATCCCTCGCTCGGCGGTCGGCTGCGCGGCCTGCCGTCGTGGGCGGGGATCCCGGTGGTCGCCCTGCTCGTTCTCTCGCTCGCCGGACCCGCGCTGTCGGCCGCCCGCGCCGAGCACCGGGACATCGCCCACCAGCGGCGGCGCACCGCCGAGATCGACCGGCTCTCGGGCGTGCTCTCAGAGCTCGGGGGCGCCGCGCGCGTCCGAGCGTGCGGCGAGTCGGTGACCCGCCTGACCTATCAGACGGTGCTCGCCTACTCGATCGGCGAGAACGTGTCGGCGATCGGCTTCAAGTACGCGCAGGCGATCGGCCACGGCAACCCGATCATCCTGTTCACGCCGTACGTGACCGGCACCGGCTGGCAGGTGCGCGCGCTCCACCAGGTCACGCCCGAGTGCCGGACGCTGCCGCCGATCAACCGCTGACGCGGTCGGGGCGCTCCGGGTAGATCTCGTCGATCGTCGTCAGCGAACGGTAGGGGACCCCGGCGGCTCGCTCGATCGCCGCGCCGCCCCCGGCGAGCCGATCGCAGAGCGCCAGCACCCCGACGATCTCCACGCCCTCGTCGCGCACCGCCTCGAGCGCCCGGATCGTCGAGCCGCCCGTCGTGACGACGTCCTCGACGAGCAGGCAGCGGTCCTCGCCCGCGACGAGGACCGGCCCCTCGATGCGCCGCCCGAGGCCGTGCGCCTTGACCTCGGTGCGCACGAAGAACGCCTTGACCAGGGCGCCGCCGGCGAGCGCCGCGCAGGCGATCGGATCGGCGCCCATCGTCATCCCGCCGACCGCCGTCGCCGAGCATTCGGTCGCGTGCGCGGCGACCAGCTGCGCCAGCGCGCGAAAGCCGACCGGGAGCAGGATCGCCCGCTTGGCATCGACGAGGTATTGCGCGGTCGCGCCGCTTGACAGCACGACCTCGCCGATGACGAGCGCGTGCGCGCGCAGCGCGGCGACGAGCCGGTCGCGGGCCGGCTCGTCGGCGGGCGGCGATGACACGCGGCTATTGATACACGTCGACCCCGACGCCGATGCTCAGCCAGTTCCAGACCGAGATCGCGTCCGAGATCGGCAGGCGCAGGCAGCCGTGGCTCGCTGCATAGTCCGGCGCCGGGTCATAGCCGTGGATCGCGTACCCCCGGATGAAGTAGTCCGAGTAGTACATCCCCTCGCTGTTGTAGCCGGGCTCGCGCAGGTAGACGTGGAAGCGGCCGAGGATCGTCGGCGTCGACGGCTTGCCCGAGCTGATCGGATACAGCGCCTGCACCTTGGAGCCGACGATGAGCGCGAGCACCTGGCTGCCGAGGTCGGCCTCGACGTGGCGGCCGTCCTGCGGATAGCGGACCGCGAAGGCGCCGCGCTCGTCGAGCAGCTCGGAGATGGTCAGCCCGTCGAGCGCCTGCGAGGTTCCGTGGTGCAGGAGCCGGTGGTAGGCGTCGATCGCCAAGCCGGTCTGCAGGTCGTAGACCCCGGTCTGCGGAATGTAGAAGTGCAGCTGGGCGAGCTGTGACTGGATGAGCGCCACGAACGCGCCGCGGTCTCCGGGGGAGGCATGGGGGCGCAGCGAGGCGATCGTGCGCGTCGCGGTGAAGGCCGGCATCCGCGGCGTCGCGACGTGGATGACCGTGACGTGGAGGAGCCCGGGCCGCGGGGCCCTGACGCGGGCGATGAAGCGCCCGTCCCGGCGGTCGCGCGACGGCCTGACCGACAGCGTGTGGCTCGAGATGAGCTCGTGCCCGAGATAGGCCTTGACGACGACGGCCTGGCCCGGCGCGTAGGGGCTGACCACTCCGGTGATGTGCAGCGCGCGCTCTGGGACGGTGAGCGTCTGGCGCGCGGCGAAGAACGCGTCGAAGGCGAACAGGTGGACGTGGACCCCGGGGGTCGGCTTGCGCTTGGGCCTGCCCGGTCTCGGCGGCTTCTTCGCGGCCTGGCCGGCGGGAGCGGGCGCGAGCGACGGGGCGGTCATGGTGCCGGTGGAGATGGCGGCGGCGGCGCCGGCACACAGCCCCAGCGTCGCGACGGCGGTGCCGAGCACCGCGCAGATGGAGGCGAGATGACGACGCATGGGCGGGAAGTAAACCAGCGCGGTAAAGCCGCGCGGGCCGGTTCGCGACGCGCCCGTGCACGCATTCGTGCACGGGGCGGGACCGCCGCTCAGGCCGGTCGCGGCGTCCGGGCCGCGAGCGGGCCGACGACGGCGGCGATCACCGCCCAGGAGAGGATCATCAGGCCGAGGACCTCCCCGCCCGACCAGTGCAGCTGGTTGACGCCGAGCGCGAGCGCGTTGTTGGCCGAGTGCATCGCCATGCCGGGGTACAGCGAGTCGGTCTTCCAGCGCACCAGGCAGAGCACGAACCCGAGGATCCCGAGCGGCACCAGGTACTGCGGCGACGCCGAGCCGGTGTGGGCAAGCCCGAACAGCAGCGCGGTCACGAGCGCGGCGATCCACGGCCCGAGCTGCACGCCGAACAGCTCGGCGTGCAGCCGCCGCAGGCCCCCGAAGACGAAGCCGCGGAAGAAGGTCTCCTCGGCCATCGGGGCCACGGCGCAGACGTAGACGGTGGCGACCACGAGCGCGGGCGTGCTGTGGTGCGCGATCAGCTCGGAGGGGAGCTTGTCCTTGCCGCGCAGCGAGAACACCTCGGCGTAGATCGCGGTGACCAGGTAGTAGCCGGCCATCGCCGTCAGCCCGGCGGCGATCCCCGAGCGCCAGGTGATGCGCCGGAAGCCGAAGTCCGCGGCGTGCGGCCGCACGGCGGCCACCGAGGCCATCATGATCGCGGCGGCGACGAACGCGGCCTCGAAGCCGATGTCGCCGGCGACCGAGGTCACCGCCGAGGGGTGCGAGAGGCTCGAGCCGCCGAAATGCCCGACGAACTCGATCAGGATCGTCACCAGCGTGCCGAGGACGAGGCCCAGGACGATGCCCGCGGGGACCATCCACAGCCGCCACGGCGGCACGCGATCGGGCCACGACTTCATCGCGGATGAGCGTAGATGGTCGCCTGGCTCGTGCCCCTCCGCGCTCGGGCGAGCTTTCAGAGCTCGGCGAGCGAGACGATCGTCGTCACCCCGGCGCGGCGCACGCCACCCCGGGACAGCAGCACCGCCTGCAGGCCGCACGCGCGGGCGCCCACCACGTCTTCGTCGAAGGTGTCCCCGACGTGACGGGCCCGCTGCGGTCCCACCCCGGCGAGGGCGAGCGCGTGCTCGAAGATCGCGGCGCTCGGCTTGCGCGCGCCGACCGCGGCCGAGGTGACCACGCCGTGCAGCAGCGGGGCCAGGCCGACGCGCTCGAGCACCTCGATCAGCGACACGTCCCAGTTGGAGACGACGATCACCGCCGCCCCGTGCGACCGGGCCGCGAGGAGCGCCCCCCGGGCGTCCTCGAAGGCGTCGAAGCGCAGGCTCGCGAGCAGCACCTCGGTCATCGCGTCGAGGTCGGCGGGCACGGCCCCACGCGGCAGCGCGTCGCGCAGGACGCCGGCGCAGGCCCGGCGCAGGCGAGCCACGCTCGCGGCGTCGCGCCCGCTGTCCATGTGGGCGCGGTAGTAGCCGATCTCGGCGCGCAGCGCCCGGCCCGCCTCCGCCTCGGACACCGAGGCCCCGAACCGCGTCGCCAGCTCGCGCGCCAGGTGCGGCGCCGGCGGTTGCAGCGCGACGAGCGTCCCCAGCCCGTCGATGAGCAGCGCTCGATCGTGCATGGCGCCGTGCGATGATCGCAGGCGGGAAGGAGCCCGACGCAGCGGGCCGAAAAGCGGTGCCGGTTAGACTTGCCGCGGCCCCGGGAGCGGGCGCCGCAACCCGTGCTCCCAGGCAGGCTGCCCTCGTACATGAGCCGACGTGATCGACAGCGCCGTCGCCGGCGCAACCGCGGTTCGCCGCTCGGGCGCGTCGTCGGATTGGGCGCGGTGCTCGTCCTCGCCGGCGTCGCCGTCGGCGCGCTGGCGATCACCGGCTGGGTCGTCAACGTCGCGCAGTCGGCGCCGAACCTGTCGTCGCTGCACCGGCGGATCCCGGGGTCGCCGTCGCAGGTGTTCGCCGCCGACGGGACCTCGCTCGGCTACATCTGGTCGCCGAGCGTGCACACCACGGTCGCCGGCCGCGACATCCCGCGCGTCGTCAAGCAGGCGACGGTGGCGATCGAGGACCGCCGCTTCTATCACCACGGCGCGCTCGACTACCAGGGGATCGTGCGCGCGGCGATCAAGGACGCGGTCAACGGCCACAGCCTCCAGGGCGCGTCGACGCTCACGATGCAGCTCGTCGACAACAGCTACCTGCCCAAGCGCTACCAGCAGGCCCGTCAGGCCCACGACCTCCGCTACAAAATCGTCCAGGCCAAGCTCGCCGAACAGCTCGAGTCCGACCACACGAAGAACTGGATCCTCTCGAGCTACCTCAACGACGTGCCCTACGGCACCGTCCGCGGCCAGACCGCGTACGGCGTCGGCGCCGCGGCGTGGATGTTCTTCGACGAGCCCGTCGGCAAGCTGACGCTCGACCAGGCGGCGCTGCTCGCCGGCCTGCCGCAGGCCCCGTCGGAGTACAACCCGTTCATCGACCGCCGGGCGGCGCGGCGGCGGCGCACCGAGGTGCTCGAGGCGATGGTGGCCGCCGGCGACCTCACCCAGGCGCGCGCGAACGCCGCCGCCCGGCGGCCGCTGGCGGTCAAGTTCGATCAGCGCTACGCGGTCAAGAAGGACCCGTTCGTGTTCGACTACATCGAGCAGTCGGTTGCCCGTGACCTGTGCCCCCGGCATCCGCTGAAGTGCCCGCCGCTCATCCACGGCGGGTTGAAGATCTACACGACGATCGATCTGCGCAAGCAGGCGCTCGCCCGCCAGGCGATCCTCAACCACGAGTCGACCCTTGCGCAGCAGGGAGGACCGGGCACCGCGGCCGCCGCGTTGGCCTCGGTGGACCCCACCAACGGCCACATCCTCGCGATCGCGTCGTCGGCCGACTACCGGCAGACGAGCTTTGACTACGCCACCCAGGCCCACCGCCAGCCGGGGTCGTCGTTCAAGACGTTCGTGCTGATGACGCTCATTCACGACTTCAACGGCGACCCCGACAACACGTACTACAACTCCCACGCGCTCTCCGCCGGCTGGCTGCCGGGCTATCCCACCTACTCGGTGCACACCGCCGAGGACAGCTACCAGGGCGACATCAGCGTCACCAAGGCGACGGTCCTCTCCGACAACACCGTGTTCGCGCAGCTCGACGCGGACCTGACCCCGCCGAAGGTGACCGCGACGGCGTACGCGATGGGCGTGACCACGCACCTGGATTCCCTGCCGGCGGAGGCGATCGGCGGCCTGCGAACCGGGGTCACCCCGCTCGAGATGGCCGACGCCTACTCGACCCTGGCCAACGGCGGCACCCACGTCCCGGCGACGATCATCGACCGGGTCGCGTTTGCCAGCGGCGCGGTGAAGTACTTCGGCAATCCGCCCGGCACGAGCGTGTTCTCGCCCGGCGAGGCGTACGCCGGCACCAAGGTGCTGCGGGGCGTCATCAGCTCGGGCACCGGCACCGCGGCCAACTACGGCTGCCCGGCGGCCGGCAAGACCGGAACCGCCGAGAACTTCGAGAACGCGTGGTTCGTCGGCTACTCGCCGCGGATGTCGACCGCCGTCTGGGTCGGGTACCCCCAGGGGAACATCCCGATGGCCGACGGCTTCGGCGGCACGCTCGCGGCCCCGATCTGGCACGACTACATGCAGACGGCGTCCGCGGGCTACTGCGGTGACTTCCCCAAGCCCGCGGTGCCGTTCGCCGGGACCGCCTATCACGGCTCCCGCACCGTGGCCAGCGGCTCGAACTCGGTCGCCAAGAACGGCTCCTCCGGCGGCTCCCCCGCGCCGACGAACGGCGGGACCCCCACCGCGACGACGACCGCGCCGAGCCCGGCGCCGCCGACCACCCCGAGCCCCGGCAACG
>Ga0213875_10000147_pt1 | contig 74637 bp, 62 predicted proteins | sample BarmaccomBMRX_R8_FD_160105 | JGI IMG/M metagenome (GOLD analysis project Ga0213875, IMG submission 160105) | Root-associated microbial communities from Barbacenia macrantha in rupestrian grasslands, the National Park of Serra do Cipo, Brazil - RX_R8 | ecosystem: Host-associated > Plants > Roots...
GGTCCGTCTAGAGGCTCGATTTCGGTAATTGAGCCGAAACCGATCGATAGTAAAATCACTATGCGTCTCTATCAAAAATTTCTTCTTATCTCGCAAGGCCATTTCAAAAAAGACATCGCCTAAACACGCCTGGGCTCGAGGGTGCAAGTGAACCTCAGGCTGCTGAATTGCGAACCAACTCCCAGCAGGTCGATCCAACAACTCCACGAATATAGGAAGAGACTGCGAGACTCCATAGCCGAGCCATCCAATGCCCATAGCAGCATCGTCTAGATATGCATCGACCTCGAACGGAGAGGTCTCAGAGCTTCCAAAATACTTGATCTCGATCCGTTGGAATAAGCCGCTTGCAGCACCGATTCGTTCGATAAATTCCTTGAATTTCGTAGCCTCACTCTCCGAGCTGAGCATCCGCCGTATGACATATGGAATATGTGAACCCTCGGGCGAAAATGAGGTCTGCGGTTCGTCATAGGTACGACGTGGCTTGGTCCTTATCGGCGCGATCCAAACGAGGTGAGGCGCTGCTACAGAAACTGGAAAAGAGAGCCCCTTGATTGCCTCTCCACCAGAATTGACCAGACCTAGTAGAAAAATAAGGGGTATCCGTCGCGGATCATCGTCCTCGGGCAACGATCCGATTTGTTTCCAATTGACGTCCCTGTCAGCCGTGTGAACTTCGATCCAATCAGGGATTCGTTGGCGCATTTCGTCCGCACTTCGCGGTCTTTCTACCTCATCTATTTTGTAGAAAGCCTTCTTGTTTTCAAATCGCAAATGCACATCACCCCCCGTCATTGTGGTGCTGACTCGTGCTATCTGCGATAAGCCGGCAATGTTTTCATAGGTCAGGAGCAAGCCATGCCCTCGTCTTTCCTTACGGTGGGCTGCCTCGCCAAAATGTCCTAAACGAAAATAACTTTTGTCGCTCGCGTGAGCGCTGACCATCTCTTCAAAATGACCGAACTGTACACTTTCGGCGCCACTGTAATCTGAACCCATAAGTATTTGTGGTCCAGAAAACATCTGCAGCATCGTAAGGAGAGACGTCTTACCTGTACTATTTTCTCCGACAAGGAAATTCACGTCGATGAGAGGTATAATAGCCTCCCGAAAGCCGCGGAAATTGTCGAGGAAGAGATATTTCATCGTGAGAGCGACTGCTATGTAAAAGGATGCAAGTCAGAAATCCATTTCGAGGATGTAGACGCCGCCGACATGGCGGTCGACGGTGTAGACGATCTGGCGCTCGTCGATGAACACGTCGTTGATCTGGCAGACGCCGCGCGGGGCGTTCGGCACCTTCGGCACGAAATGCGCGACTTCCTGCGGCTGGTACGGGTTGGAAATGTCGAAGGCGCGCAGGCCGCCATTGAAGAAGGTTCCGAACACGATGCGGTCGGATTTCCAGCAATAGGGCTTGGGCAGGTTCTCCCATAAATTGTGGGCGCCATAGCGGCCGCCATTACGGGCGAAGGCCTCGACCGGCGGCAACGGGCAGGTCGCGATCGGCACCGGGTTTTCCTCGGTGCGGTTGTCGACGATCCACACCAGCTTCGGCCAGTCGGCGCCGTCGACCCGCACGCATTCGTCGCTGACCACTAAGAGGTTGCGGTCGAACATCGGCACGACGGTGTGCGTGAAGCCGTGGTTCGGCGGGTGGTAGTCCCAGCGCGACACCATCTTCGGGTGCGCCTGGTCGGCGATGTCGAGGATGATCATGCCGCCGTCGATATAGCCGAGATAGGCGCGGTCGGGCCGCTCCGGGTAGACGTTGGTGTTGTGCGGGCGGTAGCCGGTGTCGCTGCCTTCGGGGTGCCGCTTCGGCGGCGGCGCGCTGTCGCCCTGGCGGGTGCCAGGCAGCCACCAGCGGCCGATTTCCTCGGGCTTCGACGGGTTGCGCACATCGACGGCCTGGTAGAACTGGTCGTCCTTCGGGTGGGTCGGTGCGAAATCGGGCGCTCCCGAGCTCATATGGATGGTTTCGCCGTCGGTGAACCAGAGCTGGTGCACGCCGCGCGAATATGGCCCGGAGCGGTCGAAAAAGCTGATCCGGCGCGGGTTTTCCGGCACCGAGATGTCGAACAGCTCGAAGCCGGCCGGCTGCAGCCCGGGTTGCGTGGTCTGGTAGGCGACCGCCAGCACGTCGCCGACCGTCTCCAGCGAATTGGAGCGCATGTGCGATTGCGGCAGGTCGGCGCGCGCGACCAGCTTCGGGTTGCGCGGGTCGCTGACATCGACCGCGGTGAAATTCTTCGGCGCGCTCTCGTGCGCCAGCCACAGGATGCGGCGGCCGTCCTTGGCGACCTGCATCGACATGCCTTCGCCCATGCCGCCGAAGCCGTCGAGCGCGTGATGCGCCAGCGGCCGGAAATTCCAGATCAAGCCATCGATGTCGCTGCTCATCACGGGCCTCCGATAAAGCGGGCCGCTCACGGCCCGGTCGGCAGATGGGGCAGTTCCTCCGCAAGCGGGCTGCCGGTCAATTCGGCAAGGGCGCGGATCGCGGCCCGAGCGGTGCGCCACACCGCATCGCTGGCGTCGGCGGCGCGCAATTCGACGAGCCCGGCCTGCGGCCGCAACGAATCGCTGATCGCGACCTGCCACGCCATATCGCGCGTCCGCACCACCTCGATGTCGAGGCGTCGCCCGGGCAGATGAAGGCGGGCGATGCCGCGCCGCCGGCGCGACATCTCGATCCGGTACTGCATCGCCGCTCCCCTCGCTGTAGCCGCGAGACTATCCGCGGCCGCGGCGGAAAGTCCACCGGTGCGAAGTCGACCGGCCGCAAGGGAATCAGGCGAAGCCCATGCCGGGCTTGCGGCGGCCGCCCAAACCGGTGCGGGCCGCGCCCGCGGCGGTGATGGCAAGCCCGGCGGCGAGCACGACGACGGCGGGTCGCAAGCCGGTCTGCAGCGAAAAATCGGCTGCCAGCACGCGGCCGATCGCGACGCCGTGCGCGAGGTTGAAGTAGAGCGCCTCGCCGAGCGCGGTCAGCACCGCGGCGGCGACACCGAGCCCGGCGACCCAGGGCAGCGGTACGCCGCCGCGCACGCCGACAAAGCGCAGCAGCAGGCGATAGCCCATCAGCCAGACATAGAAGCCGGCGAAGATTGTCGGCTCCCAGATGTCGAGCTTGGACTGCATCCAGTAATGGATGACTCCCAGCACGGCGATCGCATAAACGAGCCGATGCAGGCGCTGCCAGCGGCGCCAGCCGAGCCGCCGCACCATCCGGTCGGTCGAGGTCGCCGCCAATGCCGCCAGCCCGCACAGCGCGACAAAGCCGATCGTCAGATAGATCCGATGTACGATTTCGCTGGCGACTTTCGCCAGATCGAATGCCTCGTCGGCAATGTAGAGCGTGAAATGCAGCATGACATAGGCGAATGCCGCGACCCCGACCATGCGCCGCACCAGGACCAGCTGCGGCCATTGCACGATCTGGCGCAATGGCGTGATCGCCAGCGCGATGAACAGGAGGCGGATCGTCCATAGCCCGATCTGATGGATCGCCTCGGTGACCGGCCGCGCCCCAAGCTGGCCGAGCGCGAACCCGCTCATCATCCAGATGGCGGGCAGGAACAGCGCGACGAATACCGACAGCTTCAGCGGCGACAGCCGGCCGCGATTATCGTTCCAAGCGAACTTCATCGGCTCACATCGGGGGTTTGACGCCGTCTTTCTCGGCGGTGACCCGGGCCGCCGTCAAGCTGCCGTCCGGATGTTTCAGGGCCACGACGAAAACCGCCGCGCCGGGCACCAGCAGACCGGTGTCGCCGGGCACGTACCCCAGCACCGGCGTCTCCGGGCCCACGATCAGGTCGGACTCGCCGCCCTTGAAGGTGACGTGCAATACGGCGCCCTCGGGCAACTGGCTGATCGTTCCAACGGTCGCGTTGGTCATGACGCTGTCGGGGGTCAGGTCCCACGGGTACTGGCCTTCGCCGACGCCGCGCATCGCCTCCGGGAAGATGCGTACTTCGACCGCGTGCAACTTCCCGTCCTGGCCCTTGACCGCGGTGCAGGCGACGAAGTCCCCGACCTTGATGTCGGCAAGCGCCCGCTTGGCAACCGCGACGACCATGACGTTGGGAGCCAGCGTCACCGAAAGCTCGGCGCCGTCGCGCGATTTGACCCTGAGCTCGCTGCCGTCGAGCTTTTCGACCGTGCCCCGGATCCGGGTGGGAACACCTTGCGGAGCCGCCTGGGGCTGGCCCGGCGGTCCCGGCGGCGGCGGATTTTGCGCCAGCAGGCTGACCGGCAGGCTGAAGAGAACCAGGCTGAAAGCGGCAAACAACGATCGTACACGCATCAGACGACCCTCCGGCGATTGGCGCCGCCCCACAGTGGGGATTTGCTCCTCTTCCTGCATCTCACATTTCGGTGACCCGCTGCAGGTTGAAAGCTCCCGAGGTGATAGCCTGGCCCGCAGTGATGGGCATGGCTGGCCGCTTTTTTTTGGGAAGACGCACGGGGTTAAGTGATTTCAACCATAGCACAATCGGGCCCCGGATCCCGGCCCTCGTCGGAGCAATGAAGCCCGGCGTCGCTGGTTAGAACAAGTTGTGGCCATTATGTCGGCCAATCCGTCTTGGTCTTGGCCTTCCGGGGAAAACCGAAACGGCGCATTGTGAAGTTCGATATCGGTTGCCCGGCGGAGGCGATTTGGGCGGGACCCCTGGAATCGGCAAGGCGGTCTCGGCGAAGGCCGGGCCTTCGGGACAGAGGGTTTTTCGGCTGCCGCTGCTGGCGCGCCTGTTGTCGCTGTTCAGCGTGGCGCTGCTCGGCGGGGTAAGCGTCGGGATGTTCGGTTTTGTCGCCCTCATCCTTGCGGCCGATCAATGGCCGGTGGCCATTGTGATCGCACTATGTACGGCAGTCATTTTGGTATTAACGCGCTATTCGGCGCGCGACCTGCAAGGCAAGTGGGGACTGCGCGTCGTCTTGGGTCGCGATGCCGCCGAGTTCTTTCTGCCGAAAAACCGGTCGCTGATTCATGCGATGCCGAAACAGCACGTCATTGTTCCTTATTCCGACATCGCGGCTATCGAGACGCGGCTTGAGGCCTACCCGAGCTTCGGCATGCTCAACATGCAGAAGCCTTATGTGCTGCACCGCCATGACAACAGCGACATCTTTTTATTCGAGGAACGGGCGATCGGATCAAATCTGCAGTCGTCCTTTTTCGGCGGGCTCGTGGACGAGATCGCCAAGCGTGCCGGGGTTCAGGTTCGCGATCTCGGCATGATCGAAGGACGCGGCGGAGTTCTCGGCGTCCTCCACACGCATGCCGCCGACTGGGCGGCGCCGGCCCTGCCCGTCGCCCGACAGAAGCGGCTCCTTCGGAGGGCCGCCCATACCGCCGCGCTGGCGTTCTTGCTGCTCAACCTCATCTATATCCTGAGGGTATTTTTCGGATAGCGCGCGAGTTGCGGGGCGCTGACCGGCACAGCGCCCCCCAGGTTCGGCATCCTCGAGATATTTGGCCTCGAGATATTTGGCCTCGAGATATTTGGCCTCGAGATATTTGGCCAAAAGCATGATCGGTTCAAGTTGACCCGTCATTCCCGCGCAGGCGGGAATCCAGGAGCAAGCGCCGGTTGCGTTAGCCTCTGGGCCCCCGCTTTCGCGGGGACGACGAAGTGGCGTCTAACAGAGAAGATCACCCTTCAGAGATATTTGGCGGGGCGGATCATCGCGCGCCACATATGCGCAACGGGACTGTTGTCGAAACCGAGCCCTTCTTCCGGCTGGCGGAAGTTGCGGCCGATCACGTCCTCGAACTCTTCGAGCTCGACCTTCGCGTCGGGGTCGAAGGAATAGATGTCGTGGACCGTAATCATGCGGCCCGACATGTACCATTTGTGATCGCGCATGCGGCGATAATCTTGCTCGACGTAAGGATCGGGCCGGTAATCGGCGCCGAATGCCTTGATGTAGGATTGCGGGTATTCGTAGCCGACCGAGTCGTCGGGATAGAAGCGCAATACCTGATGCGCCCGGATCGCCCAGGTTACCTCCTCGTCGACATAGGGTTCGACGAGCTGGGCCCCCCAATAGCCGTGATCGCCGCGGATGAAGCCGATCGTCGAAATGTCGTGCAACAGGCAGGCGAGCACCATGTTCTCGGGCAACCCCGCATTGACCGCGTGCCTGGCGCTCTGCAGCAGATGCGCCGCCGGTCCGAAGCGGTACTTGAAAAAATCCGCCAGCGTCGGCTTTTCCGGCATCGCCGGCAGGCGCGGGTCGTCGCCCATCAGCACCCGCGCCTTCGGATTGGCGGCCATCAGCGCCGCCGCATTCGGCGCCGGGCCCATATCGCCGTCCGCCATCGTGTACAGGCGCGATTTGATGACGATGGTATCGAGTTCCTGCGACATCTTCTGTTCGAGCGCGTCGGCGCGCTCGGACAAGGTCATCGCATCGTTCATGGCCGTCTCTCCTCGGCTTGGATCCCACCGCGAGCGTAGCAATCGCCGACGCAGAGTGCCAGCCCTGCCGGTTGGGATGGCGCGGTCGCCCGCGGCAAACGGAATGAACAACCCGGTAACCGTTTTCCCGCCGGCCTCTTTCAATATCTTGTTAGAGGATCGGGAGCTTAACTCGGCGCCATGGCGCGGATCGGGACCCGCCGTTCAAGAAAGATCGCAAATGAATGATGCCAGCGTTTTCGATCTGGCCAACGCGCTCGTTGAGTTCGGCCGCTATGATCCGGTCGGTCATCTGTTCACGCTGCTGCGCCTTGCGGTCGTCGCCGGAGGGTGTTTCTCGTTTGCGGTTCTGGTGTTGATGACCGCCGTGCAAATGGCGACTCTGGTCTGCGACACGCGCGCATCGCTCAGCGGATCGCTGGTCAGCCGTCGACGGATGCCGGCCCTGCTCGGGCCGGCGCCGCAGCGCGGCTGAGTCTGGCACGACAGGGCCAGCCGAGGAGAACAGGAAAAGCGCTTCGTGTTTCCGTAATACTGAGCATTAGAATGCGCCCGCGCCTCGTCCGGGAGGTGCGAGCCATGGGGTCCCGATGCCCGACGACACCAGCCCCGGCGACCTGCTGCCGCGCCTGCAGCAGTTGCTCGGCCCGCGCGGGGTGCTGACCGATCCGGCCGACACTGCCCCCTATTGCGAAGATTGGCGGCGCCTCTATCACGGCCGCACCGCGGCCGTGTTGCGGCCCGCGAGCACCGCCGAGACCGCCGCCGCCATGCGTCTGTGCGCCGCCTTCGGCGCCCCGCTGGTACCGCAGGGCGGCAACACCAGCATGGTCGGCGGCGCCGCGGTCAGCGAGGATGGCTCGCAGCTCGTGTTGAGCCTGTCGCGGATGAACCGGGTGCGCGCCATCGACCCGGTGGACATGACGATGGAGCTCGAGGCCGGGGTCGTGCTGAAGGCGGCGCAGGAGGCCGCGGCCGCGGCCGGCTGTTTGCTGCCGCTGTCGATCAGCGCCGAGGGCTCGGCGCAGATCGGCGGGGTCCTGGCCACCAACGCCGGCGGCAACAACACGGTGCGCTACGGCAACGCCCGCGATCTCGTGCTCGGGCTCGAAGTGGTGCTGAGCGACGGGCAGGTGTGGAACGGGCTGCGCCGTCTGCGCAAGGACAACACCGGCTATTGCCTGCGGCAGTTGTTCGTCGGCAGCGAGGGCACGCTCGGCATCATCACCGCCGCGGTGCTGAAGCTTGCGCCGCAGCCGCGCGAAACCGCCGTGGCTTTATGCGCCGTGCCGTCGCCGGAAGCGGCGCTCGACCTGTTCAACCGCTTCCAGCAGCACGATCCGGCGGCGATCCAGGCCTTCGAGTACATGTCGGGCCCCGGCATGGATCTGGTGCTGCGCCACATCCCCGGCGCGGTGCTGCCGTTGGCGCAGCCGGCGGCGCATTACGTGCTGGTCGAGCTGGCGACCCCGCGCCGCGGCGCCGATCTGCGGGGCGGCCTGGAAGAAGTGCTCGGGGCGGCGCTGGAAGCGGGTGTCGTCGCCGACGCCGCGATCGCCGAAAGCGGCGCCCAGCGCGCCGCGATCTGGAAATTGCGCGAAGAGCATTCCGAGGCGCAGAAGCGCGCCGGCGCCTCGGTCAAGAACGACGTGTCGGTGCCGGTCTCGCGCGTGCCGGAGCTGATCCGCCGCGCCGCCGCGGCCTGCGAGCGCCTGATTCCGGGCATCGTCGCGGCGCCGTTCGGCCATCTCGGCGACGGCAACATCCATGTCAACCTGGTGCAGCCGGAAGGCGCCGACCCCGCCGCCTTCCTCGCCCGCGACCACGACATCATGGAGGCGGTCAACGCGGTCGTGCGCGATCTCGACGGCAGCTTCTCGGCCGAGCACGGCATCGGCCGGCTCAAGCCCTATATGATGCCGGAATGGCGCGGCGGCGCCGAACTCGAGCTGATGCGCCGCATCAAGGCCGCGCTCGACCCGCAGCGCCTGCTCAATCCGGGCAAGCTGCTGCCGTAATCGCCCGCAACCCGATCGGCTTCAAGCGGCTACGGCTCGGACTTGTCGACCAGAACCAGCACGTGCCGCCTGTTGTCCGGCAGCAGCGCACATCAGAAGCCGTGGCGTCCGCGACGGCAGGCAACGCCGGGTAAGTGTAGTACCCGCTTCGCTGGATCGCGGCACGTTCCCAAAGCCCCTCTCCGCCCTTCAGGGGGGAGAGGGAGGGGCCCATCGCGCAGCGATGGGAGGGTGAGGTGGGGTTTGCCGGCGAACTCCTGCCGTCGCCCCCTCACCCTGGCCCTCTCCCCCGGCCAGCGGGGGAGAGGGGAAAAGCGGTAAGCGTCGCGGTACCGGCTTCAGAATCCCAGGGTTGGGAGCACGTCGGCGGGCGCCGGGGTCCATTGCTTGAGGGGCCGGCCCTCGGCCATGGCGCGCATCTCGCGCGCCAGCATGCGGCGCCACATGATGATTGCCGTGTCGGAGCGGCCGAGCCGTTCGTTACGGCGGTCGGCGATGCGGCCCTGCCCGGCCTGCACCGCGATGTCCTGGACGCGCACCCGGTCGGGATGGTCGATCTCGGAGAAGCGCAGCCGGCCGGCCATGACCTGCTGCGCCAGCTTCTCGGCCGGGCCCGCTTCAGCCTGCCTGCGCCAATACTGCTCCCGCTTGGCGCGATAGGAGTCGGCGGCGGCGCCGGTGACGCGAACGAGGTTGGTGATGAACCAGATGTTGTTCTCGTCGTCGATCGGGGTGAAGTTCAGATAGAGCTCGCGCCAGCCGCCTTCGCCGTCCAGCCCGGCCATCGGCGGCACCAATACCCGCGTGCAGTTCGGCATGTAGTGCAGGCTGACGCGCAGCTCGTTGCCGCGGCGGCCATAGCGCGCCATGCCCCAGGGGGTTTCCTCGGCCGAAATCTCCGGCAGGTCATAGATCCCGCTATGCGAGCCGCCGATCAGATGGACGAAGGCGACATGCACCTCGTCCAGGCTATTTTCGAAACATTGCAGGTAGTTGCACGGCACGATCGGCGGCGCGGCGTTTTCGATCAAGCCTTCGGCGAGCGGCGCCGGGTAGGGCGGGAACGCCGGCGGCGCGCCCTCCCCGAAATAGGCGAAGACGAGGCCGAGATGCTCGCGCGTCGGATAGCTGCCGGTGCGCACCTTGCGGGCGAAGCCGGCTTCCTCGGCCGGCTGCTCGATGCACTGCCCGCTCGGATCGAACTTCCAGCCGTGATAGACGCAGCGGATGTCGTCGCCCTCGACCCAGCCGAGATGCATCTGGGCGCCGCGGTGCGGGCAGCGGTAGTCGATGACCTGCGCCGCTCCCGACTGCCCGCGATACAGCGTGAAATCCTCGCTCATGATGCGGATCGGCTTGGCCTGCCCGATCGCGACATCTTCGGCGCGCGACACCGGCATCCAGAAGCGCCGCATGAACCGCCCGGCGAGGGTGCCCGGCCCGGTGCGGGCGAGATCAATCTCGTCGCGGCCGAAGGACGGCTCATCGCCGTCGCGGTGCCCGGCTCCGTTCGGCTCGATCGCGTCCATCGTCCATCCTCCCCTGCCGCTCACGCCGGTAATTCCAGCTCCGCCGAGGTCGGCGCCTGCTCCTGCGGCGGATACGGATAGGGCCCGAGCCGCAGGAAAATGATGCAGCTGATCGCCAGCATGATCTCATAGATCACGAAAATCGGAGTGTAGGAATGGTAGAGGTCGAAGCTCGTACCGCTCAGCGCGGGCCCGATTCCGACCCCGAGGCCGAACAACCCGAACATCGTTCCGTAGATCTTGGCGTAATCGCGCAATCCGAAATAGCGGCTGGCGAAAAACGCCATCAGATCGACCTCGGCGCCGATCCCGAGCCCGCAGGCGACGGCGCCGAGAAACGGTACAAAGCCGCCCGCCTGGCTCGCCAGCAGGGCGATGCCGATCATCGGCGTGGCAAAAAACGCGACGGCCACATAAGGCCCCCACAGCCGATCGAGGCACCAGCCGGACAGGACTCGCCCGAGCAATAGAGCGATGCCCGATCCCGACAGCGCGGCGGTCGCGAAGGCTGACGGAATGCCGCGGTCGGTCAGCAAAGCGACAATATGGGTCAAGGTGCCGTTGATCGCGACGACATCGAGCAGGAAAGCCGCGCTCAATGCCCAGAACAGCCCGGAGCGCAAGGCGCGGCCGGCGCTGTCGCCGGGCAGCAGCACCGTGCGCGCACTTGCCGGCTGCCGCCGGGCACGGCGAGCCAATTCGGGCGGCTCGCGCACGAACAGCACGACCGGCACGAAGGCGACGACCATGACCGCGATCGCGAGGCCGACATAGGCCAGCCGCCAGCCGAACGCTCCGATCAGCAGCGCGGCCAGCTGCGGCACCAGTGCGACGCCGAGCCCGACTCCGGCCATCGCGATACCGAGGGCCAGCCCGCGCTGCCGGTCGAACCATTGTGCCGTCACGGTCGCATAGGGGATCGGCCCCTGCACCGGGGTGATCAGGCCGGCAATCGCGAAGATCAGATACGTCACCACGAACGGCGAAGCCTGGATCAGCGCGAAGGAGGCGGTCGCGAGCGCAAACAGCAGCAGGCCGGGGATCATGACCCGCCGCACGCCCCAGCGGTCGATCAGCCAGCCGAACGCCGGACAGGCGAAGGCGCCAATCAGCGAGTGCAGGGTCAAGGCCGAGGAAAACAGGCCGCGGCCGACCCCGAGTTCGGCGGTGATCGGCTTCAGGAACACGCCGAAGGCGAAAACGTTGATCGGCCCGGCGCCGACGATCAGGCCGCACACGCTCGCCGCCACAACCCACCAGCGGTTCCGCAAAACATCGCGCATACGCTTCCTCCCGGCCGCCTTTTGTAGGTCTCGCCCGTTGCCGGGGATCTTAAGCGAAAGCGTGTTGCAATGGCTCCGCATTCGTCACCGATGACGGGCGGGAGCGCGCGGGAAAGGAGCGGGCGAGCCGAGCCGCAACGCCAGAGGCGGGTGATAACCGGCGACGAGAGTTCCCGTCCCCGGCATCGCGGGTCCGCGACACGCGGAACGGTGACAGTTCCTTTACCCCCTTCAGGGTCAACTGCGAAAACCCGGCCTTCTGATCTAAGGGCGAGGCGAGGCCGGTCCTTCCCGAGCGCGCGTTCAGCGGCTGCGCCTGCTCCACAAAGCGGCCATGAGCCCGAGCGCAACCCCGGATCCCAGCAGGATGACCCGCATTTGCCAATCCAGGTGCCGGCGGCGGGGCGGCGGCCGGTAGGGCTGGCCTTCGCCGGAGGCAATGGCCGCCAACACGGCCGGCTCGGTCTCCGGCGTCGTCGCGCTCGAAGTCGGCCCATCCACGCTGATGTCGTCGTTCATAATTGCTGGCCCTTCCTGTCCGTGCACCGCGTCGCAAGCCGGGTCCCTGATCAACGCCGCATCATGGCCGATCGTTTCGCCGGGCGGTCGCCGATACCTGCCCGCAACGCTCCGCGGATCGCGCTGCCGAAACCGCGCCGGCGCATACCGACCAGGCGGGGAGATTGAGACGAGCGTGGCGCCGCATGCGCTCTCCGGCTCAGCGCGCGATTGTTCAGGAATACCGGGTTCCGCCCGACCGGCCGATGCCGAAGCGCGGCATCACCGCGCGCGCGAACAGGCGCATCGAAGCCAGCGCGGCATCGAACGGCATCAGGTTGAAATTGACCTGCAGCGAGGCGTGCTCGAAGCCGCCGAAATCGCGCTCGACGCGCGCGATCGTCGCCGCAATCTCGTCCGGGGAGCCGATCCAGGCGGCGCCGCTTTCGATCTGCTCGGCGGCGGAGGACCCCTTCAGCGCGGCGATGACGCGGTCATAGCCGGGATAGTCGGCGGAAGACACCCCATCGAGCCAATCGCAGGCGGCGTCGACAAGCGAATGCAGGTAGTTGTCGAGCAGCGGACCGGCAATCGCGCGGGCGTGCCGGCTGTCTTCGTCGCAGAACATATGAAAGGCGAGCATGATCTCGCCGTTGCCCGGATGACCGGCTCGCCGCCAAGCCTCGCGGTAGGCCGCGAGCAGCGGCAGCATTTTGCTGGCAACGAGCGGGATGGCCATGACCGAATAGCCGCGCTCCCCGGCAAAGGCGAAGGATTCGGGCGTGTTGAGCGCGGCGATATAGAATTTCGGCCGCGGCGTCTGCGTCGGCCGCGGTAGTGAGGTGGTATTCTCGATGGTGTGGAAGCGGCCGCGATGCGACACATTCTCCTGCGCCAGCAGCAGCTCCACCTGCTCGACGCCTTCGCGGAAGCGCGCCACCGACTCGTCCGGAGAACGGCCGAAGCGGCGGAATTCATGCGGCAGAAAGGCGCGCGCGAAACCGACATCCAGCCGTCCGCCGCTGATCGCATCCAGCATGCCGATCTCGCCGGCAAGCTTCAGCGGGTGATTGAAGGCCGGCAGCACCGCCCCGGTCACCAGCCGGGCATGCCGCGTGCGCTGTGCCGCTGCGGCGAGAAACAGCGGGGGTTTGGGGCTGTACCCGCCATAATAGTGAAAATAATGCTCGACGATGCGGATATGGCCGAAGCCGAGGCCGTCGGCCGCCTCGGCCAAGTCGAGCGCCTCGGCGAAATAGCGCGCCGCGGGCTTTTCCTCCGGGCGCACGTCGGGAAAGAACTGCACGCCGAATTGCATCGCGACCTCCGGTAGTGTCTCTTGTGTGGACGGCCCCTGCGGTGCAAGTTGAAACGGATGCTGCGCGGTCGGGTTGCAGTCATGTGTCCGGCCTGTTGACGCGGTGCTGATGACCGCTGGCCCTGATGAAGTCCGCGACCGAGGTTCCGATCAGTTTTGCCGCGCTGTGGAGCGCTTGAGACACTGCGGGCTTGCCCCGATCCCGGCTCGACCGGTTCGTCATCACATCTCAGCACCTTGCACCCCCGGTGCCGACGTCACTTCGTCGGCCGCCGGAACCTCGTCATGCGGCAGCTGGTCGGTAGGTTTCGCCGCGGGTGAGCACCGCCCAGGCGATCCGGGCGGTCTTGTTGGCCAGCGCGACGGATACCACCCTGGCCGGCTTTGCGCTCGAGCAACCGCACCGCCCAGGCCTTGCCGGGGTTGTCCTTGCGCGCCAGCCGGATCACGGCCGTGGGGCCGGTAACGAGCAGCCGACGAATGTAGCCGTCACCCTGCTTGCTGATACCCCCGAGCCGCTCCTTGCCGCCGCTGCTGTGGGGGCGCGGCGTGAGCCCGAGCCAAGCCGCGAACTGACGCCCGGATCGGAACAGCGAGGCGTCGGGCACGGCCGCCGCGATGGCGCTCGCGGTGATCGGCCCGATGCCCGGGATCGTCATCAGACGGCGGCTCACGGCGTCGTCGCGGCACCAGGCGACAATCTCCTTTTCGGCCCTGCGGAACCGCGCCGGGCCTCGGCGATCGGGGGAAGTCGTTCCCGTTTATGCCGCGGGCTGCGCCTTGGCCGCGACCGCGCGCTCGATCGCCGCCAGCGCCGCCTCGGCGCGGGTACTTTCCGGTCCGCCGGCCTGCGCCATGTCGGGACGGCCGCCGCCGCCCTTGCCGCCGACCGCCTCGGCGCCGAGCCGTACCAGTTCGACGGCGTCGAACCGGTTGACGAGGTCGGGAGTGATGCCGACGACGATCGCGGCTTTGCCCTCGGCCCGCGACACCACGGTGACGATGCCGGAACCGATGCGGCGCTTCAAATCGTCCGCCAGCGAACGCAGCTCGCGGCCCGGCACGTCCTCGACGATCCGCCCGTCGAACGCGATTTCACCGATACGCCTGTCGGGTGCACCCGACGCTTTCGCGCCGGCTCCCCGCGGTCCTTCCGTCGTCCCGCCGCCGACTGCAAGCGCGCGCCGCGCCTCGGCAAGTTCGCGCTCCAGCCGACGATGCTCTTCGAGCAGCCGGGCGAGCCGCACCGGCAACTCGGCCGGGCTGGTGCGCAGCGCGGCGGCCGCCTCCCGCAACAGCGTCTCTTCCCCGGCCAGATGGCGCTCGGCGGCGGCTCCCGTCAATGCCTCGATGCGACGCACGCCGGAAGCGATCGCGGTCTCGCCGACGATCTTGAACAGCCCGATATCGCCGGTGCGGCGGACATGGGTGCCGCCGCACAATTCGACCGAGAAAGCCTGGTTTTCGGGGTTAGGGCCATCGCCACCACCCATCGCGACGACCCGCACCTCCTCGCCGTATTTCTCGCCGAACAACGCCAGCGCGCCTTCGGCGACGGCGCGGTCGGGGGTCAGCAGGCGGGTGCGTACCTCGCCATTGGCGCGGATGCGGTCGTTGACCTCCGCCTCGATCGCCTGGATGTCCTCGGGCGTCAGCGCCTTGGGGTGGCTGAAATCGAAACGCATCCGGTCGGGGGCGACCAGTGAGCCTTTTTGCGTGACATGCTCGCCGAGCCGATGGCGCAGCGCATGGTGCAGCAGGTGCGTGACCGAATGATTGCCGCGCAGGCGGCGGCGGCGCTCGCCATCGACGCGCAGCTCGACGGGGTCGCCGACCCGCAGCGCGCCATGCACAACGGTGCCGAGGTGGAGATGCAGCTCTCCTGCCTTTTTGACCGTGTCGCGGATGGCGATTTCACCACCGGTCGGCGAGAAGATCGCACCGGTATCGCCGACCTGACCGCCCGATTCGGCATAGAACGGGGTCTGGTTGACGATGATGCCGACCGCGTCGCCGGCGGCCGCCTCGGCGACCCGCTCGCCGCCGCGCATGATGGCGAGAATGACCCCTTCCGCGGTCTCGGTGTCATAGCCGAGAAACTCGGTGGCGCCGACCTCGTCGCGCAGCTCGTACCAAACCGTCTCGGTCGCCGCCTCGCCCGAGCCGACCCAGTTGCGCCGGGCGTCCTCGCGCTGCCGCGCCATCGCCTGCTCGAAACCTTCGACGGCGACCTGACGCCCCCGGCCGCGCAGCACATCCTGGGTCAGGTCGAGCGGAAAGCCGTAAGTATCGTAGAGCCGGAACGCGACTTCCCCGGGCAGTGGCGTCCCCGCGGCGAGATCGGCCGTTTGCTCTTCGAGCAGCCGCAGCCCGCGCTCCAGGGTCTGCTTGAAGTTGGTCTCCTCCAGCCGCAGGGTTTCGGTCACCAGCGGCTGGGCACGCAGCAGTTCGGGATAGGCCGCGCCCATTTGCTGCACCAGAGCCGGCACCAGCCGCCAGATCAGCGGCTCAGTGGCGCCGAGCAGATGGGCGTGCCGCATCGCCCGCCGCATGATCCGGCGCAGCACATAGCCGCGCCCCTCCTTGCTCGGCAATACGCCATCCGCGATCAGGAAGGCGCTGGCTCGGAGATGATCGGCGATGACCCGGTGCGACACCGCGTGCTCGCCATCGGCGGCCACCCCGGAAGCCTCGGCCGAGGCGAGGATCAAGGCTCGGAACAGGTCGATGTCGTAATTATCGTGCTTGCCCTGCAACACCGCCGCGATGCGCTCGAGCCCCATGCCGGTATCGATCGAGGGGCGCGGCAACGGTACCCGCTCGCCGCCCGGCAATTGCTCGAACTGCATGAACACGAGGTTCCAGATCTCGACGAAGCGGTCGCCATCCTGGTCCGGACTGCCGGGCGGGCCGCCGGGTATGCCCTCGCCATGGTCGTAGAAGATCTCCGAGCACGGACCGCACGGGCCGACATCGCCCATCTGCCAGAAATTGTCGGCGGTCGCGATGCGGATGATCTTGGATTCCGGCAGCCCGGAGATTTTGCTCCACAGCCGCGCTGCGTCGTCGTCCTCGGCATAGACCGTGACGAGCAGACGTTCGGGCGCCAATCCGAACTCGCGCGCCACCAGATTCCACGCCAGCTCGATCGCCCGCTCCTTGAAGTAGTCGCCGAACGAGAAATTGCCGAGCATCTCGAAAAAGGTGTGGTGCCGCGCGGTGTAGCCGACGTTTTCGAGGTCGTTGTGCTTGCCGCCGGCGCGGACGCATTTCTGCGCCGTTGCGGCGCGTGCGTAGGGGCGTTTCTCGACCCCGGTGAAGACGTTCTTGAACTGCACCATCCCGGCATTGGTGAACAGCAGCGTCGGGTCGTTGCGCGGCACCAGCGGGCTCGACGGCACGACCTCGTGGCCGGTGGCGGCGAAATAGTCGAGGAAGGCGGCGCGGATCTCGTTCGTCGTGTGCATGAAAGGGATTCTGGGGGTTGCGCGACGCCATGCAAGAGGCGGGCGAAATTTCCCGGTCTGCCGGCTTGGTCCCGGCAGCGGTGCAGAACAGCGCGGCGGTTCGGCCTGGCCGCCCGGCTTGGATGTTGCCGCGGCACACTCCGGGGAAGAGGCTTTCCTATTCTCGAGCGCCCGGTGATGCCGGATTGACCTATCGGCCCGGGTCGGGCGAGAGGCCGGGAAAGGGTTCCGGGACCGGGCCGGAAAAGGGTTCCAATCGGCGCCGGTGGATCACGGCAAAGGCGTCGGCATAGACCCGTTGCCATCCCGGCAGATGATCGAGCACCGCGACCGCGCCGGCCTGCGGCATCAGCAGGGTCCAGGCGACGCCGTAGCGATCGAGCAGCGCTGCCAGCGCCGCCGGGTCGCCGTGCTCGGCGGCGACGTCCTCGGCCAGGAAATCGTTGCCGTACATCTCGATGCGGCCGTCGATGAAGGTCGGCACCGCGCGGAACGCCAGATAGCCGCCGAAACCCTCGCTGTTAAACACCGGACCGGACAGGCCGAGCTCCCCGGCGCCGCGCAGCGCGCTGGCCGGGGTTACGGCGTCGTCGCCGCGGATCAGCGGGTGCAATATCAGCGGCGCGGCGAGCGCGGCGGCGATGCCGACACTTGCCACGATCCCGGGTGGAGCCGAAGGCGCCGCCAGCCGCACGAGCCCAGCACGCAGCGACGATGTCCCACCGCCGAGCCCCGGCATCAGCGGTGCGGCAATCGCCAACGGCCCGACCAGACCCAAAAGATCGGCATGACGGACGTGCTGGAGGGTCATGTGCACGAGGCCGAGCAGCAGCAAAAGGCGGGTCGGCGGCAGCCTAACCCCGCCTGCAAACCCGATTGCGAGGGCGCCGAGCAGCCACAATTCAAGCGCCGGAAACGCGCGGAAATCGGGGCTCAGCCACTCGATGAAGGCGGATTGCAAGGCCGGCGATGACATCAGGCGGAATGGCTGCAGCAGGCCATCGGTGCCGTTGGGAGTCAGCAATGCAGCGACGAGGGCGGCCAGCGCAAACCCGCCCCAGCGCACCGCCTCGCGGCGGCGGTCGGGCGCCGAGCCGGCCTGCAGCACCGCTTCGCCGGCGAGGAAGCCCGCCAGCGCGATGCCGAACAGGAAGCTGCCGTGCAGGTTGGCCCACAGCGCCATCAGCGGCAGCAGACGCCAGGGCGGCGCGCGGCCGGCATCGCGGGCGGCGAGCAGCAGGCCGCACCACAGCACCAGTACCGGAAGCGCCAAGGCGTGCGGCCGCATCAGCAGATGCGGCAATAGCAGCGCCGCCGCGGCCCCGGCGGCGACCAGCGCGCATAGCGGATCGAGGCGGCGCAGCAGCAGCCGGGTCAGGATCGCCAGGGCGGCCGCGAAACAGACCGCCCCGAGCACGACGAGCGCGCTCCAGCCGCCCGCGCCGTAGGTGATTGCGATGACGAGTTCGGCCAACCATTCCGACGGGGCCCACGCTGCTCCGGCCATCGTGTGCGAAAACGGGTCATGCAGCGGCAAGGCGCGATGCGCCAACATCCATCGTCCGGCCGCGATATGCAGGTAAGTATCGGGATCATTGAGCACAGCGCGGCCAGCGGCGAGCGCCCGGGCCAGGCCGAAGAGGCCGATCAGCAGCGGCCAGGAGGGCAGCAGCCGCGTCCATGCGACACCGCGGGCCGCCGCGCCATCGGGAGACGGCCGCCATTCCGATGGCTGTTCGGGCTTGTCCGCCGCGGCCGGGAAGGGGGGCTGCAAATCCATGCTCATCATTCGGGCCTGAGCGGCACCCGCTCAAATCGAACCGCTTCTCCTGCCCCCTTGGCCGGGCGTGACCCGGCCATACACGTCTGCGATCGCACGCATGACCGATCAGGACGCGGACCCCGCGGGCCAAGCCCGCGGGAGGGGTTTACATCGAAAGCCGAGCGGGCCTGATCGCACCGTGCTTCAAGCGGGTCCGCGGCGCCGCCCCGGGATGCCGGCGCGGGGCCGGGGACGATGCCCGCCGCGACCGGGCCTGCGAGGCCTCCGCGCCGACGAGCATGCGGGACCGAAGGTTAACGGCCCGTCAACACGGGGAGGCGGCGCGGCCGCGAAGGGCTATTCCTCGGCGGCGATCTCGCCGGGAGAGGCCATCATCGCGTCGGCGACCAGACCGGCATTGGCGCGGATCGCATGTTCGATCAGATTGCCGATATCGCCGTGTTCGCGCAAATAGGTTTTGGCGTTCTCGCGGCCCTGACCGATGCGCTGGCCGTCATAGGAGAACCAGGAGCCGGATTTCTCGACGACCCCGGCCTGCACCCCGAGATCGATCAGTTCGCCGCGCTTCGAGATGCCTTCGCCATACATGATGTCGAAATCGACCACCTTGAACGGCGGCGCCATTTTGTTTTTGACGACCTTGACCCGGGTCTGGTTTCCGATGATCTGGTCGCGCTCCTTGATTGCGCCGATGCGGCGGATGTCGAGCCGCACCGAGGCGTAGAATTTAAGCGCGTTGCCGCCGGTCGTGGTCTCCGGGTTGCCGAACATGACCCCGATCTTCATGCGGATCTGGTTGATGAAAATCACCATCGCGCGCGAGCGCGAGATCGAGCCGGTCAATTTGCGCAAGGCCTGGCTCATCAGCCTTGCATGCAGCCCCATGTGGCTGTCGCCCATCTCGCCTTCGAGTTCGGCGCGCGGCACCAAGGCCGCCACCGAATCGACGACGAGCACGTCGATCGCGCCGGAGCGCACCAGGGTGTCGGCGATTTCGAGCGCCTGCTCGCCGGCGTCGGGTTGCGAGATCAACAACTCGTCGACATTGACCCCGAGCTTCCTGGCATAGGCCGGGTCGAGGGCATGCTCGGCGTCGATGAAGGCGCAGGTGCCGCCGCCCTTCTGCGCCTCGGCGATGACGTGCAGGGCGAGCGTCGTCTTGCCCGAGCTTTCCGGCCCGTAGATCTCGACGACGCGGCCGCGCGGCAACCCGCCGATGCCGAGCGCGATGTCGAGGCCCAGGGAACCGGTCGAGATCACCTCGATATCGGCGGCGGCGTCGCGGGCGCCGAGCTTCATGATCGAGCCCTTGCCGAAGGCCCGCTCGATCTGCCCGAGGGCCGCATCCAAAGCCCGCTGCCGGTCCATCGTCTCCCGATCCAAAAGGCGCAATGCGGGTTGCATCGGTCCCCTCCTCCTTATTCCACAGCCGCTCCGGCCGCGCAACGTAGGCAAGAGTACCTGGTTTGTTCACAGAACACAATAGCAACTCGATGGATGTTTTCGGGCGGTTGGCCGGTGCCGATGAAACAGCAACCATCGGGACGCCTCGCATCAGACCGCCTGTCAGAATGCGACGCGACCGCATCCTGCGGTTGCTTCGAGCCCGCATGCGGGACAGGACATCAGACGCAGGGGACGACCATGAGCTTCAGAATCACTGGATTGCCGGCGGCGGAGTTCGCGCCGCTGTTTGCGATGAGCGATGCCGAGCTGGCGGCGCGCGGTGCGGTGCGGCGGACCGCCGATGACCGTAGCCCCGGCTATCCCTGTCGCATCAGCCTCACCGACTCGCAGCCCGGCGACGAGCTGCTGCTGGTCAATTACGAGCACCATCCGGTCGCCTCGCCCTATCGCATGCGGTTTGCGGTCTACGTCCGCAAGGGCGAGCAGATCTTCGATGCGATCGACCGGGTGCCGGAGCAATTGCGATCCCGCATGCTTGCCGTACGCGCCTTCGATGCGGACGCGATGATGGGCGGCTGGGAGCTGGTGCCGGGGCACGAGGTCGAAGGCGCCATCGAGCGGCTGTTCCGCGATTGCCGCGCGGCCTACCTGCACATTCATTTCGCGGCGCCGGGCTGCTACGCCGCCAAGGTGGAGCGGGCGTGACCCCTGCCGCTGCGGAGGCTGGCGGCGCCGCCCCCAGATGCCGCCCGTCAGCACCTACGCTTTCCGACGGCCTCACGGCCCCTACGACGGGCGCGGGGCTGGCGGGAAGAGGCGAGGACGTCCGCGGCGGGCAATCATCGTCCCGGCGCAGTGGTCCCCGGTCCGTAATTGTACTGCAGCCCCGGATTGACCGGCTGATAGCCGTAATATCCATACCCGGTGCCATTGTCGCCGGGAGTTTCCGGCGGACGATAACCGGGAGCGACCGAGGCGGGCGGCGGGCCGCCGCCCCGGCCTTGGTAGGACCCGGTGCCGGCGTAGTAGTCGGGATCGCCGAGGGTGCCGTCGAACCCGGTGCCGGTCGGGTTGATCCCGACGCCGCCGGTATCGCCGCCGAGGCTGGCCGTGCTCGAATCCGCGAGCGCTGCGGTCGCGCCGCCGGCGAGCAATGTCGCCGCCAGCGCCAGGCCGAGAACGTGGCGCATCTCCGTCTCCTTCGACAACGCCGGCCGACAACGCCGGCCGACAACGCCGGCCGACAACGCCGGTCCGACACCGAGAACAACCGCCGCCGCGATTCACTCACCCGCGTCTCGATCCGGACCGGCGCGAGAAGCGGCCAAGCATTGCGCAGATGATCGATAAAACCGAGTCGAATCGGGCGCAATCCGCGCTATGGTACGCGCGCGCTGGCGTCAGAAAATCGGAGGAGAGGAACCCATGGTCCGCACCGTCGAGCAGTCAACGATGCGCAAGATCTACCTGCGCCTGCTGCCATTCGCGCTGCTGACCTACTTCCTGTGCTACATCGATCGCATCAATGTGGGCTTTGCCGCGCTGACGATGAACAAGGATATCGGTCTCGACTCGGCGATGTTCGGGATGGCGGCCGGCGCCTTCTTCTGGGGCTATGTGCTGTTCGAGGTACCGAGCAACATGATCCTCGAAAAGGTCGGCGCGCGGATGTGGATCGCCCGCATCATGATCAGCTGGGGCATCATTTCCGGCGCCACCGCCTTCTGTACCGGCCCGTACAGCTTCATGATCGTGCGTTTCCTGCTCGGGCTGGCGGAAGCCGGCCTGTTCCCCGGCATCGTCGTGTTCTTCACCTACTGGTTCCCCGAGCAGCACCGGGCCCGGATCAATTCCGGCTTTACGCTGGCGCTGCCGGTCGCCGTCGCGTTGGGCTCGCCGATCTCGACCGCGCTGCTTGGTTTCGACGGGGCGTGGGGCCTGCATGGCTGGCAATGGATGTACATCGCCGAGGCGTTCCCGACGGTGCTGGTCGGCATCGGCATCCTGTTCTACGTGACCGATCGGCCGGAGCACGCGAAATGGCTGAGCCGCGAGGAGTGCGATTGGCTGATCGGCAAGATCGCCGGCGAGCAGCGGGCGATCGCCGCGGCGCACGACACCAGCCTGTGGCGCGCCTTTGTCGACCCCAAGGTCCTGCTGCTGTGCCTGAACTATCTCGGCATCGTCACCGCCAGCCTCGGGATGCTGCTGTTCCTGCCGCAGATCATCAAGGAGCTCGGCCTTACCAACATGGAGGTCGGCTGGGCCGGCATGGTTCCCTATATCTGCGGCGCGATCGCGATGGTCGGGTGCGGCTGGCTGTCGGACCGCCTCGGCGAGCGCCGCTGGGTATTGTTCTGGACCTGCGTGATCTCCGCCGCGGGGCTGGTGATCGCCGGTTTGACGGTGGGTACGTGGGGCGCCCTGCTGGGGATGTCGATCGCCGCGATGGGGTTTTACGGCACCAAGGGCGCGTTCTGGGCGATGCCGTCGATGTTCCTGACCGGCAGCGCCGCCGCGGCGGGCATCGCCTGGATCAATTCGGTCGGCAATCTCGGCGGCTTCTTCGGCCCCACGATGGTCGGGTGGGCCAAAAACCTGACCGGGAGCTTCGCTGGCGGGCTCTACGCGCTCGCCGCATGCGCGCTGGTCTCGGCGGTGGTCTCGGGTTTCTGGCTGAACATCCCGCGCCGCGCCCCGGTCCAAGAAGGCCTGCCGGTCGGGGCGGATTAGGATCGGCTTTCGCAGACGCGGAAGCCCCTTTCCCTCTTCCCTGCCGGCCCGGGAAGAGGGCGGGGAAAGCACCCTTCACTGCGGGGCCGACAATTCCACGGCCTGCGATGCCCGCCGCGGTGCTTCGGCCCGGGTCGGGCCGATGGTGCCGCGTATCGGTCGCCGGGCAGGCCTGGTTGCGACCCCGATCAGTGCCCGTAAATCAGGTGCGGCAGCCACAATGACAGCTGCGGCACATAGGTGATGATGCCGAGCACGAACAACAGCAGCAGCAGGAACGGCAGGATGCCGCGGATCACCTCGCCGATCGGCGCATCCGAGATGCTGGCCAGCACATAAAGATTGAGCCCGACCGGCGGGTGCACCAGCGCGATCTCCATGTTGTGCGTGAAGACGATCGAGAAATGCACCGGATCGACGCCGATCGGCAGCAGGGCCGGAGCCAGGATCGGCATTACCAGCAGCAGGGTCGCCGCGACCTCCAGGAAACAGCCCAGGATCAGCAGCAACACGTTGATCGCGAGCAGGAACTGCCACGTCTTGAGGTGGTGCTCCAGGGTGAACTGAACTAGCTGGGCCGGCACCCCGGATTCGGTCATCCAATGGCCGAAGGTCAGTGCGGTGGCGACGATGATCATGATCGTCGCGGCGCTGCGGATGCCGTCCGCCACCACGTTCAGCGTCTCGCGCGGCTGGAAGCCGCGGTAGAAGAACAGGCTGACGATCAGCGCCACGACGGCCGCGATGGCGGCGGATTCGGTCACCGTCATCAATCCGCCATAGATCCCGACCATGACGACGATCGGCACCGCCAGCGCCGGCAGCGCGTTCAGCGTCACCCTCCAGAACTCGCCCCAGGACTGGCGCGGCTCGCGCGGAAAATCGTGCTTGTGCGCGTAATACATGACCCAGCCGGCGAAACACACCGCCTGCAGGATTCCGGGCAGGATCCCGGCCAGAAACAATTGCGGCACCGACTGTTCGGTGATGATCCCGTAGAGGATCAGCGCCAGGCTCGGCGGGATCACGATGCCGATCGTGCCCGAGGCGCCGACCACCCCAAGCGCGAAATGGCGGGGATAGCCGCGTTCCAGCATCGCCGGGATCAGGATCGTGCCCATCGCCAGCGCGGTCGCGACGCTCGATCCGCAGATCGCCGCGAACAGCGAGCAGGCGACGACGGTCACCAGCCCGAGGGCGCCGCGCAAGCCGCCGAGCAGCGCCGCTGAAAACGCCACCAGGGCGCGGGCGACCCCGCCGCGCCGCATGAAGGCGGCCGCCATCACGAACAATGGCAGCGCCATCAGGGTCGAGGAATTCAGCTCGTCGACGATCTTGGAGGCGACCCCGATCAGCGGCTGGCCGCTCCACCAGAACAGGGTCGCCGCGCAGATGCCGAGCACCAGGAAGATCGGCATGCCGCACGCCAGCAGGCCGAAGAACAGCAGCAGGAACAGCAGCGTCAGCATCGCCGCGGCCGGGCCGGCATCATGTATCGTGCGCCGGGAAGATCGCCATCGTTCGCGGGTCGAAGCGGAACAGGTAGCGGTAGAGCCGGATCGCGTAGCGCGCCGCCATCAGCACTGCGCCGGTCGGCATCGCCGCGTAGTACACCCACATCGGGAAGGCGAGCACCGTCTCGCTGCGCTCGTCGAGGGCGTAGGCGTCCCGCACGATGGCGATCCCGAACCAGACCAGGCCGACGCAGAAGGCCAGCGCGACCAGGCAGTTGAATATCTCGACCCGGCGCTGCACCGGGGGCCGCAGCAGCCGCAGCACGAGGTCGGGACGGACATGGCCGTCGGTGCGCACCAGCTGGCTGGTGGCGAGGAAGATCGCCCACACCGCGAGATAGACGGTGACCTCGTCGCTCCAGCCCGAGGCGTATTCGGGCGCGATATAACGCCCGATCACCTGATAGGTGCCGACCAGCAGTGCGCCGGCGCCGAGCAGCCCGATCAGCCAGCGCTCGATTGCGTCCCAGGCCCGCATCGGGACGCGACAGTCCCGCAGCGGCTCAGTGCTTCAGCTGCCGCCCTGGATTTCCGCGGCCAGCGTCTTGACGAGTTCGGGGCCGATCTTCAGCTCCTTGGCGACCTGATCCTCGGTGGTCATCAATTTCTGCCGGATTTCGGTCAGGCGCTGCGGCGACGGATCGACGAATTTGATGCCGTGCTCCTCGTCCTCCTGCCGCGCCTTGGCCTGCGCCGCCGCCGCATCCTGCCGCCATTTGCCGATGTTCTTGGCCCACAGATCGACCACCAGCTTCTGCAGGTCGGGCGGCAATTTGTTGTAGAAATCCTGCGAGATCAGCGGCACGTACATCGCGAAATAGGCGTGGTCCTCGAACGCGTATTTGACGCCCGAATCCCACAATTTGGCGCTGGCGACGCTCTCATTGGTCGAGGACAGCGCGTCGAAGGTACCTTGCGACAGCGCCAATGGCACATCGGGCCACGCCGTCGTGTTGGGAATGGCGTCGAAGAACTTGGCCCGTAACGCCTGGCCGGCGCCCCCGGAATTGCGCAGTTTCAGCCCGGCGAGATCGCTGAATTCGTTGATCGGCTTCTTGGTGCTGTACTCGTTGTTGAAGCCCAGTGCGAACCACGGGCCGAGCACCTTGGTCTCGAGCTTCTTGTCGAGCTCGTCATCAACCATCTGGCCGACCTTGCCGTCGACCACCTTGAACACGACCTCGGAAGGCTGGCCCGCCATGATCGGCAGCAGAAAGAAATCGGTATCGGGTACGAAACCGCTCAGCACCCAGCTGCCCGGCACCGCCATTTCGATATTGCCCTGGCGCAAGGCCTTGGCGACATCGCGGTCGCGGAACAGCTGCGCGCTGTGGAACAGCTGGGTCTGGATGCGCCCGCCCGAGGCCTCCTGCAGCTGCTTCAGGTAGTCGCCGACCGAGATTGTCCGGATATGGGTGGCCGAGGTGTCGAGCGAGGCGCGCAGCGTGAACTGCGCGTCCGCGGCGGCCGCAAATGGCGCGGCGAGCGCCAGACCCGCCGCCGCGCATACGATGCGGAAGAATATCGTCATCCAGGCTCCTCCTTGCGCAACGGCTGCGGCTGCGCGCGGTCAACGCCGCGCCGCAACCGGCCGTTTTGTGGGGGCGGAATGTGTCGCGCCTGACCCCGCGGGTCAAGCGCAGGACGGAAACGAAAGCAGAAATGTGCCGAAAAGGGCGAACCGAATGAACCTCTGGAACAACGGCAGGGCCAGCCTCAAGCCCAGTAACCGGCCCCTATCCCGGTTTCCAGCGTCGCCAACAATGCCTCTCGGCATCTACCGGCCACCGGATATCATGCCAAAGCATGATCGGTACAAGTTGACCCGTCATTCCCGCGCAAGCGGGAATCCAGGAGCAAGCGCAGGTTGCATTAGCCTCTGGGCCCCCGCTTTCCGCGGGGGCGACGAAGTGTTTCTGGCAGAGAAGATCACGCCTTAGTACCTACTTATCGCTGGAGCGCGACGCACCCCCGGGGAGTGGATCAAATCTGACACGAAGTACCCGCCTCGGCATTGTTAGCGCTCGAATGGCTGATGAAGATGCGCGACACGGGTGCTTAGCGCTGCGGGGTCCTACCCCAACTGAGCGGTTCACTCCATAAGAGCACCGCTCTGCAAGTAGGAGGCGGCGGCCTTCTCTGCGTGATAATCCTGAGGTTTCTGCGAGATCGCCTGGCAGGAAGGCAGCCGCTGGGACGGCGGGATGCGATCTCGTTGAAACCGGATAGAGCTAAACCGCGGGCCGCCCCTCGGGCTATGGGGAATTGAGCTCGGCTGTCGCCGCGTGGCAGTCATACCGGGTGCTGCGCGGTGCGGTGCATCGGGGAGCGACGGCGGCGAAACCACGGGCTCGCGGCGTCGTACGGGTGGCGCTGATCGAACGTAAGCAGCGGGATCGGTACGAACGGTGCTCGGGCGCAGCAGCGCACCACCGCTGTCGCCGCCGCGATGCGCACACCGAACAGGGCTGATCATGGGCAAGTGTGCGGCGGTCATGAGCTGTCGTGCCAGGCCGCCGAGGTCGTCGGTCGCCGTCGCGGGAGCAAGCCGGTCGGCTCCATCCGTCCGCCACAACAGGGGCAAGAGGGGTATTGGCAGCGTCTTGCGCCATCGCCGCGATGATCCGCTTGAGCGCGGCGGGGTCATCGGGCAAGGCGTCGGGAACGGTCTTCACCCTCCCATTGTCTCAGGGCCGGCGCCGCCTCTGGCGTCGCGCGTTCCGCAAGTCCAAACCAGCGAACCACCGCTCTCCCGGCACTCTCTGCGCCTTGAACCTCCCCGGGGGTGATTTCTACTGCCTTGGCCGGAGTGGCCACGCTTGCAAGGCCGAGTGCCGCTGTCCTGTGGCCAGAATCAAAGTTGTCATCATTGAACCCCCTGCGTCTCCGCAAAAGCTGCTGTTACTCGATTGCGGTCAACGCGAACCTAAGCCCGTCCACCGCCCTCGGCCATGTCGGAGACGGCTGCGGAAGCGCCCAGGAATCCCCCGGCCGATAGCTTGCGGGTCGGCAGGGCTCCAGGATGGCACAGGTTTCTATTATGTTCCAGAGCGCCAACGGGCCGGGTTCTGGCGCTTACTCGGGCTGAGCCCGGCCACAGAGTCGCAAATGGAATGTTCCTCCGAGCCTGCAGCGGAAGGTGCCGTTGAGTTCAAGAACTGCTGCTCTCTCCCGATGGCGATCCGCCACGGCCAGACAGGATCAGGACGGCAATCCCGGTGTCATTTTCCTTTTACTGTTGGCATTTATCCGCACCGTTTCCTGGTCCGTTGTTCTGTTCCCTGTTCCTGAAATTCGCTTCCCTGCATTGCCTATTCGAAATCGCCTGTTCAGTCCCCCCAGGGAATTCCTTACTCAAGTACCTTCGAAAGCAGACGATTTTGGCCGGGCCACTCGGCCGGGAAGGTCGACAATCGCTCGAAATTCGCTGCAACTTCGCTGATAGACAGGGTATTTGGCGGCCGGAGACGGGTTCGCTCGAGACTGCCTCCTCAGCCACATTCAATTATTGATATCGTGCGCCGTCATACTCGAACGCGTCCTCGAGCGCCTGGAGTGCGTGATGATCTATGCACACTCATTGCCTGGACAATCGATCGAGAAGGGAGAACCCCTGCTCGCGCATCTCGCGGCGGTGGGAAAGCACGCCGCGGCGTCCGCGAGGGTCTTCGGCTGGGCGTCGATCGCGGAGGTAGCGGGCCGGCTGCACGATATCGGCAAATGCTCCGTGCGGTTTCAGGCCTATATCCGTGGCGAGCGCCCCAGCGGCGGCGACCATTCGAGCGCCGGCGCCCATGTCGCGCTCAATACCTACCGCGGTTCCAGCCTCGTCTTTGCTCGCCTGCTCGCCTTCGCGATCGCCGGGCATCACGCCGGGTTGGCCGACGGCAGCGAACTCGATGACCGCCTGAAAGCAACCCCGCTCGACGCCCCGGGCTGGCAGGATCACACCGCGCCGCTTCCCGAGGGCAAGGCGCTGCTGCCGAGCAGGGGTTTGCAGCCGCAAGCCGATCCGGGATTCACCAAAGCCTTCCTAGTTCGCATGCTGTTCTCGTGCCTGGTCGATGCCGATTTCCTGGAGACCGAGCACTTTTACGCCAAGGCGAAGGGCGATCCGGTCGAGCCCGGCGGCCACCGCGACCTCGCGACATTGCGGGATACCTTGCGGGCCTATATGGCAGAGAAGCGCGCGGAGGCGGCAATGACGCAGCTCAACGCGCTGCGTGCCGAGGTTCTCGACCATGCACTCGACAAGGCGGCTCTGGCCCCGGGCGCGTTCACGCTGACGGTGCCGACGGGCGGCGGCAAGACGCTGACGTCGCTCTCCTTCGCGCTGGAGCATGGGGTATGGCATGGGCTTCGGCGCGTTGTTTACGTAATCCCGTACACCTCCATTATCGAGCAGACAGCCGCAGTGTTCCGCAAGGCGCTCTGCACCGACGATGACGTGCTCGAGCATCATGCCAGCTTCGATTGGGAGGACGCGAAGGCCGCCCGCGAGGACGACGGCGAAGGCCGCGACGGTCTCGCCAAATTGCGCCGCGCGGCTGAGAACTGGGACGTGCCTGTTGTCGTGACGACGGCGGTGCAGTTCTTCGAGAGCCTCTACGCCAACCGCACCTCGCGCTGCCGCAAACTGCACAATCTCGCCAACAGCGTCATCGTGCTCGACGAGGCGCAGACCCTGCCGATCAACCTGCTGCGTCCGTGCGTGGCCGCGCTGAAGGAGCTGAGCGCCAATTACGGCGCCAGCGTGGTGCTGTGCACCGCGACGCAGCCGGCGCTGCTGGCGAAAGACGGGTTCGAGAAGGGTTTTGCGATCGACGACAGCCGGGAATTGGCGCCGCAGCCAAAGGCGCTTTACGAACGGCTGAAGCGGGTACAGGTCGAGCATCTTCCGGGCGAGACAACGGACGAGGCGATCGCCGCCCGCTTCGGCGAGCGGGAGCAGATGCTGTGCATCGTCAACAGCCGCGCCCATGCTCGCGCCCTGTTCGAGCGCATCCGCCACTTGCCGGGCGCGGTGCACCTGACCACGCTGATGTGCGCGCGTCACCGCCGCAAGGTGCTCGCGGAAGTGCGGAGGAGGCTCGAACGCGGCGAACCGGCGCGGGTGGTCTCGACGAGCCTGATCGAAGCCGGCGTTGATATCGATTTTCCGGAGGTCTGGCGCGCCGTGACCGGGCTCGACTCCATCGCCCAGGCCGCCGGCCGCTGCAACCGCGAGGGCAGAGCCAAGCTCGGCCGCACCGTCGTGTTCCAGCCGGCCGGCCAGAAACCGGCGAAGGAGCTGACAATGCCGGTGCAGGCCGCGCGCACGATTTTGCGGGATCATCCCGACCCGCTGACGCTCGACGCGGTGTACGCGTATTTTCGCGAGCTCTATTGGCAGAAGGGCGGCGGCCCGGCGTTCGATCTCGGCCGCCTGAACGGCGATGACTGGCCGATCCTGCCGGCGATCGCCGAACGCGACAGGGAGGTCGCCTACCCGTTTGCCAGCATCGCCGCGGCCTTTCACATGATCGACACGGTCATGGACACGGTCGTGGTGCCGTGGGACGACAACGCCAAGGCGGTGCTGAACAAGATCGCCGCCATGGACCGGCCGCTGCGCGGCGATCTGCGCCGGCTGCAGCAATACACGGTGCCGATCCCGCGCCGCGACCGCGACGCCTGGCTCGCGGCCGGCGTGCTCCGCCCCGTGCATCTGGCGCTCGGCGACGCCCTGCTGCGCTTCGATGACCTCGCCCATTATGACGAGGCGACCGGTGTCCGACTCGACGACACGCTGCGGAGGTCGGCCGAGGCGAACGTGTTTCCGTGAGCGTGCCGTAGAAGTCAATTCATTGCCGTGCAACGAGGAAGGGGGGCGAGGGGGGATATTTTTTTTGCTAGACGGAGACGGTCGCTGCCCGCTAGCATGTGCGAGTGGGAATGAAGGTGTTGATGCGTGCTTGGCGAGGCATTCGAATTCGGCTGAAGATTGGGGGACTGGAGGTTCTTCTGGAGATCAGACCTCCATAGCGGATGTCATCGGAGCGATGTCGCTCTCCGATGTGGATCGAAACATTGCAGTGCAGGAGGACGGGGGGAAAGCCCTCCGCCTAGTCAGGCCGGGGGCTCTTCCGCTAGACGAATCGGCGCGCTAGACTGCGACGAAAAGTGGTGCAGGGGAGAAATAGGATGCCTTACGGCATCAAGATTCACGTTTGGGGGGAGCGGGCCTGCTTCACACGACCTGAGATGAAGGTCGAGCGGGTCTCCTATGACGTGATGACCCCCTCGGCGGCGCGCGGCATTCTCGAAGCGATCCACTGGAAACCGGCGGTGCGCTGGGTGGTGGACCGCATCCATGTGCTGAAACCGATCCGCTTCCAGTCGTTCCGCCGCAACGAGGTCGGCGCCAAGATCAGCGCCGCCAATGCCGAGCGGGCGATGCGGGCCGGCTCGACCGCCGGCCTCGGCCTCGTCGTCGAAGACAACCGCCAGCAGCGTGCCGCCACACTGCTCATCAACGTCGCCTACGTCATCGAGGCGCATTTCGAGCTGACCGAGAAGGCCGGCCCGGACGACACGCCGGCCAAGCACATCAGCATGTTCAACCGCCGCGCCGAGAACGGCCAGTGCTTCCACCGCCCGTGTCTCGGGACCCGCGAGTTCCCGGCCGATTTCAAGCTGCTTCCCGAGGGCGCGCCGCTGCCCGAATGCAAGCTGCCGCCCGACCAGCGCGACCGCGATCTCGGCTGGATATTGCACGACATCGATTTCGCCAACGGCAACACCTCGCGCTTCTTCCGCGCCCGCCTGACGGACGGCGTCCTCGACGTGCAACGGTGTCTGGCCGAGGGAACGACCGCATGACGGTTCTGCAGTCGCTCGACCGCTATTACGGCCGCATGGCCGCGCGGAATGAGGCGGAGCCGCCCGGCTATTCGCGCGAGAAGATCAGCTTTGCGATCGTGCTCTCCGCCGAGGGCGAGCCGATCGAAATGCGCGATTTACGTCAGACCTCCGGCAAGCGACTGATGCCGCGGCTGATCGAAGTGCCGGCCGCCGTGAAGCGGACGGCGGGCATCTTTCCGAACCTGCTTTGGGACAAGACCGCCTATGTGCTCGGGCGGACCGCCGGCGAGGGGAGGCGAACGGCCGAGGAACACACCGCCTTCAAGAAGGCCAATTTGGCTCTACTCGACGGCGCCGAGGATGAGGGCCTGATCGCGCTGCGCCGTTTCCTGGAGAAATGGTCTCCGGCGCGGTTCGATGCGGAACCTTTCGGCCCGGAGATGCTCGACGCCAATATCGTGTTTCGACTGGAAGGTGAACTCGCCTTCATTCACGAGCGGTACGCCGCGCGGCGGCTCGTCGAGGCGCGGGTTGGGGGCGACGGTCCTAGTGGGTTCTGTCTGGTCACCGGGATCGAAGCACCGCTGCGCCGCCTTCATCCCCCTATCAAGGGAGTCGAAGGCGCCCAGACCGCGGGGGCGGCGCTGGTGTCGTTCAACCTCGACGCCTTCGAATCCTACGGCAAGGAGCAGGGCGCCAACGCTCCGACCTCGGAGGCCGCCGCCTTTCGCTATGGCGCCGCGCTCAACCGCATGCTGGATCGCGGCAGCCGGAACCGTATCCGCCGGCCGATCGGCGACACCACCGTCGTGTTCTGGGCCGACACCTCGGATGCGGTGGATGAGGCGGCGGCGCAGGCCGCGGAAGACCTGTTCTTCGCGGCGATCGATCCGGCCGCGGCGGATGAGCATTCGGACGAGGATGCCGCCCAGGCGGCCACGGTTCGCGACGCGCTCGACAAGCTTGCGGCGGGCCGACCGGTCCGCGACCTCGATCCGCGTTTGGGGCTGCAAGCCGGCACGCGGTTCCACGTGCTCGGGCTTGCCCCCAATGCGGCGCGGCTGTCCGTGCGCTACTGGCTCGACGACACATTCGAAATCTTCGCGAAGCGCCTCGGCGAGCACTACCGCGACCTCGCGATCGAGCCGGCTCCGTGGAAGACGAAGCTGCCCGCTGTCCGATGGCTGCTCGTTAAGGCGACGGCGTTGCAGGAGAAGTACGAGAACATCCCGCACCAGCTTTCGGGCGAGGTGATGCGCGCCATCCTTGCGGGGACGCCCTACCCCCACACGTTACTTACGGCCGCGATCAACCGGCTACGCGCCGGCGATGATCCCGGCACGGGCTGGCACGCCGCGGTGATCCATGCGGTGCTGGCGCGCGACCAGCGGCTGCGCTTCAAAAAGGAGAACTGGCTCGTGAGCCTCGAACGAGATTACGACGACTCCGCCTACCAGCTCGGTCGGCTATTCGCCGCGGTGGAAACCGCCCAGAGAATGGCGCTGGGGCGCGTCAATGCGACGATCCGCGACCGCTATTTCGGCGCCGCCTCGGCGACGCCGGCAAGCGTCTTCCCGCTGCTGCTGCGCGGCGCGCAGAACCATCTCGGCAAGCTTCGCAAGGAAGGCAAAGGCGGCTGGCTGGAACGCGAGATCGAGGAAATTTCGGACCATCTGAAGCCCGATTTACCGCGCTCGCTGCGGCTCGAAAGCCAGGGCCGCTTCGCGATCGGCTACTACCACCAGCGCAAGGCTCAATACGCGGGGCGGCCGGCCGACGAGATCGACGAGGAAGGGGCAGATAATGGCACCGAGTGACAATGGCGGGCTCAACCGGCGGCACGAATTCGTTCTCTATTTCGACGTGACCGACGGCAACCCGAACGGCGACCCCGATGCCGGCAATCTTCCGCGGCTCGACCCCGAGACCAATCAGGGCCTCGTCTCCGACGTTTGTCTGAAGCGCAAGATCCGCAATTACGTGGCGATGGCGCGCGCGGATGAGCCGGGGCACGAAATCTACATGCGCGAAGGCGCCACGTTGAACCTCGAACACGACCGCGGCTGGAAAGCCGTAATGCCGGAAGTGACAAAGGCGGACGAAAAGAGGCGATTGCCGAAGGACCCGGATAAGGCGCGCGAGCTGACCCGCTGGATGTGCGCGAATTTCTGGGATATTCGCGCCTTCGGCGCGGTGATGACCACCGGTGTCAACGCGGGCCAGGTTCGCGGCCCGGTGCAGCTGAATTTCGGCCGCTCGGTCGAGCCGATCCTGCCGCTCGAAGTGTCGATCACCCGCATGGCCGCGACGACCGAGGCCGATGCCGAGGCCAAGGGCGGCCGCACAATGGGCCGCAAGCACATCGTGCCCTATGGGTTGTACCGCGCGCATGGCTATGTCTCGGCGCCGCTGGCCTCGCATCCGGTCAAGGGCACCGGCTTTTCCGACGCCGATCTCGAACTGCTGTTCGAGGCGCTGACCAACATGTTCGACCACGATCGCTCGGCCGCCCGCGGCGAGATGGCCACTCGCAAGCTGGTGGTGTTCCGCCACAACAACGCGCTCGGCAATGCCCATGCGCACGAGCTGTTCGACTGCGTAAAGACATGGCGCGTGCATAAGGGCGAGCGTCGCGAGATCGGCGACGAGCGCATCGATAACTGGCCGGCCGCCCGCGCCTTTTCCGATTATGCGATCACCATCGACCACGCCAATATTCCCGAAGGGATTGAGCTGATCGAGCGGTGATGGCGGCCCCCGCCCCTCGCCGCGCCCGAGGTCGAGGATGCGCTGATCCCGTTGTCGGCCTTGCAGCACCATCTGTTCTGCCCGCGGCAGTGCGCGCTGATCCATGTCGAGGGGTTGTGGGCCGAGGACGGTGCCACGGCGGAGGGGCGCATTCTGCACGAGCGGGTCGATGCCGGGCGGCCGGAGCGGCGGCCCGGAGTAAAAATCCTGCGCGGGGTGGCGCTGCGCTCGCTGGCGCTCGGCGTCGCCGGGGTTGCCGATGTGGTCGAGTTCACCGGCCGGCCGCCGCGCCCCTTCCCGGTCGAGTACAAGCGCGGCCGGCCGAAATCGCACCGCGCCGACGAGGTGCAGCTGTGCGCCCAAGCAGTCTGCCTGGAGGAGATGTTCGGCGGCAGTGTGGCGGAGGGGGCGCTCTACTACGGCGAGACCCGGCGACGGCAGCCCGTGACCTTCGACGCCCCGTTGCGCGCGCTGACCGCCGAGGTCGCCGCGGCGGCGCGCGCCAACATCCTCGCGGGGCACACGCCGTTGCCGACCCTCACCCCCGCCTGCCGCCGCTGCTCATTGGAGCCGCTGTGCCGGCCGGCGCGGCTCGAGAAGCCGCCCGGTGTCGCGCGCTGGCTGGCGGCGCGGATTGCCGAGTGACTGGGCGTCCCCGATGCGTCACCTGCTGAATACGATCTACGTGACCAGCGAGGAAGCCTGGCTGCGCAAGGACGGCGCCAATCTGGTGGTCGAAGTGGCTGGGAACGAGCGCGGGCGGGCGCCGCTGCACCTGCTCGACGGGATCGTCAGCTTCGGCCGGGCGGGCGCGTCGCCGGCATTGCTTGCCGCCTGCGCCGAGGCGGGGGTGACGGTCTCGCCTCTGGACCCGAACGGACGCTTCCTGGCGCGGGTCGAGGGGGTGCGGACCGGCAACGTGCTGCTGCGCCGGACGCAGTTCCGCGTGGCCGACGACCCCGCGCGCCAGACCGTCATCGTGCGCGGCATCGTCGCGGCGAAGACGGCGAACCAGCGGGCGGTGGTGCGTCGGGCCTTGCGCGATCACGGCGACGGCATGACGGCCAGAGCCGTGGAGGCGCTGACCGGTGCCGAGAACCGGCTGACCGATGTCGCCCGCCGCACGCTGGTAACGGGAGACGTGGGCGGGCTGCGCGGCCTGGAAGGGAGGCGGCGCTCGTCTACTTTTCGGTCTTCGATCATCTGGTGCGCGTGGACGGGCCGGAGTTCCGGTTTCACGGGCGCTCGCGGCGGCCGCCGCTCGATCGGCTCAACGCGCTGCTGTCGTTCCTCTATGCCATGCTCGGGCATGACTGCCGCTCGGCGCTCGAGGCGCACGGACTCGACCCGCAGGTCGGGTTCTTGCACGCCGACCGGCCCGGGCGCGCCAGCTTGGCGCTCGACCTGGTCGAGGAATTGCGCCCCGTTCTTGCGGATCGCCTGGCGCTGAGCCTGGTCAATCGGCGGCAGCTGATCGCCGATGATTTCGAGGTGCAGGAGATGGGCGGGGTGCGCCTGACCGACGATGCCCGAAAGCGGGTTCTGATAGCCTGGCAGGAGCGCAAGCGCGACGAGCTCCGTCACCCATTTCTGGGCGAGACGATGCCGCTCGGGCTCGTGTCGCACGCCCAGGCGCAGCTGCTGGCCCGTCATCTTCGTGGCGACCTCGACGGTTACCCCGCCTTCATCTGGAAATGAGCGCGGCGGATGCTGATGCTGGTCACCTACGATGTCGGCACGACCACCGCCGCTGGGCGGCGGCGGTTGCGGCGGGTGGCGCGGGCCTGCCTCGATTTCGGCCAGCGGGTGCAAAACTCGGTTTTTGAATGCGAGGTCGACCCGGGACAGTGGGCGGCGTTGCGAGCGCGGCTCATGGGTGAAATCGATCCCCTGGCGGATAGCCTGCGCTTTTACCGGCTGGGCGCCGAGGGCCGCCGCCGGGTCGAGCATATCGGCGCTAAGCCCGCACTCGACCTCGAAGGGCCGCTCGTGTTCTGATCCGCGATGGCGTGCGCGAACCTGAAGCTCGCACCTCGAACCCGGCGGGGATCGCGCTCGGCTAACCTGTTGCTACCGCTCGGGCCCGGTTCTCGGCGCCATGCCTCCGCCCCGATCCGGGTAGGCGATGTTGGAGAGTTCGCGCCACCTGAGCTATTTCACCTCCAGCCACAGCATGTTACAGCCGAGCAGTCGCCCCCTCACGGGGGCGCGGATCGAAACGCTGCGCGGCGTCGCGATAAGGCCGGCGAAGGTCGCCCCCTCACGGGGGCGCGGATCGAAACGTCTATCTGCTGGGCGTCGCCTCCACCGTCGTCGTCGCCCCCTCACGGGGGCGCGGATCGAAACCATGAAGGCCCCGGCCGCCGCCGCCGTTATCGCGGTCGCCCCCTCACGGGGGCGCGGATCGAAACATCGAGCGTATTGGCAAGGTCCTGCAATTCCTTGTCGCCCCCTCACGGGGGCGCGGATCGAAACTGAATGACCGCGGCAAGGGCACACTGAACGCCAGGTCGCCCCCTCACGGGGGCGCGGATCGAAACTCCATCTCCGGCGTCGGCTCCCGCAGGGCTTTGGTCGCCCCCTCACGGGGGCGCGGATCGAAACGGCTCGGCAATCTTGAACACCCGCACCAGCTCGGGTCGCCCCCTCACGGGGGCGCGGATCGAAACCATAGCCATTGGCTATATGGGTTGTCAGCGAGGGGTCGCCCCCTCACGGGGGCGCGGATCGAAACTCAGCCAGCGCCGCGTCGCTCAGCGCCGCAAATTGTCGCCCCCTCACGGGGGCGCGGATCGAAACAGCGGCGTGTTTGGCACCGTCGCGCCATCCACCGGTCGCCCCCTCACGGGGGCGCGGATCGAAACGGTCGGCAGGTCGATATACGAGCCGCAGCCGCAGCGTCGCCCCCTCACGGGGGCGCGGATCGAAACCGTTGCAACCGATGCTCGCGCTTGGTGATGCCTGGTCGCCCCCTCACGGGGGCGCGGATCGAAACACATCGTCGCCGACACTTGGCGGGTCCGCGTCAAGTCGCCCCCTCACGGGGGCGCGGATCGAAACGGGTCGAGTTGGCCGCCATCGGCGTAAGCGCCGAGTCGCCCCCTCACGGGGGCGCGGATCGAAACGCCGACCCGGTGCGGGTGACGGCGCGCTGGCATGTCGCCCCCTCACGGGGGCGCGGATCGAAACGCTCCCGATCGTGAGCCGCCACTTGCCGCGGCGGTCGCCCCCTCACGGGGGCGCGGATCGAAACCGCCGAGCTGCCGGGCGGTTTGCGGATCTGTGCCGTCGCCCCCTCACGGGGGCGCGGATCGAAACACGTCCGCGACCAGCAGCTGCAACCCGCCGACCTGTCGCCCCCTCACGGGGGCGCGGATCGAAACGGCGATCAGCCAGCTCGGGTCAACCGTGAATTCCGGTCGCCCCCTCACGGGGGCGCGGATCGAAACTCGTCCGCCGGGGTCATTCCGCGGCCTGCCGGTGGTCGCCCCCTCACGGGGGCGCGGATCGAAACTCCGGCTCGAGCGGGTGACGATGATCGCAATGCGGTCGCCCCCTCACGGGGGCGCGGATCGAAACGCGCCGCGGGATTTCGCAAGAGTGAGAGATGAAAGTCGCCCCCTCACGGGGGCGCGGATCGAAACCGCCGAGCTGCCGGGCGGTTTGCGGATCTGTGCCGTCGCCCCCTCACGGGGGCGCGGATCGAAACACTTCGATGCAGACCCGCGCATCGCTGTCCCAGGTCGCCCCCTCACGGGGGCGCGGATCGAAACTCCAACTTGTTGATTTGCGACGCGGTTGCGGGCGGTCGCCCCCTCACGGGGGCGCGGATCGAAACGCCCAATCGAACGCCTTGCTGCGGTTCTCGGCCGTCGCCCCCTCACGGGGGCGCGGATCGAAACCAGCATCGCGCCGCGGGCACTGGAATAATTGACAGTCGCCCCCTCACGGGGGCGCGGATCGAAACGCCGGCGATGTCGCCAGAGACCCCGACGGGCCGGGTCGCCCCCTCACGGGGGCGCGGATCGAAACGATGACATGACCACCGCGCTGATCGGCTTGCCGGTCGCCCCCTCACGGGGGCGCGGATCGAAACAACACGCTGTCGGGCGAGTTCCCGACCGGCCCCGGTCGCCCCCTCACGGGGGCGCGGATCGAAACGCCTCGATCGCTGCGGCACTGGCGGCCCTGGTCGTCGCCCCCTCACGGGGGCGCGGATCGAAACAAGTCGGAGATCGACGCTCGCGTTGCCGCCGCTGGTCGCCCCCTCACGGGGGCGCGGATCGAAACGGCTGTCTCATCCCGAGCCCGGGCCGGGGCGTGCCGTCGCCCCCTCACGGGGGCGCGGATCGAAACATTGGCGTTGAACTCAAGCGATCGTACTACGAAGTCGCCCCCTCACGGGGGCGCGGATCGAAACACTTTCGGCCACACGCGAACGCCGGATTGCGCAGTCGCCCCCTCACGGGGGCGCGGATCGAAACTTTCCGCCGGTGCGCACGCTGTACCTCCTCGCACGTCGCCCCCCTCACGGGGGCGCGGATCGAAACGCGGACATGGCAACCGCTACCGGCTGCGCCAGGTGTCGCCCCCTCACGGGGGCGCGGATCGAAACTTACTGTTGCGATGCTGGCTCGCAATCACCGCCGGTCGCCCCCTCACGGGGGCGCGGATCGAAACCGCGAGCCGCGGCCGCGCACCCGCAGCGTCGCGAGTCGCCCCCTCACGGGGGCGCGGATCGAAACGCCCGGCCGGCAAGCTCCGGCAGGGTCAGATCATGTCGCCCCCGTGAGGGGCGACGCTGACGGGTCGGCTTGGTCCCGACAGCATGGATGTTTTCGATCCGCGCCCCCGTGAGGGGGCGACGGCAGCGCGTTGATCACGGTGGTGGTCTTGCCGGTTTCGATCCGTGATGTACCAGGTCGCCCCCTCATCACGGCTCGGCATTCCTCGGCTGCCGAACCAGAACTCAGTACATCGCGGCGACGCGATTTGCCGGCAAAATTTACGAGATTGTCATCTCGGCAACGCAGATTGGCGCGCCATGAGCCCGATGGCGGAGCAAAACTCGCGTGACTGGGATGCCGCACTGCACCTGCGGGCGTGCGAGGCACTGCTCGCGGCTACCGAAGTCAAACTCGCCGAGGTCGAAGACACCCTGGCTGACGCTCTGCACGCCTCGCTGACCTGGATTTTCGAGACCGGGGCGGATCTCCGGTTCATCAACTTGATCGGCCATGTCCAGGAGATCACCGGCCTCAATCCCAAGCGGCTGCTCGGGCAGACGATCGAATACCTGATGATCGACCGCGGCGATCCGCAGATCGAGGCCATGCTCGGCGACATTCGCGGGCATAAGCCCTACCGCGACTTCCTTTATCGCATCAGCACGCCCGGGGGGCTGCGCTACATCCGCGCGAGCGGCAGCCCGCGATACGATTCGAACGGCAGATTCTGCGGCTATCGCGGCACCGCGCGCGACGTTACCGCCCAACTCGACGCCGAGAACCGCGCCGCCGCCACCTATCAGCGCTTTGCCGAGGCGATCGAAAGCATTCCGGCGAGCCTGATGCTGTTCGACGCCGATGACCGCATCGTCATCTGCAACGACGCAACCAAACGCTATTTTCCGGGCGCACAGCACCTGCTGGTGCCCGGCACCCGCTTCGAGGACCTGCTTCGCGCCGACATCGCCAGCGGCAATGTGTGGAAAAGCGGGACTGACGTCGAGAAATGGATCCGCAGTCGGATGAAGCGGCATCGCTCGGCGAAAGCGGTCCTGACCGGGCAGCTCAAAGGCGGCCGATGGATCCAGGTCATCGAACGCCGCACCTCCGATGGCGGCACCATCGGCATCCGCATGGATATTACAAAGCTGAAAAGGAAAGAGCAGCAGCTGAAGCGCAAGGCCCAGGAGCTCGAGGAACACAGCCGCGAACTGCAGCGCTCCAATACCGAACTCGAACAGTTCGCCTATGTGGCCTCACACGATCTGCAGGAACCGCTGCGCATGGTGGCCAGCTATTGTCAGCTGCTGCAGCGCCGTTATCGCGACAAGCTCGATCAGGATGCCGGCGAGTTCATTGCCTACGCGGTCGAAGGCGCGAGCCGCATGCAGCGGCTGATCAATGACCTGTTAAGCTACTCGCGGGTCGGCCGCAAAGGGGGCGCCTTCGAGCCGCTCGCCGCCGCCGATCTGGTCAAGGCCGCGCTCGCCAACCTGCAGGGCGCAATAGCGGACAGCGCCGCGCATATCGATGTCGATGAGCTTCCCCGCATCAACGGCGAGCGCACCCAGCTCGTTCAGCTTTTCCAGAACCTGATCGGGAATGCGATCAAGTTCCGCCGCGAGGAGCCGCCGCGAATTCGCATCACCAGTTCGATCGAGAATGGTTTCGCCCGGTTCATCGTCGCCGATAACGGCATCGGCATCGAGCGCGAATATGTCGAACGGGTTTTTCTGATATTTCAGCGCTTGCACGAGCGCAGCAGGTACCCCGGGACTGGCATCGGGCTCGCCATTGCCAAGAAGGTCATCGATCGCCATGGCGGTCGGATTTGGATCGAGTCAGTGCCTGGTCGCGGAAGCCAGTTTCAATTCACCTTGCCACTTGCCTCCAAAGGGAGCGCACGCGATGCCTGAAGCGACCCGAGCCCTCGAGATCCTGCTTGTCGAGGACAATCCCGGCGACGCGCGCCTGACCCGGGAGGCATTGCGCGAGGGCAAGATCCTCAACCGCCTGCACCATGTGCGTGACGGAGTCGAGGCACTGGCGTTTCTGCGGCGCGAAGGCCCCTTTTGCGGCGTGCCGCGCCCGGACCTGATCCTGCTCGATCTCAACCTCCCGCGCAAAGACGGCCGCGAGGTTCTTCGGGAGGTCAAGGAGGACGCCGAACTGCGTCTGATCCCCGTCGTCGTGCTCACCACCTCCGAAGCGGAGCAGGATATTCTCAAGAGCTACGAGCTCCACGCCAACTGCTACATCGCGAAACCGGTCGACTTGGAAAAGTTCATCGTGATCGTTCGCGCGATCGAGAGCTTCTGGCTCGTTCTCGTGACATTGCCCAATCGCAACGAGCTTGTTGCGGCCTAGCTCGGCGGCATTCCCGTGAGACCGCCAGTGTTGCCGCAAGCTGCGACGGCCGCAGACGGCGTGCTGCGCCTGTTGTTGGTCGAGGACAACCCGGGCGATGCCCGCCTGACCCTGGAGCTGCTGCGCGAGGCTGCCGGCTTCGCCTTCGAGCTGCTGCATGCCGCCACCTTCGCCTCTGCCCTGACGCTGCTGCAGCAACAGAAATTCCACGTGATTCTGCTCGATCTGTCGCTGGGCGATGCCCACGGCATCGAGGCGCTGAAGTGTCTGCACGAGAATGATCCGCTGATCCCGGTAGTGGTGCTGACGGGCCTCGAAGACGAGACCGTTGCAATCGCGGCGCTGCAACACGGGGCCCAGGACTACCTCGTCAAAGGGCAGGGCGATGGACACCTGATCAGCCGCTCGGTCCGCTATGCGGTGGAACGCAAGCGGATCGAAGTGCAGCTGATCGAAGCCAAGATCAATGCCGAGGCGGCCAATCACGCGAAATCGCAGTTCCTCGCCAATATGAGCCATGAGCTGCGCACGCCGTTGAACGCGGTCATCGGCTTTTCCGAGCTGATGGAAAACCAGCTCAGAGGTCCCCTCGATCCGGCCTACCGCGACTACGCCCACGACATCCGCGAAAGCGGCGTCCATCTGCTCCGAATCATCAACGACATTCTCGACCTGTCGAAGATCGAAATCGGGGGCATCACTCTCAACGAGCAACCGTTCCAGATCTTGAATGCGCTTGATGCCTGTCTGCGCTGCGTGCGCGATCAGGCGATAGCGGCCGGGCTCGACCTCACCGCCGAGGCGGCCGCAAACCTGCCGGAGCTCAATGGCGACGAGCGCATGGTGAAGCAGATGCTGCTGAACCTGCTCTCCAATGCGATCAAATTCAACGATCGCGGCGGCTCGGTCCATGTACGGATCGGACTCTCGCAAGACGGCGCCGTGTTCGTGGTGGTCCGCGACACCGGCATCGGGATCTCGGCCGAGGACGTTCCTAAGGCGTTCCAGCCGTTTGTGCAGATCGACAACACGCTGCAGCGCAAATACCAGGGGACCGGGCTTGGGCTGCCCTTATGCCGCTCGATCATGGAGCTTCACGGCGGCTGCCTGGAGCTGCAAAGCGAGCCTGGGATCGGAACGGAAGTGACCGCGCTTTTTCCCCCGCATCGCTGCGGGCCCGCCGTGACGCGACCGCGACAGCGCAGCGAAGCCGGCCTGCACGCCGCGTCGACGCCGGCATGACCGGGTTGTCGGAACGGCTTGCGAGCCCGCATCGGTTTTCTCGCCGCCGGCGAAAATGCCGGGCGCGGGCGCGCCCCGATAGGCCGCTGTCATAGCGCCGGTCCGACGCGGCTTTGGCGACGGCGGCTCGCCTCGCTACAACAGCAAGCGAGGCAAGGCCGTCGAGATGGCCGGGAAGGCGATCAGCAGGATGACGACGGCCAGCAGCACCGCGAAGAACGGGATGATCTCCCGCGTCACGTCGAAGATCGAAACATCGCCGATCTTGCAGCACACGAAGAGGCAGAGACCAACGGGCGGGTGAATCATGCCCAGCGTGATCGTCAGGATCGCGACGATCGAGAACTGTACCGGATCGACCCCGAGCGCTACTGAGGGCGGAAACAGCAACGGCATGAACAGCACGATGCAGGCGCCAGGCTCGAGAAAGATCCCGACGAGCAGCATGGCAACGACCGCGCACAACAGGAACTCGGTCGGGTGCCCGGCAAAGGCACCGGCCAGCTGCCGCACCATCTCGCCGATGCCGCCCAGGGTCAGGACATAGGAGACGATCGAAGCGGTCGCGATGATCAGATAGAGCGAGGCGGTGATCCGCGCCGTCGCGGCAAGACAATGCCAAAGCTCGCGCCAGCCGATGGTGCGAAACACCAGGGTCGAAATGGCGGCGGCGTAGAACGCGGCGACGCCGCCAGCCTCGGTCGGGGTGAAGATGCCGAGCACGATGCCGCCGACGATGATCCCCGGCAATACCAGCACCAGCGCACCCTCGCCGAGGATTCGCGGCACCTCGGTCCGCCTGATAACGACGGTGGCCTTCGGGAGCCGGCCGCCGCGCGCCTGCAGCATCACCACGAACGCCAATGCCAGTGCCATGACCAGCCCCGGCACGATGCCTCCGACGAACAGCCGGATGATCGACATTTGCGTCACGGAGGCATAGATCACCATCAGGATCGAGGGCGGCACGATCGGCCCGATCATCGAGCCGGCGGCCACCAGCGCGGCCGAATATTCGACCCGGTAGCCTTCTTTCGGCATGCCGCGGATGAAGACCTGGCCGAGCGCGGCGGCATCGGCGAGCGCGGCCCCGGAAATCCCCGAGAAGAACACCGCGGAGACGATCGCGGCGTAGGCCGTACCCGCCCTGATTTGGCCGGTGATCAGCGCCGCGGTCCGCACCAGCCTTTCGGTGATCCCGCCGCGGCCCATGATTTCGCCCGACAGGATAAAAAACGGCACCGCGAGCAGCGCGAAATTGTCGATGCCGGTGAAGGCGCGGGCGGCGAGGACAACGAGATCGACCTGCATCCACAGCAGCCCGACCATGCCGGCGAGGCCCAGCGCGAAGGCGATCGGCATGCCCGCGAGCAGCAGCACGACGAAGACCGCCACCATCGCGATCATTGCGGCGGATCCCGCGGGCGGCTCCCATCGAGCCAATCCTGAGCGAGGCGCAGCGCCGCCGCACACAGCATCAGCAGGCCGCCAACCCCGACCGCCAGATAGGGATAGCTCATCGGAATTCGCGTTGCCGGCGACAGTTGCGAGCGGTTGCCGAGCGCCAAGGGGATGCCCTTCCAGACGAGCACGCCGCAAAACACCCCGGTCAGCAGCAAGAGCACGAGCCGCAAGATCCGCCGTACCGCCCTCGGCAGCAGCTCGCCCGCCAGATCGACGGCCATGTGCTCGCCCCTTCCGAGGCACGCCGCGCTGCCGAGAAAGGCGACCCAGATCATCAGGTAGCGCTGGACCTCCTCGGTCCAGATCAGCGGCTGGCCGACACCGTAGCGGAAGACGATCGCGACGGCGTTGGACAGCACCGCCGCCAGCAGCAGTGCCGCGGCGAGGGCGTTCGTCGTGCCCGTCAGCAGCCTGGCAAGCTTATCGTACACCGGCGGGCCGGTTGCGGCCTGGGCAGTGTTTTACTTCTCGGCGGCGCCGTAGACGCGCGTTTCGGCATCCGCCTCGGCTTTCAGCAAACCATCCATGAGGCTGTCGCCAAGCGTTTGCCGCAGATAGGCCAGAACCGGCGGCTGGCTCGCGTTGCGAAACGCTGCCTTCTCGGCCGCCGTCGTGATGTGGACCTCGACGCCCTTATCTCGCATCTTCTTGATGGCGTCGTTCACCAGGGTCTCGCGCAGCACGATGTTTTGCATCGAGGCGAGCTGCGCACCGGCTACCAGGATGCGCTGCTGTTCGAGCGGCAGGGAAGTAAAGAACTGGTCGTTTATCAGGTATAGCTGCACGCTGTAGACGTGCTCGGTCATCGAGACGAATTTCTGGACATCGGCGATTCCCCAATCGACCATGAATACGGCCGAGTTTTCCTGGCCGTCGACGACGCCCTGCTTCAATGCCAGGACCAGCGAATTGATCGGGATCGGGGTCGCCGCGGCGCCGAGCGATTTCATGAACTCGATGAAGACGGGGCTCTCCATGACCCGCATCTTCAGCCCTTTGACATCTTCGGGCGTCTTGATCAGGCGCACGTTGTCGCCGAAGTTGCGGAAGCCGTTCTCGGTAAAGGCGAGCACGCGCAGCTCGGTGGTCTTGCGGATGTCCTCCGCCATATGCCGGGCAAAATCGCCGTGCAGGAAATCCCAGGCGACCGCTCCAGTGGGGAACAGGTAGGGCAGGTTCAGGGCCTGGATCGGCGGGTAGAAGCCGCCGAAGGCGCCATCTTCGGCGTTGGTCATCTGCAATGCGCCGAGCTTGGTCTGTTCCGTCGTCTCGCGGGCCGCGCCCATGGTGCCGTAGAACGCCTGCACCTCGATGTCGCCATCGCTTTCGAACTCGACGTAGTTCTTGAAGCTCTTCAGCGCCTGCGCCGCCGGCAACGGGCCCTCGGCATCCGAGATCGCGTATTTCAGCACCGTGCGGGCCTGCCCCGGCATCGGGCCGAACAGCATCGCCGCGAGCCCGAGCAGGGCCGCCGCGCCCTGCGTGCAAAATCTCGTCATCTCGCTTCCCCCAATTCGACGGACAGCCGGCCGGACCAGGGTTCTGTCCCCAATTCGGCCGCCTCCACCCCGGTCACGACACCACGAATGCTCGTCTCCTCGTAATCGACGGCTGCACCGTGGCCGGACGCGCCGCAGACCCCCGCGGCAGCGGCCGATGACGGCCCGATCGGGGTCACGGCGGGCAACCCGCGTCGCGGGCCCGTCCCGCCATCCTGGAGCAAGCTTCTTAATGATAGCGTAACCGGACGGGAAATGGGTTACGCCGATTCCAGGGCTCCGGTAGGGTGTACGGCACGAGTGACGAGCAGGCGTCCAGCCCGCATTGCCGAGAGATCCGGGCCGGCGGCGCAAAAAACGGTGTCCCAGGAGAACTCATATGCCACGTCTGAAGTTCGGCGCGTTCCTCGCCCCGCATCATCCGATCGGCGAGCATCCGATGCTGCAGTTCCGCCGTGATCTCGACCTCGTCGAGCATCTCGACAAGCTCGGCTACGACGAATTCTGGTGCGGCGAGCACCATTCCAGCGGCTGGGAGATGATCGGCTCGCCCGAAATGTTCCTGGCGGCGGCCGGCGAGCGCTCGAAGCGCATCAAGCTCGCCACTGGGGTCATTTCGCTGCCCTATCACCACCCCTACAACGTGGCGCAGCGCATGGTGCAGCTCGACCACATGACCGGCGGCAGGGCGATCTTCGGCTCCGGTCCGGGCGCGCTCGCCTCGGATGCACACACGCTCGGGATCGATCCGATGCTGCAGCGCGACCGCCAGGACGAGGCGATCGGCGTTATCCGGCGGCTGTTCAACGGCGAACGGGTCACCGCGAGAAGCGACTGGTTCACGTTGCAGGACGCGGCGTTGCAGCTCCTGCCTTTGCAGGAAGAAATGCCGTTTGCGGTTGCCTCGCAGATCAGCCCCTCCGGCATGACCCTTGCCGGCAAGCATGGCATCGGCGTGATCTCGATCGGTTCGTTGTCGAATGAAGGCCTCAACGCGCTGCCGACGCAATGGGGCTTCGCCGAGGCCGCCGCCGCCAAGCACGGCACGAGCGTCGACCGCAAGGACTGGCGGGTGCTGCTGTCCTGGCACATCGCCGAGACCCGCGACAAGGCGGTCGCCGAGGCGCGCGACGGGCTTTTCCGCCATCACAACGAGTACATCGTCGGCACCTTGCAGCGCCCCGGCGCCACCGCCTTCAAGAGCCGCGACGAGGCGATCGAGAAGACCGCCCACTCCGAGGCGGCCGCGGCGACGATCGGCACCCCGGACGATCTCGTCGCCCGCCTCAAATCGGTGCTGGAGGTCAGCGGCGGGTTCGGCACGGTGGTCGGCTTCGTCCATGACTGGGCCAACCCGGAGAATACCTTCCGCAGCTGGGACATGGTGGCGCGCTACGTCGTGCCGGAGATCAACGGCTACATCAGGAAATTGCGCGAATCGCGGGAGTTCGTCGCGACCAACCGTGGCGTTTTCGACCGCGCCAAGGAGGCCATCATGGCCAAGATCACCGAGAACGAGGCCGCGGTCGCGGCGCTGGCGGTCACCCGCGGCTCGCGGCTCGGTGATGTCGCCTCCGCCAGCAACCTGCCTGATCTCGACCAGTTGCGGGCGCGGACCGGCACCCGGTGAACAAGTGCCGGTGGGTCGCCCGGAAGCTCATTTCCGGCGCGCCCGCCCGCGGTCACGGAACGAGTCGCCGAAGCCTGCAAGGCTGCGCACCCGGGGGGGCTGGCGACCGGACCGTCGTTGGCGGGCGGGAACCGACGCGAGGATTTGGCTATCGCTGTTCTATGTGGCCAGATCGAGCTCAGGGCGACAGGCATTCGGCCTCGGGGTCGTGGGCGCGAAAGCGGGCGACGGCGCGGTCGCGCTCGGAGACGGCGTAGCAATAGACGCAGCCATGCGGACAGGTGTCGTACGCGCCGATGTCGCGTGACAGCGCGCAGCGGCAGCCCGGGCGGTTGCCTTTCTCGGCCGCCGCGACCGGCCGTCCGGCAATTTCAGACAGGCGTCCGGCGTCGATGCAACGGGCCTCGCCGAGGCCGGGGACGGCGAGTTCGGGCTGGCTGCACAGGGTCGCGTTCAGCCCGCACTCGGCGGCGACCACGGCAAGCTCGCCGAGCAGCGCGCGTTTTTCCTCGGGCGCGGGGTCATGCCAAGCGAAGCCGTGGCGGCGGGCAGCGCGGTCGAGGTTGCGGCGGGTCTTGCGATAAGGGTGTACGAAGGACAGCACGACCTCGTCTACGGTTCCGGCCAGCGCGCCGGCGAGCGCCGCAAAGCCGGCGCGATGCGCCGCAACGTCCAGCTCCGAGGTCAGCACGATCGGGTCGTAGCGCCATACCGCGACCCGCGGCCCGAAGCGGCGGCGCAGCTCGCGCAATTGCGCGATCGCGTCCTCCGGCGCGATCACCGAGCTTTCGAGCGACCGCGGATAGCCGGTCAGGGTGAATTGCACGATAAACGGCGCGACCTCGCGCACCCGGTCGAGTTCGGGCAATAGCGGGCGCAGGTTGCGTGTCCAGAACACGAACCCGTCGACCTCTCCCGGGCGCAGCGACACCTCGCCGAGGCCGCCGCCATAGGGGTTGCGGACACGGCAGAACCCGGCCTCCAGCCGGCCCAGAAACCAGCGCCCGTAGAACGCCGGGATGTCGGTGCGGTAGCTCGCCGAAACGATCACGCGAGCCGCCCTCGACCCCGACAACCGAGGGCTGGGGCCGGTTGCAGGCGACAAGGCGCCTTCATATATAACCCTCGTTGCAGTCAGGAGATGACTGGACTGTCACTTCCCGGGGGATCGCGGCGGTGCCTGCCCGGGCCGTCCGGTCCTGCTATCAATATGAGGTGTCTATGAGCAAGGTCATCGGTATCGATCTCGGCACGACAAATTCCTGCGTCGCCGTGATGGAAGGCAAGAGCGCCAAGGTCATCGAGAACAGCGAAGGCGCGCGCACCACGCCCTCGATGGTGGCGTTCACCGAATCGGGCGAGCGTCTCGTCGGCCAGGCGGCCAAGCGCCAGGCCGTGACCAACCCCGAAAACACGTTCTTCGCGATCAAGCGGCTGATCGGGCGGCGTTTCGACGATCCCATGGTCAACAAGGACAAGGATCTCGTCCCCTACAAGATCATTCGCGGCGACAATGGCGACGCCTGGGTCGAGAGTCGCGGCAAGAAGTATGCGCCGTCCCAGATCAGCGCCTTCATTCTGCAGAAGATGAAGGAGACGGCCGAGGCCTATCTCGGCGAGCCGGTCACCCAGGCGGTCATCACCGTTCCGGCCTATTTCAACGATTCCCAGCGCCAGGGCACCAAGGACGCCGGCCGCATCGCCGGCCTCGAAGTACTGCGCATCATCAACGAGCCGACCGCCGCGGCGCTCGCCTATGGCATGGAGCGCAAAGGGACCGGCACGATCGCGGTCTACGATCTCGGCGGCGGCACCTTCGACATCTCGGTGCTGGAAATCGGCGACGGCGTTTTCGAGGTCAAGTCGACCAACGGCGACACCTTCCTCGGCGGCGAGGATTTCGACAAGAAGATCATCGACTATCTCGCCGACGAGTTCAAAAAGGAGCAGGGCATCGACCTGCGCAGCGACCGGCTCGCCTTGCAGCGCCTCAAAGAAGCGGCGGAGAAGGCGAAGATCGAATTGTCGTCCTCGGTGCAGACCGACGTTAACCTGCCCTTCATCACCGCCGATCAGCACGGTCCGAAGCATCTCAATATCAAGCTGTCGCGCGCCAAGCTCGAGCAGCTGGTCGATGATCTGATCCAGCGCACGATCGAGCCCTGCCGCAACGCGCTGAAGGATGCCGGGGTCAAGGCCTCGGAGATCGACGAGGTGATCCTGGTCGGCGGCATGACCCGCATGCCGAAGGTCATCGAGCAGGTGAAGCAGTTCTTCGGCAAGGAGCCGCATCGCGGCGTCAACCCGGACGAGGTCGTGGCGGTCGGCGCGGCGATCCAGGCCGGCGTGCTGAAGGGCGAGGTTAAGGACGTCCTGCTGCTCGATGTGACTCCGCTGTCGCTCGGCATCGAGACGCTGGGCGGCGTCTTCACCCGGCTGATCGACCGCAATACGACGATCCCGACCAAGAAGAGCCAGACCTTCTCGACCGCCGAGGACAACCAGACCGCGGTGACGATCCGGGTGTTCCAGGGCGAGCGCGAGATGGCGGCCGACAACAAGCTGCTCGGCCAGTTCGACCTGGTCGGGCTGCCGCCCGCGCCGCGCGGCATGCCGCAGGTCGAGGTCACCTTCGACATCGACGCCAACGGCATCGTGCAGGTCTCGGCCAAGGACAAGGCCACCGGCAAGGAGCAGCAGATCCGCATCCAGGCGTCGGGCGGTCTCAGCGAGGCCGACATCCAGAAGATGGTGCACGACGCCGAGGCCCATGCCGAAGAAGACAAGAAGCGCCGCGAGGTGGTCGAAGCCAAGAACCAGGCGGATGCGCTGATCCACACCACCGAACGCAGCCTGGCCGAGGCCGGCGACAAGGTCCCGCAGGGCGACCGCGAGGCGGTGCAAGGAGCGGTTCAGGCGCTGAAGGACGCGCTTGGCGCCGACGATGCCGGCGAGATCAAGGCGAAGACCGAGGCTCTGGCGCAGGTCTCGATGAAGCTCGGAGAGGCGCTATACAAGGCACAGCAAACCGCCGGTGAGGGTGCCGGGGCCGGCCCGCAAACCGGTGCCCCGGGCGGCGGTCAGCCCGGCGGCGACGACAAGGTTGTCGATGCCGATTTCGAGGAGGTCGACGATCAGAAGAAGCATCGCTCGGCCTAAGGGCGCCTTTACCGGTTCGCTTTAGGCTTTACCGATCGGAACCCCACCCCGGCACCCATTGCCGGGGTCGGGCTGTCCGCCCCGCCCCGACCCCCGCTAGACCCTCCGATAGATCATGGCGAAACAGGATTTTTACGAAGTCCTCGGCGTTCCGAACACGGCCACGCCCGATGAGCTTAAGCGGGCCTATCGCAAGATGGCGATGCAGTATCATCCCGATCGCAATGCCGGCGACGCCAGCGCCGAGCAAAGATTCAAGGACGTCAGCGAAGCCTACGATATCCTGAAGGACGACCAGAAGCGCGCCGCTTATGACCGCTATGGTCATGCCGCGTTCGAGCAGGGCAGCCGCGGTTCCGGCGATTTCGGGTTTTCCGGCGGCTTTGCGGACATCTTCGAGGAGATGTTTGGCGCGATGGCGGGCGGCCGCCGCGGCAATGCGCCAAGCCGCGGCAGCGACCTGCGTTATCATCTCGAAATCTCGCTCGAAGAGGCCTTTCGCGGCAAGCAGACCCAGATTCGGGTCGGTACCTTCGTGCATTGCGAGCAATGCAACGGCAGCGGCGCCGAAGGCGGCAGCAAGCCGGCGGCGTGCCGGACCTGCCGCGGCAGCGGCCGGGTGCGCGCTCAGCAGGGCTTTTTCACGATCGAGCGCACCTGCCCGACCTGCCAGGGCGCCGGCATGGTCATCGAGAAGCCATGCGCGGCATGCGCCGGCCAGGGCCGGGTCAGGCGCGAGAAAACCCTGTCGGTCAACATCCCGGCCGGGATCGAGGACGGCACCCGCATGCGCCTCGCCGGCGAGGGCGAGGTCGGATTGCGCGGCGCCTCGCCCGGCGATCTTTACGTGTTCGTCGGCGTCCAGCCGCACCGGCTGTTCCAGCGCGATGGGGCCAACATCAACTGCCGCGTGCCGATCCCGTTCACCACCGCGGCGCTCGGCGGCTCGATCGAGGTGCCGACGGTCGAAGGCACCCGCACCCGCGTCAGCGTCCCGCCCGGAACCCAGTCCGGGCATCAGTTCCGGCTCAAGGGCAAAGGCATGACCGTGCTGCGCTCGCCGGCGCGCGGCGACATGTTCGTTCACGCCATCGTCGAGACCCCAGTCAATCTGACCAAGCGCCAGCAGGAACTGCTTCGCGAATTCGAGAAGGAAGGCGAAAGCCGCAAGACCCACCCGGAAAGCGAAGGCTTCTTCGCCCGCGTCAAGGAGTTCTTCGAGGATTTGCGGGAATAGCCCGATCCGATGCTCAGACCGCCATCGGCGTGGTCGGGATAGATCCGGCGCCCCGCTTTCGCGGTTGTCGGGGAATTCAAACACGCTGGATGACGGCCCCTGCGTCCTTCGAGACGGCCGCGTTGCGGCCTCCTCAGGATGAGGCATTTTATAATGGTATCAACAGAGTGCCTCATCCTGAGGAGCGCCCGCAGGGCGCGTCTCGAAGGACGCACCGTCAGTTGTCCAGCCCCGTTTGCGATTTCCTGACAACCTCCTACGCGGGAACGACGATTACGGGAGCACCCTTGCTACACGCAATAAGTCCGCAGCGGCGGAAAGCCGTTGAAGCCGACTGAGGCGTAGCTTGCTGTGTAGGCGCCGGCGGCCAAAATCTCGACCTTGTCGCCGACCTCGAGGTCGAGCGGCAGGCTGTATTCGGCATGCTCATAGAGTATGTCGGCGCTGTCGCAGGTCGGTCCGGCGATGACCACGGGGCCGGCCGGCCCGCCGCGACCCGGGGTGGCGATGCGGTACTTGATGCTCTCCCCCATTGTCTCCGCCAAGCCGTTGAACTTGCCGACATCCAGATAGACCCAGCGCTTGCCGCCGCCGTCGCCCTTGTCGGCGATCAGCACGACCTCGCTCTGGATGATGCCGGCATCGCCGACCAGCGAGCGGCCGGGCTCGACGATGACGGCCGGCAGGTCGTTGCCGAAATGCCGGGTCAGCGCCGCATTGACGGCGCGGGCATACTCCGCGACCGGCGAGACCGCGGCGCGGTACCGCGCCGGAAACCCGCCCCCGATATTGACCATGCGCAGGTTGATATCGGCCTCCGCAAGGGCGGTGAACATGCGCGCGGCGGAACCGATCGCGCCGTCCCACTGCGACAGGTCGGTCTGCTGCGAGCCGACATGAAACGAGACGCCGTACGGGTCGAGCCCGAGCGCGCGCGCCTTGCACAGAAGTTCGGCCGCCATTTCGGGCGAGCAGCCGAACTTGCGCGACAATGGCCACTCGGCGCCGTCGCAGGCGACGAGGATGCGGCAGAACACCTGCGCACCCGGGGCGGCCCGCGCCAGCTTTTCGAGTTCGCGCTCGCTGTCGAAGGCGAACAGCCGAACGCCCGCCTGATAAGCGAAGGCGATGTCCCGCTCCTTCTTGATCGTGTTGCCGAAGGAAAGCCGGTCGGCGGTGGCGCCGTTGTCGAGGCAGAGCTCGATTTCGGCGCGGCTGGCGACGTCGAAATTGGAGCCCTTGTCGCCCAGGGCGCGCACGATCTGCGGCGCCGGGTTGGCCTTCACCGCGTAGTAGACGCGCGCGATCGGCAGATACCGGCAAAGCAGGTCATAAGCTTCGCAGATCACGTCGATATCGACCACCAGGCACGGCGTGTCCGGGGCGTTTTCGGCGAGAAAGCGTGCAATTTTTTCGGTCATGACCCGGGGTCCTTCCCGATAAGCGGTTGAGCATCATCGGTTCCTGCCCGGGATGAAGCCGGGGGCTGCGCGAATTGCCAGCGCCGCCCCGGTCAAGACGAGGGAAGAACCGAAAGGCCGAGGAAAGCGGTCCCGAGGGGACCGTTTCGCGAATTTTACGGCTAGCTCAGACTGCTCGGATCGATGACCCGGCTGCCCCGCCCACGGGCGCGCGTCCCGCGCAGATTGTCGTCAGGGCAGGGCACCACGGCCCAGATCGGGACTGCAACCATATCGACCTCCCTCTCGGGACCGGTCGCGCCGGACATGCCGATGCGGCCGGAGTGCCAAAAAGGACGCGTTACGTCGTTGCATAACCACTAGGGGCCATAGGCACGTGCGATGTGCGTCGAACGTCGCTTAGATACGCTCATCCGCCCGGGATGCAAGAGGAAAGCGGGTGAATGAACTCAGCCCGAAGCGGCCCGTTTTTTTTGCTGCCCTGTCGGAGGATATGGTCAAGGCTGAGGACGCACCCGTGCATCTCGTCTTACCGCGCCGGCCCACCATCCCGGCATCGTTGCGGCGATTCGGCGCGGGCGGGCCCCCGATTGCGATATGCCGCGCGGTATCAGCGCCTATCCCTTCGCGGATGCAGTGGCTTATACGAAGATGGCATCCAGCTGTTGTGTGCAGCGCGCTCCGGGGGCAATCATATTCCGCCGTCGAATGCGGCAGCGAGGCAGGGGCCGGTAGGGCTTCGGGGGACGCCCTACCCATGGCCGGCGGCTTTCGGGGGAACTCCGCCGGCGCCCCGCCTCGCATTGTTGCCGGAACGCCGGCGTCTGCTGCGATCCCGGGTCGTAGTCTCGGCGCCGTTAAAGCCGTAAGCTGGACGGCAACTTGAATATCGGCCGGCCCACGATGCCTCTCGACTCCCCGTTCCCGTCACCCCTCGAAAACCGCCTGCGCCGCGAGGTGCAGGGCGACGTGCTGTTCGACCGGTTCAGCCGCGGGCGCTACAGCACCGACGCTTCGATCTATCAGATCGAGCCGCTTGGGGTGGTGGTTCCGAAAGGGCGCGAGGATGTCGCGGCCGCGCTGCAGATCGCGCGCGAGGAAGGGGTGCCGGTATTGCCGCGCGGCGGCGGCACCTCGCAATGCGGTCAGACCGTCAACCGCGCGCTCGTCGTCGATTGCAGCAAATACATGGACCAGGTGGTCGCGATCGACCCGGCTGGGCGGCGTGCCCGGGTCCAGCCGGGGGTCGTGCTGGAGCGGCTGAACCAGGCCCTGCGCCGCCACAAATTGATCTTCCCAGTCGATGTCTCGACCGGCGACCGCGCCACGATCGGCGGCATGACCGCCAACAACAGCTGCGGCTCGCGCTCGATCCGCTACGGCAACATGGTGCACAATGTGCGCGCCATCGACGCGCTGCTCGCCGACGGCAGCGTCGCGCGGTTCGGCGAGGTGCCGGGCAATTTCGACGAGACCGTCGCCCCCGATCGGTATCGCGATCTGGTGCGCGACATGCGCGACCTGCACCGGCGCGAGGCCGACGAAATCGAGCGCCGCTTCCCGAAACTGCTGCGCCGGGTCGGCGGCTACAACATCGATATGATCGCGCCCACCTCCCCTGGGGCCGGCCACAACATGGCCCATCTGCTGGTCGGCTCGGAAGGCACGCTGGCCTTTTTCAACGAAATCGAGCTCGACCTTAAGGAGATTCCATCGCACCGGGTGCTCGGGGTCTGCCATTTCCCGAGCTTTTATCAGGCGATGGCGGCGGTGCCGCAGATCGTGGCGCTCGGCCCGAGCGCGTGCGAGCTGGTGGATCGCACGATGATCGACCTGTCGCGCGACAACCCGGTATTCCGCCCGGTCGTGGACCGCTTCGTGCGCGGCGAGCCGGCGGCGATCCTGCTGACCGAATTCGCCGGCGAGGACGCGGACGACAATTTGCGCCGCCTGCGAGCCCTGGTCGAGCTGATGGGCGATCTCGGCTTCGGCAATGCGGTTCCCGGCGCCGGGGTCGTCGAGGCGGTCAATCCGGCTTTTCAAAGCGCGATCTGGAATGTCCGCAAGGAAGGCCTCAACATCATGATGTCGATGAAGGGGGACGGGAAGCCGATCTCCTTCATCGAGGATTGCGCGGTGCGGCTCGAGGACCTGGCCGAATACACCGACCGCCTGACCCGGGTGTTCGAGAAGCACGGCACCTACGGCACCTGGTACGCGCATGCCTCGGTCGGCTGCCTGCATGTCCGCCCGGTGCTGAACCTGAAGCAGGAGATCGAGGTCAAGAAGATGCGCGCGATCGCCGAGGAGGCGTTCGCGATGGTGCGCGAATACAAGGGCTCGCATTCCGGCGAGCATGGCGACGGCCTCGTGCGCTCGGAGTTTCACGAGCCGATGTTCGGCGCCCGCATCGTCCGGGCCTTCGAGCAGGTCAAGGACCGCTTCGACCCCGAGGCGCTGTTGAACCCGGGCAAGATCGTGCGGCCGCCGAAGATGGACGACCGCGGCCTGTTCCGCTTCAAGCCGGGGTATCGGCAATTGCCGCTCGAGACCGCGCTCGACTGGTCGGAATGGGGCGGGTTCGCGAGCGCCGCCGAGATGTGCAACAACAACGGCGCCTGCCGCAAATCCGACCCCGGCGTGATGTGCCCGTCCTACCGCGCCACCGGCGACGAGCAGCATCTGACGCGCGGACGCGCCAACACGCTCCGGCTCGCGCTGTCGGGCCAGCTCGGCCCCGACGCGCTCGCCTCCGACGCGATGCGCGACACGATGGCGTTGTGCATCTCGTGCAAGGGCTGCAAGCGCGAATGCCCGACCGGCGTCGATATGGCGAAGATGAAGATCGAGTTCCTGCACCATTACCGGCAGAGTCATCCGCTGACGGTGCGCGATCGCCTGATCGCCTATCTGCCGCGCTACGCGCCCGTCGCGGCATGGTTCGCGCCGGTACTCAACCTGCGCAACCGCGTACCGGCGCTGGCCCGGCTCGGCGAAAGGCTGTTCGGGTTCAGCGCGGAGCGCCCCCTCCCTGCTTGGTCCCCGCGCCCGTACCGCGATACCGCGCCCGCGCGCCAAGAAGCCCCTCTCCGCCCTTCAGGGGGGAGAGGGAGGGACCCATCGCGCAGCGATGGGAGGGTGAGGTGGGCCACTCCGTCGGCACGCTCCCTGGAATCCCCCACCTCACCCCGACCCTCTCCGCCCCCAGGGGCGGAGAGGGAGTACGAAGGCGCGGGCGAGGTCGTGCTGCTGGTCGACACCTTCACCCGCTGGTTCGAGCCGGAGAACGCCCGCGCCGCCGAACGCGTGCTGACCCGCGCCGGATATCGCGTGCGTACCCCGGAGCCGGGGGTCGGGCGGCCCTTGTGCTGCGGCCGCACCTTTCTGGCGGCCGGCCTGGTCGAAGAGGCGCGCGCGGAGGCTCGGCGCATGCTCGATGCGCTCGCCCCCGCGGTCGCGGCCGGCACCCCGATCGTCGGGCTCGAACCGTCGTGCCTGTTGACCCTGCGCGACGAGTTCCCGGCGATGTTGCCGGGTGCCGAAACCGCCGCCCTGGCGGCGCGGGCGCAATTGTTCGAGGAATTTGTGGTCGCGGAGCATGCCGCCGGGCGGTTCGTGCTCGATCTGGCGCCGATGCGTGGGAAGGCGCTGTTGCACGGGCATTGCCACCAGAAGGCGTTCGGCACCGCGCCCGCCGCAGCCGCGGCGCTGCGGCTGATCCCCGAGCTGACCGTCGAAACGTTCGATTCGACCTGCTGCGGCATGGCCGGCGCGTTCGGCTACGAGGCCGAGCATTTCGAGGTGTCGCGCCGGATCGGCGAACTCGGCGTATTGCCGACGGTGCGCGCCGCCGCGCCGGACACGCTGATCGCGGCCTGCGGCACCAGCTGCCGCCACCAGATCGCCGACCTCGCCGCCCGGGACGCCCGCCACATCGTTCATTTATTAGATGAAGCGTGCAACGGTACCGGCCTGCCGTAACCGGGGTCCCCTTCCAGAGATCAGTCCGAGTAGGTGAAGCAGGGTTTCAATTGGATCGAAGCGCCTCTATTCCCGTCATGGCCGGAGTTGTCTCGGCCACCGATGGCTCCCGTGCCGACACCGTCGCGCAGGTCGCCGCATTGCCGGCTCCGACCACGATCACGTCCTCCTCGGCGCTGTCCATCCCTCGATCCTCCCGGCTGGCCTCGTGAAGATTGCGTCCCCGCGGCTTGCCGTCACAACAACACAGGGTTCGGTCGCTCGGAGGCGGGGCGATCGCGGGACCGGGAGCAGACGTCGATGACCGAACAGCAGATCCGTTTCGAGGACGGCGCGGCTTACGAGCGCATGATGGGAGTGTGGAGCCGCTCGGTCGGCGAGATTTTTCTCGACTGGGTGGCGCCGCAACCGGGCCTGCGCTGGATCGATATCGGCTGCGGCAACGCGGCCTTCACCCAATTGCTCTGCGAGCGCTGCGCGCCGGCGCAGGTCGATGGGATCGACCCCTCGCCGGCGCAGCTCGATTACGCGCGCACCCGACCCGGCGTGCGCGGCGCCCGGTTCCACGAGGGCAGCGCCATTGCGCTGCCTTTTCCGGATTGCAGCTTCGATATCGCCGTGATGGCGCTGGTGCTGTTCTTCGTCCCCGAACCCGCCAAGGGTGTTGCCGAGATGGCCCGGGTGACGGTCCCGGGCGGCACGATCGCGGCCTACCTGTGGGACATACCCGGCGGCGGGTTGCCGATAGCCCCGATCTACGCGGAAATGCGGGCGATGGGCATGAACCCGCCGATGCCGCCGAGCGCCGACGCCTCCCGGACCGAGAGGCTGCAGCAATTGTGGCGCGATGCCGGGCTCGTCGCAGTCGAAACCAAGCGGATCGACGTGACCCGGACATTTGCCGATTTCGACGATTACTGGACGGTCAGCGCGTCGGGCGCCGGCCCCAGCCAGATCATCGCCGAGATGTCGCCGCAGGATGCCGCCCGGCTCAAGGCAGGGGTCAGCGCGCGTCTGCCGGCCGCCGCCGGCCCGCTCACCCACGCAGCGCACGCCAACGCGGTGAAAGGCCGCGTGCCGGGCTGACCCGCAGCGCGCAACGGCGCCGCTAAAAAAGCCAAAGTCTCGGTGCACAACCGTGCCCAGCCTCTGCCGACGCACCTGAACAGCATGACCCTTCAAATCGAACGCTTCTCTCGGCCCGTGGCCGGGCTTGTGCTTGGCTGTCCTCCGCTTGTCCCGTAGGCCTTCAGCCCACTGACTCGTTCTGGGGGCCTCCGCGTCTTGTTGCATCGATGACCGATGAAGGCGTGGACCCGCGGATCAAGCCCGCGGGAGGGGGCCTTCGAAAGCCGATCGGATCGGCCCCAAAAACCTGATCTGGTCACATCAAAAACATCATTCGGTCGCGCCGCGGCATCGGCCGTGAAACTTCCAGTTCCGATGCAACAATGCCTGTTATATACCTGATATACGCCTGTTATATGCCTCATAACCTCTGGTTGAAATGGAACGTCTCCGCGGCTCTCCGCGGCGTCTCGCCTGTTTTTAGCCGGCATGGAACAGGCAGGCGGCGGTCGCATCCGCCGCTGCGGTTCGCGTCTCGATTGAGAGAGGCATCGGCCTGCGACTTCTGCGCTTTCGCCCTATGGCAGGCTCTCCCCAACCAGCTCCATGAACGCGTTGGCGGCGGCGGGGGCGGTCCAGCGCAGGATCGCGACGAGGTCGTGCTCGGGGTCGATCCAGGTCAGATTGCCGCCGGCGCCGAGCGCATAGAAGCTGGACGCGGAGGCGGCGGGGTATTTGCCGCGGCCGGTGTTGAGCCAGAACAGGTAGCCGTAATCGGGGTTCAGCTCACAGGGCTGCAAGGCGCGGGCGAGCCAGCTCTCGCCCAGAACGCGGCGGTTTCCCCACATTCCGCGGCGCAGCAGCAGCAATCCGACCCGGGCCTGGTCGCGGGCGCTGATGCAGATGCCGCCGCCCCAATGCGAACCGCCGGCGACCGACTGCATCTGCTTTCCGTCGATCTCGACCCACGAGTTGCGATACCCGGTCCAGCGCCACTCCGGCGAGGCGCCGATCGGGTCCATGACCAATTCACGGAACACCTCCGGCAACGGCCGCCGCCATACCCGCAACAGCGCGAGGCTCAGCCGGTTGATGCGCACGTCGTTGTATTCCCAGAACTGCCCTGGCGGCTGCAGGTCGCGATGGGTGCCTTTCTTGCCCGGCCCGCCGCGGCCGCCTGCGACGCGGTTGCGATCGACGAGGTCGGGCTTGTCCCACAACGTGCCTTCCCACTCCGAGGTCTGCTGCAGCAGGTGATGCCAGGTGATCGCGTCGTTGTGCGGCGGGTCGAAGCCGCCATCGTCCACGGTCAGCCGTACGGGGTCGTGCACGTCGCCGATCAGCCCGCGCTCGACCGCGAGCCCGGCGAGGATCGACAGATAGCTCTTAGCGACACTGAAGGTCAGGTCGGCGCGGTCGATATCGCCCCACTCGGCGACGATATGGCCGCCGCGCAGGATCAGGCCGCAGGGCCCGCCGCGCGGCGGCGCCTCGCCGAGCGTCTCGTCCCAGGGCGGCGGGTCCGCGAAATCGGTCGCGATGATCCGGGCGAGGTCGCGCGGCCACGGCGTCTCGTGTTCGGCGGCATGGCGCACCGCGGCGGCGAGACGCGCCGGATCGAGCCCGGCATCGGCCGGATCGCGATATTCCCAGGGTTGCGGGTATGGCGGCGGCACATAGGTCATCGGCTATACCGGGATTGGCTTGCTCGACGCAGATTGCGTCGCCGCCGCCCGCCGCGCAATGACCCGCGTTTTGGTGCGGCGGGCGATTTCGCTACACTGGTCCGGTCTGGTCCGGGGAGATGACAATGACCGACGACACGGTTCGCCTCGCTCGTTATGCCGCGGCGCTGCGGTACGAGGATTTGCCGTCCGAGGTGGTGGCCTCGGCCAAGGACACGATCGCCGACACCGTCGCCGCCTGCATCGGCGGCGGCGACAAGCCGTGGAGCCGGATCGTCATCGACTACGCCCGGCGCACCGGGCCGGGCGGGAACAGCCGTATTTTCGCTGCCGGCTCGCAGCCGGTCCAGGCCCCGGCAGCGGCGCTCGCCAATGGCGCGCTGGCGCATGCTTTCGAGCTCGACAGCCTGACCCGCCCCGGTGCGGGGGCGCATCCCGGCGCCACGGTTTTGCCGCCCGCCCTCGCGGTCGCGCAGGAACGCGGCGCCTCCGGGCGCGAGTTGATTGCCGCCTTTGTCGCCGGCAACGAAATCATGATCCGGATCGGCCGCGCCACCGGTCACACCAACGAGGCCCGTGGTTTCCACGCGCCGGGCACCACCGGCCCGTTCGGTGCCGCGGTGGCCGCCGGGCATCTGCTCGGGCTCGATGCCGCCGGCATGACCAACGCGATCGGCATCGCCGGGTCGCTCGCCGGCGGCCTCCTGGAATTTGCCAAAGGCGATGGCGGCATGGTCAAGCGGCTGCATCTCGGCCGCGCCTCGGAGGCCGGGGTGCTCGCCGCCAGCCTGGCGCAGGCCGGCTTTACCGGGCCCCGCACCGTCCTCGAAGGCGAGTTCGGGTTTTTGCGCGTGTTCTGCACCGAGTTCGACGAGACCGAACTGACCCGCGGCCTCGGTGCGGATTTCGTGACCCTGAGCACGGTGCTGAAACGCTACCCCTGTCACGCCACCGCGCATGCCGCAGTCAAGGCCGCGCGCGAATTGCAGGCCGAGCACGGCTTTGCCGGCGCCGACGTCGAATCCGGCACTGTCACCGGCACCCGGCGCATGGTCGAGCGGCACGCCATCGCCGAGCCGGCCGACCTAATGCTGGCGCAATACAGCATTCCTTTCTGTGTCGCGCTGGCGCTGTTCCGCGAAGCCCGCGACCCCGAATCCTATGACGAGGCTGCCCTCGCCGATCCGCAAATCCGCGCGCTGTGCCGCCGGATCGCGCTGCTGCCCGAGGATACGGCCGGCGCGATGGTGACGCTGGTCCTCGCCGACGGGCGGCGGCTTCAACGACGCGCCGAGGGCGGCATGCTGGAGAATGGCGAACTGCCGGACAAATTCGCGCGACTGACCCGCCGCGCCATCGGTGCCCGCGGCATGGTTTTATTCGAGCGGCTGCAGCGGCTGGAGCGCGAGGAGTGCGTCGATTGGCTGCGCCTACCCGACTGATTTGCCCCCGGCTGATTTGCCCCCGGCTGATTTGCCCCCGACTGCTTAGCCCCACTGATTTGTTCTTGTCCTATTCGTCCTCGTAACCCGGCTGTTGCGGGGCGGGCGGCTTCCTGGCGGCGGGACGGGCGCCGCCTTCGACATCGCGGCGGCAGGCATAGCCGCCATCCTCGGTGTCCTCGTACCACCCATTGCCCTTGCGGAACCAGCGTCCGGTAGGCGGATCGACCCACACGACTTCGTCGCCGCTGCAGCCCCATTGCGCCTTCTGCTCGGTGTCGAACAGCCGCCCCTGGTAGGGCGCCGCGAGCGATGTTGCGCTCGCCGTCAACAGGAAAAGCACGAGAAGCGGACGCATGGCGCCGCGCAGCATAGCACGCGACAGCCCGGTTGCGACGGCGCCGCGCCGACCTACATGGTGAATGATCCTGCTCGGGATCGAACGGCAAATCAGGGAGATGCGAAATGTGGTCCTTGCGGCGCGACAAGCTGGCGATACCGAGCCCCGACCAGTGCCTGCCCGGACGCGCGATCAAGATGCCGGTAACGGATCGACATTTCGTCAACGGTGCGGAAATGGCTGAACCCTATCCCGCGGGCCTGGAGAAGGCGGTGTTCGGCCTCGGCTGCTTCTGGGGCGCCGAACGCAAATTCTGGGAATTGCCCGGAGTCCATGTCACCGCGGTCGGCTACGCCGGCGGCGCGACCCCGAACCCGACCTATGAAGAGGTGTGCAGCGGTCGCACCGGTCACACCGAGGTGGTGCTCGTCGTCTTCGACCCGAAACGAATCGGCTATGACGCGCTGCTGAAGACGTTCTGGGAAAGCCATGACCCGACCCAGGGCATGCGCCAGGGCAACGACATTGGTACGCAATACCGCTCGGCGATCTATACCTTCTCGCCGGAACAGCAGCGCGCGGCCGAACGCTCACGCAATCTTTATCAGCAGCAGCTCGAAGGCGCCGGCTACGGCAGGATCACGACCGAGATCCGCGAGGCGCCGCCGTTCTACTTCGCCGAGGACTACCATCAGCAATACCTGGCGAAGAACCCGTTCGGCTACTGCGGGCTGGGCGGCACCGGCGTATCGTGCCCGGCGGGCGTCGGTGTCGAGGCCGACAGCAAAATCGGCACCGCGGCCGGATAAGCCGCGGCCGCCAATCGCCCCACAACTGCCGCGTCGCGAACGGGCTCATTTTTTATTTGCGGCGACGGGAAAGCAATCGGAAGATCCGAACCCGGGACCGGCACCAAGCGCTGGGGTCGGTGCCGCTATCCAATTGATTAAAATGTGGTCCGAGCCGTGCTCGGACACCGCAGGCTGCGAGCCGGACGACACAGGGGGTCGGCTGTGACAGGCGCATCCAGTCAACTCGGCGGCGGCGATCGCTCAAGCAACATCCGGAAGTTTCCCGATCGCCGGCAGGGAACCGTGCGGGATGCATCCCCACGGGCCCGCAGCAAGCACATCCTGCTGGTCGAGGATCACGAGATGAGCCGGCGCCTGCTCGATGATGTCCTGCGATTTCATGGGTATGACATCAGCCAAACAGGCGATCCGCTGCATGCCTTCGCGATGTTGCAGGAGCACATTCCCGATCTGATCATCATGGATATTCAGCTTCCGCACATATCGGGCCTGGAGCTGACGCGATGGATCAAGGAGGATATCCGCTTGAGCGGAATTCCGATTGTCGCGGTGACGGCTTTCGCAATGGAAGGAGACAAGCAAAAAATACTGGCCGGCGGCTGCGACGCGTATATTGCGAAGCCTTTCAATGTCGAAGATTTCTTGCATATCATCGCAGAGTTCATTGGTTGAACGGAGGCTCCGCTCTGCCGGCGCGATCGACAGCACGGGCGGGGGCAAAGTTGGCAGGAGGTGTCGTGGCGTTTTCGCACGGGACGCTGGCGGTGAAGCGCGGGGTAGGGGATTTTTCGAAACGGCTCTGCCTGCCGCTCGACATGATCGCGCCCGAGGATGCCTGGTTGGGTGAGATCCTTCACCTGTGGCGCAGCGTGCGCCCGGGCTGGCTGCTGCCGGCGCGCTCCGCGCTCGACCCGGTTCGGCTGCTGCGCACCGCGCTGGGCCGGGCCCACATCATCGACACCCAGAACGAGGATCCGGAATCCTATCGCTTCCGCCTGTGGGGAACGGTGAATTCCTATGGCGGCGAATACACCAACTGCCGTCTCGGCCAGATGCCGGCGGGCTTGATGCGCGACGATGCCGTCGAGGATTATTGGGAAGTGGTCACGGGCGGGGTGCCCACCTACCAGCTCGTCTATCGCGGCGAGCATTACCTGCGCTATTCCTATGCCCGACTGCTGCTGCCGCTGGCGACCGACGGGAGACGGGTGGATCAGCTGCTCGTGCTTATCAACGAGCGCCGCCTGCCGGAACTCGAAGCCGCCAATTGACCGGTCGGGGCGGGACCGCGGCAGCCGGCGATGGCCGGGGCTCACGCAGCCAAACGCATCGGCGCCGGGATCAGCGAGCCGACGACCTCGGAACGCGTCGAATGGCACAGATGCATGATTGCGGCTCGGCCCTCGGGCGGAAACCAGCCGTCGACGAAGCGGTGCACGCGCGCAAAGCCGTAAGCCCGCACCCCCATGAACGCCGCCTTGCGGTCGGCCAGCCGGGGCGGGTCGGCGGGATCATTGCGGATCATGCCGCTATCGAAGTCGAGCGGCCGGTTGCGCAGCGCAATCGCACGGGCGAAACGCGGCAGGATCGCCGACAGGTTTGTGGCGCCGCGGTAATCCGGACGCACCCATAACCCGCCGCCGTGCAATACCTCGCCGCCAAAGGGCGGGATCTCGCATTCGACGATGAAGCGCGGATCGACGAGCCGCGGCCGGTCGCCGAACCACAGCGCCTGCGAGCGGATCAGATCGAAGAAATTTTCGACCCGAAAGCGGCGGGAGCAATAGGTCGCAATAGGCTCCCCGGCGCGGTTCTCGGCAAGGACCCAGAAATCATGCAGCCCAAAGCGTACGTGCTGCGGGTCGAAAGCTTGGTTCAGATGAGTTTCACCATAGGAATGGCGCACCGCGACATAGTTGTGGAAGTTCCGCCGCAGCCGCAGCGAAATCCCGGCCGCACCCAAGTTGGCAACATAATCGTCAATTGCGTGTTGGACCCGGGCATGCTCGTCATTGTTGAGGGGTCTTGCCATCACATCCTCCGCGTCTGCGGCGAAAGCCGTTAAGACTGGTTAAGGATGCCACCTTCGCGACCCGAGGGAACCCCGTCTGTGGAGATTAAAATCCCGGATTTCGCTTTGGTGCTGCTGCTCGGCAGCCGCGCCGCGGTCGAAACCTTTGGTCAGGCGCGATTTGCGCCAGACGAACTCTTCCCGGCCGAAGTGATGCCCGAGGACCGGATCAGGCGTCGACTGGCCGACCGGCGGCTCGTCGCGTTGGCTGCCCCGGGCACCAGGCGCGAGACCCGCCAGGACGCTGCCCGTCTGGCGCGCCGCCATGACGCCCCCCGCGTCGCGATCGTGCTCGATCCCGCGCGCGGCCTGCCCGGGATTGCGGCGGGGCTGGCGCGCGAGGGTTTCCGCGATGTTCACGTGCTGCGCTCGCCGCAGGAGCTGGCAGAGGCGCGGATCGTCCGTTTCCCGCTCGATTGCGACCGCCGCGGCGAGCATGGGCCTTTCGACCTGATCGGCGACGTCCATGGCTGCCGCGCCGAGCTCGAGCAGCTGCTATCGAGGCTCGGTTACCGGGTCGGCGCGGCAGGCTGGATGCATCCTGCCGGGCGGCGGGCGATCCTGCTCGGCGATCTGGTCGATCGCGGACCGGACGTGCCCGGGGTGCTGCGCCTGGCGATCGACATGGCCGCGAGCGGCGCCGCGCTGGCGGTGCCCGGCAACCACGATCTGAAGCTCGTCCGCAAGCTGCGCGGCCATCCGGTGCAGGTCGATACCGGCCTCGAGGTCAGCCTGGCGCAGATCGAAGCGCTGCCGACCGCCGGGCGGGCGGCCTTATGCGATGATCTGCAGCGCTTCTTTGGCGGGCTGCCGAGCCATTTGTGGCTTGATGACGGCCGCCTCGTGGCGGTGCATGCCGGGCTGCAGCAGGAGATGCAGGGGCGCCGCTCGGACCGGGTATTGAGCTTCGCCCTGCACGGCGAGACCACCGGCCAAACCGATCGTTTCGGTTTCCCGGTACGCGGCGATTGGGCGGCCCGCCATCGCGGCACCGCGGCGGTGGTGTACGGCCATACCGTGGTTGCGGAGGCGTGCTGGTACAACAACACGATCTGCCTCGACACCGGATGCGTGTTCGGCGGCCGGCTGACGGCGCTGCGCTATCCCGAGCGCAAGCTGGTCTCGGTTGCCGCCGCCCGCCCCTATTTCGCCTACGGCCGCCCGCTAAGCTGAGGATCGCCCGCCCGAGGAATTATTCTGCCGGGGTGTCTGCGAAACGGGGCCGGAAATTCTGCTGCCACTCCTCGGTGGTCGTAAACCCGGGCAGCTCTTGGGCGGTGCCGAGCGTCGCCTGTTTCAAGGCCGCGTCGCCGGCCTCGTAATCGACATCGAAGCGGCAGGGCTGAGTGGTGTGCCACGGCGTCTGCGTGAAGATTTCGATGCGGTTGCCTTCCGGGTCGCGGAAGTAGCACGACCAGGTATTGCCGTGCGACACCGGCTCGGGTTTGGCGTAGGCCAGCTGCCGCACCCGCTGATAAACGCTGCGGACCTCGTCGAGGGTGTCGACCCGGAACGCGACATGGCCGATGCCGCTGCCGGACTTGGCCGCCGCATCGCTCGGGATCAGCACGATCTGGTGGTGCTCTTCCGGGCTATGGCTCATGAACACCAGTTCGCCCCGGCCGGGCAGCTGGCCGCGATCGGTCACCTGAAAGCCGAGCACTTCGGTATAGAATTTTTCCAGCACCGCGGTGTCGCGCGCCCGGATCTCAAAATGACTGACGGTGTAGACCATCGTCTTCTCCCGAAAGATCGTTGCGCGATCATAGCAAGACCGCGGTTCTGGAAAAGCCCTTGCCCGACGCGGCGGTTGCTCATAAGGCTGAGCCCTCTGATCCAAGCCGTCCGGAGGAAACCGCGATGCCGTCTCTGCCTGATGCTGCCACGCTGGAGGCCTTGCGGGCCTACGACACGCCAACAATCTGCAACGCGCTCGAACTGGTTGCGCCGGCGCGGCGCGCCACCGGCTTCACCCGCCGTCCATTATTCGCGGCGTTTCCGCAGATGAAGCCGGTCGTCGCCTTCGCACGAACCGCAATGATCCGCTCGCGCGAGCCGCACCCGCGCGACCGCGACACCGCCAACCGCATCCGGCTCGGCTATTACGAGCACATCGCGGCGAAGCCGCTGCCGAGCATCGCCGTGATCCAGGACATCGACGCCCCCGATACCGGCTTCGGCGCGTTCTGGGGCGAGGTGCAGACCCATGTGCATAAAGGGCTGGGCTGCGCCGGGGTCATCACCGACGGCTCGGTGCGCGACCTCGACGCGATGGCGCCGGATTTCCTGGTGCTCGCCGGCTCGGTGATGCCGTCGCACGCGCATGTCCATCTCGTCGATTTCGGCGGCACGGTCAGCGTCGCCGGCATGCTGGTAACAGCCAATGACGTGATCCATGCCGACCGCCACGGCGCCGTCGTGATTCCCTCCGAAGCCGTCGAGAAGATCGCCGCCGCGGTCGACCTGTTGACCCGGCGCGAGAAGGTCATCATCGATGCCTCGAAGCGCCCCGGCTTTTCGATCGAGCACCTGCGCCAGGCGTACAAGGAGCAGGACGACATTCACTGATTACGAGAGCGTCGCGGCGCGCATTGCCGCGTCGATCAGTCCAGGCGGAAAAGCGGTGGGCTGCGGCCGAGTTCGCTTTCTCCGAAACCGAACCGGCCCGAGGGGACGGCAGAGACTGACGCGGCAAGCATTGTGCCGAGAGCGCGAGTCGCGTCGGCAAAAGCCGGATGGGCCGTGTCGCCGGCGATGAAGACCGGCAGAGCGCTGAACGCCGGACCGAAATAGGCCTGCGGCTCGGACGGCGTCTGATTGGTCTGCTGCTCCGTCTGCCGGACGCAGGCAGCCGTCTGATCGTAGACCGCACGCCAACTCGGTGCGACCTGCAACACGCCCAGCAGGCACGAGTCGAAATAGGTGTAGTCCCGGTCAGCCGCGCACCCGAAAGACGGCCGGTCCGCGCGCGCGGCGGTCAGGATGATGCGGTTCGGCCAATCCATCGCTCCCGAGGCAAAGGCGCCGCTGAAGCAGGCGGACACGATGACGACGGTCGGTACCCGGCCGCAGCCGAGCGCCAGCGCTCCCGCCAGCTCATTGGGCGTCAGCACTTCGTTGCGTCCGGCGAGATAGAAATCTCCCTCGTGCGTGCCGTGCGAGGTCAGGAAAATCAGGCACCTGCTGCCGTTCAGCCCGGCGATCGTCTGCAGCAGGACCGACTTCACGGCAGGCGCGGCGGTGCCCAGCTCGCGTGGATTCGAGGTGAGACGGTGAATATTGGCGGGCGGCACGCCCTTTCCGACGAGCATGGCGCTGAGAGCGCGAGTGGCGTTGTCAAAAACCGGTTGGGCGGAGTCGCCGGCAGCGAGGACAACCTGCCAGCCGCCGGCATTGGCCTGCGCCGCCGCAGGATGCGGTACATAGGAAGCGGCCAGCACGAATAGGGTGGCGAGGCGGGTAATCCAGCGGCAGGTCATGTGGAACCTCCATCGTCAAAGGTGCGTCTTGCGAATGGTCGAATAGAATCGCATTCGGTCGGATCGGCCGCTGCTGCGTTTTCGCGGGCCGGGCTCGTGGCTCGTGTCTGGAATGGCGGGCAACACCCGCCCTTTTTCCCGCCCGCGGCCGCTCGGCTGAGGGCGGGAATGAGGCCCAATTCCGGGCACCGACCTCAGACTGGGCGGTCGCCTTTGACCGTGACCCGGTTGCCGGAGCGGGTGTTCGGCCAGTAATCCCACATCGCGCGGTGCTGCACGCAGCGATTGTCCCAGAACGCGATCGAGTTCTCCTGCCAGCGGAAGCGGCACTGAAACAGCGGGTTCTCGGCGTGATCGTACAGGTACCGCAGGATGCCTTCGCTCTCGTCGGCGGGCAGGCCGACGATGCGGCGGGTGAAGCCGCGATTGACGTAAAGCGCCTTCTTGCCGGTCACCGGGTGGGTGCGGATCACCGGATGCTCGGCGCGCGGATAGCTCGGCTTGTCGGCGATGCCGTAATTGGCGTACTGGCCGCGATAGCCTTCGCCGTCGTGGATCGCGGTCAACCCGTCGAGATACTGCTTCATGCGGTCCGACAGCGCTTCATACGCCGCGTACATGCTGGCGAACAGCGTGTCACCGCCCTTCGGCGGGCATTTGCGGATGTAGAGGATGCTGCCCATCGGCGGCTCGGCATCGCACGACACGTCGCTGTGCCAGCCCTCGCCATTGGCGCGCGGCGAATCCTTGTCGGCGTGTATGACCATCAATTCGGGATGGCCGGGCTCGCTGGGGGCCGCCGGGTGGATGTGCAATTCGCCGAACAGCCGTCCGAAGCCGAGATGCTGCTCCGGCGTCAGATGCTGGTCCCGGAAGAAGATCACGCAATTCTCGGCCAGCGCGCGGTGGATCTCGTCGAGGGCGCGGTTGCCTAGCGGCTGCGACAGGTCGACCCCACCGATCTCGGCGCCGATCACCGGCGTCAGTTTCTCGACCGTGATCGTATCATAGGGCCCGCCGTCCTCGGGGGTATGCTTCAAGCGGGGACCATTGTTGCGGCTGAATAGCGAAGCCATCGTTCGTTCCTTTGCCGGCGTCTCGATCAGGTTAGTTCCGGGGCCGGCGGCGGTAAAGCGGCTTGGAGCGGCCGACAGCCGGTCACCCCGCCTGCAATTCTTCGAGCATGGCGCGGTCGAGGCGGTGGCCCTCGAAGGTCTCGTATCTGGCATCGGGGCGATCGCTGTCGAGCGGGCCGGTTTCGCCGCGCAGGTGCCACAAGGCCCACCCCAGGCCGTGTTGTTTCCAGACCGCGAGATGGTCCCGCATCCAGGCCAGCATCGCGCCATGCGGCGTCCTGCCCGAGACGCCCCATTCGCCGATCATGACGCCATGCCCGGACTCGGCGGATTGGCCCCATTCGGCCAGTTCGTCCCGGTAGAGATCGGCGCGGTCGTAAGGGGCCTGCTCGCCCTCGGGGATGAGGCTGCCTTCGCGGTTCAGGACGTAGCCGCGCTGCGGCTCGCCCCAGCGTGCGAAGTGCGGCACGACATCGCGGGCCGGCCGGCCCGCGAACGGGCGCAAGCTCAGCCGCGAAAAGGTCAGCCAGTCGCCCTCGGCCAGTTCGATCGTTACCATGAGAGCGCCGGCCGGCAATGCGGCGGTGTAGCCACGGTCGTAGAGCGCCCTGATGTCGCCGCCCTGCCCGACTTTCCTGCGGGTATCCGGGTCGTTCGCGGGGTCGAAACGCTGGTCGAGCACGGTCGCGCCATTGGCGCGGATCACGAGGCGCGTCGGCGCCGACACCGCCGCAACCTGGATCTCCAACTCCGTCCGCTGAGGCAAATCGACCTTGATTGCCAGCGGGTGCTGCCACTCCTTCTTTTGGTTGCCGTAGAGATACGCGTTCAGCTGGTTGGCGGGCGGCCATTCGGCCGCGCCGCGCCGCGCGTCGGCCAGACCGGGCGCGAGTGTCAGCCAGGGCGGGAAATAGGCCCGCAGGCTCTGCGCCAGACGCAGCGGGTCGAGTTCGGGGACCGGCGTCAGCCCGTTCGCGGCGAGCATGCCGTCGGCGATGATGACGCGGTCCGGACTGACCTCGCGAATGGCCTCAACGGCCGGCGTCACCGCCGCGGCATAGCGCGCGCCGGGCATGCGCGGCGGCTCGTTGACGAGGTTGAACGACAAACGCTCGGCACCGATGCCGCGATAGCGCTCGGCCAGCATCTGCCATTGCGCCGCGAATTGCCGCCGCGCCTCATCCCCGGCCGCTCCCTCCGCCCACAAATCGAGGGCATCGATCTTGCCCGCTACCGAGTATCCCGGCGCGCGGTGCAGGCACAAATCGACATGGATGCCGCGCGCCCCGGCCCACTCGACCGCCTGATCAAGTTCCTTGAGCTGAAGTTCGTTGTACTGGCCGGGCTGCGGCGTCCAGATCCGGTAATCTAGCGGCAGCCGCACGAAATCAAAGCCCCAGCGTGCGATGATGTCGAAATCCTGCTCGCGAAACGGCTTCTCGGTGCCTGAAATGAATTTTTCGAGCAGGTTGAAACCGCGCCAGCGCGGCAGCCGGGCCTCGCTCGGCATCGGCAGGACTGCGGCGAATGCCCCGGAGGGCAACACCGCAGCAGCAGTCGCGGCGGTCAGAACACCGCGGCGGGTGAAGCCTCGGCCGAGTGTCCTGCCTCGGGAGTTCGCGGCATCAGATCGAGGCGTCATTCCGGGGCGCGGGCAAACGCCCGCTAGCCCGGAACCCATGAACACCGGCTCTTCCGAAGCGGCACAAGCATCGATGCAACCTCCTCGGCGGCATCCGTGTTCATGGCTTCCGGGTTCGCCTCCCTTGGGGCGCCCCGGAATGACTCCTGATCGGCAGAACCACAAACTTCGGAATCGGGACACTCGTGGCCGCTGCGGCCGCCTCAAGCCGCGAAGTCGCGCAGCAGCTTGCCAGGCCGTCCGCAATCCTTGACGCGACCACCCTCGTCGAGGGTGCGCACGCCGTTGACCCACACGCCGGCAAGGCCGACCGCCGGGGTGTCCATGCGGCTGGCGCCGGCCGGCAGGTCCCATACCCGGCGCTTCTCGCCGCGGCCGACCTTGTCCGGGTCGAACAGGATCAGATCGGCCCAGGCGCCGGGCACGAGGCGGCCGCGATCCTTGATGCGGTAGGCGTCGGCCGGCAGGCTGGTGACCCGCCGCACCGCCTCTTCGAGGCTCATATCGCCGCGCTCGCGCGCCCAATGCCCGAACAGGTGCAGGCCGAACCCGGCGTCGCACAGAAACGACAGATGCGCCCCCGCGTCGCTCAACGCGATTGCCGCATGCGGGTGGCGCAGCAGGTTCTTGACCCGGGACTCGTCGAGATTGAACAGCGGGCAGTCGAGCATCGCCTCCATCTCGCCGTCGAGCGCGAAATCGAGCAGCCAATCGAACGGGTCCTCGCCAGCCTCGCTTGCAAGCTCGCCGACGATGCGGCCTTCGAGGCCGCGATGATGCGGCTGCGTCACCGCCATGATCCGCATATGCGGGAACTGCTGATACGAGAAACGGTTCGGCACGCCGGTGGTGGTTTTGGCTTCGGCCTTGATGCCGGCCCGGAACGAGGGATCGGCCAGCACGCGGCGGTAAGCCTCCGAGCCTTCGGCCTCGATCGCCGGCCGCCACGCCATCAGCGCTTCGAGCGGATAGGGGTGGGCGATCGTGAACTCCATGCCGAGCGGAAAGCAGCCGACCTGTCCCCACAGCTCGTGCCCGCGCCGGCGCGCCTGTTCGATCTCGGCGAACTCGTCGAACACGCGCTGCGGATCGTTGGGATCGACAAACATTGCGGCGATCATGACCGGGCGGCGATTGCGGGCGGCGACCTGCTCCAGCCACGGCACCGTCGTCGTCATGCCTTTGGTCAGCATGAACACGCCATGCCCGGCCTCGCCAAGCGCGCCGGTCAGTTCCAGCAACTCGTGCTCGTCGGCAAGGCGCGACGGCATTGGGACGCCGTTCTCGCCATTGTGCTGTTCCAGCGTGGTCGTTGCGAGCCCGACCGCACCGGCGGCCAGCGCCTCGCCGACCAGCCGTTTCATGTCGGCGACCTCGGCCCGGCTGGCGGCGCGTTTCGACGCGTCGGGTCCGAGCACATAGCTGCGCACCGAGGAATGCCCGACGAAGGAGGCGACATTCGGAACCATCCCCTTGTGCTCGAGCATGTCGAGATATTGCGGGTAGCTTTCGAACCCCCAATCGACGCCGGCCCGCAGGGCTTCGAGCGACATGCCTTCGACATGGGTCAGGTTGCGCAAGGTCTGGTCGCGGTCCTGCGGCCGGCACGGTGCGATCGTGAAGCCGCAATTGCCGATCACGACGGTCGTGACCCCGAGCCCGGTGGATGGCGTGGCGAAGGCATCCCAGGTCAGCTGCGCGTCGAAATGGGTGTGCAGATCGACGATCCCCGGCGCCAGGACGCGGCCTTGCGCGTCCACACGTCGGTTCGCCCGGCCCAGCGCGTCCCCGGTCTCGCCGAGCGCGGCGATCCGGCCGTCCTTGACGGCGAGCGAACCGGCGCGGGTTGGGGTGCCGAGCCCGTCGATGATCCGGGCGTTTTCGATGATCAGATCGTGCATGAGGCCCTCACGATTATCGGCTCACCATAGCAGCGGCGGGAGCCGGCCGGAACCGCAGCTGGCTCAGCGTGGCTCAAGCAGGGCGGCGACGCCGAGCGCTGCCGAGACCAGGGCCGCGACCCAGTGCACGGCGCGCATTGGGATCCAGCGCATGACGTGACGGCCGAGCAGCACCACCGGCAGGTTCGCCGCCATCAGCCCGGCCGTGGTGCCGCCGACTACCAGCAGCCAGGACGCGAAGCGGGCCGCCAGCGCCACCGTCGCGATCTGGGTGCGGTCGCCCATCTCGGCGACGAAAAAGGCGCACACCGTCGCACCGTAGACCCCAAAGCGCGGCGGCGGCGCCGCGACATCGCCGCGCTCGGGGATGAACGCCCAGATCGCGATCGCGAAAAACGAGGCGGCGATGACCCAGCGCACCCACGCTCCCTCGATCTTGATGCCGAGAAAGGCGCCGAGCGCGGCCGCGGCCAGATGATTGAGCAACGTCGCGGTCAGGATGCCGGCGAGGATCGGCACCGGCCGGTGGAAGCGGCTTGCCAGAACCAGCGCCAGCAGCTGGGTCTTGTCGCCGATCTCGGCGAGCGCGACCAGCCCGAACGACACCAGAAACGCTTCCATGACCTCGCTCGCCGCCAGCCACAATCGCGGCCCCGCTATCGGCTCATTCGGTCCTTGTGCACTCGCGACTGCCGCAGAGATACCCGGCAAACGCGACTTTCCGGTCTGTATTCAGCCCTTGACCAGCGGACAGCCGCCCTGATCGAGCGGCCGGGTTGCCTGCTCGGGAGGGATCGTCGCCAGGATCTTGTAGTAATCCCACGGTCCCTTCGACTCGGCCGGGCTCTTGACCTGGACCAGATAGGCGTTGCGGAGCACGCGTCCGTCGGCGCGGATGTGGCCGTCCTTGGTCACCGGGTCGTTGATCGGCAGTTCGCGCATCTTGCCGGCGACCGCTTTGGCCTCATCGGTGCCGGCGGCCTGCACCGCCTTCAGATAATGGGTGACGGCGCCGTAATCGTTGATCTGGATGAAATTGGCCGGCTTGCCGTGGCGTTCCTGGAAGCGCTTGTTCCAGGCGCGGGTCTCGTCGTTCAGGTCCCAATAGCCGAAATCGGTGACGACCAGGCCCTGCGCAACCTCGAGGCCCAGGGCGTTGATGTCGTTGATCACGACCAGCATGCCGGCGATGCGCTGGCCGCCTTTGACGATGCCGAACTCGCCGGCCTGCTTCATCGAATTAATGAAATCGGCGCCGGCATTGGCGAGCCCGACCACCTTGGCGCCCGAGCCCTGCGCCTGCAGCACGGCCGAGGAGAAATCCATCGTGCTGATCGGCACCCGCGTCGCACCCAGCACCTTGCCGCCAGCCTGCTCGATGAAATGCGTGGTGTCGCGCTCCAGCGCATGGCCGAAAGCATAATCGGCGGTGATGAAATACCAGCTGTCGCCGCCCTGCTTGGTGAGCGCCGTGCCGGTACCGGCCGCCAGCGCGTAGGTATCGTAGGTCCAGCCGAAGCCGGTCGGCGAGCAGAACTTGCCGGTGAAGTCCGAGGTCGCCGCGCCGGTGTTGAGAAGAATGCGGTTCTTCTCGCGGGTCACTTCCTGCACCGCCAGCGCCACCGCCGAATTGGCGACGCTGGTGATCACGTCGACATGGTCTTCGTCGATCCATTTGCGGGCCAGCGCCGCCGCGACATCGGCCTTGTTCTGGTGATCGCCGACGACCACCTCGATCGGTTTGCCGAGCACCTTGCCGCCAAAATCCTCGACCGCCATCTTCTCCGCGATGACGGTACCTTCGCCGGTATTGTCGGAATAAAGCCCGGACAGATCGGTCAGGATCCCGATTTTCACGACGTCGTCTGAAATCTGCGCCGATGCCGGTCCGCTGGCCGCCGCGGTAAGCAACGCAGCCGCCGCGACGCCGAAGACTGCTGGTCTCACCCTCTCACCCCTCGCTTCGTCCGGCCCGCCTTGTTGTAGACGAGCGCCGAGGGGGCAGCAATGCTACCCTTGCGTTAATTCGCTCTTCAGCCCGGAGCAAGCGATCGCGACCGTAATGGGCGGTATCGGCTCGTTGTTAACCGGAATTTAGGGTTATCGGCGATTATCGGGTCGGCTCACCAGAGCCGATGGCCGGGCAACCGACAAGGGGGATGATGTGCCAGGTGTGACGCGCCTGCAACGTTCGTCGGCGACGGTGGCGCGCCGATGAAGACGGGGTTGGGCGCGGCACTGTCGACTCTGTGCGCCCTCGCCGTGGCGGCTGTCGCTGCTGATGCGGCGGCAGCGCAGGTCGAGAGCGTCACCTTCGGCGGCGCGACCGTCACGGTGGTGCGCGGTGACGGCGCGCCCGCGCGCGCGGCGGCGATCAAAAGCGTCGAGATCGTTTCCTTCCGTGGCTCGCGCTCGATGCCGGTGCGGCTGGTGCGGGGCGGCGGTTTCGGGACGGATCGCATTTCCCCGGAACCTTGGCGCAACCCTCGGTCCGCCATCGTCGAGACGGTCGGCTTTGCCGAGCCCGGGGCTGCCGCGGTGACCATCATACGGGGCCCGTCGGCCGACGCCGAACTTGGCCTGTTCGCGGCGGCGAGCGGCGCCGATCTCGACCGTGTCGCTTTCGCCGTCGACGGCGCCGAGTCGAGTCACGGCGCCGATCCGCGGATGTGGCGGCCCGAACCGGATGGTCCGCAAGGCCCGATGCAGGTGAGTTTGGCGGCCGCTCTCGATGTCGGCGGCGGCAACCGCTTCGACGCACGCGAAAACCGGGCACTGGGCAGGTCGTATCTGGCGCGGTTGTACCAGCGCTACGGTAA
>Ga0213875_10000148_pt1 | contig 74125 bp, 67 predicted proteins | sample BarmaccomBMRX_R8_FD_160105 | JGI IMG/M metagenome (GOLD analysis project Ga0213875, IMG submission 160105) | Root-associated microbial communities from Barbacenia macrantha in rupestrian grasslands, the National Park of Serra do Cipo, Brazil - RX_R8 | ecosystem: Host-associated > Plants > Roots...
AACGCCCACGATGATCACGACCAGCACCCCGATCCAGGCTCCCCGAAAGAACGTGAACGTGATCCCCGCCAGTTCCAGCATGACGACCAGCGCGCCGATCCTCCATCGCACTCGGGCCTCCAGCTGGATCCACAGGATCGTCGCCGCGAGGCACATCAGGAGCGAGACCGCCAGGGCATCGTCGGTGGAGTACGGACCGGATACGCGTGCCCCGACGTCAGCCGCGGGGGTCGCGCTGCCTCCGGAGAGGGTCGCGAGCTGGAAGTGCAGGAGACGCTCGGCGACGGCGACCAGCCCCAGCATCGCACCCGCCAGCGCGAGCGACGAAAGCAGCCGCTCCCAACTCTTCTGATCGACAACGGTGCGTCGCGCGGCGAAGAACAGGATCGCGGGGAGCACCCCGGCGTCGAGGGCAATGCCGATCGCGTAATTCCTGCTCACCGGCGTCGTGAGCCCGCGCAGCAGCAGCACCGCGGCGAGCGCAATGATCCAGACGGCGACGCGCCGGCTCGCCGGTGAGCGCCGGATCGCCGGTGCTGCCGATGCGCACATCGCACCACCGAGCCCCAGGATCCACACGCGGTCGAAGGTCAGCTGTGAGTGACGGGAGGGGTAACGGAGGAACGGATAGGCGATCACTCCGGCCACCACCCACCACCTCAGCGCCTTGGGGCCCAGCGCCTTGACCGTGACCACCACCGGAACGACGGCGGCGAGCCCGCCGGCCACCGCCAGGTAGATGTGGCCTCTCGCGATCGTGGCGCCGAGCAGCACCGCACAACCGACCACGCCGGCGCTCAGCAGGGCGCTCCGTAACAGCTCGCCCTGACGGGCATTGGTCACCATCAGGTCGGGTTGGTGAGCTTTGATCATGGTGGGTGGCTCGGTCATCCGCGGCGCGCGGTTACTTTGGCAGCAACGACCTGGCCGGAGGTCGATTCTTACCATGTCAGGACCCCCAGCACTGCAATTCTCCGAGCCGCGCTCGGACTCTACACCTCTCGCGCGACTCACCTCGAAGCTGTCACAGCAAGGTCGGGCGTCGCGGACGCTGGCTCGCGTGCTCCAGTCCCGCGACGCGCTCCAGGCGGCGTTCTTCACTGCCACCGCGATCGGCGGGAGCCTGCTGAACGGGATCACGCTCGTGCTGCTCGCTCACCTGATGTCCGTGGTCGCATTCGGCAGCTACTCCTTTGCGCAGACATTCCTCCAGATCGGCGGGATGCTGTTCGAGTTCGGCCTCTTCTTGCCGGTGGCGAGACTGGCGACCAAGGAGGTCTCGGCGCGCCGCGAGATCATCGGAGCGGCACTCGCGCTCTATGTGCCGGTGGCGGTGGGGTTCGCTCTCGCGGTATTCGGTTCGTCGCTGCTCGTGGACTCGGTGTTCTCGGTCCATGCGGGGCTGGCGTTGAGGGTCAGCGCCGGGTTCGCGGTCGTGTACCCGTTCACGACGATCGCCGTCTTTCTGTGTCAGGGGGCTGACCGGCTCCACCTCTACTCGGCGTCGGTTCCGGTCGGCAGCGGCCTGCTGGCGATCGTTCTGGGGGTACTGATCGCGCTCGGGGCCCATCTCTCGCCACCGGTCGCCCTCGTGATCGCCTCCGGATCGATGCTGCTCGGCTACCTGCCCGTGGCGATTCTCATCAGGCCCGTATTCCGAAACCTCCGCACGCACATGCGCTCGTTCGTCGAGCAGGCGCGGACCTATGGCTTCGGGGTCTACGTCGGGCGTGTGCTGGCAATCGGTACCTATCAGATGGACATCTTGATGCTCGGCGGTTTCGCTGACGCCAAGACCGTCGGGCTCTACGTGCTGGCCGGCGCGATCGCGAGCACGATCGCGACTCCCAGCGTGGGCCTGGGAAACGCGCTGTTCGGCCGCATGGTCACGAGCAACGAGATTCCCCGGCGGTGGCTCCTATCGTCCTGTGCGATCAGCGTCGTCGGCGTGACGGCGACGTGGGCGCTCACGGGGCCGTTTCTCGCCGTCTTGTTCCCGCGGTCGTACGCGGACGCCAGCGCCTACGTGATTCCGCTCGCGATAGCCGCCGCCCTGCGCGGACCGACTTCCGTCTTCAACAGCTTCCTGTCCGCTCAAGGCAGAGGCCGCGAGTTGCGCAACGCAGCCTCCGTTCTGACGGTCAGCAACCTTGTGCTGAACCTTGGGCTCATCCCACCGTTCGGCGCCACCGGGGCGGCATGGGCGAGCGCGGTTGCCCTCTTCGCCAACCTCGTCGCGCATGTGCATTACTACAAGCGCAGCCGAACATCGGCGCTTGCGTAGAGACGCGCTGTCAACCACTCGATAGGAGGCGAACGATGTCTACGGTGCTATCGCCGGTTGCCCGGGCAGCTGGCAGCGCGTGCCGGCGAATGCGGCCTCGCCGTCCTCGTCCCGGCCTAGGCGCCTTCCCGCACCCGGAGAGAATCACGTGGATGCTCGGCCAGATCGAGTCCGGCATGCGCGTCGTCGAGGTGGGCTGCGGGACCGGATGGGGAGTGACGCTTCCCTTGCTGCGAGCCGGTGTGGACGTTGCCGGAGTCGACCTGGACGAGCCTTCGATCACGGCTGGGCAGGGGATCTTCAGTGAGCACGATGCTCCACCCGCGGCGTTGCGTGCCGTCGACCTCCGTGACCTGGACGGCCGCTACGACGCGGTGATCGCCTCGGAGCTGCTCGAGCATCTCGGGGATCGCGAGTTGCGCGAGATGCTCGAGACGATCCGCGTGAAGCTCAACCCCGGTGGCCTGCTCCTGGTCACGACTCCCAACGGCTACGGGTGGTTCGAGCTCGACGCGGCCGTGTGGCGGTGGGCCAGGTTGGACCTGCTGATCGAACGCACCCGCCTCGCCCCCGCGCTCCGCCGCCTCAAGCAACTCGTGGTTTCCGGCGCGACCACGAGTCCGGTGCCGAACACTCTGTCGTCCTCCCCGCACGTGCGCAGGTTCACCCTCAGCGGCCTGTCGCGGTGGCTAACCGCGGCAGGGTTCGAGGTGACGGACGCTCGCGGGTCGGTGATGTGCTGTGGGCCCCTGACCGAGCTCCTGTGCGGCGGAAGCCGCCGCGTGGAGCGCGCGAACGCGCGGCTCGGGCGACGCTTCCCGCGTGTCTCGTCCGGCTTCTACGTCGCCGCGCGCGCCGGCGACTCGGCCATGCCGATCACGTAGTAGCCAACGCGTGCGTCAAGCCAGCCGGCCAGCCGCGGGCTGACGATCCACTCGTCAGGAACTCGCCGTCGGATCGAACTGGCGAATCTCGGTGCGCACGCCGATGAATCCCGCCGCTGTGAACATCGCCGCGGTCGCCGGAGCGAATAGAAGCGGACCAGTGGCCGAGCGCCGACGCTCGGTCGTTCGACGATCCACGCCGCGACTCCCTCCACGCTCCCGCGCTCCCGAATGAGGAGGCCGCGGCCGAGGCCGTAGCCGAACATCAGGGTCAGCCAGAAGTAGGCCGAGGCGCGGTTGTACACGATGACCCGAGCCTCTCCTCCCGGCGCCAGCACGCGACGGATCTCGCGCAGTGCCGCGGGCAATGTTCGGGCGTGGTGCCGCACCCCGTTGCTGCTGGCCGCGTCGAACGCCCCGTCGGCGAAGGGCAGCGCCTCGGCGTCGCCTTGGAGCAGCGTCGCCGTGAGGCCCATCGCGGAGACGTGGGCTCGGGCCAGCTCCACGTGATCTGCGGTGAGGTCGACGCCCGTGGTGTCGGCACCGGCGCTCGCGTAGCGGACCACGTCGATTCCCTGCCCGCAGCCGACGTCGAGCACCCGCATTCCTGCGGTGGACTCATAACCGAGCAGCTCCGGCATCCACGGGGCGTACGCCTGTCGGCCGGCGTCGAGCGCCTCGAAGTGACGTCGCGACCCCGGGCTCGGCTCGCACCTCCGGACCACACGGATCGTGCGTCCACTGATCGACGGCGGCCAGCTTGGCATCCTGCCGGTAGTGGGTGGGCTTGGTCGGGCTGACAGGCACGGCCGTTCCTGCGCCTGTACAGCAGCCGCCGCGGACGATCAACCCCGTGTGCCGCGGCGACGCAGGCGGATCTTTGCTCGCCACCGGTCCGCGCTCGGGGCTCGTCCGATCTCGACGGGCGGAACCGTCGCGGCTTCAGCCGCTCTCCTGCGGCGTCGCGGTCGCCGAGGGCGCCGAGTCGGCCGTGAAGACATATCGGTTGGGCGTGTAGATCTTCACCCCGGTGCTCTGCCCCGGCGTCAGCGCCAGGGTGGCGGCACCGAACACGATCCCGTAGCCATCGACAAAGCCGGTGTCCTGCGTTTCCGCCTGGCCGTCGACGGTCACGGGGGTCTGGGCCTGCTCGGCCTGCAGAAGGTAGACGCCCTGTTTGCCCGACGGAGGCGCGCTCTGAAGCGTCAGGTACGGGGTCGGGTCAGCGCCGGTGCCGACGGCGGTCGCCGGCGCGTTGAGAAACAGCAACGGGTAGTCGAGATAGTAGGCTTGGGCGAGCCTGAAGCCGAAGTCCCCAAGTGGGACATACTGGATCGCAGACCAGTCCTGCCGGCGCGTCGCGGCGCTGGCGTCCGTTGCCGTGGCCCAGTGACCGTCACTGGCTCGCTTCATCGCGATGTCGACCGTCGGGTCCAGCACGATCCAGTCCGAGTCGTCGCTGTCCCAGAAGTTGACGAGGACGTGGTCGTCGTAGTCGTTCGAGATGAAGCTGACCTCGAGGCGCTGTGGTTGCTCTGAGGACGGGAGGGAGCCGGCGACGTTCATTTCCCTGAGGATGTCGAGAAGCTCGATCGAGTAGTTGCCACACAGGGTGTAGATCGGGGCATCCGTAGCGTTGTCGGATGCGAACAGCTCGGTCCACGCGTAGGCGAAGTCGTCGACGTCAGCCATGTGGCGGACGTAGTTGGTCGCCCAGTGTGCGGCGTCGATCTCGGTGGACGCCGAGCGGCCGCTGTGCGTCACCGTGAAGGTGGAGGTGGTCGTCTGCCAGGCGCCGGCGAGTTCGGTCCCCAGCTCGGCGGTGTAGCTCCCGGTCGGCAACGCCTCGTCGAAGTACTCGGGCACGTGGATGACCCCCGAGTCGGCGACGGCGGAGCCGTTGCCGTCGAGAATTCGCAGACGGTAGGCTTGGGCGAGGTCGGTCGATGTCCAGGTGAACGGGAGGCTCGTATCGACTGCGTCGGCACCGTCCGGTCCCCAGCTCATCTGCGCCGGTCGGACGTCGCTGCCGGCGACGGCGAAGGCCGTGTCCGTCCGGCGCTCGGTCCCGTCCCCCAGGTGGTAGATGACTCTGGCATAGATGGGGCCGCCTGCTGGCAACGCCGACGGCGGGACCCTCAGCGACGTCGTGGAGAGCGACGAGCGGTCGAGAAGGTCCGAACCACCCGGGGTGGTCCCGAGCATCAGTTCATAGGTTGGCTGTTTGCCGTCCAGAACCGCCCCCGGAGCCCACCCGATGGGCTGGTTGGGATCGACTGCTGTCGCCTGCTGCGAGGGAGCCGTGATCATCGCGGCGGCCGAGAAGGGCACGTCGGGGCTGTAGACCCAGACCCCGTCGGCCAGAGTCCAGACGCGGGCCCAGAGCCGTTCGCCCACGGGCAGCGCTCCGGTCGCGTACGACGGCTGCGATAGCAGGCCGGAGTCCCTCACGTCGGAGCTGCCCGGTGAGGTTCCGATCCAGACCTCATACCCGGACGCTCCGGGTACGGGCCCCCAGGTGAAGGGCCGGCTGACGTCCTGGTTGGGGCCGGCGTTCGCGGCGTTGGGATAGGTCAGCGCAGCCGCGCTGTACGCCGTCGTGAAGGAGACGTCGGTGTACGTGTTGAAGGAACCGTCGATCTCCGTGAACAGCCTGGCGTAGACCGTCTGGCCGATCGGAAGCGCCGGCGGCTGGAAAGACAGGGTCGATCCTGACAGCGAGCCTGAATCAACGAGATCGTGGGTACCGGGTTGCGTGCCCACCCACAGGTAGTAGCCCTCGGCGTTGGGTGCGGCGCTCCAGGTCATCAGCTGCCGCGAATCGAAGTTGGTCGTGCCGGGTCGAGGTGACGTGAGCCGGGCGGCCGAGATCGAGACCTGGAACGAGACGTCGGAGTAGTACTTCCAGCTGCCGTCGACCTCCGTCCACACCCGGGCCCAGAGAGTCCGGCCGACCGGGAGGGACGGGAGGTCATACGAGGTCGCCGAGATGGCTCCCGAGTTGACGAGGTCATCGGATCCCTGGCTCGTGCCCACGTACAGGTAGTACGCCTGCGCGGATGGAACTGAGCTCCACGTGAGCGGTTGCGAGGTGTCGACCGTGGTTGCGCCGTTCTGGACGGATGTGAAGGTGGCGTGCGAGGGCGCCGCGGCGCTGAAGCTCACGTCCTGGTACGTCCAGGTCCCGTTGACGTGCGTCCAGAGTCGCGCCCAGAGCGTCTTCCCGGTGGGGAGTGCCGGGACCTGGTATGACGTCGAGGTCAGCTCCCCGGAGTCGACGATATCGTCGGCGCCCTGTGAGGTACCCACGTCGAGGTAGTAGGTTGCGGCCGGGACGGCGTACCACGAGAACGGCGTGGCCGTGTCGACGGCCTGGGCTCCGTCTTGCGGAAAGGACAGAACCGAGCTGGACAACGCCGTCGCGGTGAAGGAGACGTCCTCGTAGGTCCACGCAGTCGCGGATTCAGTCCAGATCCGGGCCCACAGCGTCTGACCGGTCGGCAGCTGCGGGACCTGGTATGACGTCGCGGTCAGCTCCCCGGAGTCGACGAGGTTCTTGGCCCCTGGGGAGGTGCCGACGTAGAGGTAGTATTCCTGCGCTCCGGGGGACGCGGCCCAGGTGAACGGTTGCCCGGGCTGCACCCCGGTGGCTGCGTTCACCGGGAACGTCATGGTCGCGCCGCCGGGTACGTCGGCGAGCGCGGGCGGAGCGGCGAGCAGCCCCGTCGCCATCGCCCCGACGACGGTGGCGGAGAAGAACCAGCGCCTCAGGTCGCGCGCTGCTCTGACTGCGCGACTCGGCAGTCGGGTTCGGGAGTCGCCGGTCAGCGCGACGGCGGGAGGGCGACTTCGTCCGAGGCGAGCGGCGCTCGGTTGGGGACTAGTCGGTAACACTGACAACCAACGTCCCTGGAGTTGGCAACTTTGAGGAGAAACCCGAAGGCTTCGAAATGCGCAACTTTGACGAGAAAGCCTGGAGGGTTGGCAAATGGCCGGCGTCGCGCCCGCACACGCGCTTGGGGCACGTCGAGGTGCGGCGGGGCCGCGATCGTGATGGCCGGGCTGGGCCCGGCGGGCTGCGCGGCCAGCAGGACGGACGCCGGCACGCGGTCCGCGGATCGGATGGAACGAATCGCGTCCCGATCTGACGGAGCAGGCGCCTCCGAGCGGGCGGATCGCCGCCCGGGGATCGTCTACCGCGCTCCGCCCGGGTTGCCCCTTCGTCCCCGGTGGCCGCCGACTCGGACGGCGGGCCGGGCCAGAGCGCAGTGATACGGACGATCTCGACCTATGTCGTCGCCACCAATGCCGGAGATGTCGGCGCCCTGAACAGCACGCTCGCCGACCACGTCAGGATCTACGGGACAGGCGTTGGCGATTGCCTGCGGGCGCCGAATCGGCCGACGGCGGTCAGCGCGTTCGGGGGCCTGTTCGGCGCCGGCCGACCACACCTACGGCTGCCGGGTCTGACCTCCGGGAACATCACGGTGCGAGGCACCACCGCGACCACGAAGCCGTCGTACACATCGCTGCCTCGGGGCGCAGGTCGGGTCGTCTTCAGGCTCCAGCGGTTCGGCGTGACCTGGCGCATCATCGGGGTCGACACGACGTGCACAGGAGGGAGAACCACCCTCGCGCCTCCCCCGTCCAAGCCGGCGCATGCTCCCAGCCGCGGCACTGCGCAACCAGCAACTCATGCGCCTACAGGCTGTGCCGTCATCCTCGTGCCTCAACGTCCCGGCACCACGCGCCATCGGCCTACTCCCAGGCCCAGCCGACGATCTCTCGAGCGGCTCGGTCACGCGAACCGTGGCTGATCAGCAGCACTCGAGGGTCAGTCTCAGCGGATTCCTCATAGCCCGATTCCACGAGCCCGACCCGCTTGAGCTCCGAAATCAACTATCGGGTGCGGATCCGGCCTGCATTCGGACATCCCTGCGATCGATGAACGCCTGCTGCCACAGCTCGATCGTCAGCAACGACCATAACCGTAGGGCATTGTCCTCCCGACCTTCGCGGTTGGCAGCGATCAGACGCTGCACCTCGTTCGGATCGAAGAGACCTCGGCTTCGCACCGCCTCAGGCGACAGGACCTCTGCGACCATTGGCGCCAGCTCACCCACAAGCCAGGACCGAAGCGGCGCGCCGAACCCCGCCTTCGGCCGGTAGATCACATCCTTGGGAAGCACGCCCTCCATGCTGCGCTTGAACACGTGCTTGCGGGTCATGTGATGCAGCTTCAGGTGGGGGGGGACGCGTCCGGACAGCGCGACGAGCTCGTCGTCAAGCAGGGGAACCCGGACCTCGGCGCTCGTCGCCATGCTCATCTTGTCGGTATAGGTGAGGTTCAGGCACGGCAGGAACGTCTTCATGTCGAGATACAGCAGCTGGTTGAGCCAATGTTGTCCGCGGACGCGCTCGAGGTGCCGGCGATGCATCCGGAACGGGTCACCGGCTGGCACGTCGTCGGAGAGCAGGCGCTGCAACTCCGGCCGCCGGTAGTACGAGCAGTAGGTCAGGTAGCGCTCCAAGGCCGGCGCGTCGAGCCCGCGGGCGAGCTTCATCAGGTTCCTCCGAGGACCGCGAAGCCGTCCCGGGCCGCCGAGCGTCATCCGGCGCTCGACCAGCTCGCTGAAGCTCCGCACCAGCGAGCGCGGGAGCAGGTCGATCCCCCGGCCGATCCGCGCGGCCAGGTGTCTCGGGTAGCCGGCAAAGATCTCGTCGCCCCCCATCCCGCTCAGAACCACGGTGAGGTCCTCGCGCGCCGCCGAGCAGATCAGGTACGTGCTGATCGCCGCGGGGTCGGCGACCGGTTCGTCCATGTGCCAGACGAGCTTCGGCAGCAGCTCCACGACGTTTGGCTCGAGCGTGCGCTCCCGGTAGTCGACGTCCAACAGCCGGCCGACCTGACGTGCGTAGCGGACGTCATCGGGAACGATCTCCATGTCGAGGTCGCGGGCACTGAATCCGACGGTGAAAGTGGTCACCGGTCCGTTGACCGCGGCCATCTCGGCGACGATCGCGCTCGAGTCGATGCCGCCGCTGAGAAAGCTGCCAAGCGGCACGTCGGAGACCATCTGTCGGCGGACCGACGCGCCGACTGCCTCTCGGACGGTCTCCACCCAGTCCTGTTCGGGCCGTTCCTCGATCTCGTAGGCCATGTCCCAGTACTGGCGGATCGTCAAGCGCCCGTCCGCGAAGGTGGCACAGTGACCCGGCGCGAGCTTGTACACGCCTTCAAACATCGTGTCGGGATCCGGCACCCACAGGAAGGTGAGGTAGTCCGCCAGCACCTCTCGCCTCAGACCGACACCCCCGAGAGCGGGCAGCAACGCCTTGACCTCCGAGGCGAAGTACAGGCACCCGTCGACCTCGGCGTGATAGAGCGGCTTCACCCCCAGGCGATCGCGCGCGATGAACATCTCGCCCGCCTCCGCGTCCCAGATCCCGAAGGCGAAGATCCCGTTGATTCGCTCGAGCATGCGCGGACCCTCACGCTCGTACAGGGCCAACAGCACCTCGGTGTCGCAGTCGGAGCGAAAGCGCACCCCGTCAGCTTCGAGACCAGCCCGCAGCGACCGGAAGTTGTAGATCTCCCCGTTGTAGGTGATCCAGTAACGGCCACCGGGGCTGCGCATCGGCTGAGCACCGCGCGGCGTAGGGTCGATGATGCTCAGACGCCGATGACCGAGCGACGCCGGAGGTCGCCCGTCGTGACTTGGAAAGCACTCGAGTCCACCCGCATCGGGACCGCGGTGTCGGAGACGGTCGGTCATCTCCTTGATGAGCGCTTGGTCCGCTCGACCCGCGAAGCCGCAGATGCCACACATAGCCGTGCTTACCTGACCGTGGCCAGAGGCTGACCTCCGTCGGCGCAGCGTCTGGAGGCGACGAAGGCACCGCTCCCGCACGCCTGATGCTCAGCCGCGCGCTGATCGGCCTTCGACCGCCGATCCGGTCATTCGTCCAATGACTCTACTTCATGCAGTTGGATGCCGCGAAGGTCCGACGCACCGGTCACCTCGGCGTTTGTCACGTCGTCGTCGCGGTAATAGCCGTACCCATACTGACCCTGGGTGCGCTTGGGCATGGCATTGGCGACGACGCCGAGCACCGGGGCTCTCAGCTTCGTGAGTTGCTCACTGAGGTGGCGTGCGGCATCCCGGGTGGTCCGTTCGATCCGGCCGACGACCACCACTCCGCTCACAAGGCGCATCAATGGAATCGCGTCGGGCACGATCGACGTCGGCGCACTGTCCACGATGACGAGATCGAAGCGTTCCGCGAGCGTGCTGAGCAGATCGATCATCGAGCGGCTCTCCACCAGCTGTGCAGGATTGGGTGGGATCGTGCCCGCGGCTATGAGCGCGAATTGCGATGAGCCGTGGTTCGAGGCAGCGGGAGGGACCGTGACCTCACGGATCACCGTATCGAGGGCCGCATTGCGACTCAATACCTCGGCAAGCCCCGGTCCGCCGCGGAGTCCGAGACGTCTGGCCAGGTCCGGGCGGCGCAGGTCGGCTTCCACCAGAACGACATTCGAATCGCCGGCCATCGCCTCGGCGATCGCCAGGTTGAGGGCCACGGTCGTCTTGCCCTCCCCCGGAGTCGCGGAGCTCAGCAACAGCGTCCGCACCTCGCGGTCGACGTTGAAGTACCGCAGGCGGGCCCTGAGCAGCGCAAACGCCTCCGCCTCGGCCGCCGGAAGCGGCTCGCGTCCGGTGTGGACGTATCGCGAGCTCTCCGGCACGCTGCCGAGCAGGGGGACCCCATAGGCGAGCTCCAGCTCTGACGCGACGCGGATGCGCCGGTCGAGCCGTTCGGCGACGTAGATCAATCCGGCGCCAAGCAGCAGGCCGCCCACGAGCCCGAGGATGCCGTTTCGCTCGGGTTGCGGGGATGACGGCGCGCTCGGGATCCCGGCGTTCTGCGCAACCTCGGCATTTCCCGTCTGCAGTGCCGCCAGCACACCGAGCTGGTTCGCGCGATTCTGCAGAGCCTGCCCGACAGAGCTGCTGCGCTGCCGCGGCGGGAGAGCGCTGAGGCGCCGCTGCACGAGATCCTGGGCGCCCGTGATCTTGGATCGATCCGCTTCTTGCCGGAACAGGACGTACTGCTGGACATACATGTTCGCGATGGACGCGGCGCGCGCGGGAACGACATCGGTGACACTGATCTTTGCGATGTCAGCCTGGCCGACAGCCGAGACACTGACTTCCGAGTGCACGCGACGCTCGCTCAGGTGTAGCGCTGCGGCCGTGCGCTGTGCAACCGTGGGCAGCGACGCAAGATCCACGTTCGTAGCCGCCTCTCGCACCGGATCGACGGTCGAAGGTGTGAAGTTCGACCCGAACAGCTCTTGATCGAACTGCGTATCGCTGAACAGCAGGGACGACGATGCGGTGTAGCGCTTCTGCTGGGTCACCGAGAAGCCCACCGCGGCGGCGGTAGCCAGCAGGGCGCAGGCGAAGAGCAGCTTCCACCTCCGGCGAAGAATCACGAGGGCCTGCTCTAGGCCTGACACGAACGCGATGGGGCTCGTGTTCGTCGCGGTCCCACCGTTCGGCTCGACGCGGCCGGCCGCGTCAGTCGTCGCAGGAACGATCGCTGAGCTCAATTGACGCCCCTCCCTCCGAGTACTGCTGGCAGAGTCCTGAGCATCAGCCGCAAGTCCTCCCAAAGTGACCAATTCATCACGTACATGTAGTCCAACTTGACCATCTCCTCAAACGGTATCCGCGTACGGCCGAGGACCTGCCAGTAGCCAGTGATGCCGGGGGTCAGGTCGAGACGTCCGCGGGCCCAACCGATCACACGCTCGTCCTCGACCGGGATCAGCGGTCGTGGCCCGACCATGCTCATCTCGCCACGCAGGACGTTCCACAACTGTGGCAGCTCGTCGAGGCTCAGGCGCCGCAACCGCGCTCCGAAGCGAGTGACCCGCGGATCGTGTTCGAGCTTCAGCCAATGCGGATCGTTACTGCAGGCGACGAGCTCGGCGCGACGCTGCTCGGCATCGGAGACCATCGTCCGGAGCTTGAGCATCTGAAAGCGGCAATCGCCCTTGCCCACCCGCTCCTGACGGAACAGGACGGGCCCGGGGGAGTCGCGCTTGATCGCGATCGCAAACAGCACGAAGAATGGAGCACCGACGATCAGCATCACCGACGCGATCAGGACATCCATCGTGCGCTTGAGCAGCCGCGAGGAGCGCGGCAGCCATGGCGGATTGACGCCGAGGACCGCGACGCCCTCGACATCGTCGATCTCGACCGCCACGCCGAGCATGTGCGAGAGGGTCGGAAGCACCGACACCTTCAGCGATCGCGCGCGGCACTCGCGCAGGACCGGTTCGAGCGCTGACTCATCGATGTCGTCGGCAGCGAGCACGATTCGCGCGGCACCGACTGAGGCCGCAACCCCGGCGAGCCCGCCGAGCTCGCCGAGAACGGTCGCAGCCGCCGGCTGGCCTGGATCGCTGTCGGTGGAGAGAGAGCCGACGATCTCCACCCCGTATTCGGGATGTGCGGACAGCTTGGCGGCGAGCGTTCGCGCGCGCTCGCCGCCCCCGATCAGCAGCGCGCGTTCGGGTCCGATGAGGCGCGTGCTGCCGTAGCGGATGACAAATCGGGCGGCGGCGGACAACCCGACGGCGGTGGTGCCGAAGGTCAGGACCTCGGCGAGATCGAGCCGGACCATCGGGGTGACGCGCGCGTACAGCCACAGGAGCAGGGTTCCGATGACGACCGCGTTCAGCAGCGGCGGGAGGTCGTCGACGGTCGAATAGGCGATGCGCTTCATGTCGCGGTCGTAGAGGCCGTAGACCTTGAAGAGCACGATCGTGAGCGGGATCGCCACCAGTCCCCAGAGCAGCCCGTTGAGGTCGCCGCCGCCAGCGGTGGGCAGCATCATCGCCAGGACCAGCGCGCCGAAGACCGCGACGGCATCGCCGGTGGCGAGCAGCCAGCGAAGGCTCGCGTCCCGGCCGCGAGCACCCACCCATCGGCGCGCGCCTGAGCCCAACCCCCACCGGCGTCGCCCGTCGAGCGCCGGCCCTGTGAATGATGTCCCTGATGAGACCGTCACGTTGCTGACGCCTGCGCCGGCTCGTTGGATCCGCCGCCCGGCCCGCCCCGCGATACGTCGCCCCCATGGTCAGCGCACAACGCCGACGCCTTCGTTGTGATCTCTTCCATACGCATTGGCACAGCCCGCGGGTCCCTGAGCACGCGGGCCGGCCGGAAGCTAGGTCGTGAGTCTTCGACCGGTCAACAGCCAACCCGCTTTCTGCCAAGAAGTGGCCCGTTTCCTGCAGGAAAGCTGCTGCACCGATGAACGGCACATTGCAGGCCGGGGGGACGGCGTCAGTCGGGGCGCTCGGCCGGTTACGGCTCGCTGTTTCCGGCCCGAAAGGCGACATACTGCGCGAGGAACTGCTCGAGCGAGGTCGCGAGGGTATCGGGCTGCAGAAGGTCGTAGGGCGTGATGTTGACCGCGCGCACCTCCTGGGCGCCGGGGTCCCCGTCGATGACGTTCAGACAGGCCGGGGACTGCTCCAGGGTGCCGAGGAACGCCCCGGAGCCGACGAGCACCTCGGAGAGGATCGCGCGGTTGACGGCGCCGTGGGCGATGACGAGCAGCGTCCGCCAGCGGTCGTCGGCGTAGATCCGTCGCGTCGCGCGCCCGACGCGCTGCACGAGATCGGCGAGGCTCTCGCCGCCCAGGAAGCGGCGATCGAGCGGCGCCCCCCGGCGAAACGGCGCCAGGAACGCCTCGGCGAGCTCGTCGTCGGGGATCGCGCTCGGATCCCCCGGGAGGATCTCCTCGAGCTCGGGCAGACGCCAGGGCTCGGGGTCCGCCGGCGGATGGCGCAGGTGGTCGAGCACGATCTCGGCGGTCTGCTCGGTGCGCGCCAGGCCGCTGGTGACGACCCGATCGAGGCGGACCTCGGCGAGGGCGGCACCGGTGCTGTGGGCCTGCTGCAGACCGGCGGGCGTGAGCACGACGTCGGTGTGGGCCACGCGGCGACCCGGGTCGTCGAAGTAGACGACGTCGGCGTGGCGCATCAGATAGACGCGACGTCGGGAGGCGGCATCGCGCGCAGGAAGCGAACTCACTTGACACCGAGCCTATCGTCCTGCAAGCTCAGAGCGCCCGCCGTCCCCCGGGGAGAGAGGATCAGGTCATCGCGATGGGAAAGCTGCTCACCGAGCGCCGCGGCGGCGTCACCCTGCTGACGCTCAACCGCCCCGAGGTGCACAACAACGTCGATCGCGACCTTGCGGTTGAGCTCGCCGAGGCGATCACCGCGTTCGAGCACGACGACGAGGCCAAGGTGCTCGTCATCACCGGCGCCGGTGACACGACGTTCTGCGCCGGGGCCAACCTCAAGGGGATGAACGAGCTCTGGGAGCACCCCCACACCGACTCGGCGGGCCCGATGGGCTTCGCCCGGCTCGATCCCGGCAAGCCGACGATCGCCGCGATCAACGGCTGGTGCCTGGCCGGCGGCGTCGAGCTCGCCTGCTGGTGCGATTTCAGGATCGTCGCCGAGAACGCGAAGATCGGGCTGCTGAACAAGCGCTGGGGCCTGTCGCTCGCCGATGGCGGCACGCAGCGGCTGCCGCGCATCGTCGGCATGGGCAACGCGCTGTGGATGATCGAGACCGGGATCGAGATCGATGCCCATCGCGCGCAGCTGATCGGGCTCGCGCAGGAGGTCGTGCCCGAGGGCGAGGCGCTGGACCGGGCGATGGAGCTTGCCGAGCACATCTGCACCTATCCCCAGGTCGGCATCCGCGCCGATCGCGAGGCGGCGCTGGGCACCGTCGGGCTCAGCCTCCAAGACGGCCTCCAGCTCGAGGTCGAGATCTGCCATCCGCCGGTGCGCCATCCCGACGTGACCGCGGGCATGGCGACCTTCGTCGCCGGTGCCCGTCCCGAGCCGCCGCGCCCGCGCGACGCCGCGCGCCCCTAGCCCGGTCGCCTCGGGTGGCCCACGTCGAGTTCGTTGACCAGACGTTCCGCGACGGACAGCAGAGCCTGTGGGGCGTGCGGATGCGCACCGGCGTGCTCCGCAGGGTCGCCGACGACCTCGAGCGGACCGGCTTTCGCGCGATCGACATCACCGGCTGACGATGTTCGCGTGATGCTGCGCTACTGCGGCGAGGATCCGTGGGAGGGCCTGGACCTGTAGCGCACGTGGATGCCGACCAGCCACTTCCGCTCGGGCGTGCGCTCGAACCGGATCGCGACCTTCGGGATGACGCCCGACGCGCTCATCGATCTGTGGGTGCAGACGCTGATCCGGCACGGGATTAACAGCTTCTGGGTCTACGACTGCCTCTACAACCTCGACGAGATGCATCGCCTGTCGCGGACGATCGACGCCGCCGGGGGACAGGCCTACGCCGCGATCATGTACGGGATCAGCCCGTCCACACCGACGCGTGGTTCGCCGACCGGTGCTCGGCTCCTCGCACGGGCAGCGGTTCACCGACTGGGGGCGCCCGCAGCCGTCGCTGGTGCAGATCCGCGAGCAGTACGGCGGCTCGTCGATCTCCGACGAGGAGCTGCTGCTGCGCTACATGGTCACGGACGAGGATCTCGAGGCCGCGCGCGCCGCCGGGCCCGCGCGCCGGTCCTACGACTTGATCGACCCCAACAGCATCCAGCAGCTGATCGAGCACGCGCTGACCCTGAAGCGCGCGCGGCACGTCTCGGTGCGCTCGCCGCAGGGCTCGTTCACGCTCGAGAGCGCCGGCTCGTAAACCGCGAGGAATCGGGTGCCATCAGGGATCGACGCCCATGATCCCCGCGATGAGGATCCACAGCCGCCGCGCGGTGTCGCGCTCGGGCATCGGCGTGCCACCGGCGAGCGCGACCGCGAGCACCTGGCGCATGCCGCCGATGATCATCGCGCCGACGAACCGCGGGTCGCGGTCGGCCGGAAGCTCGCCTCGGCGCTGGCCGAGCGCCATCACGCTCGATGCGAGGTCGACCATCTCGGCGACCTGGGCCGCCTCCTTGACCGCCACCTCGGCGTCGAGGTGGAGGGCGGAGAGGATGACGCGGGCGAGAGGGTCGCGATAGTGGAACGCCACCGAGAGCTCGGTACGCTTGCGCTCGCGCTCGGGGAAGCGCCCGCCGGGCGCCGGATTGACCTCGAGCGTCTGCTCGCGGTACCGCGTGTAGAAGTCGTCGACGACGGCGCCGATCAGGCCCGCCCGCAAGTCGAAGTGACTGTAGATCGCTCCCACCGAGACGTCGGCGCGCGCGGCCACCGAGTCGATCTCGAGGATGCCGTCGCGCTGGACGAGCTCGTCGCGTGCCGCGTCGATCAGCCGGCGCCGGGTGGCGGCGCCGCGCGCGGTCTTGGGTTCGGCCGGCCCCGGCGGCGCGGACCCCGCCGCCGCGCCGCGTGCGCGATCAGTGAACGCCATGTGAACTCACCTCAGTATGACGGTCGGCGAGACGGCGCGCGCGGGCGGCGCCGCGGCGTCCACCGGCTCCACGATCGGCGCTGATGTTCGACCTCGCCGAGATCCGTCGCCTCCTCGACGCGTTCGAGCAGTCCGACTGGGACGAGGTGCACCTGAGCGCCGACGGCGTCGAGGTGCACATCGGCACCGGCGAGCTGCCGACGTCCGCGCCCGCGGCCTCGACGAGCTCGGAGCCGGCGGACACCGACCGCGTCCCGCCGGCCACCGCGGCGCGGGCCGCCAGCGAGCCGGCGGCCGAGACGTCGACGCCCGCCGACACCGACGCCGCCGGCGACGAGGACGCCGAGGCCCCGCCCCCGACCCCGGCCAACGAGGCCGACGATCTCAGCACCGCGACGGCGATCGTCTCCCCCTCGCCCGGGATCTTCTGGCGCTAGCCGGCGCCGGGCGCGCCGCCGTTCGTGCAGGAGGGCCAGGAGATCTCGGTCGGCACCCCGGTGGCGATCGTCGAGGTGATGAAGCTGATGAACCAGGTGCTCGCCGAGTCGGCATGCACGGTCCGCGCGGTCGTCGTCGAGAACGGCGCCGACGTCGAGCGCGACCAGCCGATCGTCTACGTCGATCCGTCGTAAGCCGCGCGCAGGTCGTCGACGAGGTCGGCCGGCTCCTCGATCCCACAGGACAGGCGCACGAGGTCGGGCGCGACGGCCGCCGCCGAGCCCTCGACGGACTGGTGGGTCATCGCCTGCGGCACCTCGATCAGCGACTCGACCCCGCCAAGCGACTCGGCCAGCGTGAACAGCCGCGTCCGCGACGCGATCCTCGCGGCGTCGGGATGGCGGAAGGAGACCATCCCGGAGAACCCCGGCCAGCGCACGTCGGAGACCCCGTCCAGCGAGCGCAGCAGCTCCACCACCGCCGCAGCCGAGCGAGCGTGCGCGGCCATACGGACCGCGAGCGTGCGCAGCCCCCGGTGCACGAGGAAGCAGTCAAACGGTCCCGGCACGGCGCCGATGGAGTTCTGGACGAAGCGCAGCCGGTCGTACCACTCCTCGGACCGGGTCACCACCACTCCGCCGACGACATCGGAGTGCCCGCCGAGGTATTTCGTCGTCGAGTGCACGACGAAGTCGGCGCCGAGCTCCAACGGCCGCTGGTTGACTGGCGTGGCGAAGGTGTTGTCGACGGCGACCAGGGCATCTCCGGAGCGGGCGACGACGCTCGGGATCTCGACGACGTTCAACAGCGGATTGGTCGGGGTCTCCACCCAGACCAGCCGGGTGGCGGGTGCAATGGCCGCGGTCAGGGCGTCGAGCTCGCGCTGGTCGACGAGCGTGTGCGCCAGCCCCCAGCGCGACAGCACCTTGTCCACGAGCCGAAACGTCCCGCCGTACAGGTCCCCGGGCATGACGACGTGCGAGCCCGCCTCGCACACGGCGGTGATTAAAGCGTGCTCGGCGGCCAGGCCCGAGGAGAAGCACACCGCCCGGCCGCCCTCGAGCTCGCCGAGCGCCCGCTCCAGGGCCGCCCGCGTCGGGTTCGCCGAGCGCGCGTAGTCGTAGTCGGCGACGAACTCGCCGGGCCGCGGTTGCGCGTAGGTCGAGGTCTGATGGATCGCGGGGATCACCGAGCGGTACGTCGGGTCGGCCTGGAGGCCCGCGTGGACCACCCGCGTCTGAAACGAGGTCACGAGGCGAGCGCCTCGAGCAGGTCGGCGCGGGCGAGCAGGCCCTCGGCGCGGTCGCCGCTCATCACGATCAGCGCCTGCTGGTCGCCGGCGAGCAGCTCCACCGCCTCGCGCACCGGGTCCTCGCTGGAGACCGCCGGGAACGGCGGCTCCATCACCACCTCGATCTCGCCGTCCAGGCTGCCCGGGTCGGCGGCGGCGTGCTTGAGCAGACCCCGCTCGCCGATCGCGCCGACGATCCGCGAGCCATCCTCGGCCGCGACGACCGGCAGCTGGGAGACGCGATGCTCGTGCAGCAGCGCGATCGCCTCGCGCACCCGGTAGTGCGGCTGCACCGTCACCAGGGCGGGCAGCTCGCCGGCCTCTCGCTTGCGGCGCAGCACGTCGCCGACGGTGAGATCACCCGAGCGCGACAGGAAGCCGTACTGGCGCATCCACGCGTCGGAGTAGACTTTCGACAGGTACGCCCGTCCCCCGTCGGGCAGGATCACCACGACCATCGCCCTGGGGTCGCCGATCTCGGCCCCCACCTGCAGCGCGGCGTGCACCGCCATGCCGCCCGACGGGCCGGCCAGGATCCCCTCGGTCTGAGCGAGCCGCCGCGTGGTCAGGAACGCGTCGCGATCGGACACCGTGATCCAGCGGTTCACCGACGCGGGATCGAAGGCGCTGGGCCAGAAGTCCTCGCCGACGCCCTCGACGAGGTAGGGGTGCACGTTGGCCTGCCCGCCGGAGTAGATCGACCCCTCGGGGTCGGCGCCGACGACGACGAGGTCGGGCCGGCGCTCGCGCAGATAGCGCACGGTGCCGGTCACGGTGCCGCCGGTGCCCACGCCGAGCACGAGGTGGGTGACGCCGCCCCCGGTCTGCTCCCAGATCTCCGGTCCGGTGGACTCGTAGTGGGCCTGGGGGTTGGCCGGGTTCTGGTACTGGTTGGGCTGGAAGGCGCCGGGGATCTCCGCGGTCAGCCGGTCGGCGACGTTGTAATAGGCGCGCGGCGAGTCGGGCGGGACGTCGGTGGGACACAGCACGACCTCGGCTCCGAGCGCGCGCAGCAGGTCGCCCTTCTCGGACGCGACCTTGTCGGGCATGACCGCCATCACGCGGTAGCCCTTGAGCCGCGCGACGATCGCCAGTCCCGTGCCGGTGTTCCCCGACGTCGGCTCTACGATCGTGCCGCCCGGCCGCAGCTTGCCGTCGCGCTCGGCGGCCTCGATGAGCGCGATCGCGACCCGGTCCTTGATCGAGCCGCCCGGGTTGAAGACCTCGAGCTTGGCGAGGAGCTGCGGACGGAGCCCCGCTCCGATGCGCGACAGGCGGACGAGCGGGGTGTCGCCGACGGTGTCAAGGATCGAGTCCCCGATGACGGCGGTGAGGGTCGGCATGAGGCCCCAGATTGTGACGGCTCCGGGGCGGTGATGAGATGTGTGATCGTGACGTGGTTGCCCGCGAATTCGTGGAACGTCCTCACGTGAGCCGCCTGCGCCGCGTTCTCGTCGCCAACCGTGGCGAGATCGCGGTGCGGATCGTGCGCGCCTGCTTCGACGAGGGCCTCTGGTATTACGACTCGCTGCTCGCCAAGCTCATCTGTCACGGCGAGGACCGCGCGGCCGCGCTGGCGCTCATGGACCGGGCGCTCGAGCGGTTGCGCATCGAGGGCATCGCGAGCACGACCGCGATGCAGCGAGCGCTCGTCCGCCACGGCGACGCGACGGCTCCGGACGCTATCTGGCCGGCGTCGGGATCAAGCGCCACGACTGGCGGCTGTTGCGCCTCGCTGAGCCGGTGCCGTGAGCGCACCAAGGCGCGGGGGCAACAGGGCGCGAGGGTGCGGGGCGCGCGAGCGCGGGACGCCCAGGAGACGGGCGACTGGGACGCGGGGCGGCACGTCGCGGGGACAGCGGGCGCTGGGACACCAGCGCGCGCGGGCGTGAGGGACGCAAGACGGAGGTGAGGGACGCAAGAGGCGCGCGGGCGTGAGGGACGCAAGAGGCGCGCGGGCGTGAGGGACGCAAGAGGCGCGCGGGCGTGAGGGACGCAAGAGGCGCGCGGGCGGAGGGACGCAAGAGGCGGGGGTGGTGCGACATCGACCGTCCGCGCCGTCGCCGCGCGTCGCGCTGCCCTCGCCTCGCGGGGGTCGTGCGACATCGGTCGCGGCCGGGGCCGCTCGGTGTCGCATGACCCCCGCCGCGCGTCGAGGGGATCGGGGACCCCGGGGGCGGGCGACCGGGGGCAGCACGTCGCGCGCCGGGCGGCCCGGACCTGGCTCACCGCTTGGCACCCTGAGGTCACTTCGCATTTCGACGATCGTGACGCGTTCGAGTAGGCTGCGCCGTCTGATCGACGCTCGAGGAGAGAGGATTCCCGTGCCGGTCACGCCAGCGCCCGACAGCCCTGCGGACTTCGGCGCCGGCCTGCCCTGTTGCGCGCTCGCCGCCGCGGCCATCGCGGTGGTCGAGGTCAAGCGGCGCGAGCTGCGCGCCTGGCGGCTGCGGCGCGCGGGACGGCTCGCCGAGCAGTCGAGCTGACGGACGCGTCCGGGCGCATCGCCGAGCTCGTCGATCCCGAGGAGGCCACGGAGTGAGCGACCTGAACGAACTCGTCCACCACGAGAGCGCCGCCGGCGTGGCGCGGATCACGCTGGACTCGCCGCCGAACCGCAACGCCCTCTCGATCGCACTCCTGCAACAGCTGCAAGAGGCGCTCGAACGCGCGCTCCGCGACCCCGAGACCCGCGTGATCGTGCTCACCGGCACCGGCTCGGTGTTCTGCTCGGGCGCCGATCTGCGCGAGCAGCGCGACTACAACGAGCGCGGCGGGCGCTCGCCGGTCAGCGGGATGCTCGTCGACCTGCTGACGCTCGTGCAGGGCGCGGCCAAGCCGATCGTCGCGCGGATCAACGGACACGCCCGCGCCGGCGGCCTGGGCCTGATCGGAGCCGCCGACATCGTCGTCTCGGTGCAGGAGGCGACGTTCGGCTTCGCCGAGGTGCGGATCGGGGTCGTGCCGGCGGTGATCGCGGTGACGACGCTCCCCCGGCTGACCCCGCGCGCCGCGACCGAGCTGTTGTTGACCGGCGAGAACTTCGACGCCGCGCGCGCGGTGGAGATCGGGCTGATCAACCGCGCCGTCCCCGGGGCCGAGCTCGACGTCGAGGTCGACCGCTACGTCGAGATGCTGCGCCTCGGCGGCCCCGAGGCGCTCGCGATCGTCAAGGAGATGATCGCCCGGGTGCGCGCGCTGCCCGTCCATGAAGCCTTCCGCGAGATGGTCGAGCTCTCCGCCGAGCGCTTCGCCTCCCGCGAGGCCCAGGAGGGGATGCGCGCGTTCGCCGAGAAGCGGCCCCCGTCGTGGGCGGAGTCCCGCGCATGACGCGACCGGCGCGGAACGAGAGCCTCTCCGGCTCGTGCCCATCTGCGTCCACGACGGCGACACCCGCGAAACGCGACGGCGATCAGGAAAGCGACACGACGACATGACCAGGCACAGCTCGGATCCCGACTTCCAGGTCCTCCACGTGATGGCCGTCCGCGGCCTCGTCCCGAGGGCGACGCTGGACGCCGCCGTCGGCGCCGAGGCCGCCTCGGAGCGGGTGCGCCAGCTCGTCCAGGACGGGATGGTCAAGGAGCTCTCGGGCCGCGTCGAGGGCTACACGCTGACCAAAGGAGGGGCGCGAGCGCCACGGCGAGCTGCTGGCGACCGACAGGTCCGCCGGCAGGCGGCGCTGGACAAGGTCAGGGACGGCGACCTGGACTGGATGGCCAAGCCGACGATCGACTCCTACCACGCGGTGTGGTTCGAGCTGCACGAGGCCCTGCTGCAGTCGCAGGGGCTCGAGCGCGAGGCGGGCAACTGAGCGCCGGGGCGACGGAACGGTGGTGATCCCGTGAGCCGGCGGTTCCGCGTGGCGGTGCCCGACGCGGTCCTCGACGACCTGCGCGAGCGGCTGCGCCGGACGCGGTGGCCCGAGCCGATCCCCGGCGCCGGCTGGGACTACGGCACCGACGTCGGCTACCTGCGGCGGCTCGCCGAGCACTGGGAGCGCGACTACGACTGGCGCGCGGCCGAGGCCCGGCTCAACGCCCACGAGCAGTTCATCGAGACCGTCGACGGGGTCGACCTGCACTACCTGCGGATCGCGGGCAAGGGCCCGGCGCCGTTTCCGCTGCTGCTCATCCACGGCTGGCCGGGCTCGGTCTGGGAGTTCATCGACCTCGTCGGGCCGCTCAGCGACCCCGCGGCGCACGGCGGCGAACCCGTTGAAGCGTTCGACCTCGTCGTCCCCTCGCTGCCCGGGTTCGGCTTCAGCGGCGCGCCGCGCGAGCGCGGGTGGGGTGCGACGCGGATCGCCGCCGCGCTGGACGAGCTGATGCGCCGCTGCGGCCATGACCGCTACGGCAGCCAGGGCGGCGACTGGGGAGGCATCATCGGCTCGCAGCTCGGCGCCGACCACTCGGACCGCTGCGTGGCCATCCACCTCAACATGAGCTACGCGCACCTGCCGCCGGACCCCACCCTCGAGCAGCGAGAGTGGGCGGCGCGCTTTCGTGCGTTCCGCGGCCGTGAGTCCGGGTACTCGGCGATCCAGTCGACGAAGCCCGACTCGCTGACCCTCGCCCAGAACGACTCGCCCGCGGGGCTCGCCGCCTGGATCATCGAGAAGTTCCGCACCTGGGCGGACACCGGCGGCGACCTCGAGGGCAGCTTTGCTCGCGACGACCTGCTGACCAACGTCATGCTCTACTGGGTCACCGCCAACGCGCCCTCGGCCGCTCGCATCTACTACGAGATGCGCGAGGACGAGTGGGCCCAGACGCGTCCCCGCGTCACCGTGCCGACCGGCGTGGCGGCGTTTCCGAAGGAGCCGTTTCATGACGCCCCGCTCGATCTCCGCGACGCGCTATGAGCGGATGCGCTGGACCGAGATGGCCTCCGGCGGGCACTTCGCCGCGATGGAGCGCCCGAGCGAGCTGATCGCCGACGTGCGCGCGTTCTATCGCCAGGCCGGGGTCCGGAACGGCTGAGCCATGGTCGGGTCGTGGCTGGGGCACGCCGAGTTTCGCGGCGCGGTCATCGTGGTCATGGCCCTCGGGGGGATCATCGCGCTCATCCATCTCGCCCGCGCGCTCGTCTCCTTCGATCCCCACCCCGATCCGGCGACGACCGGCCTCTACGTCACCGACATCGAGGCCGACCTCGGCCACACCATGATGCTCGCGGCGATGGCGCTGATGGTCGTGGCGATCACCGTCGCGATCCCGGTCGTCGTGTTCCGGTGGATCTTCGCCGTCTTCTCGCTTGCCTACGCCGGCGTCCTGGCGGTCCGGATCGTTCAGGCGCGGCGCGCGGGCGGGAGCTCGCTGAGCGCCAAGCGCGCCGCCGGAGCCGCCTACCACCTCGTCGCCGGTCTGGCGATGCTCGCCACCACGGTCGGCACCGCTTCCGCGTCCACCGGCGCGGACCCAGCCGCGGGCGCGGACGCCGGGAGCGGGATGGCGATGGCCATGCCGGCGATCAGCCCCGGCCGGGGCTCGAGCGGCGGCGGCCCGCCCCTTCCGTGGCTGCTGTGGGTCCTCACCGTGCTGTTCCTGCTCGACGCCGCGTTCACGATCTACGTCGTCGCCCGGCGGCGCTCTCCCACCCACCCCGAGCACCGGCTGCCGCGCCGGCTGCGCCTCGCGGTCGTCCCCCACGTCGTGATGGACCTCGGCATGGGACTCATGATCGCCGCCGTGCTATAGCCCCTGCGGGCGCGGCGCGCCGGGACCGCCTGGGGCGAGATCCTCTTCGAGCATCCCTCAGGTCGGGGGTCTGGCCATTCTCGATGCCGTGAGCGAGCATCTGGCGCTCTGCCTTGCGTCGTGGCTCAAGGTAGCGGTGGTGAAGCGTTCTGGCGAACTCGGGGTCATGTTGAGCCTCTCCAAGGAGCGCGAGCAGCACCCTCTCGGCCGGCTCCCTCGTGAGCAAGCGCGACAGGCTGTGAGAAGTACCGTCGCGTGTTCTCGATCGCTGAGCCCGCGTCGGGGAAAGGGAGTTGGCGGCCGGCGTCGTCGATCAGGGTGTCGAGGAGGATGTCGGTATCGCCATGCCCGGCGCGGGGTGGCGTCAAGCTCAAGGCGACATCGACGGCATGGTCAGCGCGGCATCTCCAGTGATCGCGACCGAACCAATCCTCCCCTTCTCGTGGCGAGGTACTTGAAACCGCTCATCCCAGAGCCCCGCCTTGCGCGGAGCGCGCGCGGCGGCTAGCGCGAGGCTTGATCGAGTTGGTCCAGGCGCACCGCGATTAGCTCCTTCACAAGACTCGCCGGAAGCGACCGGTCGACCGAGAAGTGCAGCGCGCTCTTGGTCATCGTGTACCTGCGACCGCGCTCAGGTACTGGTCAACCTCCGCCGCGGACACGACCGCGCAGTCCATGCGGCCACATCAGCTCCAAGGAAGTCCAGACTCCGATTCGGCGTCCGATCGTCCGGAACTGGGCGGAGGTGGTGGTGCGGAGGCCGCTGGAGTGAGAGGATCTGCTCGTGCCTCTGTTCGGCAAGCGCCCCCCGGATCGCAGTGAGGAGGAGCGCCGGGCGGCGGAGGTCGACCTCGAGCGCATCCGCCGCGGCGGGATCCCGCTCGCCGCCGAGGAACGGCTACGTGGCGCTGAGAGTTCCGGTCGACCGTTCAGCAGCGACCTGAGCGCCAAGGAGTACGCGCTGGCTGACGCCTCGGGCCTGGTTGCGATCGCTCAGGTCATGGGTTCGTCCGTCGTCCGGCGTGGGTGGCCAGTCGGAAGCGGGATGTACGGGGCCGGGATGTATGGAGGCGGGCTGCAGGAGATCGACGCGTTGGCGGAGCCCTGGAACCTCTCTCGCGAGCGCTCGTTCGAGCGGTTGCGCCACGAGGCGCGAGCGGCCGGAGCGGACGCTGTCATCGGGATCGAGATGCGCATGCAGCCGTTTCTGGGGGAGCCGTCTCAGCTCGAGCTGGCCGTGTTCGGAACCGCGGTGCGGGAGACGTCGCTGCCGGTCGGTGTCGGTTCCTCGGGCAGCGCGAGCGGGTCGTCGCGCAGGGATGGCGTGTCGGGTGAGCCGCGACTGAGCACGCTGTCGGGACAGGACGTCGACAAGCTTCGGCGGATCGGGGCAGAGACGCTCGGTGTGATCGGTCACACCGTGGTCGTCTCCTGCGGGCTGAGCCCGATGAGCAACCGCGCGATGAGCGGCTGGTGGGGTAATCAGGAGATGCGGGAGGTCTCTTTCGCGGTCTCCTCCGCGCGTGCCCGCGCCATGGACGAGGTCGTGCGCCAGGGCCGGGCGATCGGCGCTAACGACATGGTCATCTCGATGCTTGGGCATACCATCGAGCACGGCGAGTTCGACAGCCCGGGTGGGTACACCTCGCACTACTTCATCATCACCATGAACGTGCTCGCGACGGCGATCCGCCTGGGTGCGCACGATCCTCACCCCGCGCCGTTGCCCGACCCTGTCATGTCGATCAGCCTCGGCGCCTGAAGCGCCGGGAATCACTACCCGGGAGCAGCCTCATGTCGAGCTACGATCCGACGAGCACCGAAGGCCTCGCCGAGCACGCCAGTGAGCGGCTGAGGATGAACGCCCGCGGGCTGTTCACCTCGGACCTCTCAGTCAACGAATACCTGTGCGTCGAGAAGACCGGCTTTGAGCCCGTCGGCCTCGTCGTCGGCTCGAGCATCTATCACATCGGCTACCAGCAGTCGATGTGGAAGTCAAGCCAGGAAATGGGCGTGCTGACCCAGGCGATGTACTCCGCCCGGGAACTTGCCATGACGCGCATGGAGGAGGAGGCCGACCAACTCGGCGCTGACGGCATCGTCGGAGTCCGGCTCGACATCGGCCGCTACGAGTGGGGCGCGGACATGGCCGAGTTCATCGCGATCGGCACGGCGATCAAGCACAAGGGCGGCAAGGTCCACCGCGCCCCGAACGGCCGTCCATTCACCTCCGATCTGAGCGGTCAGGCGTTCTGGACCCTCATGCAGACGGGCAAGCGTCCCGTCGGCCTTGTCATGGGCAACTGCGTCTATCACGTCGCCCACCGCGGAATGATGCAGTCGCTGCGTCAGACCGGCCAGAACGTCGAGCTCGAGCAGTACACCCAGGCGCTGTACGACGCGCGCGAGCTGGCGATGGAGCGCATGCAAAAGGAAGCCGAGGCGATCGGGGACGGGGTCCTCGGAATCGTCGAGGTCAAGCTCAACGAGAACAGCCACGGGTGGGGCAGCCACGTGATCGAGTTCTTCGCGCTGGGCACTGCGGTCGTTCCCAACGAGCACGCCGCCGCTGACCAGCGGCTGCCGGAGATCACGCCGGTCCTCGACATCAACGACTGATACGTCGCGTCGCGGCTGGACGGTGACGCTGCGCGCGGTCGTGCTGCCGCGCTGACCGCAGGTCGCCGACTCCCGCTCCGCGTCGGCCTCGACGCGGAGCGCAAGCAGCGCGCTGTCCTGCTCCCGTCGTCAGACGTGATTAGATATGAAGCGGTTCACTGAATCGGTTCAGAAGATGCCTCTCGACGTCCTCCACCCCTGGCCGGCGCTCTTGCTCATCGACGCGCGTCGACTCCGACCTGGAGTGCAGCCACCGCGCGGCCCAGGGGGACGCGTGGTCTGCGGCGCTGCGAGCCGGGATGGAGAGTGGAGGGCCGGCGGTCATCCCGCATGGCGAGCGGGAGGCATCGGTGAGCGCTGATCTGGTGATCGTCGGCGGCGGCGTGATGGGGCTGTTCTGCGCCTACCACGCCTCCGAGCGCGGAGCGCGGGTCGTGGTGCTCGAGCGGGGGCGCATTGGGGACCCGATGACCGCCTCTTTCGGCCGCACGCGCTCCTACCGCAGCGACTACCTGGACCCGACCTATGCCCGGCTGGCCCGCGAGGCCTACCGGCTGTGGGGCACGTTCGAGGCGCGGACGGGTGCCGACGTGCTCGTGCGCTGCGGCTGCATGAACATCGTCAAGCGCTCGGTCACGCCCGACCTCGAAACGACGTACGCCCACCTGAGCCACCGCGTCCTGCGCGAGCTGGGCCTACCGACCGCGGCCTATGACGGGCGGGCGCTGCGCGAACGCTACCCGTTCCTCGACGCCGACCTCGCCCGCATCGATCTCGACGGCGGCGTCGTCAACCTGCCGGCGGTCACCGCGGCTCTCCTTCGGATCCTTCAGGAGCGCGGCGTGCGGATTCTCGAGGGAACCGAGGTGCGGATGGCCGTTCGTGACGGGGAGCTGATCCACGTCGTCGATCACGGCGCCGGCCACACTACCCGATCGCTTGTCATCACCGCCGGGCACGGCACCAACGAGGTGCTCGCCCGCCTCGAGGGCGCCCGTCTGCACGTCCCGCTGACCCGCGATCGTCCGATCGAGGCGCGCTACTTCGCTCCGCCGCCCGAGACGCGCGAGCAGTTCACCGCCGCGGCGATGCCAGTGATCGCCTACCTCGACGCCGGCATCTACTGCCACCCGATCGTCGAGGGACTGAGCGACAAGCTCAAGATTGGCTACTACCACCCGCCCGACCTGCCGCGCACCCAGACCGCGATCGACAGCGTCGGCACGTTTGTGGAGCATTGCATGCCCGGCTTGCGCGACGCGGAGTCGACGCCGGTCTCGGACACCGACGGCTGTGACTATGACCTCGTCGCCGACGACGAGTTCGTGCTCGGACCGGTCCCGGGCTTCCCGGGCGCCCATGTCGGCGTCGGCTGGCGCGGCACGGGCTACAAGTTCGCCCCCTGGACGGGGCTGGTGCTCGCCGAGCTCGCACTGCAGCGAGGCACCGTCTATGACATCGCGCGCTTTGATCCCGCGCGCTTTGAGGAAGGAGGGGCCGATGGCACGTCCGTCACAGCGCACCCTGCAGCAGCGCCTCGCTGAGGGGGTGGTGATCGGCGCGGAAGGGTATGTCTTCGAGCTCGAGCGCCGCGGCTACGTCAAGGCCGGTCCGTTCGTGCCCGAGGTCATCGTCGACGCGCCAGGGGTCGTCCTGCAGCTGCACCGTGAGTTCCTGCGGGCCGGCGCCGACGTGATGGTGGCGCTGACCTACTATGCCCACCGCGACAAGCTCGCGGTGATCGGGCGCGCCGGCGACCTGGAGGAGATGAACCGCACCGCGGTGCGGCTGGCCAATCAGGTCGCCGGCGAGGGCGGCGCGCTCGTGGCGGCCAACATCTGCAACACCTGGTCCTATGACCCCGCCGAGCCCCGACGTACAGGAGCGATCGTGCGCGCTCAGTATGAGGAGCAACTCGGCTGGGCCGTCGAGGAGGGCGTGGACTTCGTCATCCACGAGACGAACGACTACTTTGGCGAGGCGCTCATCGGCCTCGAGGTCTGCCGCAAGCTCGGCCTGCCGGCGATGGTCACGCTGGCGACCGTACAGCCGCACACAACCTACGACGGGATCGACTACGTCGAAGCCTGCCGGCGGCTCGAGGCGGCCGGGGCGACGATCGTCGGCCTCAACTGCTCACGCGGACCGAAGATGATGCGCCCGCTGCTGAGCCGGATCCGAGACGCCGTGAGCTGTGCCGTGGCCGCACAGCCGGTGCCGTTCCGCACCTCGCCGGAGACGCCGGCCTTCGAGTCGCTGACTGACCCCGACGGAGGGCATGCCTTCCCGCTCGCGCTCGAGCGCTTCGCCTGCACGCGATTCGAGATGGCCGACTTCGCCCGCTGGGCGGGCGATGCCGGAATCGACTACGTCGGCATCTGCTGCGGCGGCGGCCCTCACCACGTGCGCGCGATGGCCGAGGCGCTCGGCCGCACCACGCCGGCCAGCCGCTACTCGCCAGCGATCGAGCTGCACCCGGTGCTCGGCAGTGCCTCAGCCGAGCACGCCGAGATGGAAGGCTGGACCGCGACGCCGCTGGCCTAGGCAGGCTCGTCCTCGGTCATGCCCGCTGCGGGAGCGCCGATCGCGCGCCCGCTTACTCGAGTCCGAACGCCGAGCGGATCGCTTCGGCGAGCATCGCTTCCTGCTGATCGAGCAACCGGCCGATCTGGGATCCAAGCGCACCCGTGGGGATGGTCGTGACGTGGTCGCAGGCGACGACCCCTCGCTCGTTCAATCCGTTGGGGGAGCCGACCGCGACCTCGGTCGAGAGTCCGCGGATCGTGCTCGTGATCGGCGCGACCGTCACGGTGTTCATGTGGGGACGCACGGTCTCGCGAGTCAGCACCAGAACCGGGCGCGCCTTATCCAGCCGCGCCACGTGGATCGGTCGCATCAGTTCTCGGCGTCGATTCCGGCGGCGTACGCGGCCAGGCCCGCGAGCTCGGGATCTGGCCCTGTCGTGGCGAGGATCTGAGCATCGCGCTCGGCAGTCAGTCGTCGGCGCTCTCGCTCAAGCGCGCGGGCTACGACCCCGGCGCGGCTGTGTTCTCGGCCGCTGCGCACGAGCCAATCGACGAATTCGACCAGGTCATCGGATAGACGGACCGCGATCTGCTTGCTCATACCAAGATGGTACCAATATGGGATGCGAGATGGAGTTCGAGCTCGTGGTGTGGTTGTGCCTCGGGGGCTGACCTGCTTGGGTGGCCACGTGCGCTCGCTGGTGATCTCAGACATGCACCTCGGGGCGTGGACGGGGGATGATCTGCTTGCTTACCGGTGGGCCCGGGAGGCGTTGCGGCCCGAGCTCGAGCGGGCGGATGAGGTCGTCCTGCTGGGTGATTTTCTGGATCTGCTGTTCTCGCGGATCGAACAGGCGTTCGAGCGTGCCCATGGCTTGGTGGATCTGTTGGCGCAAACGCTGGCCGGCAAGCGGTTGGTGTGGCTGGCCGGCAACCACGATCACCACATCCTCGTTCGCCGTCTCGAGTCGCTCGTCGAGTTGCAGATCGCGACCGGCGAGGCGTTCGAGGAGCTTCATGAACGCTGGCGCGCCGGCTTCTTCTTTGAAGCGTTCCTGAAGCGACGACTGCCGGACACCGAGATCGAGGTTGCCTACCCGACGTATCGGATCGGCGAGGTGCTGCTCAGCCACGGGCACTATCTCGATGGCGAGGTGTCGGGATCGGTGCCCAACCGGCTGCTCCAGGGCGGGTTCTGGCGACTGGCGGGCGGTCATACGCCGAACCCGACGATCCAGGATTATGAGGCGGCGTTGGTGCCGCTGACCGAGCTGCTGTTCGTCACGGCCCAGTTGCCGACGGGGGCGGGGGCAGAGCAACGGATCCAGGCCGAGCTGCGTCACCTGGCTTCTCTCGCCGCGCTGGCGGCGGCGCCCGGGCGATATGCCGCCCGGGTCGGGCACAGGCTGGTCGAGTGGCTGCGCAGCGGGCCGGCACAGCGCTCGCAGATCGCTGAGCACGGCCTGGCCCGGGTGGTGGGACCGGGGGCCTCGGTGTTGGCTTCGGTGCGAGCCTATGCGCGCGTCTGCGGTCATCTCGGTTGGGCGGATGAGGCATCCTGTCTGGTGTTCGCTCACACCCATCAGCCGCTGGACGGAGTCATGGTGAGCGAGACGAGCGCGCGGCCGCGGTATTGGAACACGGGATCGTGGATCTATGAGCCACCGACGCACTCGATCTCGGAGTATCTGGATTACCTCGATCACAATTGGCCGGGGAGTGCAGTGGTGATCGACAGCGAGGACAACGGCGGCGAGCCTCGGCTGCTCGAGCTTCTCGCCTCTGATCGCAGCGCGTTGCAGGCCCGGTTTCGCAGCCCCGATCCGCCGTCCCCTGTGCACCTGCCGCGCTATGAGGACGTGCGCCGCCTGCTGCACCGTTGACGAGCCGGGACCCACATGTAGAGTGAACTCACTTACGGCCGCGCCGGGTGCGCGGAGGATCCGAGGAGACTGACGGCCGCGCCGGCGTCGAGGTCAGCCTCGGGCGCCCGCGCGTGTAGGGTCGCGACCATCGCCATCGACGCCCCGCCCACCGACGCCGGGGCCGAGCCGCCCGAGCTCGACCGCCGGTCGCGCAACCTCGTCTTCGCGACCGTCCTGCTCGGCATGCTGTTGGCCGCGCTGGATCAGACGATCGTGTCCACGGCGCTGCCCACGATCGTCGGCGACCTCGGCCAGGCGGGCCACCAGTCGTGGGTGATCACCGCCTATCTGCTCGCCGACACGATCATCGTCGCGGTGGCCGGCAAGCTCGGCGACCTGTTCGGGCGCAAGCGCGTCTTCCAGGTCAGCGTCGTCGTCTTCGTGGCCGGGTCGGCGCTCAGCGGCGCGGCGCAGAACATGGAGTGGCTGATCGCCGCCCGGGCGATCCAGGGCCTCGGCGCCGGCGGTCTGACCGTCACCGCCACCGCGCTCATCGGCGACGTCATCCCGCTGCGCGAGCGCGGGACCTACCAGGGGGCGCTCGGCGCCGTGTTCGGGGTCACCACGGTCATCGGCCCGCTGCTCGGCGGCTTCTTCACCGACGACCTCACCTGGCGGTGGGCGTTCTACGTCAACGTCCCGATCGCGGTGCTGGTCATCGCCGCCGCCGCGCGGACGATCCCGTCGCTGCGCTCGGCCGCGCGGCCGATCATCGACTACGCCGGGATCGCGCTGATCGGGATCGGGTCCGCCGGCCTGACGCTCGCGACCTCGTGGGGCGGAACGACCTACCCGTGGGGCTCGGCGCAGATCATCGGCCTCGTCGTCATCTCGATCATCGCGCTGGGGCTGTTCGTGCTCGCCGAGCGGCGCGCGGCCGAGCCGGTGCTGCCGCTGCGCCTGTTCGGCGGTCGCGTGTTCACCGTCTGCTGCGTGCTGGCGTTCATCGTCGGGTTCGCCATGCTCGGCGCGATCACGTTCCTGCCGACGCTCGTGCAGTACGTCGACGGCGTCTCGGCGACCACCTCGGGACTGCGCACGCTGCCGCTGATGATCGGCCTGCTCGCCACGTCGATCACCGCCGGGCGGATCGTCGGACGCACCGGCCGCTACAAGGTCTTCCCGGTCGCCGGGTCATTCGTGATGGGGATCGGGCTGTTCCTCCTCTCCCGGATCGATCAGCACACCCCGGTCGCGCTCTCGAGCCTCTACATGCTCGTCATGGGCGCCGGGATCGGGCTCTCGATGCAGGTGCTGACGCTCATCGTCCAGAACACGTCGCGCTACGAGGACCTCGGCGTCGCGACCTCGGGGGTGACGTTCTTCCGGACGCTCGGCAGCTCGTTCGGCGCCTCGGTGTTCGGCTCGCTGTACGCGAACTTCCTCGGTTCGCGGTTGCCGCCGGCGCTGGCGCGCGCTCGCGTCGCGCCCCGCTTCACGTCGACCCCGACGCTGCTGCACTCGCTGCCCGCGGCGCGGATCGCGCCGGTCGTCGACGCCTACGCGCATTCGCTGAACCGGGTCTTCCTATGGGCGATCCCGGTGGCCGCGGTCGGCTTCGGCGTCGCGCTCGCGCTCCGCGAGGTCCCGTTGCGGGGATCGGCGCGCGAGGCCACCGGCGACGTCGGGCACGGCTTCGGGATGCCCGGCCCCGGGGACTCCGAGCACGGGCTCGAGCAGGCCATCGGCCGCATCCTGCGCGCCCGGGGCCGCGCCGAGGTGCCCGGGGTGATCGCTGCGGCCGGGGTCAGGCTCGACGAGGCGGGGGTGTGGGGCGTGATGGAGATCAGCCTCTTCAGCCGGATCAGCGGCAGCGCGCAGCTGCAGCGGATCGCGGCGCGCCACCACCTGCCGGCGGCGGTGCTCGAGCCGACGTTCAGCGCGCTCGCCGAGGCGGGGATGATCTCGCGCGCCGACGGTCAGCTGTCGCTGACGCACGCCGGACACGGCGAGGTCGACCGCGTGCGCGGCGCGATGCGCGCCTGGCTGGCCGAGCAGCTGTCGGACTGGTCGCCCGACGAGCCCGGCCCCGACACGACGCAGATCGGCGCCGCGCTGGACCGGATCGCCCGGCGGATCATCGATCAGGACAACCCGACCGAGCTCCCGCGCGCGAGCGCCGGGGCCGTGACCCGCGCGGGCTGATCGTCGCCACCGAGCCCCGCGGCTCGCGGACGGCCGGCGGCTCGCCGGCGCCGCGGGCACGCGCTGGCGCGGGACGCGCGGGACGGGGACGGGGAGCGCCGGCGGGCGAGTCCTCGAAGCTGGGCGTCGCGAGCCGTGGCGGCGGCGGGTCGGGCGTCGCGTTGCGCTCGCTCGCGCGGCGGCTGCGCTCGGCCCAGCGCCCGATCGCCACGGCCGCCAGCATCAACACGGCGAGGATGAGCCAGCCGATCAGAGCGTCCACGCTCTCGATCTTCGATCACGCGGCGCTAAGGCGACGTGGAGAATCCGCGCGCCGGCGTTGAGATTTCGTTACAGGCGGCGTCTGATCGGCGTATCGTGCAGCCGCCGCTCAGATGTCTGACCCCGTCGCCACCTCGCCGCCGCCGGGGGGCCCCGGCCCGACCTGGCAGCGCCTGACCCGGATCGGGCCGGGGTCACGACGCGCCCGCGGCCCGATCACCGGCAAGCACTCCGAGCCGGGGAACGACCTGAGCGTGCTCGGCGGCCTGTCGGCGCTCAGCCTCGACGCGCTGTCCAGCGTCGCCTACGGCCCCGAGGCGATGATGCTGGTGCTGGTGGCCGCCGGCGCCGGCGCGCTGCGGTTCACGCTGCCGATCACGCTCGTGATCTGCGGGATGCTGGTGCTGCTGGTCATCTCCTACACGCAGGTGATCGGCGCGCATACCGACGGCGGCGGCGCGTATGCCGTCTCCAAGGCCAACCTGGGACGCTGGCCGGCGCTGGTGGCCGCCGCGTCGCTGGTCGTCGACTACGTCCTGACGGTCGCGGTGAGCCTCGCCGCCGGGGCGGCGAGCCTGGGCAGCGTGTTCCCGAGCCTGGCCCACCATCTCGTCCTGGTGTCGATGATCGGGCTGGGGATCCTGACCGTCGTGAACCTGTTCGGGCTCAGCGAGTCGGCGAAGCTGCTGGCGGCGCCGACGTTGATCTTCATCCTCAGCGTGCTCGCGACGATCGTGCTCGGTCTGGTCGCGTTTCACTCCTCGCGTCACATCGGATCCAGCGAGCCGTTCAAGGCCACCGAGGCCATCGGGGTGATCCTCATCCTGAAGGCGTTCGCCGCGGGCTGCTCGGCGGTCACCGGGGTGGAGGCGATCGCCAACGGGGTGCCGGCGTTTCGCAAGCCCCGGGCGCGCACCGCGCAGAAGACCGAGATCCTGCTCGGGCTGCTGCTGGCGGTGATGCTGGGCGGTCTCGCCGTGGTCATCCACATCCACCACGTGCAGCCGCGCGGCGGGGTGACCGTGCTCGCCCAGCTGACCGCGGGGTCGCTGGGCAAGGGGGTGCCGTTCTACATCTCCAACCTGGCCGTGACCGTCGTGCTCGGCTTCGCCGCCAACACGAGCTTCGGCGGGCTGCCGGTGCTGATGAGCCTGCTGGCGCGCGACCACCGCATGCCCCACGCGTTCTATCTGCGCGCCGAGCGTCCCGTGTACCGGATCGGGATCGTCGTGCTCGCGCTCGCGTCGCTGCTGCTCCTGCTGGCGGTCAGCGCCGAGACCGACCGGCTGATCCCGCTGTTCACGATCGGCGTGTTCCTCGGCTTCACGCTCAGCCAGCTCGGGCTCGTGCGCCACTGGCGGGCGGAGCGACCCAGCCGCTGGCAGCTGCGCGCCGCGGTCAACGGGGCCGGCGCGACGATGACCGCGATCGCGGTGCTCGTGTTCCTGGGCACGAAGTTCCTCGAGGGCGCCTGGGTGGTCGTGCTCGCCGTGCCGCTGCTGGTGTTCCTGTTCTCGCGCACCGAGACCTACTACGCGGAGGTCGGGCGCGAGCTTCGCCTCGGCCTCACCCCGCCGTGCCCGCAGCGGCACGAGAGCATCGTCATCGTGCCCACGACCGTCGTCAACCTGCTCACCGAGCGGGCCGTCAGCGCCGCGATGTCGCTCGGCGACACGGTGATCGCGCTCGCGGTCGCGGCCGACGAGGAGGAGGCGCGGCGGATCGAATCCGCCTGGGCGGAGTGGACCGGGGCGCCGGCGCTCGAGGTGCTCGTCGACGGGCAGCGCTCGCTGATCCGCTCCACGCTGCGCTACGTCAAGTCATTGGACGGCGCCGACGAGACCATCACCGTGCTCATCCCCGAGATCCTGCCCCGAAAGCGCCGCCACGAGATCCTGCACAACCAGCGCGGCCGGCTGCTCGCCGCGGTGCTGAAGGCGCGCACCGACGTCGTCGTGGCCACGCTGCCCTTCCGGCTGCACGACTGAGACTCAGATCTCGAGACGCTCGTCCTCGAGGTCGAACTCGCGCTCGAGCCGGGCCATCGTGCCGGCCGAGATCGTGCCGTCGTTGCGCAGGCGGATGAGCTCGGCCCGCTGGGCCTCGAGCACCTCGCGGACCATCGTCTGATAGGCGACCGAGCGGTCCTCGTAGCCGTCGTCCTCGATCTTGCCCGCCCGGGCGGCGAGCCGGCGCTTGCGGTACGCGTACTGGCCGTGCAGGCGCTCGATCGTGTCGTCACGCGTCCACTCCTCGCCGCCGAGCTCGTCGATGCGACGCAGGGCGGCCTTCGTCGCCACCAGCCGGGCCCGCAGCTCGGCGCGCCCCTCGTCGCCGTCGTCGACGACGCCGAGCGCCCGGATCAGCCGGGGCAGGGTCAGCCCCTGCCCGATGAGCGTGACGAGGATGACCGCGAAGGTCATGAACACGAGCAGCTCGCGATCGGGGAAGTCGGGCGGGAGGGCGAGCGCGGCGGCCAGCGACACCGCCCCGCGGATGCCACACCAGCCGACGACCATCCGCACCCGCCACGAGACCCGGCGCCCCCGGACCGCCGGGCGGCGATCGACGGCACGGATGAAATGGACCACCGTCTGCTGCCAGACCAACCGGGTCGCGATCACCGTCGCGGCGACGAGCGCGCCGTACCCGATCAGCCTCGGGATCGAGCGGTGGCCGAGCGCGTGGACGACCATCGGCAGCTGCAGCCCGATCAGCACGAACAGGATCGCGTTGAGCAGGAAGACGAGGATCTCCCACATCATCGAGCCCTGCAGCCGTGTCGAGGGCGAGACGATGAACGGCGCCCGGAAGCCGAGGAACACGCCGACGGTCACCGCGGCGAGGACCCCGGAGGCGCCGGCCTGCGCCGCCGGCACGTAGGCGGCATAGCCCGACAGCAGGCCGATCGTGTTCTCGATCACCGGGTCGTCGAGCCGGCGGCGGATCTCGGAGATGACGTAGCCGACGGCGAGCCCGATGGCGATCCCGCCGGCGGCGTCGGCGATGAAGTGCAAGCCGGCGCTCGCGACCGAGAACGCCCCCGTGACCGCGGCGGTGACGGCCACCTTGTAGGCGACGAGCGCTGTTCCGTCGTTGATCAGGCTCTCGCCCTCGAGCACGTTGACGATGCTCCGCGGCAGCCCCACCCGCCGGACGATCGCGCCCACCGCGATCGCGTCGGTCGGGCCGACGATCGCGCCCAGCGTGAACGCCGCCGCCCACGAGAGCCCGGGCACGACCGCGTGCGCGACGACGCCGACGGTGGCGGTCGTGGCGAGCACGAGGCCGATCGACAGCAGGCCGATCGGCCGCAGGTTCCGGCGCAGGTCGCTGAGGCTCGTGAAGAACGCCGAGGCATAGACGAGCGGCGGCAGGAAGATGACGAGCACGAGGTCGGGGGGCAGGCGCGCCTTCGGCGCGCCCGGGACGAAGCCGAGCGCGAGCCCGCCGAGCACGAGCACGATCGGGTACGGCAGGCCCGCCGCGCGCGCCGCCGAGGCGAGCAGCACGACGGTCACCAGCAGCGCGATGAGGATGAACTCGATCTGACCCACGGCCCGCAGCGAGGTTAGTCGGGCCCATCCGGGCGGACGGCGATCAGGTCACAGGGCGCGCACCGTCTCGGCGTGCTCGCGCATCGTCTCGGCGCCGTCGCGACCCGGCTGGCGACCGAACCCGCAATACATGGCGACTCCGAAGTCGTCGAGATAGCGGCGAGCGGTGGCGTGCCGGCGGCGCAGGCCCGAGATGCCGTCGAGCGGCAGCACGATCCCGAGGAACACGCGGGCGCTCTCGGGGCGCAGGTCGGCGAGCGGGGCGAAGAAGCGCGCGTCCTCGGAGCGCAGGTAGCGCGGCCCGGCGAGGTGGAGCCAGTCGACGACGCGCCCGGACTCGGCGACCGCGTAGTTGGCCATCCGCACGAGCACGCTCAGGTCCTGGGTCTCGTACATCGGCCACTCGGGAAACGTGCCGTAGCAGAGGTGGTAGCCGACGAGCGTCTCCTCGGGAATGAGCGGGGTGAGGCGACGCGCGGGGCCGGCGAAGCGCTCCCAGGCGTCGCCTTCGGTCCACGCGAGAACCCCCTCGATGTCCTGGGGCTCGTAGGCCATGTCCCACTGGATGGCCAGCTCCTGAGGCGGGATCTCGGCGATCAACCGCGCGAGCTCGCGGGCGACGAGCTCCTCGAAGCCGCGCTCGGCGATCGGATAGTCGCCGGCGAAGTCAGCCTTGAACGCGTTTAGCGCGCTCGCCGGAAACGGCAGCCCGACCTGGAAGCGCAGGCCCGCCGGGATCGCCCCCGCCTCGCGCAGCTCGCGGAAGGTCCGATACGACGCGATCGCGTCGTCGATCCGCGGCCAGCTGTCCCAGTGCAGCTCGGTCGCCCCCTCGCGGACGGCGAAGATCGGGGTCTCGTAGGCGTGACGCGGGACGCCGGTCGGCGACTCGGTCTCCTGGACGACGACGACGTCGGGGTTCGGCCGGCACAGCCGCTCGCGCTCGTAGCCCACCCACGCCGCGCGCGGGCCGGTCTCGCCGTCGGGCAGGGCGAACACGAGGTCGCCGAACAGTTGCGCCCCGGCGCGCAGGGCGTCTTCGGTGGATGGCGCCGGCAGGCTGCCGACGAGCAGCAGCTCACTCGCGGCTCGCGAGGGCATCTCGTTGCCGCCTGTCGTTCTCACCGGCGAGCCAGCGCGCGCCACGGGCGTAGAGCGCGGTCACCTCGGGCCCGGTCAGCCCCGGCATGTCGCGCTTGACCCGGTAACCGATCGCCGTCTGCGCGTAGGCGAGATGGCGGTAGCCGTCCGGGAACTCGGCGAGCGCCCCGGGATCGAGCGCCAGCCGCGCCGCCGGATCGACCGGATCGAGCCGGTCGCGCTCGTAGATCGGTTGCCGGAGCACGATTCCCCAGCGGCCGTCGCGGCGCTCGAGCAGGTCGTAGAAGCGCCCGGTGCAGACGACGTCGCACTCGACCTCGTGCACGGTCGCTCGCTGGGCGATCGTCATCTTGGTCTGCGCGACCGCCCGGTCGCCGGCGAGGTCGATCGAGGTCCCGCCGAGGAAGTGCAGGATCCGCACCCCCCGCTCGAACCCGTCGCGGCTGACGCGGATGAACTCGCCCGCCGGCCCCTGGAACCAGGTGGCCATCATCACACCGTCGTCGTGCCAGACGGTGGCGAAGCGATCCCAATCGCCCGCGTCGCGCCAGACCACCCAGTTCTCGACGAGCGCGCGGATGACCTGCTCGTCGTCGCTCACCGCTGGCATCCTACGCCGGAATTGCGGCGCCGGCTCGTCGGGCATATGCTGCCGCGGCAATCCGAGGAGGAGGTGCGCGATGCGTGCGAGGACGCTGGCGGGACTGGTGGTCGCCATCTGCTTGCTGATGCCCGCCGCGGCGCGCGCCGCCGGCAACGCGGGCGCGTTCGTGCTCAGCGCGACCTCGACGAGCGGGGCGTCGCACTACGCGCCGACGTTCACGGGCAACGGGCTGCTCGGCATCCGCGTCCCCGCCGCCGGCCAGGGCTACGCCGGCGGCACCGTGCCGGCCCAGGCCGAGCTTGCCGGCTTCTACGCCAAGCCGTCGATGGGGAAGGTCTCCGACCTCGTGCAGCAGCGCGCCAACATCCCGACCTGGTCGACGCTGAGCTTCGCCGACGGGGGCGTGACGTTCGCGCCGTTCAGGCGCGGCAGAACGTCGAGCTGGCGCCAGTCGATCGATCTGCACACCGGGGTGATCACCACCACCGCGCGCTGGCGGGCTCCCGACGGCCACGTCAGCGACCTGACCTATCGGGTGTTCACCGACCGGGCCGCCCCGCACGTCGGCGTGGTCACGCTGACGCTGACGCCCCGCTACACCGGCCTCGCGACGGTGACCGACCTGATCGACGGCACCGCCGACCGGGTCACCGGTCCCATGCTGCCGCCGGTCCTCACCCGCCAGGCCGCCAAGGCCTCCGATCCCGCCGCCCGCCTGCAGACCGTGACCGTGACGGCGCTCGGCACCGGCGTCACCGCCGCGGTCGCCGACCGGCTCGTCGTCGGCTCGAACATCGCCGCCCCAAGCGTGCCGGTCGACCAGTCGGTCTCGCAGAGCCTGGGGCAGCGCGTCGCGTTCCCGGTCACCGCCGGGCGGACCTACGTCCTGACCAAGTACGTCGGCGTCGAGGATTCGCAGACCTCGTCGGACCCGGCCGCGTCCGCCCAGCTCGACGCCTCGACCGCCGCGCTCCGGGGCGCGGCGACGCTGCTGGCCGCCAACGACGCGGCGTGGGCCGCGATGTGGCGCGGGCGCATCGACGTCGCGGGCGACCGCACCGTCGCCACCGACGTCAACGCCAGCCAGTTCTATCTGTGGTCGAGCACCCGCGCCGACGAGGACTGGAGCGTGTCGCCCGCGGGCCTGTCCTCCAACGGCTACGACGGCCACATCTTCTGGGACGCCGAGACATGGATGTTCCCGTCGCTGCTCGCCCAGCATCCGGACCTCGCGGTCGCGATGGAGACCTACCGCTTCGATCGCCTCGCCGCCGCCCAGCGGCACGCCCGGGCGACCGGCTTCGCCGGCGCGCGCTTCCCCTGGGAGAGCGCGCTCGACGGGACCGAGCAAATCCCGCCGCCGGTCTCGGTCAACAGCGAGGGCCTGTACGAGCAGCACATCACCGCCGACATCGCCCAGGCGAACTGGCAGTACTACCTGGCCACGGGCGACCGGCAGTGGCTGGCGACCCGCGGCTGGCCGGTCATCTCCCAGGGCGCGGTGTTCTGGGCCTCGCGGGCGGTCCGAGGTCGCGACGGCCAGTACCACGTCTACCACGTGACCGGACCCGACGAGGAGAACCCGAACGTCACCGACGAGGCGTTCACCCTCGCCGGCGCTCGCGCGACGCTCCGCGACGCGATCGCCGCCGCGCGGGTGCTCGGCGTGCGCGCGCCGGCGCGCTGGTCGCGGGTCAGCGCCGGGCTGACGCTGCACACCGACCGCTTCGGGGTCGTCCCGGAGTACGCCGGCTATCACTCGCAGCTGGTCAAGCAGGCCGACGTGACCCTGCTGCCCTACCTGTGGCGGGCCCCGCTCTCCCCGCGCGTGCAGCGCGCCGACCTGAACTTCTACGTCCCGCGCACCGACCCCGGCGGGCCGTCGATGAGCGACGCCGTCAACTCGATCGACACCTCGGCGCTGCGCACGCCGGGCTGCGCGAGCTTCGTCGACACGCGCCGCAGCTACGAGCCGTTCATCCGGGACCCGTTTCATCAGTTCTCGGAGACCCGGACCGGCGGCGCGTTCACGTTCATGACCGGGATCGGCGGCTTCCTCCAGGAGTTCCTCTACGGCTACTCGGGGCTCCGCTTCGACGCCGGCGGGGTCCGGATCGCCCCCACGATGAACGCGCAGCTGCGCGCGATCACGCTGCGCGACCTGTCCTGGCACGGGCGGACCTTCACCGTCGCCATCGGCCCCCGGGTATCGACGGTGACGCTGCGGTCGGGGGCGCCGCTCCCGGTGAACACCCGCGCGGGACGGCGAACGGTCCGTGCCGGACACCCCCTGCGAGTGGTCACCGCGCGCCCGGATCTCGACCCCACCTCCGACGCCGTCCGATGCGTCGCCGCGCGCGCCTCGAGCGCTGAGCCGGGCGCGCCGGCGCTGGCGGCCGTCGACGGCAGCGCGGCGACGCAGTGGCAGCCCACGGCGCTCCCGGCGACGCTAACCGCGCCCATCCACGGGGCGCGCACGATCCGCCGCGCCACGATCACCTGGGGCCATGTCTGGCCGACGCCGCCCAAAGCCAACGTCCACCCCGCTCCCGGTCCGGTCAAGACGCTGCGGGCCACCGGCTACGCGCTGCAGTTCTCGCGCGATGGACGCCACTGGCGCACGCTGATCACGGTGCGCTCGCACAGCCCGGCGGGCGTGGACCGGCTGAGCTTCCCGCCGACGCTCGCCCGTTACGTGCGCCTGCGGATGACGCGGGGGGTCACGATGGTCACGGTCACCGCGGGCACCACGACGACCGTCGAGAAGCTGGCCCCGATGGTCCAGGAGCTGACGGTCAGCTGACGGTCGGCGCAGGGCCGGCCTTGTATACGAGGCCGGGTAGCTCGCGCGCCAGCACGCCGGCGAGCCACTCGGACGCCTCGATCAGGGCGTCGAGCGAGACGCCGGAGTCGACCCCCTCGCCCTCGAGGAGGTAGACGAGGTCCTCGGTGGCGATGTTGCCGGTCGCGCGCGGCGCGAACGGACAGCCGCCCAGCCCGCCGAGCGACGCGTCGAACACGGTGGCGCCGTGCTCGAGCCCCGCCAGGGCGTTGGCGTAGCCGGTGTTGCGCGTGTTGTGCAGGTGCAGCCCGACCGGGCGCTCCCCCATCGCGGCGGCGGCGCCCGGGAGCATCCGGCGCACCTGCCCGGGCACGCCGACCCCGACCGTGTCGGCGAGCATCAGCTCGTCGGCGCCGGCGACGGCCATCCGCTCGGCGTGCTCGATCACGCGCCCCGGGTCGACCGGTCCCTCGAACGGGCACCCGAAGGCGACGGTCAGCGTCGCGGTCACGCGCACCCCCGCCGCGTGGCCGTCGGCGATCATCGATTCGGCGTGCTGCGCTCCCTGCTCGACGGTGACCCCTTGGTTGCGCTGCGCGAACGTGTCGGTCAGCGGGTAGGCGAGGTGGACCTCGCGCACCCCGGCGTCCACCGCGCGCTGCAGGCCGCGCGGGTTGAGCGCGAGCGCCGCGAACACGGTCTCGCCGTCGCCGTGGATGGCGGCCATCACCTCCTCGGCGCCGCCCATCTGGGGCACCCGCTTGGGGTTGACGAAGCTCGCCGCCTCGACCCGCGGCAGGCCGGTCGCGGCGAGCCGATCGCACAGCTCGGCGCGGACCTCGGGCTCCAGAGTGACCGCGTCGTTCTGCAGCCCGTCGCGCGGGGCGACATCGCACAGGGTGACCGCCGCGGAGCTCACGTCTGTGCCTGCTCGCTGCGGGCGCGGCTCTCGCGCGCCATCCAGCTGTCGAACTCCCGGCGCTCGTCGGCGATCCGCCGAGCCAGCACGGGGGTCTCGGGCACGGGCCCGAAGTCGAACTCGAGCGGCGGATCCGTGCCCGGTTCGTGGGACGCGCGGGCGTCGCGGGTGGCGCTGGCATCGATCTCACCCCGTTCGTCGACGACGACGCCGTAGACCTCGCGGGCCGCCGCCACGGACACGAGGCCGGCGCGGACGTCGGTGGCGACTCGCTCGGGCTCGCGGGTCAGCGGGTCGCGCAGCCCGCCGGCGCCGGCGGTGGCGAACGTCAACTGGTCGCCGCGCCGGACCGGCACGTTCTCGACCTTCGAGGGCAGCGTGATCTCCGAGCCGTCGGCGGCCCGGCGCAGGGTCTTGCGCGACGGCGCGCCGTGGCGGCCGCCCTGCAGGCCCCACGGGTAGGTCTGGGCACGGTCGTCCTGGTAGGAGATGAACCCGTCGGCGAGGAACTCGTAGCGCTTGGCCACCCCATGGCCGCCTCGGTGATATCCCGCGCCGCCGGAGTCGGTCCGGGCGGCGTAGCTGAGCACGCGCAGCGGGTAGTACTTCTCCAGGTACTCGGTCGGCACCGCCTTGAACAGCGGCCACCACGAGTGCCCGTCGAGCCCGTCCGCGAAGGGGCGCGCCGGGATCCCGCCGTAGAGGATCTCGAGGATCTGGTAGGGGGTGCCGTCCTCGCCGGTGCCCGAGTAGATGAAGTTCGGGCTCGTCCCGTAGCCGCCGGTCACCGCGAACTGCTCCAGCGCCTTGGAGAAGATCGCGTCGACGACGTCGAACTGGCGAGCCATCAAGCTCAGTCGGTTGCCCAGCGGAGCCGGGAACCGCGGACGCAACGCGCAGCCGTCGGGGATCGTGACCTCGATCAGGTCGTAGTAGCCGTCGTTGAACACCAACTCGGGCGCGAACGCCATGATCAAAAAGACGCCGGCGAACATCTTGAACATCTCGATGTTGAGCAGGAAGTTGACCGACCCCGGCACCTGCGGGTCGGTGCCGCTCCAGTCCAGGTGCAGCCTGTCGCCGTCGCGCCACATCGCAAGCTCGAGCTTGATCGGACCGTGGCCGAGGCCGTCGTCGTCAGCGAGGTCGGAGAACTGAAACCGCTCGCCGTCGGGCAGGTGGGTTCGGATCAGGTCGATCAGCCCCCGGCGGGTGCGGTCGAGGATCGCGTCGCACGCCTCCAGGTAGGTCTCGCGCCCGAACCGCTCGCACAGCTCGATCACCCGGGCCGCCCCGGCGGCGGTCCCGGCGGCGATCGCCTTGATGTCGGCCTCCACCATCTTCGGCACCCGCGTGTTGTGGCAGAACAGCGCCAGCAGCTCGCGGTTGAGCACGCCCGCGTCATAGAGCTTGAGCGGCGGCATGCGCATGCCCTCGTGGTAGATCGAGCTGGCGGTGATCGGCATCGAACCGGCCGCCGTGCCACCGACGTCCATCAGGTTGCCCCACTGGGACGCGTAGCCGACCAGCTCGCCGGCGTGGAAGATCGGGCGCAGGATCAGGAAGTCAGGCGTGTGGGAGATCGAGCCCTCGCACATGTAGGGGTCGTTGAGCGCGATCACGTCGCCGTCGCGCAGGTCGGAGGCGTCGTAGGGCGAGTGCGCGAGGATCGTGTTGATCGCCGAGCCGAACTGGCCGATGACCATCCGGCCGTGCCGGTCGGCGATGAGCGGGAACTGGTCGGACTGCTCGCGGATCACCGGGCTGACCGCGGTCGTCTCCAGCACGCGATCCATCTCATAGCGGGTGTTGGAGAGCGTGTTCTCGATGATGTCCAGGGTGACGGGGTCGACGTCGTGCTCGCGCACGAAGTCCGGCAGCCGGCGGTCGGTCGCGGTCATCGTCTCCTGCCCTCTCGCTCTCGGATGATGATGTTGCCGTATCCGTCGACGACCCCGGCGTAGCCCGGCTCGATCACGGTGGTGGTGTCCTGCTGCTCGATCACCGCAGGCCCGACGAGACGATGGCCGGGCGCCAGGCCGTCGCGGCGATGGATCGCGCTGGCGTGCCACTCGCCGTCGAAGAACACGTCCTCGCGCCGGTCGGGCTCCGGGGCGCTCTCGGGCGATGTCCGCGGCTCGGCGGTCGCGGTCGCCGCGTCGCCCCCGGAGCCGATCACCCGCACCGTGGCGATCTCGATCGGCGCGTCGAGGTCGAAGCCGAACCGGCGCCGGTGCTCTGACTCGAAGCGCTCGCGCAGCAGTTCGGCGTAGCCGTTGCTCGCCTCCTCGGGCGCGATCGCGCACGGCAGCTGGATGTCCTGCATGTAGTAGCGACAGTCGGCGAAGAAGCTGAACGCGTGGTCCTGCGCAGCGACGCCCTCGCGCGCGAGCCACTCCGCCGCCTCGGCCCGCAGCTCTCCCAGTACCTCGCGCAGGACGCCCGCGGGGGTGTCCTCGGCGACCTTCAGGTAGGTGCGCGCGAACTCGTTCTGGACGTCGGCGACGAGGAAACCGAACGCGCTCAGCACGCCGGGCGTGGCCGGGATGACGACCGGGTCGGCGCCGATCAGCCGCCCGAGCGCGTTGGCGTGCATGGGCCCGGCTCCCCCGAACGCCAGCAGGCCGAACTCGCGCGGGTCGTACCCGCGCTCGATGCTGACCACGCGCAGCGCGGCGTGCATGTTCTCGTTGGCGATGTCGACGATCGCCTGCGCCGCGGTGGTGAGATCGACCTCGAGGCCGTCGGCGATCGTCTGCACGGCCGCTCTGGCGGCGTCCTCGTCGAGCGCCAGCGAGCCGCCGAGCTTGATCGACGGCGGGATGCGGTGCAGGACGACGTTGGCGTCGGTGACCGTCGGCTCGGTGCCTCCGCGGCCATACGCGGCCGGCCCCGGCTCGGCGCCGGCGGACTGCGGGCCGACGCGCAGCGCGCCGACCGGTGTCAGATGGGCGATCGAGCCGCCGCCGGCGCCGACGCTGTGCACGTCGACGCCGCGCGACTGGAACTGGAAGTAGCCGAGCTCCACGTCCCGGCGGATCGTCACCCCGCCGTCGACGCACACCGAGACGTCGGTGGAGGTCCCGCCGACGTCGAGCGTCAGCACGTTGGGCGCACCGATCCGGCGGGCCAGCCAGGCGGCGCCCACCACTCCGCCCGAGGGGCCGGAGAACGCCGTGTCCACGGGTCGCTCCTTCGTGGCCAGGGTGCTCATCGTGCCGCCGTCGGAGCGCACGACGCCCAGCCGGCCATCGAACCCCGCCTCGCCCAGCAGCCGCTCGAGCCCGTCGACGTATCGGATGACCTCTGGCTGGACGTAGGCGTTGAGCACCGCGGTCAGGGTCCGCTCGTACTCCCGATACTCGGAGACGAGATCGGAGGAGATCGAGACCGGCAGCTGGGGATGGCGATCGCGGGCGATCTCGCGCGCGCGGCGCTCGTGGGCGGGGTTGACGTAGGAGTTGAGAAAGCCGATCGTCACCGACTGCACCCCGTCGGCGACGAGCTCGTCGATCGCGATGGCCACGGCATCCTCGTCGAGCGGCTCGATCTCGTCCCCGTCAGCGGCCATGCGCCCGCCGATTCCGCGCGTATGCCACAGCGGCGCCAGCGGCTCGGGCTTGATCATCGCCATCCAGCCGTACAGGGGGCCGGGCGTCCACGCCCGCGCCAGGTGCAGGATCTGCTCGTTGCCCGGCGTGGTCAGAAGACCGCAGGCCGCGCCCTTGCCCTCGAGGATGAGGTTGGTCACCACGGTCGAGCCGTGCAGGATGAGCTCCAGGTCCTGCGGCGAGGCGCCCGTGCGCCGGCAGGCCTCGCGCACCCCCTCGAGCACGCCCACCGACTGGTCCTGCGGCGTCGAGAGCACCTTGACGAGCGTGACCTCGTCGGTGTCGGTGTCCTGCATCTGCACGTCGGTGAAGGTGCCGCCCACGTCCACGCCCAGCCGCTGTCCCATGCGCCTCTCCTCGTCTCCGTCAGATGACTCCGTCGTCATGCAGCCGGCGAATGGCGTCCTCGTCGTGACCCGCCTCCCGCAGGACGTCGTCGGTGTCGGCGCCCACCGTCCAGCGCGCCGCCTGGCGCACCCGGCCCGGCGTGCCGGTCAGCTTGGGGACGATGCCCGGCCCGGTGATCGTCCCGTGGACCTCGTCGTCGTATTCGACGAGCAGCTCGCGCTCGCGGAAGTAGGGGTCGCCGTAGACGTCGCCGGCGTCGTTGACCGGCGCGCAGACGACCCCGGCCTCGTTGACGAGCTCGTCGAGCTCGGCCGCGGTGTGCTGCGCAGCCCAGTCGCCGATCAGCTCGTCGAGCACGTCCTCGTTCTCGCCGCGCGCCTGATGGGTGGCGAACCGCTCGTCCTCACCCAGCTCGGGCTGACCGATCAGCTTGGCCAGGCGCCGCCACAGCGTGTCGTGGTTGGCGGCGATCACCACCCACTTGCCGTCCTTGGACCGATAGACGTTGCTCGGCGCGATCCGCGGCAGCCGAGTGCCCGTCGGGTCGCGGACGAACTCGGTCTTCTCGTACTCGAGCACCGCCGATTCGGTGATCGCCAGGCACGCGTCGGTGATCGAGGCGTCGATGACCTGGCCGTCGGCGCCGCGGGCATCGCGCGCATAGAGCGCGAGCAGGATGCCCTGGAACGCCGACTGCGCGGCCAAGCTGTCGCCGAGCGAGATGCCGAACCGCGGTGGGGCCTCGCCCGGATGGCCGTTGATGTGACGCAACCCCGCCAGAGCCTCGCCGGCGGAGGCGAACCCCGGCCGCTCGGCGTAGCGACCGGTCTGGCCGTAGCCGCTGATGCGCGCGTAGATCACGCCGGGGTTGGCCCGATGGACGTCCTCGGGGCCCAGGCCCCACCGCTCCATCGTGCCGGGGCGGAAGTTCTCGAGCACCACGTCGGCGCGCCCCGCCAGTTCCAGCGCGACCTGCTGGCCCTCGGCCTCGCGGAGGTTGAGCGCGATCGAGCGCTTGTTGCGCGCGAGGATCGACCACCACAGCGAGTGGTCGCGGTGGCGGATGCGACCCCAGTTGCGCATCGCGTCGCCTTGCGGCGGGGGCTCGATCTTCAGCACGTCGGCGCCGAAGTCCCCCAGCAGCGTGCCCACGTAGGGACCGGCGATCAGCTGACCGAACTCGAGCACCTTCAGGCCCTGGAGCGGACCATCGGGCAGCGGCGCTGGGTCCGCGGACTCAGCGCTCACCGGACATCACCTCGGCCAGGAACGCGCCCGCGCCCTGGATGTGCATCCGCATCGCCGTCTCCGCGAGCTCGGCGCGCCCGCGCCGGATCGCCCACAGCAGCTCGCGATGGCAGGCCAGCGACTGCGCGCGCTGCTCGGCGTCGCGCCAGAACGACGCGCGAAAGGCTCGCGGGACGCCCGACACCGAGCTCATCGCCGCCGTCAGTCGGGGCGATCGCGCGGCGCGAAGGATCAGGCCGTGGAAGTCATCGTTGAGCCGCAGCTGCCGCGCGACCGCCGCCTCGTCGGCGCGGTCGTGGCACATCGACAGCCCGTGGGTCGCCGCGAGCTCGGCGAGCTCGGCGGCCTCGATTCGCACGGCCGCGAGCGCCGCCGCGCGAGGCTCGATGAGCGCCCGGACCTCGTACAGGTCGCGGACGTCGGTGGCGTCGAAGCTGCGCACGGTGGCCCCGCGGCGCGGCTCGATCTCGACCAGCCCCTCGCGAGCGAGCAGGAGGAGCGCCTCGCGAACCGGGGTGCGCGACGAGCGCAGCCGCTCGGCGAGCGCTTCGGCGCGCAGCCGGCTGCCCGGCTCCAGCCTGCCCTCGAGGATCGCTTCCCGGAGCTGGTCCTGGACGCGGGTGGCGTGCGTCTGCGCTACGTCAGCGATGGCGATTTGCGTACGGTATCGGAAGGTGACGAAGCTCAGGAGCCCGGAAGGGGATGATTTGTGTGCATTCCGAGGCTGAGGCATACCGCGCGAGCGGACTCGGCGGCCGCTCGGGGGCCGGCCGGCGTCCCGCGCTGACGATCGTTGATCTCAACTACGGGTTCACCGACCCGGCATCGCCGTTGGTTTGCTCGGCTGATGAGGCGGTGGCGGCCGTGGCCCGCCTGCTGCGCGTCGCCCGGGAAACGGGCTGCCCGGTCGTCTACACGACGATCGAGTACGACGCGGGCGGACGCGCGGCGGCCGCTGCGTTCCTGGCCAAGGCCCCCGCGCTCGGCGCGTTTGCGCCGGGCACCCGCTGGCCCGAGATCGACGCGCGGATCGCGCCGCTCGACGGCGAGCCCGTGCTGCGCAAGCTGTTCGCCTCGGCGTTCTTCGGGACTCCGCTGAGCGCGCTGCTGACCGCGCGCGGATGCGACACCGTCGTCGTGTGCGGCGCCTCGACATCGGGATGCGTGCGCGCGACGGCCATTGACGCACTGCAGCACGGCTACCGTGTGATCGTCCCGCGCCAAGCGGTGTGCGATCGCGCCGAGGGCCCGCACGAGGCCAACTTGTTCGACATCGACGCCAAGTACGGCGACGTCGTCGGTCTGGACGAGGCCGAGGCGGCGCTGCGCGCAAGTCAGCGATCGTGTCCGCGTCCGTAAGTCGTGCGGCACCGAGAGCGCTCACTGGTGGATGCCGAACGAGGACGCAGAAGTCGAACGTGTAGCAGCGCTACACGAGACTTCGAGGCCAAAGCCCGGCGCCGCCAGGGAGTGCTCGAATGCCGCAGGACTTGCGACGGGGCACTTAGCCGGTGACCAGGGTGAGCGGCGACTCGAGGCCGCGGCGGATGTCGGACAGGAACTCGGCCGCGTCGGCGCCGTAGAGGATGCGATGATCGCAGCTGAGGGTCAGGGTCATCAGCCGGCGCTCGCGCAGCTCGCCGTCGACGAGCGCCGGGACTGCGCGCGCTGCGCCGACTCCGAGGATGGCCGCCTGAGGCGGGTTGATGACCGGGGTGATCGCGGTCATCCCGTACATCCCGAGGTTGGAGACGGTGAAGGTCGCGCCCGAGAGCTCGGGCGGGGTGATCGAGCGGTCCCGGACCGCGGCCGCCAAGCGGCGCGCCTCGCGGGCGATCGCCCCGAGCGAGCGTCCGTCGGCCTCGCGGATCGTCGGCACCACGAGCGCGTCGTCGGCGGCGACCGCGACGCCGACGTTGACCTGCTCGTGCAGCTGGAAGCGGCCGTCGCGATAGGAGCCGTTGGCGCGCGGATGGCGGCGGAGCGCCCGCGCGGCCGCCTTGACGATGAAGTCGTTCAGCGACGGCAGCGGGTCGGGCGGGTCGGCCTGGTGCTTCAGTCGCTCGCGCAGGGCCATGAGATCGTCGATCTCGACCTCGGTCTGGACCTGGAACTCGGGGATGGTGGCCTTGGCCTCCGACATCCGCCGGGCGATGAGCTGCTGGGTGCGGGTCAGCTCCTGGCTGCCGTCGCCGGGCGGGGTCGAGGCCGGCTCGCGGGCGGCCTCGGTGCTCGTGGGGGCGGCCTCCGTGCTCGTGGGGGCGGACGGGGTCGTCGGCGGCGCGTCGGCGATCCCGGCGCTGGCGGCCACGTCGGAGCGGGTGATCCGCCCGCGCGGTCCCGAGCCCCGGAGGCCGGCGAGATCGACGCCGTGCACGCCGGCCATCCGGCGGGCGAGCGGGGTCGCCCGGACGCCGGGCTCTGCGGGGCTCGCGGGGTCGGCGGGGTCGGCCGGGCCGGCGCTATCGGGGCCGGCGCCGTTGCCCGACGACGCGCCGGCCGTCGCGGGGGTGGGCGCGGGCTCGACGGGCTGCTCGGGCGCGGCGGCCTCGCGCGCGTCGGGCGGCTCGGGCGCGTCGGCGTCGGCGTCGGCGGCGGGCGCGTCGGCGTCGGCGTCGGCATCGGGAGCGGGGGTCGCGGCGCCGTCGGTGAGCTGGGCGATCGGCTCGCCGACGGCGAGGGTCTGCCCGACCTCGGCGACGACCTGCAGCGTTCCGTCAGCCGGCGAGTCGTAGGTCATCGTCGCCTTGTCGGTCTCGATCTCGACGAGCTCGTCGCCGGCCGCGACCTCGTCGCCGTCCCGTTTGAGCCAGCTGAGGATCGTCCCCTCCTGCATCGAATCCGACAGGCTCGGCATCGTGATCTCGGTCATGGCATCAGGTCCAGCGCGGCGCCGATGATCGTCTCAGAGTCGATCCCGAAAGCGCGGTAGAGGTCGTCGACGTCGCCCGACTGGCCGAAGTCGTCGACGCCGAGGCACGCGATCGGCACCTGGCGCACCGAGCCCAGGAAGCTGAGCGTGTGCGGGTGGCCGTCGAGCACGGTGACCAGCGGCGCGGCGCGTTGGGCGGGCAGCAGGTCGTCGAGGATCGCGTCCCCCCCGGGTGCCAGGCCCTGGCGGGCGCGCAGCGCGCGGAACACGAGATCGGCCGAGGTCAGGCAGAGGACGTCGACGGCGTGCCCGGCGGCCGTCAGCTCGCCGGCGGCGGCGATGACCTCGGGCATGACCGCGCCGACGCCGACGAGCGTGACCGCGGGCGGGGTCTCGGCGAGGCGCAGCGGATAGCCCCCCGCGAGCGCGAGCTCGCGCCGCCGCGCGCGCTGCGAGTCGTCATCGGGCAGCGCGGCGAGCGACTGGTCGACGGGCCGGGTGGTGAGGCGGAAGTAGGCCGAGCCGCCGTCGTCGCGGTGCAGATCGTCGAGCGCTGCCAGCAGGGCCCACTCGAGGTCCTGGCCGAACGCGGGCTCCCACGCGGTGCAGCGCGGCTGCTCGAGCCCGACCGACGGGGTGATGATCGACTGATGGGCGCCGCCCTCGGGCGCGAGCGTCACCCCCGAGGGGGTGCCGACGAGGATCGAGCGCGTCCCCGCGTAGAGGCCGAACGACCACGGCTCGAGGGCGCGGTTGACGAACGGGTCGTACAGCGTCCCGATCGGGAGCAGCGGCTCGCCGTCGCGCGTCCCGGTGAGCCCGAGCTCGGCGAGCAGCCCGACGAGGTTGCCCTCGGCGATCCCGAGCTCGATGTGCTGTCCGTGCTCGGACTCGCGCCAGCGCACCAGCGTGTCGGTGTCGTCGGCGAACCAATCGATCCGCTCGCCGAGATGCCAGATGCCGACATGGTTGATCCAGCCCCCGAGGTTGGTCGACGAGGCGACGTCGGGGCTGACCGTGACCACGCGTTCGGCGACCTCGGGAGCCTGACGGGCGAGATCGGAGAAGAAGCGCCCGAACGTCTGCTGCGTGGAGCTGCGCCCCGCGTGGTCGCGCTGCAGCGCGGGCGGGACCGCGGGCGCGGGCGTGGCCGTGACCGGCTCGCGCCGCAGTCGTCGCGCCGCCTGCGCGCACAGCTCGGCCTCGGGCGAATCCTCGGCGAAGCGCGCCCACGGATGCTCGGGATCGGCGCGAAGCTCCTCGGCGAGCGCGCGCCACTGCTCATCGTCGATCAGCGCCGAGTGGTTGGCGGGATGGCCCTGGGTGGGCAGGCGCCACGCCTTGATCGTGAAGGCGAAGATGACCGTGGGACGGTCCTTGACCGCGTCGGCCTCCCCGAACGCGTCGAGCAGCAGGCCGAGGTCGTGGCCGCCGAGGTCGCGCACCGCGGCGGTCAGGCCGCGGTCGTCGACGTCGGCGATCGCCCGCCGCAGCGCGGCGCGGTCGCCGCCCTCGAGCAGGCGCTCGCGCACCTCGGCGGCGGGCGAGCGCAGCATCCGCTGGTACTCCTCGTTGCTCATCCCGTCGATGCGATCGACGAGGGGCTCGCCGATCCCGGTCAGCCTGCTGCCGTACTTGACCGTGATGACATGCCAGTCCGCGGCCTCGAACATCGCCGCCAGTCGCCCGGCGGCGATGTCGGGCACCACCCGGTCCAGCGACTGGCGGTTGAGGTCGACGATCCACAGGACCTCGCCGAGGTTGGCGACGAGCGGGTCGACGATCGCCTCCCAGCACGCGCCCTCGTCGAGCTCGGCGTCGCCGACGAGCGACACCTGCCGGCCCCCGCGGGGGACGTCGAAGTGCCCGGCGACGTAGCGGTGGGCGAGCGCCGACCAGATCGGGGCCGTCGCGCCGATGCCGACCGAGCCGGTGGAGAAGTCCGCGGGCATCGGATCCTTGAGGCGGCTCGGATAGCTCTGCAGGCCGCCGATCTCGCGCAGCGTCGTCAGATAGCGCTCGTCGAGCTGCCCGAGCAGGTACTCGATCGCGTGGAGCACCGGCGAGGCGTGCGGCTTGACCGAGACGCGGTCGGCGGCGCGCAGGTGCTCGAAGTACAGCGCGGTCATGATCGTCACCATCGACGCCGAGGAGGCCTGATGGCCGCCGACCTTGACCCCCGACGGCGTCCGGCGCACGCTGTTGGCGTGGTGGATGATCGAGGTCGCCAGCCACAGCACGCGCTCCTGAATCGCCTCCAGGAGGGCGAGCTGCGGGCGCCCGGTCTCCACCGCCATGGCGGGAGTCTGACAGGCGTCCGGTGCCGAGGTGCGGTTCGGAGGCGTCCCGTGCGAGATGCGGTCGGCGAGCCGCTGAGCGATCTTTGCGTCAGGATGCAGCTCATGGCCGCGACCTCGCTGTTCCCGCGCCTGGCGACCGGCTCCGACGCGCCGGCGCTCCGGTTCCCCGAACGGACGCTCAGCTACGCGCAGCTCGCCGGGGCCGCCGGGCGCGTGGCCGCGGCCCTGTCGGGCATGCGGCGCGTCGCCATGCTCGCCGAGTCGCGGCCCGAGACCGCGGTGGCCGCGGTCGCGGCGCTCGAGGCCGGCGTCCCGCTCATCCCCCTGAACCCCCGCTCGGGCGAGGCCGAGCTGACCCACATCGTCGACGACGCCGCGCCCGACGCGGTCCTGGTCGCCCCGGGGACCGAGCTGGGCGCCGACCTGCCGCAGGTGATCATCGACCTGGACGCGCCGGCGCAATCGCTGCCGGCGGTCGACGCCGAGGACGAGGACCCCGCGCTGATCGTCTACACGTCGGGGACCACGGGCCCGCCGAAGGGTGCGGTCCTGCCGCGGCGGGCGATCGCCTCCAACCTCGACGCGCTCGCCGACGCCTGGGCGTGGACCGAGACCGACGTGGTCGTCCACGCGCTGCCGCTGTTCCACGTGCACGGGCTGGTGGTCGGGACGCTCGGCCCGCTGCGCCGCGGCGGTTGGGTCATGCACCTCGGGCGCTTTGACCCGGCGGCGGCCGGCGAGGCCCTGGCCGGCGAGGCGACGATGCTGTTCGGCGTGCCGACGATGTACCGCCGGCTCGCCGACGCCGCCGAGGACTCCCCCGAGCTCGCCGCCGCGCTGCGCCAGGCCCGGCTGCTCGTGTCGGGCTCGGCCGCGCTGCCGGCCGCCGAGCACGAGCGGCTGCAGCGGCTGGCCGGCCGCGGCGTCGTCGAGCGCTACGGTATGACCGAGACGCTGATGAACACCGCGGTCCGCGCCGACGCCGAGCCCGCGCCCGGCACCGTCGGTCCGCCGCTGTCCGACGTCGAGGTGCGCCTGCTCGACGAGGACGGCGCGGTGCTCGACGTGGCCGACGACGAGACGATGGGAGAGCTGCACGTGCGCGGGCCGAACCTGTTCCTCGGATATCTGAATCGGCCCGAGGCGCTCAATGACGGGTGGTTTGCCACCGGCGACATGGCCACCCGCCGCTCCGACGGCTACATCCGGCTGGTCGGCCGGCAGGCGACCGACCTGATCAACAGCGGCGGCTTCAAGATCGGCGCCGGCGAGATCGAGGGGGCGCTGCGCGAGCATCCGGCGGTCGGCGACGCCGCCGTCACCGGCGAGCCCGACGACGACCTCGGCGAGCGCGTGGTCGCCTGGGTGGTGCTCGAGTCCGACGCCACCGAGGACGAGCTGATCGATCACGTCGCCGGCCAGCTGGCACCCCACAAGCGCCCCCGGACGGTGCGGTTCCTCGACGACCTGCCGCGCAACGAGCTCGGCAAGGTGCAGAAGAAGCGCCTCGGCAAGTCGTCCGACTGACGCGCCGGTCGTCTGCCGGTCCGCCGGCTCCGGCCCGGGGCACGAACACGGGCAGCGAAGCGACAAACCCGGTCCCGAAGCGACAAACCCGGTCCGAGTGTTCGGATTTTCCCGATTCGCTGCGCTCAGCGTCGCCGACGCGCCAGATCCGCGCGGCGATGCCCGGCTTTGTCGCGTGCGGGCAGGCCGGGCGGGTGACTGGCAGCCGGAACGTCGCGCCGGGCCGGCTTATTGGCGGCCACCCCCCTCGGACACTCCCGCGGCCACCCCCTCGGCCGCCCTCTCGGACCACTCCCTCGGACCACTCCCCCCGGACCATTCTCCCGGCCACTCCCGGGCCGTCGCCAGCCGGACCGCGGCTCAGACCGTCTGCGACACGAACAGCTCGCGCAGCGCGGTCTTCTTGAACTTGCCGGTGGCGGTGCGTGGGATCTCGGAGACGAACTCGAAGCGGTCGGGAAGCTGCCACTTGGCGTACTCGCGGGCGAGATGCTCGCGCAGCGCGTCGGCCTCGACCGTTGCACCAGCGCGGACGACGACCACGGCCAGCGGTCGCTCGCCCCAGCGCTCGTCGGGCATCGCGATCACCGCCGCCTCGGCCACGTCCGGATGGGACATCAGCAGGTTCTCCAGGTCGACCGAGGAGATCCACTCCCCGCCGGACTTGATCAGGTCCTTGGAGCGATCGCAGATGCGCAGGTTGCCGAGCGCGTTGATGCACACGACGTCGCCGGTGCGAAACCAGCCGTCCTCGGTGAACTTGTCGGCGCCCTGGCCGCCGTGGTAGGCGCGGGCGACCCAGGGCCCGCGGACCTCGAGCTCGCCCATCGCCGCGTCGTCCCAGGGGATCAGCTCGCCGTCGTCGCGACGACCGCGGATCTCGACGAGCGGGCACGCGATGCCCTGGCGGACGCGATCGTCGACCAGCTCCTCCTCGGAGGCGTCCTCGAGCTCGAGCCCGGGACGCGAGACGCTGCCCAGCGGCGAGGTCTCGGTCATCCCCCAGCCCTGGATGAGCCGCAGGCCGTGGCGGTCGAAGCCGCGCATCATCCCCTTGGACGGCGCCGCGCCGCCGACGATCATGCGCGTGATCGAGCCCAGATCCCAGCGGTCGGGCTCAGCGTCGAGCGCCTGGAGGATCGCCATCCAGACGGTGGGCACGCCCGCGCTCATCGTCACCCGCTCGGACTCGAACAGGTCGAGCACGCTCTCGGCGTCGAGCCGGGGGCCGGGGAGCACGAGTCCCGAGCCGATCAGCGCCGCGGTGTAGATGAGGCCCCACGCGTTGGCGTGGAACATCGGCACGACCGGGAGGATGACGTCGCGCCGCGAGATGTCCATCAGGTCGGGCAGCGCGCCCATGAGCGAATGCAGGGCGAGCGCGCGATGGGAGTAGACAACCCCCTTGGGCCGGCCGGTGGTCCCCGACGTGTAACACATGGCCGCCGCCCGGAGCTCGTCCTCGGCGGGCCAGCTCATCGGCGCCGCGGAGGCGATCAGCGCCTCGAAGTCCACGTAGCCCTCCGGCAGCGGGTCGTCGCCCGCGCGCACGACGATCACGTGCTCGAACGAGCGCGCCGGATGAAAGGCCTCGAACACCGCGAGCAGCGTCTCGTCGACGATGATCGCCCGGTCCTGCGCATCGTTGACGATGAAGCTCAGCTCCTCGTGATGCAGGCGCGGGTTCAGCGTGTGGAGGACCGCCCCCATCGCCGGCAGCGCGAAGTACAGCTCGAGGTGCTCGGGCTGGTTGAACAGCAGCGTCGCCACCGCATCGCCGGCGCCGATGCCCAGCTCGGCGAGCGCCGAGGCCAGCCGCCGCGCCCGGGCGATGCCCTCGCCGAAGCTCGTGTGTCCCACCGATCCGTCGGGCCGACGGAACGCGACCCGTCGCCCGGGGCTGAACTGTTCGGCCCGCTCCACGATCCGCGTCAGCGACAGCGGGTAGTCGTCCATCATCAGGCCTTCGCGCATGCTCTCTCCCGGGTGTGGCGTGTGGCGATGCAGGAAATCTACGCTCCGCTCAGGGCGGCGCACCACGCGATCGGCTATACACGGGGTCCGTGGCGGACCCCGTCACCTACACCGACGCGCTCGCGGAGCTCGCCGTGCGGCTCGGCGCCAACGTGCAGCCGGGCCAGATCGTCGCTCTCGCCTCCGAGCCGGGCAAGGAGGATCTCGCGCGCGCGATCGCCGAGGCCGCCTACCGCGCCGGGGCCAAGTTCGTCGACCTCACCGTGTTCGACGTCTATCTCAAGCGGGCGCGGGCGCTGCACGCCGACCGCGACACGCTGCACTACGTGCCGCCGTGGATCGGCGAGCGGGTGCTGGCGCTCGGCGAGCATCGCTGCGCCCGGATCGGCATGTCGGGGCCGGTGGCGCCGCGTGCGCTCGAGGGCATCGACCCCGAGCGCATCGCGCTCGACATGCTGCCTCGGGTGCCCGAGTCGATGCAGGTCGTCAACGACCGCACGACGAACTGGACGATCGTCCCCGGCCCGACGCCCGCGTGGGCGATGCTCGTCCATCCGCGGCTCGAGCCGGCGGCGGCGCTCGAGCGCCTGTGGGCCGAGGTCGCGCACATCTGCCGCCTCGACGAGCCCGATCCGATCGCGGCGTGGACGGCGCGCCTGGACCAGCTGACCCACGCCGCCGCGCGCCTGAGCGAACTGCGCCTTGACGCGGTGCGCTTCGACGGGCCGGGCACCGAGCTGACGGTCGGGCTGCTGCCGTCGAGCCAGTGGCTGGCCGCCGACTTCACGACCGTCGAGGGCATCACCTCGCGGCCGAACCTCCCGACCGAGGAGGTCTTCACCACCCCCGATCCCGAGCGGGTCGACGGCACCGTGCGCGCGACCAAGCCGCTGTTCGCGTCCGGGACGACGATCACCGGGCTGCGGGTGCGCTTCGCCGGCGGCCGCGCCGTCGAGATCGACGCCGACGATGGCGCCGAGGTGCTCCGGGGGCTCGCCGCGACCGACGAGGGCGCCGCCCGGCTCGGCGAGGTGGCGCTCGTCGACCGCGAGGGTCGCATCGGCCCGTTGGAGACCGTCTTCTTCGACACCCTGCTCGACGAGAACGCCGCCAGCCACGTCGCCCTCGGCCACGGCTACGGCATGGGCCTGGCCTCCGGCGACGACCTGCCGCGGATGAACCGCTCGAGGATCCACATCGACTTCATGATCGGCGGCAACGAGGTCGCGGTGACGGGGCTCGCCTCCGGCGGACAGGAGATCCCGCTGCTGCGCGACGGCCGGTGGCAGCTCCAGAGCCGACCCGCGCCGGCTCGCTAGGCTCCTCCCAGCCCTGGAGAGGTGCCGGAGCGGCTGAACGGGCGCGACTGGAAATCGCGTAACGGGGGTCAACCTCGTTCGGGGGTTCGAATCCCCCCCTCTCCGCTGGCTGGCTGGCGTCAGACGACCCGGCCATGCGCGCCGACCCCGTCGAGCAGGATCTGGGCGCCGCCGTCCTGCAGCGACGCCTCGGCCGCCTCGGCGAGACGGACGACGTCGCGCGTGAGATCGAGCTGCGACGTCGAGCGGCGGTCGCTGCGAATGCCCCGGAGGAAGTCCTCGACCTGCAACGCCAGCGGCTCCTCGACCGGCAGATGCGGGGACACGATGTCGCCGCTGCGGTAGGAGAGCTGATATTCACCGAACGTCTCCGGATCCCGGTAGTCGACCCCGCTGTCGAAGATCTTGATCGCCTCGGTGCTCCCGTCCTCGTAGACAACCATCTGTCGCGATCCGGCGATCACCGTCCGTCGGAGCTTGCTCGGGGCCAGCCAGCTGAGCTCGACGTTGGCGATCAAACCAGACGCGAACTCCAGGGTCACGAAGGCGACGTCCGCGATGCCGGGCACGATCGAGTCGCGGCCCGTCGCCCGGATGGTCGTCGGCATGCAGCCAAGCCAGTGCAGGAGGATCGAGAAGTCGTGGGGCCCGAGGTCCCAGACAACGCTCACGTCGCGTTGATGCAGCCCGAGGTTGACCCGGCTGGAGGACAGGAAGTACAGCTCGCCGAGCCGGCCCTCGCGGATCAGGTCCCCGATGGCTCGTACGGCGGGGCTATAGAGAAACGTGTGACCACACATGAGCTGCAGTCCGGACTCTCGTGAGAGGTCGATCAGGTCGGTGGCGAGCTCGGAGGACGATGCAAGCGGCTTCTCCACATAGGTGTGCTTGCCCGCCTCCAGGCACCGTCGCCCCAGCTCGTGGTGCGTGAAGACCGGGGTCGCCAGCAGCACCGCGTCCACCTCGGGGTCGTCAAGCACCTGATCGAGATCGGTGGTGAGCCTGACGGCTGGGTAGCGGCGGGCGATCCGTGCGAGCCTCGAGGCGTCTGCGTCACACAGCCAGCGAAGCCTCACATCCAGGCGCTCGGCCAGAACCCGGATCAGGTTCGGCCCCCAATAGCCGAGCCCGACCACCGCGACCTCCAGGTTGCGTTGCCAGCCGCGGCCCAACAGTTCGTCTCTCTTCTGCCTCTGCGTCACCGGCTCATCCCTATCACGATTTCGCCAACATATCGACAGGTGACTGACGATGCGCCGCTTGCACTGGCTGACGCCTCCTTCGACGGGGGGCTCCGCAGGTCATGCTCGTCACTGCGAGGTTCAGTGAGAGATGTGGAGCTCGTGTCATATCTCGCCGAGCACGAGGTCACAAGCCTCACCTCATCGGCGCGCAACTCTGGAAAACATGAGAGGTAGAGCTCACGCGCTGCCCAGTCTCTCGTGATCAGTGACACGAATGGGAAACAAGTGGTAGATACACGGAGAGTCGGCCGACTCGCCCATGGCGGAGCGCGTGCTCAACCCCTTCGACGTGCGACGCGCCAGACGCATCGCCGGCGCCGAGGAACGGCGATCAGGTGACCGCGGGCCGCTCGGACGACACCGGCCACTCGTCGTCGGCGCAGTCCGTCGCGGAGGGCGTCCGCCCGCGTGTCCGGGTGACGGCGCGACCGTCGAGCCGTTCTCGTTCGCTGGCCGCCGAGCCGCGCCAAGCGGAGTTCTCGCGTGTCTACGAGGACCACGTGTGGCGGGTGTACGGCTTCCTGGCCTATCGGGTTCGCGATCGCGGCGTAGCCGAGGATCTGACCCAGGCCACGTTCGAGCGTGCGCTGCGGGCGTGGAGCCGCTTCGATCGCAGCCGGGCGTCGGAGTGGACGTGGCTGCTGACGATCGCCCGGAACCTGCTCATCGACCATCATCGACGCGACCGCTCGGACCGCTCGGAGGACCTCGAGGAGCAACAGCTTCCCGCGGCGGCCAGTCCCGAGCTGCGTTACTCGGGCTCGGCGGAGCTCGTGGAGGCCCTGACACGGCTTGGTGACCGCGAGCGGGAGGTGCTGGCGCTGCGTTTCGGCGCCGATCTCACCGGGCCCGAGATCGCCGAGCTGACCGGGCTAAGCCTGCCCAACGTGCAGCAGATCACCTCGCGCTCGCTGCGGCGCCTACGCGGGCTTCTGGAGGATGCCCCGCGATCTCCCGTGCCCGCGTCAGGCTCTCCGGACGCCGCACGTATCCAGCACTGATGGAGTCCATCGCCGTCCGCTCCGCCGCCCGGGGCGCGCGCACGCTGCCCCGAGTCGATGCCGGCGCACTGAGCGTGTGGGCGCTGGTCCTCGCGCTTGTCACGTACCTGGCCGTCGACGGCGGAGGCTACGACCTCATCGTCCGCAACCAGGTCGGAATCGTCATCTGGTGGATCGTGCTCATCGGCGCCGTGTGCGGGCTGATCCCGGTCGCTGCGCTGGGCGGTCGCGCCTGGGCCGCACTGGGCCTCTTCGGGGCGTTCGCGATCTGGACCGGCGTCGCGAGCACGTGGTCACAGAGCAGCCAGCTGAGCCTCGACGAGCTCTCGCGGGTCGCCTGCTACCTGGGCGTCCTGCTGCTCGGCCTGGCCCTCCACCGCGACCGGGAACGCGCTTTGCGGCACACGACGAACGCGCTCGCCACCGCGATCGTCGCGGTCGCCGTGCTGGCGGTGTTCTCGCGCCTGCGCACCGATGCGATTCCGGCAGCCCACCAGACCGGTTCCTATCTCCCGGGCGCCCAAGGCCGGCTCGGGTGGCCGCTGAACTACTGGAACGGCCTCGCCGCGTTCGTGGTCATGGGCCTGCCGCTGCTGCTGGCGATCGCCACCTCGGCGCGCACGCTGCGGGTGCAGGCGGTGGCCGCCGCGGGGATACCGGTGCTGACGCTCTGCGCGTACCTGACCTTCTCGCGGGGTGGCGCGATCGCCGCAGCCGTGATCGTGGTCGCTTTCATCGCGCTGGCTCCCAACCGGCTGCCGAAGTTGCTCACGCTCCTTGTCGCGGCCGCCGGGGGCGCCGCGCTCATCGTCGCCGCAGTGCACCGGCCGGCGATCGAACGCGGCCTCGTCGGGTCCGTCGCCGACCACCAGGGCTCGAGTCTGCTCGTGGCGGTGCTGCTGGCGTGCGCCGGCGTCGGGATCCTGCAGGCCGGCATCGGCCTGGGCGTCCGCCATGCGACGCCGCCGCGACTGCTGACCCTCTCGGCGCGACGAGCCCGTGCTCTGCTCGCCGCCGCGCTGGTGGCCCTCGTGGTCGTCGGGCTTGCGGCCGGGGCGCCCACGCATTTTGATCACGCCGTCCGCGACTTCGAGCGGCCGAACGGCGCGGGGCTGGCGCAGGACACGATCGCGCGCTTCGGAGCCACGAGCGGCAACGGGCGCTACGACTATTGGAAGGTGGCGGTGAACGCCACCGCGCACCGTCATCTTCTCGATGGGTTCGGCCCGGGCACGTTCCAGCTCGTGTGGCTGCCGCGCGCGCCGTACGCCAGCTACGTCGAGAACGCCCACTCGCTGTACGTCGAGACGTTCTCCGACGTCGGCCTCGTCGGGCTCGCGCTGCTCGTGGCGTTCCTGGTGACGGTGCTGTCCGCGGCCCTGACGCTGGTCGTGCGGTCCCGACACGAGGCCCGGACGTGCGCCGCGGGGGCCGCGGCGGCGCTTCTGGGCTTCTGCGTCTCGGCCGCGTTTGACTGGATCTGGCAGATCCCCGTCCTGCCGGCCGCCTTCCTGCTCCTTGCCGGCGCCGTGCTGGCGCCCGCACGCCGCGGCCGGCCGATGCGGGGCGCGCCGCTGCGCGCGCTGGCCCTGGGGGCGCTGGCCTGTGTCGCGCTGCTGGCGATCGCGATCCCGCTGGCGACCACCGGCGCGGTTGCATCAAGCGAGGCGGCCTCGGGCGCGGGACGCCAGGCCATCGCGCTCGCGGACGCGCGCAGCGCCGCGGCCGTGGAACCAGACGCGGCGTCACCTCAGGTCCAGGAGGCCCTGGTGTTGGAGCTCGAGCGACGGGACACGAGCGCGCTCGCGGCGATCCGACGGGCGGCTCGGGACGCCCCGGGCGACTGGAGCACGTGGCTGATCATGTCCCGACTCGAGGTCGAGACGGGACATCCCGGCGCCGCGCTGGCGGCGTATCGCCGCGCTCGGTCGCTGAACCCGACCTCTGGCCTGTTCGCGCGATGACCGACGCCGGCCACACCGATCACCGGCGCGACGACGAGCTCGGCACTCGGCTCGCGGAGGCTCGGCCGACCCCTCGGGCAAGCTTCCGGGGCAGCCTCGGACGCCGTCTGCAGGAGCAGGATCCGGGATACGGTCCGCGTCCCGATGGCCTCCGGCTGTCGATCGCGACGTACGTGGTGACGGGGTCCGGCCTGCTCGTCCTCGCGACGCTGGTCGCGGTCGGGATCCTGTAGAAGGTCGCTCTGAACGACGGAGCGCCCGCGTCCGGCGACGTTCACCGGACACGGGCGCGACGACGCGGCCTCAGCGATCGAGGTCGCTCACTTCTTCAGGTACAGCCCCACCTTGAAGTGCTTCTTGCGGATGCTCCCCGCGCCGGGTTGGGAGTACAGGACCCGTCCCGACTTGACCTTTGAGTGCTGGCTCGTGACCCGGGTCAGGGTCCCGACCTCGCAGTCGTGGTCACGCAGGGCGTTGGTCGCCTGGTGCAGCGTGTCGCCCGTGAGCTTGGGCACGACGCACTTGACCTCGCGGGTGCAGTACTTATGGTTGTGCACGCCGGGCGGGCACTGGTAGATGATGTTGGCCGAGGCGCCGGCGGGGATGAGGGAGACCGCGACCGCGATCGCTCCCGCTGACACCATGCCTACGACGAACCGCTTGAGCAACTGTTCCTCCTTATCGCTTTGGCCATTGCTGAGCGTGCTCCTTCATACGCAGGAGCGACGCGCGCGCTGACACGCGCTAGGAGGACTGATTCCAGGTGAGGCTCGTCTGGGAGCCGACCTGGGCGCGGAGCACCGCGGCACCGGCGATGTGCAGCGTCCGTACGAACACCTGATGAGCGCCGGCGCTGAGATGTGCGACGACACGCCAGCTCCCGTCGACGCGCTCCTCGACCGACACCGTGCCGGCCTGCGGCGCCCGACCCCAAGCCTGCACGGCGTCGCCTCCCAGCCGGCGGGTCACGAACGGGAACCGGACGGCGGTAGCGGCAGGCTTCGGCCGGCCGTCGAGGAAATACAGACCTGCCTGATAGCTCGAGGCGTAGTTGGGGATCGGTGGTGAGTCGACGATCTGCAGCCACAGCACGGTGCTCACCCCCTGCAGCCACAGGACGTACATCGCCTGCTCGTACCAGCGCGCCTGGCGTTGCAGCGGCACTCCCTGGGGGTCCGGCGGATCGCTGTCCCACGAGATCTCGGTGACCCAGAACTGCTTGGGTCCGCTCGGTTGGACGAGGCCGTAGCGCTGCGCGGCGTGCATGACCCGGGTGAGCTTGCCGAGGTCGGGCACGGCGACGTCATCGGGGTTCAGCGCGGGCATGAGCGGCCCACCCACGCCGTAGGGATGATGGGCGATCGCGTCGAAGTGGACGGGATCGGAGCAGCCGAGCGGCTTCAGCGGTCCGCCGCCCGTCATGCAGAACAGGTAGCGGTCGAACTGCACCGGCGGCATCCGCGCGCCCCCGGGCGCATCGCCGTACGGTGCGGTTCCGCCCATGACCACGAAGTTCGAGGCCGACACCGACTTGACCGCGCGATAGAACGCGTTCATCAGCCCGCGGAACATCTCGGGGCTGGCCGGCACCCATTGGCTGCCGACGCGGCGCCACTGCGGATCCAGATAGTAGGCGAGGTTCGGCTCGTTCCAACCCTGCCAGTGGTCGACGCGAGGCAGGAACGCGCCGCGATGCAGCGGGTCCGGGAAGTGGCCGTCGTAGCGCGTGGCCGCAGCCTTGGCGAACGCTCCGAACGCCGCGGTCGACGGCTCCCAGGTCCCCGCCTGCGCGAAGCGCCCCGGGTGGGGTCCCTCGGCCCAGCGCGGCGCCATCGAGATCGTGAACAGGACGGTCCGACCCTGGGCGGCGAGCTGGCGCACCCCGGCGTCGACTCCGGTCCAGTTGTACCCGCGGCTGTTCGGATCGCTGGCGTCAAAGCCCTTCGGCCGTCGCGCCGGAGCGACCGCGCTCCACAGGACGTTGAAACGCACGACCTGTGCGCCCTCGTCCACCGCGTCGGGAATCCAACGGTGCGCAGCGAGCCCGCTCCCGTCCGTGAGGCTGGGATCGCCGCCGAAGCCGGTGGTCAGCCCGCGGACGGCGTCCGCCGCGGGGGCAGCGGAGAGCGCGAGCACCACGACACCGACCAGTGCAGCGAGGCGAGCGCGCGACACCGGGCTCGATCAGTTCGCGTGCCGACGGCGCAGGATCGCGATCGCTCCGAGCACCACGGCCGCCACGATCAGCACGACCGGGAGCAGCGGCCCGAGTCCTCCGGCGGATCCCGATCCCAGGAGCGCCCCAGCGACAGACCTGGCCGCTGACGCGCCGCTCGCTCCGGCGGTGGCCGCCTGGATCTGCCGATGCGGCGGCGTCGCCGCGGCGGTCTCTTGGAGCAGCCTCGCGGCCGCGCGGCCGGTCGGGCCCTTCGCGCTCAGCGCGCGCTGCGCACCGGGCGGGATCGCCGGTGTCGCCTGCCCGCCCCCGAGCCCCGAGCCACCCCCGGCTCCCGAGCCGCCCCCGGCTCCCGAGCCACCCCCGGCTCCCGAGCCGCCCTCGGGTCCGCCGACGACGGGCCCGGTGGGCTGATGGCCGGCGCTGGGCAGCGTGCTGGTCGGTCGGTTGCCGTTCGCCGTCGGCAGGGTCTCCACGTATTGATGGACGCCCGAATTGCCAGGCGGCGCGACGCCCGGTCGCTTCGCAACTGCGACGCCGGGCAGGGCCAACGCCAGGACGATGACGAGTGCAGCGAGTCTCATGACCCCTACATACGCACGAGCCGACCGGGCCCTGACAACCCCCGATCTGGACGTCTCTGGACGGTCTGTCTGGACGCCCCTGGACGCACCCGTATCCAGACCTGACCTATCCCACCCTAGACCTACCGATTCGCACAGCGGACCACTGTACGCAGGGCGAACGGGGCGAGCGATCGCGATTCTTATGGTTAGGAAGTCTTGCCTTGGGGCGATCTGGCCGATACATTGGCCGCCACACAGCGCAGACTGGTCAGGGAGAGGAACTTCGGATGAGTTTCACTCGGGGGCCGCGGTGACGAGATGATGCCAAGAACAGCGTTGAGACTTGTCGAGGGTGGGCTCGACACGGATGTCGCCTACCAGTGGTTCTGCGGTCATTGCGCGGCGCCCTCGCCGAGCGCAGGCGCGCCCGCGCCCATGGCTCGGGTGTGCACGGCGTGCGGCCTGGGCCTGCTGCTGGAGACGCGGCAGGACGCGATCCCCGGCGCCCGGGACGCGTTCATGGTCGTCGACTCGGCGCTCCTCGTGCAGGCGATGTCGCGCGAGGCGGAGCTGTTGCTCGGCGTCGGCGAGGAGGAGGCGATCAACCGCCCGATCGCCGAGTTGCTCGTGCCGGCCGATGCGGAATCACAGGGTCAGACCGGGTTCGCCGCGACGCTCGCGCAAGCCGCTGACGGCGTGCATCCCGATCTGACGCCCCGGTTCGTGCGTCCGTGGGATACGTTCGGCGTGCGCCTGCGCGCCCGGATCGCGACCTGCGGGCCGCCCCGGGCGGCATTGGTGGTGCTAGACAGCGGTCGCCCGCCCGCGCTGCGCGCGGTCTAGCGCCCATCGGAGGGGGCGAGCCGGTCCGGCGCCCCCAGCCCGTGCAGCGCCGGCGGCAGCGTCACCGATCCATCGGGCTGCTGTCCGTTCTCGAGCAGCGCGATGATCGTGCGGCCGATCGCGACCGCGGTGCCGTTCAGGGTGGCCAGGTGCGCGGGCCGACCCTCGGCCGGGCGATAGCGGACGTCGAGGCGCCGCGCCTGGTAGTCGGTCGTGTTCGAGCACGAGGTCAGCTCCCGGTAGCGTCGCTGGCCGGGCAGCCACGCCTCGACGTCGTACTTCATCGCCGCCGAGGCACCGAGATCGTCGACGCCGATCGCCACCACCCGATAGGGGATCCGCAGGTCGGCCATGATCGACTCCTCGATCGCCAGCAGACGCAGATGCTCATCGGCGGCCAGCTCCGGCGCGACGAAGCAGAACATCTCGATCTTGTCGAACTGGTGCACGCGGAAGATGCCGCGGGTGTCCTTGCCGGCGGCTCCCGCCTCGCGGCGAAAGCAGCTCGAGAAGCCCGCGTAGCGCCGCGGGAGCGCGTCGACGGGCACGATCTCGTCGCGATGCAGCGAGGCGAGCGCCACCTCTGAGGTGCCGGTCAGATACAGGTCGTCGTCGGGCAGCGTGTAGATCTGCTGCTCGGTGTCCGGGAGGAACCCGGTCCCGTAGAGCGCCGGCTCGCGCACGAGCACCGGCGGGATGACCGGCTCGAAGCCCTCGGCAGCGAGCTTGTCCATCGCGTAGCGCAGGAGCGCGATCTCGAGCATCACCAGGTCGCCGCGCAGATAGGCGAACCGGGAGCCCGACAGCCGCGCCCCGCGCTCCATGTCGATCCGCGAGCCGGCGAGCTCGAGATGGTCGCGCCCCGCTGGCAGGCGCTCGCCGACCTCGCGCAGCACCTCGTCGGCGTTCGGGGCCTCGGGTATCGGGAGGTTGGGCAGCGACGCCATCGCCGCGTCGCGCTGCGCGCGCAAGCTCGCCTCCTCGTCCGACAGCGTCCGGCCGCGCGCCGCCAGCTCGGCCAGTGCAGCGCGCTGGGCGTCGTCGGGCGCGCCGCGCAGCGCCCGGTTGGCGGCGTTCTGCTCGGCGCGGAGCTGCTCGAGGGCCGCGGTCACCTCGCGCCAGCGCGCGTCGAGCTCGACCACTGCCTCGACCGTCCGCGCGGCCTGGGGCCCCCGGCGCGAGAGTGCGGCGGCGACCCCCTCGGGGTCGCGGCGGATCAACCTGATGTCGAGCACGCGGCCGGCGCGGAAGCTGCCGGGATCATCCGCCCTTGCCGCTGGCGGCGCCGTTGCCGTTGCCCGGCGCGGTGGTGGTGGGGGCCTTGGCGGTCGCCGTCCCCGTGTTGCCGCCGGTGGTGACGGTCGTGGCCGGCTGGCCGGGGGTCGGCAGTGTCCCGATCGCCTTGTCCTGGCACGTGACCACGCCGGTCTCCTTGGGCGCGAGCCGGCCGGCGTAGGTGGCCACGAACTTGGCCACGTTGGTGGCGTCCTGGCCGACGACGATGTTCTGCGGCATGTAGGCGCCCGAGAAGCCCCCGTTCTCGATCGCGTACAGGACGCGCGTCACCGGACGTTCGCAGCGGACGTTGAAGTTCGGGCCGCTGTTGGCCTGCGCGGTGCGGATGTTGGGCGCCGAGCCGTGGGTGCCGGCGACGTTCAGCGTGTGGCAGCCGGCGCAGCGCTCGGAGAAGAGCTGGGCGCCGGCGTAGACGCTCGCGTCGCTCGTGCTGGCGGTGATGTGCTCGGAGCCGCAGGCCGAGGCGAGGAGGGGAACTGAGAAGACGACCCCGAGCGCCCAGATCTTCGCCAGCCGCCTCATCGACGGCAGATCATAATCTGCCCGCCGGTGCGACCGAGTCGAACACTGCTCGGCCTCGCGGCCACCCTCGCCTGCGTGGGCTGCGGCCACGTCGCCACGGCCAGCTCTGACGGAACGCTGCAGATCGGGCTCAACGAGTACCGGATCACGCCCCAGGACGTGCGCGCTGCCAGCGGCACGCTGACGATCACGGTGCGCAACTACGGGCGCCTGACCCACGACCTCGTCATCTCCCAGGACGGGCGCGCGGACGCCTCGACGCAGCCGATCGCGCCCGGTCAGGCGACCGAGCTCGTCGTCGCCCTCGCCCCCGGCCAATACCTGATGGCGTCGACGATCCTCGCCGACCAGGCGCTCGGCGCCTACGGGTCGCTGCAGATTCGCTGACCAGTGGCCGCCGCGAGCCCGATCGGCGCAATACGGATTGCCGGCGCCGGCGGCGGAAGGACCGGGCCCGGCGGCGGCGAAAGCTAGGCCATCCCCGGCGCCGGCTATGCGGCGTCCGCCGAATGGCAACACACGCGGGCGTCCTCCTACGGCGGCAACCAGAGGTGTCGGCGTCGGGGCTCTTCCCTCGGGCGCGGATCCGGCGTCCGCGGGCGGCGGGGACGGTATAAGAGATCGCGATGGCCGCCGCCCCCGATCCCGAGCTCTTCCGCGAGGTCTTCGGCCGCTTCGCCACCGGCGTCGCCGTGATCACGAGCGCGGGCGCCGCCGGGGCCGGCGGCATGACCGCCAACGCGCTGTGCTCGCTCTCGCTCGACCCGCTGCTCGCGCTCGTCTGCTTCGAGAACCGCGCCCGCACGCTGCCGATCGTCCGCGAGGCCGGGCGCTTCGCGGTCAACCTGCTCGCGGCCGACCAGGAGCGGCTCGCCGGGGTGTTCGCCTCCAAGCTCCCCGAGTCCGAGAAGCTCGACGGCGTCCCTCACCGCCTCGAGCACGACATGCCGGTGATCGAGGGCTCGCTCGCCTGGGCGACCTGCGACCTGCGCGAGCTGATCGCCGGCGGCGACCACACGATCGCGATCGGCAGCGTGCTCGCGCTCGGCCTCGGTGAGGGCGAGCCGCTGCTCTGGTACGGCGGGCACTACCACACGCTGTAGCCCCGCCGGGATCCCCGGGCGCACCCGCCGGCCCCGACGCGGCGACACTTTTCGCGCCCCCACTGGCCTCGGACGACGTGCGGTCTGGATCTAGGTCACCTGCCGACGCGGATCCTGACCACCCGTGAGGGGCGGGGCCCGTGGTCACGAAAACGTCCGGGCCGACCCCGCGCCGCAGCCCCGGCCCGGCCGTCCCCGCCGCCCCGGCCCCCCTACCCGCCCGTCCCCGCCGCGCGGATCAGCAGCACGACGATCACGAGCGCGGCGAGCACCATCACCCCGAGCTCGCGCTGGAGGATCGCCACGACGACCGCGCGCTGCTCGGGCGCCGGGAGCTCGCCCACGTCCGCCGAGCTCTCGAAGCCGCGCTTGTCGAGGACCATCTGGGCGGCGGCGATGCGCAGCTGCTCGGCGAAGAAGGAGACGAGCAGCGGCAGCAGGCCGTAGATGAGGTGCAGCTTCGGCTCGCCGCGGCCCATCAGCACCCAGATGCCGCCGAGCGCGATCTCGAGCACGACGACCGCCTGGCCGGCGCGGAGCAGGCGCCAGAAGAGGCGGCTCTGGCGCGTCGTGTACCAGCACCAGGCGCCCCACAGCCCGGCGCCGCCCATGAGCGCGACCGACAGGATCCCGACGACGAGATGGACCTGCTTCATCTCACGCACCAGCGGTTAGCCGCATTCATCACTAAGTAACAACCTGTTACAAGAAACGCGTCGAGTGATATACAGGAAGCTGATGCTGCGAAGCTACCTGCCGGCGATCGTCTTCCTCGTCCTCGGGGGCGGCGTCGGGGCACTCTTCGGGGTGCTGAACCTGCTCGTCGGCACCCGGAGCCCGCGTCGCCAGCAGAGCAAGAGCTCGCCGTACGAATGCGGGCTGCCCTCGGAGATCCAGCGCGGCTTCCGCTTCGGGATCAGCTTCTACCTGATCGCGATGCTGTTCATCCTGTTCGACATCGAGGTGATCTTCATCTACCCGATCGCCGTCTCGCTGCGGGCGTTCGGCACGTTCGCCCTGAGCGAGACGATCGTGTTCGTCGTGCTGCTGATGATCGCCTTCGTCTATGTCTGGCGCAGAGGAGCCCTGGAGTGGAGCTGAAGCGCGAACCGCTCACCGATCCGTCGGAGTTCCGGGCTCGCCAGCTGCAGTCCCGCGATCTCCTGCGCGGCGACCTCGAGGGCGAGGCCCTGGAGCGCTACGTCGAGAAGAGCATCATGACCACGACGCTCGAGAAGGCGGTCTCGTGGTCCCAGGGCAACTCGATCTATCCGATGACATTCGGGCTGGCGTGCTGCGCGATCGAGATGATGTCGATCGTCGGCGCCCGCGTCGACATCGCGCGGTTCGGCTGGGAGGCGTTTCGCGCATCGCCGCGTCAGGCCGACCTGCTCATCCTCTCGGGCCGGGTGTCGGTGAAGATGGCGCCGGTCATCCGGCGCATCTACGACCAGATGCTCGAGCCCCGGTGGGCGATCTCGATGGGCGCCTGCTGCTCGTCGATGGGCGTGTTCAACAACTACGCGCTCGTGCCCTCGGACAAGTTCATGCCGATCGACGTCCACGTGCCCGGCTGCCCGCCGCGGCCCGAGGCGCTCATGCACGGCATCCTGCGCCTGCGCGACAAGATCCAGGGCCACAGCCCTGACGGCTGGCGGGAGCGCTACGACGCGGTGGGCACCGAGGAGGTGCTCGACGGCTCGGGCGCCAGCCGCGACGACGCCGCGATCAACCTCTATCCCGGAGGCGACACCGCCGGTGCCTGATGCGACGGGGCTGGAGCTGACCGCGCACGAGCTGCGCGACGGCAACGAAGAGTCGATCCTCGGCACCGAGTTCCAGCGCCGCCGCGCCGTGCTGCTGGCGGCGCCGGCGCACGTCCCGTTGGTCCTGCGCGTCCTGCACGGCAAGGGCTACACGTTCCTGGCCAGCCTCCACGGGGTCGACTACTTTCCCGAGGAGCCCCGGCTCGGGGTGCTGTATGAGCTGCTCGACATGCAGGCGGTCGACCGGATCTCGGTCAAGACGCGGGTGTCGACCGCGGACCCGCACGTGCCGACGGCGACCGAGATCCATCCCGGCGCCGAGTTCCCCGAGCGCGAGGTCTACGACATGTTCGGGGTCGTCTTCGACGGGCATCCCGACCTGCGGCGCATCCTCATGCCCGAGGACTTCGAGGGCTATCCCCAGCGGCGCGACTATCCGGTGGGCGGCGAGCCGGTGCTGTTCACCTACAACGAAGAGCGCAGCTACGGGAAGTGGCAGTGATGGCCCTTGAGACCTCCGACTACCGCCAGCGCGAGGAGTCGATCACCTACAGCACCGAGTCCGCCGGCCAGGGCGAGACCCATGAGCTGCTGACGCTGAACATCGGGCCTCACCATCCCGCCACCCACGGGGTGCTGCGGCTGATCGCCACGCTCGAGGGCGAGGTGGTCCGCGACATCAAGCCGATCATCGGCTACGTCCACACCGGGATCGAGAAGACCGCCGAGGACAAGGCCTACTGGAAGGTCATCCCGGTCATCGAGCGGATGGACTACGTCTCCTACTACTTCAACGCGATGGCCTTCTGCGGCGCGGTCGAGGACCTGCTCGGGATCGAGGTCCCCGAGCGCGCCCAGTACCTGCGGGTCATCCATCTCGAGCTCAACCGCATCGTCTCCCACCTCATCTGGCTGGGCACGAGCGCGCTCGACCTCGGCGCGATCTCGATGTTCTGGTACTGCTTCCGCGAGCGGGAGAAGGTCCTCGACCTGATGGAGATGTCCTCGGGCCAGCGGATGCACACCCGCTACTTCCAGGTCGGGGGCGTCTTCGAGGACATCCCGCGCGGCTTCGCGCGCAAGCTGTCGGGCTTCCTCGCCGACATGCCGACCCGCGCCGACCAGTACGCCAACCTGCTCGAGAAGAACCAGATCGTGCTCGAGCGCCTGCGCGGGACGTGCCCGCTCGACGAGGCCTCGCTGCTGGCGCTCGGGGTCACCGGCCCGCTGCTGCGCGCCGCCGGCAATCCGTGGGACCTGCGCAAGGCTGCGCCCTACTCGAGCTATGACAAGTTCCAATTCCGCATCCCGGTCGGCACCGTCGGCGACAACTACGACCGCTACCGCGTCCGCCACGCCGAGATCTACGAGTCGGTGAAGATCATCGAGCAGGCGCTCGAGGGTCTGCCCGAAGGGCCGTTCATCACTCCCGACCGCAAGGTCGCGCTCCCGCCCCGCCACGAGCTGGCGACGAGCATGGAGGCACTCATCCACCACTTCAAGCTCGTCACCGAGGGCTTCCGCGTGCCGCCCGGCGAGAGCTACTACCCGATCGAGGGCCCGCGCGGCGAGCTCGGCTGCTTCGTGCGCGCCGACGGCTCGGGCAAGCCGGCGCGGGTGCACATGCGCGACCCGAGCTTCACGAACCTGCAGGCGCTCGCGCCGATGGTGCGCGACTCCTACATCGCCGACCTCATCGCCACCCTCGCGATGCTCGACCCGATCCTCGGCGGGATCGACCGCTGAGGCCGCGATGACCCCGCCCCGCCCGGTTCCCCGTTTCGGCCACGGGTCGCGCGTCCCCGGCTGGGATGACTCGGTCGACCTGTCAAAGCCCCCGGCGACGACGCCCGACCCCGCGACGACGCCGGTGCCCGCGGACCTGCGGCGCGAGATCGACGCGGCGATGGCCAAGTATCCCGACCGGCGCTCGGCGGCGATCCCGGCGCTGCACGCCGCCCAGGCGGTGCACGGCTACTGCTCGCCGCTGGCGATCGATCAGGTCGCCGCGGTGATGGGCGTCACCCCGGCCTACCTCACCTCGGTGGCGACGTTCTACGACATGCTCGAGACCGACCCGCGGCCCAAGCACGACGACGTCTACGTGTGCACGAACATCTCGTGCTCGCTGCTCGGCGCCGACGAGCTCTTCGACGCGATGGTGGCGGCCGCGGCCGGCGACGCACACGTGCACGTCAGCTCCTTCGAGTGCCTCGGCGCCTGCGACATCGCGCCGATGGCGTCGGTCAACGGCGAGTACGTCGGGCCGCTGACCACCGAGGACCCGGCGCAGATCATCGAGGACCTGCGCGCCGGGCGCCCGGTGCTCGCCGACAAGCAGATCCGCTACCGGCTGTCGGTCGACCCCGGCGCCAACCCGGAAGGCCCGCACGAGTTCACCACGCCCGATCATCGGCGCCGTACCGACCGGGCGGGGGTGGGCGACCTCGAGGCCGTCACCGACCGTCTCGGCCCCTCGGCGCCGGTCGAGCGCCCACCCCAGCCACCGACCGACGGGACGGACCGATGAGAAAGCTCCTGTTCGACTACATCGACGAGCCGCACCTGAACACGCTCGCCGTCTACGAGCGGCGCGGCGGCTATCAGTCCCTGCGCACGGCGCTTGCGATGTCGCGCGAGGACGTCCTATCCAGCCTGATGGACGCCAACATCCGCGGCCGCGGCGGGGCCGGCTTCCCGGCCGGACGCAAGATCTCCTTCTTGCCCAAGGGCGACATGGACAAGTACCTGGTCTGCAACGCCGACGAGTCAGAGCCGGGGACGTTCAAGGACCGCGAGCTGATGCAGAAGAGCCCGCACATGCTGATCGAGGGGATCGTCATCGCGGCCTACGCCGGCGGGCTCGACCGCGCGTTCATCTACATCCGCGGCGAGTATCAACTGCAGGGCGACATCATGGAGGCGGCGATCGCCGAGGCCGCCGAGGCCGGCTACCTCGGGGCGAACATCCTGGACACCGGCATCTCGCTGTCGCTCGTGCTGCACCGCGGCGCCGGCGCCTACATCTGCGGCGAGGAGACGGGGCTGCTCGACTCGCTCGAGGGCAAGCGCGGCAACCCGCGCCTGAAGCCGCCGTTCCCCGCGGTGGAGGGCCTGTACGCCGGGCCGACCCTGATCAACAACGTGGAGACGCTCGCCACGCTGCCGACGATCATCCGCATGACCGGCGCCGAGTACGCCAAGATCGGCGTCGAGAACTCCACCGGCACCAAGCTCGTGTCGATCAGCGGCGACGTCCGCCGGCCGGGCAACTACGAGATCGAGCTCGGCACCCCCTCGCGCGAGATCATCTACGGGCTCGCCGGCGGCCCCCCGAGCGGCAAGCCGGTCAAGTTCTGGTTCCCGGGCGGTTCGAGCGCCCCGGTGCTGACCGGCTCAGACCTCGACATCCCCTACGACTTCGACAGCCTCGCCAAGGCGGGGACAATGCTCGGCTCGGGCGCGATCATCGTCGCCGACGAGTCGCGGCGGGTGATCGACACGATGTACAAGGTCGCCAAGTTCTACGCGCACGAGTCGTGCGGCAAGTGCGTGCCGTGTCGTGAGGGGACCAACTGGACCCAGAAGATGGTCAGCCGCATCTACGCCGGCGAGGCGACCCCGATGGACCTCGACATCATGGCCTCGGTCCAGGAGCAGATCATCGGCAACTGCCTGTGCGTGCTCGGCGACGCGATGGCGATGCCGATCGGCTCGATGGTGGAGAAGTTCCGCCCCGAGCTCGAGGCCGAGATCGAGGCCGCCCGCGAGCGCCACGACGGCGCCGACGTCGACGAGGTCGTGCCGCTCGGAGTGGCCGACGAGTTCGCCGGGCCGCTGCCCGTTCACTAGATGAGTGATTCCGAATTGGACGCTGCCGTACTGGCTGCGCGAGGGAACATAAACAGGCCGTCGAAGGTCGGCGTTGCTCTAGCAACGTCGACCACGGAGGTGGCCTCGTGCTCGCCG